>ENA-UOOI01002702-UOOI01002702.1-fermentation-metagenome-genome-assembly--contig:-NODE-2702-length-14737-cov-3.985288_pt1 | contig 14737 bp, 15 predicted proteins | sample MGYA00245779_ERZ724027 | MGnify/ENA primary metagenome ERZ724027 (study PRJEB28704, sample SAMN03018318) | fermentation metagenome | biome: anthropogenic terrestrial biome; feature: soil; material... | reverse complement strand
TAGAGCACTTGACTTTTAATCAAGTTGTCCGGGGTTCGAATCCCCGATGCTTCATCGTTTATATGAGTGTTAAAGGATACCAAATTTATTTGATATCCTTTTTTTTTACAACTAAGCTTTATGTAGTTACACTAGAAAAAACGGGGGAAAGTATGGGACAGTCAGATAAGAGGAAAGTGAAACAACGTCAGATGGAAGCAAGGCGTTTGGCCCGAAGAAAGAAGAGAAAAAGACAGACGATGTTTCTATGTCTTCTTTTATTGATAATTATTTTATCGATGATACTCATGGTAATGCAGATGATGAATTCAAATGATGATCATGTCGAAGATAAGAGAAGCTCCACTAAAGAGACTGCATATATAGGAGATTCTATTACAGATTCTTCAAAGAAAGCTATTCCTGAACCTACCCCCACGCCGATTCCTGTTACGATAATCCCGGGGGAAAATATACATAGTGGCTGTGGATACCTGGTTCGTCTGAGCGATCAGGCTGTTGTAATGGATAAAGGAAGTACTGATAAGATATATCCGGCTCCGTTAACGAAGATTATGACAATTATTGTGGCAATTGAAAATCTTCCAAATCTCGATGACCAGATTATGTTATCGGACGATGTAATCAATACTCTTTACACACAAGGGGCTGCTATGACAGGATTTGTAGGTGGAGAAAATCTGACTGTAAGAGATTTACTTTATGGCTCCATGATATCTTCTGGGGCAGAGTCCTGTGTTGGACTTGCACAGCGGGTTTCAGGATCCGAAGAGGCATTTGTTGATCGAATGAATCAAAAAGCAGCGGAATTGAGTATGAATGATACTCATTTTGAGACCTGTACGGGTCTGCCGGGTGAGAATAATTATTCAACCTGTAAAGATATTGCGAATATGTTCGAGTATGCTCTGAGAAATAATACATTTCGTGAGATATTTACATCAGCCGCCTATACTACTTCTGTCACTCCGCCACATCCAAATGGGCTCGTTTTGGAAAATACAATCTTAAATAATCTAAAAGAGAACAGTTTGTCAAATGGAGGGTTGATCGAAGGAGGAAAGGAGAGTTTTACAAATTCATCCGGTCAATGTCTTGCCAGCCTTTCAAAAATTGGGCAAGAAGAATATATTCTGGTTACTGCTAAGTCGGATGGCAGTCCGGGGACAGAACAATATCATATTTCGGATGCATTTACCGCATATAATCTAATACACTAATATCATAGGAGTCAAAAATACTTTTGACCCCAACATCATGTAGTGATATCAGGGTAAAAGAGGAGGGCAGTGTATGACGAAGCAGGAAAATGATAAATTAACGGAAAAAAGAGGTCAGACAGAAATTATCCTTGAAGAGATGCTGAATGAGCAACAGTATAGTTTTTCTATTTTGGGACAAGAGTATTACAAACTGGTAAGTGAGGATCCGGAAATTCTTGTTTCCGGTCTGTCAGACTATATTGACACGGTAAAGTTGACTGAATCTGAGATTACGAATCTGGAAGATGAGATTAAGAAGATGGATAAGCTTCTAAATGAACCTCTGGATCTTGTCTGCCCCGGCTGCGGAAAAATCATGGATCCCGACGCAAAATTCTGCTCGGCATGTGGATCCTCATTAGAAAGAACAGAAGAAGACATAAATTGTCCATAAAAGGTCATATACTAGATTAAGAACCACAGGCTGATAGATATATGAAAAAAAATAAGAAACTTACAATGCAGGAACAGATGAAATATTTTGCAGCGATTCTGTTTCTGCTTATTTTTATGCCTATTCTTTGTACGGTCCTATTGTCGGGAAGAAGTTCTTTGAAGGTATCACAGATAAGTGAATTAGAACAATTACTTCCTTCCATTGTGTACCGGGAGATTCCGGATAATTACCGGATGGAAACAATTTGCGCACAAGCGGTCCTTGCCAGAAGTCGTGTGTGGTATGAGTACAAAAAGTCTGATTATGACCAGAAAACCTATGATCAGATACTCGAAAAAAATTTAGAATATGAGAGATCACATCATTTAAAAACTGATAAGCTGTTGAAATGTAAAGAAGCTGTCCAACAGACAAAGGGATGTGTATTAAGCTATGGAGGTAATGTAATTCCGGCTCCTTTCTGCAGGGCAAGTAATGGGTGGACCAGAGGTGGCAAAGAGGTGCTTAAAAGTGATGATTATGGCTGGCTGGTCGGTGTAGAGAGTAAGGATGATTTAGATTATCTTCCTAAGAGAAAATCACTTTCATTTACAAATGATGATTTGTATGAAAAATTTAAAACACTCGATCAAAATCAACAGTTAAATAAAGATGATATTGTTGATCATATAGATCTAGTTTCAGAAGATTCTTCCGGCTATGCAATGGAGGTGGATGTTTCGGGAATTAAGGTACCCGGAGAGGTATTTAGAGAAATGCTGGGCCTTCCGTCTTCATCCTTTTCGTTTTCAAAAAAGAATGATAAATTATTGATTACCTGTCGCGGAACGGGTCATGGGATGGGAATGTCACAGTATGGGGCTAATCATATGGCGAAGGATGGAAAATCCTGGCGAGATATTTTGAATTTTTATTTTCCAAATGCCCAGATTATGAAACAAAAGAAAAAATTGAAATAACTGTATAGATTTTCATTTTTAGGCAACCCTACTAATACAGAAAAAAAGTTGTAACAGATATTGTTACGGAACAATCAGCGCATTTTTTCAATAAAATTAGTAGAGGTGAATGAGATGGAATCAGGAAAAAGGACACTGCGTGTAGTATTAAGCGTAGTTTTAGTAGCTGCTACTCTTGTTTGTGGCGTGTATGTATACCATTATGAGAGTAACAAGCAAGATGAAGCACGTATTGAAAGTGCAAAAAAAGAAAAAGACGAAGATGACACAAAACAGGAATCAGAAGAAAAAGAGACAGAAGATGCAAATACTTATGATGCAGAAAATAGGGATTCAGAAGATAGTCCAGATCCAAGCGAACCGCCGGCAGCTTCAGATACTGATGAAAATGAATCAGAGCCGGTAACACCCCCGGCTGATGCAGATGCAACTGCATCAGATGCTGTTCTTCCGGAACTGGATTTTAACGAGGGGACTTTGTTAAATCTACCGGTTTCAGGAAAAATTTTAATTCCATACAGCATGGATAAAACGGTTTATTTCTCTACATTAGATTCATATCGCTGTAATCCTGCAGTCATGATTGAAGCCGCTGTAGATACCCCGGTCACGGTAGTGGCTAATAGTCAGGTTGCATCAGTCACAGAGGATGCAATAACAGGAACAACCGTTACTGTGGATATGGGAAATGGATATCAGGCAGTCTATGGACAATTAAAAGATGTGAACGTTGAACAGGGACAGACAGTCGAAAGTGGTACAGCTATTGCCAATATCAATACTCCTACAAAGTATTTCACAAAAGAAGGAAGTAACTTATACTTTGCACTTAAAAAAGATGGTTCTCCCATAGATCCATCCCTGTATCTTCCTCCAGAAGCTGAATAAGATTAATATATAAAGATCATTACATCCCGGATTTAATAACGGATGCAATGATCTTTTTTTAATTACTTTTTAAAAAGTATTGATTTAATATACAATATGATGTAATATAGATAGCACAGTAAGTAGTTATAGAAACTATATGAAATAGAGGCGATCTATATTGAAAAAAATATCTGTCAAGGATCCGGGAAGTGCAATTACACATGGAATTGCATGCATCTTAGCTATCATGGGGACAGTGCCTTTGCTTTCCAAAGCAGCCCGGGATCCGGATCATATTCATATTGTTGCATTTGGCATATTTATGCTCAGTATGATTTTACTTTATGCTGCAAGTACAGCCTACCACACATTTGATGTAAATGAAAAGATAAATAAACGTCTGAAGAAAACGGACCACTTGATGATTTTTATATTAATTGCAGGAAGTTATACTCCGATTTGTCTTATTGTGCTAAAAGGTAAGACGGGTATCATACTTTGTACTATTGTCTGGACTGTGGCGATAATTGGAATGTTAGTGAAAGCTTTATGGATTAACTGTCCCAGGTGGTTTTCCAGTGTTATATATATCGGGATGGGATGGCTGTGTGTACTTGCATTTCCACAGATCTTCCATGCATTGTCGAGACCCGCATTTGGCTGGCTGCTTGCGGGCGGGATTATATATACCGTGGGTGGAATTATATATGCAGTCAAAACGCCGAAATTCGATGAAAGACATAAGAATTTTGGATCTCATGAGATCTTTCATCTATTTGTGATGGCAGGAAGCTTCTGCCACTTTATCATGATGTATTTCTTTGTAGAACCGATGCCGATAGGTTAACGAAAAGAGGTCATCGCACTGAAGTATCTGCGAGACCTCTTTTATGATTTCATATCAATTAGCTTAAGCTTCTTCTTTCGGGAAAGATGTTTGATCTCCCATTCTCTCTGCATTGCCTCTTCCTTAGTTTTAAATGTTTCATAATAAACCAAAGATACAGGAAGACGTGGTCTGGTATACTTTGCTCCTTTGCCGTTGTTATGAGCTTTCAGCCTCTTTTCAATGTTATTCGTCCAACCCGTATACAGCGTGTTGTCACAACATCTGAGAATATAAGTGTAATTTTTATTAGCCATTAGCCCTTTGGTCCTTTGACTGCAATTCCATATCCGGGTTATGTAAGACCGCCGAAGCGGTCCATCTATAGTAAAGCAACCGATAAAAGTATTTCACCCAGATATATGCATGCACTTGTATATAGTATAAAACGACGATTGCGGGTTTACTATACTATACTATATGCAAAAAGCGTTGATTTGACAGCATTACAGTTTTATGTTTTTGAACAAAGATCCCAGATTCGTGGTTAATTCTTCTGATTTCGGGAGCTTTACATTTGTAAGTGCGTCTTCCTCTGATTTTTTTGCATCATCATCCAAAGCTTTAATAGAAAGGCTTAATTTTCCCTCTTTGATTGCAATTACCTTAACTTTAACGGGATCGCCTACACTTAATACAACGGAAGGATCTTTGATTCTGCTGTGACTGATTTGAGAGACATGTACCAGGCCGCTTAAATGGTCACCGAGATCAATAAATGCTCCATAAGGTTTAATATTCTCCACGGTTCCTTCCATGATAGTTCCGACTGCAATCTGCTCAATCTTTGCTTTTCTTTCTTCTTCTTCTTCTACCCGCAGTAGCGCACGGCGTGAAAGAATCAGACGATTCTTTTCTTCATCAACATCTAAGACCTGAACCTTTATTTCTTTTCCAAGATATTCGTTTAAATCTTCAATTCTTCCCAGAGCCAGTTTGGAGGCGGGAATAAATCCACGGATTCCCTCTACGTATGATACCACGCCTTTGTTGACGATACCGTCTACCGTAACATCGAGAATCGCCTTGTCTTCTTTTAGCTTTTTTAAATTTTCCCAGACCATTTGATCCTCATCTTTAAAGGAATCAAAGGATTCATCTACTGCTTTATCGAATTCGTTCATAGTCATTTTTTCTTCTGCCATTTTATACACTCCTTATCTGTAATAATTATGCACATGAGGTTATTCTAACATATATATGAAAAAATAAAAACATTAAAATGAGAATTCTATTTACCGTATATTAAAAAAATGGTACTATGATACAAAGGATTGCGGAAAGTTCTCATGCCCTGATCCCTTAACTGGAGGTGTTTATGAACAAAAAAGAAAGAATTTATATTATCGGTCATAAGAATCCGGATACGGATTCCATATGTTCGGCGATTGCATATGCTGATATAAAAAATCGAACGGAAGATGGTAATTTTGTCGCGAAGCGTGCAGGACAGATTAATGAGGAAACAGAATATGTTCTGGAACGGTTCGGTGTACGTGTACCCGGTTATCTTCCGGATGCGGGAACTCAGGTAAAAGAGATTGACATTCACGAAATTCAGGGTGTGAGTGGAAATATTTCAGTTAAAAAAGCCTGGGAAATGATGAGAGAGGAAAATGTTGTCACACTTCCTATTACGAGCGAGGACGAAAAGCTGCATGGAATCATCACCGTCAGTGATATAGCAAAATCCTATATGGATGCCTATGACAGCAGTGTCATGTCACAGGCAAAAACAAAATATAGCAGTATTGCGGAAACCCTGGATGGTCATGTTATCGTGGGAAATGAGCACGGATATTTTGTAAAGGGAAGAGTGGTTATCGGATCCTTTCATCCCGATTTTATGGAGAAGTATATTCATAAGAGTGATTTGGTAATTCTGGGAAACAGAGCGGATGATCAGCTCTGTGCTATAGAGATGGAGGCCAGTTGTATTGTAGTCGGTCTTGGTGCGAAGGTATCTAAGAGTATCCAGAAACTGGCTATGGATCACGAATGTGTGATTATTATCAGCCCGCATGATACGTATACGATTGCAAGACTGATCAACCAGTCTATACCGATCAAGCATCTTATGACGAAGGAAAATCTTGTGACATTCTCAACAAATGATTTTCTGGATGATATTAAAGATGTAATGAAGACTCACAGACATAGAGATTTTCCAATCCTGAACAAGAGGAACAAATATATCGGTACGATTTCCCGGAGAAATTTAATCGGGAGTGGAAAGAAAAAGCTGATTCTGGTGGATCACAATGAAAAGACGCAGGCGGTGGATAATGTGGATGAGGCGGAAATTCTGGAAATCATTGATCATCACCGTTTGGGATCTCTGGAGACGATATCTCCAATCCTGTTCAGAAACGAGCCGGTGGGGTGTACCGCTACCATTATGTATCAGATTTACCATGAACGAAACCTGGATATACCAAAAGAAGTTGCGGGAATTCTGTGTGCTGCCATTATTTCCGACACACTGATGTTTCGTTCTCCCACCTGTACGGAACTTGATAAAAAAGCGGCTGAATCTCTGGCAGTGAAAGCAGAAATTAAGATCGAAGAGTTTGCCAGGGCAATGTTTAAGGCAGGAAGCAATTTGAAAGAAAAATCTTCTGAAGAGATATTCTACCAGGATTTCAAGAAGTTCAATGTAGAAGAATCAAATTTCGGAGTCGGACAGATTAATTCCATGGATGCAGATCAGCTGAATGAAATCAAAAATCAGATACTTCCCCAGCTTGAAAAAGAGTGTGAGAAACATGGAATTCCAAGAGTTTATTTTATGCTGACTAATATTATAGAGGAATCTACGGAACTGCTGTTTTATGGAGACGGAGCTAAAGAACTGGTAAAGGATGCCTTTGAGCTAAATGAAATAGATGAGAACAGTGCAGTTCTTCCCGGAGTGGTTTCAAGAAAGAAGCAGTTGATTCCCAGATTTATGATGGCACTCCAGGAGCAGATATAGGAGAGGATGGAAACTAAACATGGCAAAACAATTATGGAAACCGGGCAATATGCTCTATCCTCTGCCGGTGATCATGGTGAGCTGCTGCAGAAAGGGCGAAAAGCCGAATATTATCACAATTGGATGGACAGCGACAATCAATACATCCCCGGCGATGGTATCGATATCTATTCGTCCTTCCCGATATTCTTATCAGATTATAAAGGATAGTGGTGAGTTTGTCATTAATCTCACGACAAAAGATTTAGTTTATGCGGCGGATTACTGCGGGGTAAGGTCAGGACGAGATGTGGATAAATTTAGACAGCTGCATTTGACACCTTATGAATCAAGTGTGGTCAGTACACCCGGAATAGCTGAAAGCCCGGTTAACATTGAATGTAAAGTAAAGGAGATAAAACATCTTGGCAGCCATGATATGTTTCTTGCTGAGGTTGCGGGGGTTCATGCAGATGAGAAATACATGGACCGGAAAGGTAAATTTCATCTGAATCAGACCGGATTAGTTGCATATTCCCATGGAGAATACGTTGAATTGGGGAAGCCTCTTGGAAAATTCGGGTTCTCTGTGAAGAAAAGAAAATAATATCCTGATAAGGAACATGAGCATCGGGAATATTCATTTGATCTAAATTATAAACTTGCAAAATATGTTTTCTTCGTTTATAATCAGTACCAGATTTGACAGTAATACGAATAGAGCAGGAGGATGAACACATGTCATATGTTGATAAGGTAATTGAAGAAGTTGTAGCAAAAAATCCCAGTGAACCAGAGTTCCATCAGGCTGTAAAAGAAGTCTTGGAATCCCTGCGACCTGTCATTGAGAAAAAAGAAGATACTTACAGAAAAGATGCATTGCTTGAGAGAATTGTAAATCCGGAACGTCAGATTAAATTTCGGGTTCCATGGGTAGATGATCAGGGACAGGTCCATGTAAATACGGGATATCGCGTACAATTTAACAGTTCTATCGGGCCTTATAAAGGAGGACTCCGGTTTCATCCTTCTGTTAATCTGAGTATCATTAAATTTCTTGGTTTTGAACAGTCCTTTAAAAATTCTTTGACCGGGCTTCCGATCGGCGGGGGAAAAGGAGGAGCTGATTTTGATCCTAAAGGAAAATCCGATCGTGAGATTATGGCGTTTTGTCAGAGCTTTATGACAGAGCTTTATAAATATATAGGTTCTGATTCGGATGTGCCGGCAGGCGATATCGGTGTCGGAGCCAGAGAAATCGGTTACATGTATGGTCAGTACAAGAGAATCACAGGCAGATATGAAGGTATACTGACCGGAAAAGGATTGACTTACGGCGGATCTCTTGCGAGAACAGAGGCAACCGGTTACGGCCTGCTGTATCTGACGGAAGAACTTCTAAAGATCAATCATATTACTCTGGAGGGAAAAACATGTGCGGTATCCGGTTCCGGTAATGTGGCGATCTACGCGATTGAAAAAGCGCAGCAGCTTGGAGCAAAAGTTGTCACATGTTCAGATTCCAATGGCTGGGTTTATGATTCGAAAGGAATTGATCTTGACTTGCTCAAAGAGATCAAAGAAGTAAAACGTGCCCGCCTGACAGAATATACCAAGTCACGTCCGGATGCAGAGTATCATCAGGGCCGTGGTGTCTGGAGTATCAAGGTTGATATTGCTCTTCCCTGTGCAACACAGAATGAACTTTTTCTTGAGGATGCAAAGCTGCTTGTGGAAAATGGATGTCTGGCAGTTTGTGAAGGTGCTAATATGCCTACTACATCCGAAGCTACAGAATACCTTCAGGAGCATGGGGTAATCTTTGTGCCCGGAAAGGCTGCAAATGCAGGTGGTGTTGCAACTTCCGCACTTGAGATGACTCAGAACAGCGAGAGACTGAGCTGGACTTTTGACGAGGTTGATGCTAAACTGAAACAGATTATGGCTGGTATCACACATAATATTGACAGCGCTGCAAAGAGGTACGGTCATGAGGGAAATTATGTGATGGGTGCAAACATAGCTGGATTTGAAAAGATTGTAGATGCAATGACTGCCCAGGGAATCGTATAATCAGAGAAGTTGAGTTGAAGGGATAGTGGATTTGAATGCAAACACAGGGAAAAATTGAAATTGCCGATGAAGAGATTTTTAATGAAATCCTGCGGGATGTCTGCAGAGATTCCAGATTCTGTGAATCGAAAAATTATATGCAGCATGGAAGTATTTCCGTGTACACTCACAGTATAACGGTAGCTTATTACAGCTGCTGGATTGCCGAACATTACGATATAAAAGTGAGAAAGAGAGAACTCATCCGAGGTGCTCTCCTGCATGATTATTTCCTGTATGACTGGCATAAGGATAAAGAAGAGGGCCGGCATCTGCATGGTTTTACACATCCGGCTACTGCCCTTAAGAATGCATCCGAAGATTTTGAACTGACCCCGGTAGAAAAAGATATCATCAAAAAGCATATGTTTCCGCTGACTCCGGTTCCTCCAAAGTATAGAGAAGGAATTCTGGTCTGTATTGCAGACAAGATTTGTTCGACCTATGAGACAACACACAGAAAACAACTGAACTGGCCGCTGTATCTTTTAAAGTGGAGTTAGGATATTGTCTAAGGGAGGTATCTAGTGAACCGTTCTGAAAAAGAAACGATGTATGAGCTGCTGCTAAAGCAGCAGAAAGAGCTGATTTCAGGTGAAGATCACTGGATCTCTATACTGGCAAATTCATCAGCACTTTTGAATGAGACACTGAAAAATTCTGTTTTTACCGGATATTATTTGTATGACGGCGGTAAACTTTTCCTTGGTCCGTTTCAGGGAAAGGTGTCCTGTACTTCCATTCAGCTTGGAAGAGGTGTCTGCGGAGAAGCCGCTGAGAAGAGAAAAACTGTAATCATAGATAATGTCAGGGAACATGAAAACTATATTTCCTGTGATTCAGCTGCTGTGTCTGAGATTGTAGTGCCTATGTGCAGGGAGGATAAACTTATAGGTGTCCTGGACATCGACAGTGATCAGATGAAAGAATACAATGATCTGGATCAGAAATATCTGGAACAATATATTAAAATCATAATAAAATATAAATGATACAAGGGTCCCAAGGTCCTGCGTTTCATGTTTGCATGAAAAAGCATGACCTTGGGACCCGACCTTGCATTTCATGCCTGCATTAATTCAGCAAGATCTATCTGTTCACCTGCGGTGACGGCTATAGATCTTTTTATTTTTCCATAAATCAGATGTACTTCCTGCGTATGATTGGAACTTAAAGTTCCGTGTGTTAGTTTTCCATCCGACCATGTTAGACTGATTTGAATTCCTCCCGGTGCACAAAGACCGGAAACACTGCCGGATTTCCATTTGTCGGGTAGAGCAGGGAGCAGTAGGATTCGGTTCTCATCGGCCTGTATGAGCATCTCTGCGATTGCGGCAGTGGCACCGAAATTCCCGTCAATTTGAAATACAGCTCCATTCCCCCTTGGGTGGCTGTCCATCATATTTGGAAATGTGGATTGTTTCCAGAGCTTTTCCAGATTTTTAAATGCCTGGTTACCATTTCCAAGTCGGGCGTAGAAGTTTACAATCCATGCACAGCTCCATCCGGTATGCCCTCCGCCATACTGAAGGCGTCGTTCTAGTGTTTTCCCGGCGGCCACGGCAAGTTCCGGAGTTCTATCCGGCGTGATCTGATGAGACGGATGTAGGGCATATAATTGTGATATGTGTCTGTGTCCGGGTTCTGCCTCATCATAATCTTCTCTCCATTCCATAATCTGTCCGTATTTTCCGATTTTTGTCGGAGAAAGCTTTTCCAGGATTCTCTTTGTATTCTTTGTATATTCGTCTTCAATGCTTAAAATATTAGAAGCTTTCATATAATCTTCCAGCAGATCCCTTAAGATTTGAGTGTCTATGGAAGATCCGGCACATACCCGGCCCTTTGTTCCATTGGAAAGAATATATGTGTTTTCCGGAGAGACGGAAGGACAGGTTACAAGATTTCCGTGATCTTCGATTAGAAAATCGTGGAAGAATAAAACAACATCCTTCATAAAAGGATACATTTTCTTAAGAAAAGCGGTATCTCCACTATAAATGTAATGTGTCCAGATATGTGTGGCAAGCCATGCTCCCCCCATGACCCAATAGGAAGCCGGAACATAGAGATCCTGTGGTGCACAGTCTCCCCAGATATCTGTATTATGGTGAGCTACAAAACCACGGCAGCCATACATTTCTTCAGCTGCCTGTTTTCCATTCTTCCACATACGCAGCAGATGATCAAACAAAGGGAGATGGCATTCTGACAAACCACATATCTCAGCGGGCCAGTAGTTCATCTCTGTGTTGATATTGATCGTGAACTTGGAATCCCAGGCCGGTGCGAAGGAATCGTTCCAGATTCCCTGCAGATTTGCCGGAAGACTTTCCGGACGGCTGCAGGAGATTAGAAGATATCTTCCAAACTGAAAATAGGTTTCTGCAAACGAATTTTCTTCTCCGTTGAGATGCAGAGATACCTGATGATAGAGTTTCTTATAATCGTCCTGATGTTTTTGCCTGATACAGGAAAAGCCATCATGGGATGCCTGATCTAATTTACCTACAGCAAGTGACTTAAAGTCTTTGCTGTAGAAGGATGTCTCACAGCTCAAATACAAATTAACTTCTCTGGCATTTCTTATTAACAGGTGTTCTCCGAGAGTTTCAACATTGCCACCTGTCACTTCTGCTCTTATTGCAGTAAAAAAAGAAATGCCTCCCTCACCCAGAGATCCATCCATAAAAATCGTATGGTTGTCGAGGTGACCGGCATGATCATAAAAACGGCCTCTTCGTAAAATGGCATCAAAAGAAATTGTCCCCTCACTAGAACAGAAGTGGAAAGCAAGTATGCCATGTGGATAAGATGCCAGATATTCTTTGTAAATGTGGATAGAGTTATCATTATTATGAAGCTGATAAGATTCAGTCACTTCTCCGTCATCCAGGTCGAGGCGGCGGTGATAGCCGGTTACATCTCCCTTTTGACTGTAATAGGTCAGTTCTATATTTCCGAGAGTCTGATAGGGACGCTGGCTCTGCGGAATACCTGAAAGTGTGTAGGTCATCAGCTTCTCGGCTTCTGGTATCCTTCCCTCCTGTATCAAGCTGCGAATCCGACTCAAATGTTCTTTTGCTTCCGGATTGATTCGATTTATTGGTGATCCATACCAGATACTGTCCTGATTCAGCTGTATCACTTCTTTTTTCTGACCGCCGGATATCATAGCTCCCAGGCGGCCGTTCCCGATTGGAAGTGCCTCTCTCCAGCTGTCGGCAGTTTTTTTAAAACAGATAGAATTCATATATCCCCCTTCTGATTGTGTTAAGGTTATCGTATCATAGGTGATTAAAAAAAGATATAAAAACAAAAAAAGACTTGTAAAAGAACAATAGTTCCGATACAATATAAACATGAGTTCGGAACATAAGTTTGCTTATAGAAGTGAGGTTTTACAAATGGAAAAGGATAAAGTTAATATTGTAGGTACGGGGATATTGATGACCTTCGTGATAGTAGGGATGTTCGTATTGCTTTGTGTTGCATGATGGAACAAAAAATTTTTGAGTGTATCTTTAAAAAGTTCGATTGATTAAGCAATGAATATTGATTATACTGTCACTATAAGGAGGTGTATTTTGATATGATGTATCCATACATGATACTAAATGATGATATTGAAGTAGTACATTCTCAAATTATTGAGAAAAGTGGAGAAAAAGAAATAGAGGTACATTTCGAGAGGCCAACGGATGAGGGATTTGATACGGCTAGGTGTAGCCTTCCATCCTATAATTGGATTATAAAAGAAGGTTTTTCGGATTCTGATATTGATTTTTTTGAAAGATTTCTTCATAGTAATGCACACTTGCTTTTTAAGTATGCAGAGAATGGAGGGATCAAGATTGCCTAGTCTTTTTCAAATAGGTGGTTATAAGGTTTTCTTTTGGTCAAATGAGAGTGACGAGCCTATTCATGTCCATATCGGGAGGGGACGTCCCAATTCACATGCAACAAAGATTTGGATTACCTCTTCAGGAGGATGTATTGTAGCTAATAACAACAGTAAAATACCCGCAAATGATTTGAATAAATTACTTGAAGTTATATCAGCACAGTTTTTTATGATCTGTGATGCATGGAAAAAACATTTTCTAATAGAGAATATAAAGTTTTATTGTTAATTTTGATAAGCCGATAAGCTGGGGGCAGTGGTCCCCTCTTATCGGCTTGTTTTAAATACCTGCACTTGACAAACAGTTTTGATATGATATAATTTGAAAGTCAAAGTATTTTAGTATAAAAACAAATGAGGCCAAGATATGGTAGGAAAAATATGCGGAACCGGATCTTATGCGCCGACTCTGGTCTGGGATAATGATAAGTTGTCTGAGATGGTAGATACGAGCGATGAATGGATCAGAGAGCGCACAGGTATTGTGAGAAGGCATGTAATCTCCGGGAGAGAAGATGCAGTGTATATGGCACAAAGAGCTGCGCAGGACGCACTGAAAAATGCAAATGTGGATGCAAAAGACATTGATTTGATCCTGGTAGCGACGATGTCGGCAGAGAGAATTATGCCTTGTACGGCCTGCGAAGTACAAAGTAAGATTGGAGCAGATCGTGCTACTTGTTTTGACTTGAATGCGGCATGTACCGGATTTCTCTATGCATTGAATACTGCACAGGCTTATCTGGGTCAGGAAATCTACCACACGGCGGTTGTCATAGGTGTGGAAAGTCTTTCTAATCAGCTTAACTGGAAAGACCGGTCTACCTGTATTCTATTTGGTGACGGAGCGGGAGCTGTGGTTTTAAGGTCACAGGAACAGGGAAGATATGCTCAGATTACCCGTTGTGATGGAAGCAGAGGTGAGGCACTGACATGCAGCAGCAGAAATCAGATTCGTTTTGAAGAGGATCCGAAAAACGACACAACTTATATGCAGATGAACGGCGGGCAAGTTTTCAAGTTTGCTGTATCGAAGGTTCCGGTGGTGATACGGGAACTGCTGAAGCAGGAAAAGATGTCAGCAGATGCCATTGATTATTATATTCTTCATCAGGCCAATGAACGGATTGTACGCCTGGTTGCAAAGCGTCTGAAACAGGATATGGATAAGTTTCCGATGAACATGGAAGAATACGGGAATACCTCATCGGCCAGCATTCCAATTCTGCTGGATGAATTGAATAAGAAAGAGACTTTTCATGACGGTGATTTTCTTGTGATATCCGGATTTGGCGGAGGACTTACCTATGGCGCGAGTCTTATAGAATGGTAGGATACCAGGGTCAAAAGGTCCTGCGTTTCATGCTTGCATGAAAAAGCATGACATTGGGACC
>ENA-UOOI01002701-UOOI01002701.1-fermentation-metagenome-genome-assembly--contig:-NODE-2701-length-14741-cov-6.814313_pt1 | contig 14741 bp, 13 predicted proteins | sample MGYA00245779_ERZ724027 | MGnify/ENA primary metagenome ERZ724027 (study PRJEB28704, sample SAMN03018318) | fermentation metagenome | biome: anthropogenic terrestrial biome; feature: soil; material... | reverse complement strand
ACTATCGTATTAGAACCATCGAATTTTTCAAGGTCACAAGAAAGAAATATATCCCCTATCTACTCTCTAAGGTCTACATAACCTATATTAGGCAAAGCGTCCTTATTTGATAAGCTAACCTTTTATTGCGACAAATATTATTTATTTATATTATCCAAGAATTTATGAAGTATATCATGAAGAATAGCGGCTTCTTCTAAACTGATTGGGAGGCATGATCCCATTTGCTCTGGAATATGCATGGCTTTATCTTGCATTTCAATACCTTTTTGAGTCAAGTTGATATAAACAGTTCTTTCGTCTTTAGAACTTCTATTTCTTGTAACAAAACCCTGCTTTTCCATTTTCTTTAGAAGAGGAGTTAAAGTTCCAGAATCCAAAAACAACCTTTGACCGAGCTCCTTTATGGATATGTTGTCTTTCTCCCAAAGGACCATAAAAGTAATATATTCTGTGTAGGTGATTTCTAAAGGGTCTAAAAAAGGTTTATATTTCTTAATTAGTTCTTTAGAACATGCATATAGAGGAAAGCATAGCTGCCAATCCAGTCTTAATTTTTCATAACTCATGAATATCATATCCTCCCAAAATCCTTTTATTTTATAAACAGATTTTACGATTAGTCAGCAGATGATTTGTTAGCAGATAATAATATATATAATATCACAAAACTGCCTATTAATATACTAACGGCAATATTATTTATTCAAAAGTTCCTCAATTTTTTCTCCGATATCTTCAGGTTTAGCAGTAGGGGCAAAACGTGCGACTACATTTCCATTCTTATCAATTAGGAATTTAGCAAAGTTCCATTTGATATCAGAACCTGAGAAGGTTTGACTTAAGCTTTCTAATTTTTGGATAAATGAAGCAAGGTCTGCATCTTCTATATCATTAGGAGCTTCTGCTTTTAAGAACTTGTATAGTGGATCTGCATTTTCACCATTCACTTCTATTTTTGAAAATGTTTTAAAAGAAACCCCATATTTTGTTTGACAGAAGGTTACAATTTCTTCGTTAGTTCCAGGAGCCTGACCTAGAAATTGGTTGCACGGAAAATCAAGTATCTCAAATCCTTTGTCTTTATATTGCTTATACAATTTCTCTAATCCTTCATATTGAGGGGTAAATCCACATCCGGTTGCTGTATTTACGATTAATAAAACTTTTCCTTTATAATCTCCTAAAGAAACTTCATTGTTTTTTGTATCTTTTACTGTGAAATCAAAAATATTCATAATTTTTTCTCCTTTACTTATATGATTTTATATGTTATATTATACTCAATTAAATTGCATACAATGTATTTATAAGAATATAATATACAATACTTGTTTCAGTGTCAATTGTTTTTACAATACATATTATAAATTATTTTATAAATTATATGAAAGGGATACATTATTTTCACTGAAATATTAAAAGTTTGTTAATAATAAGATTTTTCCATTGTTAAAAATTTTATTTTTAAGTAAAATGGAAAATGCAAGAAAAAAGGATAAAGGAATTGGAGATTACTTATGTTAAATTTTAAACCTATCACTTTAGAAAGTTTAGAGGAAATTAAGGAATACTTACCATATAAAAATAATAGAACTTGTGATAGTACAATAGGTACATTATTCATGTGGAGAGAATTCTATAAGAGCGAATATACCATATATAATGAAACACTTTTTATGAAGGTAAGAATCTATAATGGAAGTACAGCCTTTATTTTACCTACAGGGAAAAAGCCGTTAGAGGAAGGTCTTCAGATTCTAGTTGAGTATACGGATCAAATAAATATGCCACTTATTTTTTGCGCTATACCTGAAGAGGCTTTAGAATCAATTAAAAACTTTTTCCAAAATAAAGTCGAATTTCAATTTGACCGAGATATGTCGGACTATCTATATCTATCAGAGGACTTAAGTCAGCTAAAAGGCAGAAGGTATAGCGGGCAAAGAAATCATATGAACAAATTCAAAAAAAACTATCCGAATTATCAGTATGCCAGAATGAATAAAGATAACATAAATCGTGTTATTGAATTTTATGATGGATTTTCCAGTAACATGGTTAAAGCAATGGAGACGGCAATTGAAGAGAATAAAAGGACCAGTGAAATACTTCCTTTAATTGGAGATATAGGTTTGTTCGGAGGCTTTATTGAAATTGACGGAGAAATTATTGCTATATCCGTTGGTGAAATTATCAATGATACACTTTACGTTCATATTGAGAAAGCCTTAAAAGAATACCCAGGTTCTTATCAGATAATTATGAATGAATTTGCCAAGGACAGTGTAAATGAATCTATTCTTTATATTAACCGGGAAGATGATGCCGGAGATTTAGGACTTCGTACTTCGAAGCTATCTTATCATCCACATAAGCTGTTGGATAAGTATTATATAAAAGTTAACAAATAATAATAAAAATAAATATATTCTTATAATAACTAAGCCACAGGTGAAGAACCAATTAGATAAATTGTATTTTCACTATGGCTTATTTTTTTATAATTAATTAGGCTCGCTCAATAAAGAGTCTTTCCTTTATAGTACAGAAATAATTAGGAAAACTGAAAACAAAGATTTATATGCAAAGATTGTGGCAGGTCATTCTTTAAGTAAAATTGCTACATTAGGCAGAATTATAATAAAACTGACCAGTTATTCCTTAAATTGTATCATAAGAAAGTTGTAGTAGTTTTTTATAAAACTACGTTATATAATAAAGATAAACGTTTTGGAGAGCGGTATGCTATCCCAGTTGCGATATGTGATGATTTTGGTCATGGCAAATATAATGCAATCATACCAAATGAAGAAAATGCAGTACTAGACACTAATCAACAAAAGCTAATATTTGAGGAGTGTAACAATGATGAAAAGTAACATTATAATTCAAAACTTTTAAGATAAGTTCATTAATTACAGTTGTGCTTACTATGTTCCTCCAATTGCAAATGGTGTATTAAATAATGAATATAATTGAAGGTATTCATATGTGGTTAATTGGTGATATATTGATATTGTAAAGTAATAGTATCCCAATTTAGCAGGGCATAAAACACTTTGCTAAATTAAATTTAATTTTCTATCATTTAATGTGGTAAATCCCAAAATTTATAGGAGGAAGTTGATGAAATTAGTTATTATCTTTGGACCCCATGCGGTAGGTAAAATGACAGTAGGACAAGAACTAGAAAAAATCACAGGCTTGAAACTGTTTCATAACCATATGACAATTGATATTGTTTCAGATTTATTTGCAAACATGCCAGAAGAGAGAAGCAGACTAACAGGATTATTCAGAAAAGAAATTTTTGAAGCCTATTCCAAGAGTGATGAATATGGTATGATATTTACTTATATGTGGGCTTTTGATTCTCAAGAAGATTGGAAGTATATAAACGATTTGGAAAAACTATTTCTTTCGAGAAATGGGGAGGTTTACTTTGTAGAGTTAGAAGCAGATTATGAATTGCGCATAGCAAGAAACAAAACAGAGAATCGTTTACTTCATAAACCATCTAAAAGGAATATCAAAAAGTCTGAAGAATTTTTTAGAAAATTGGAAGATAAATATCGCCTGAATTCGTTGGAAGGTGAAATTCAAAAAGAAAATTATATTAGAATCAATAATACAAATCATACTCCTGACATGGTAGCAGAATTGATAAAAAATAAATTTTCATTATGAGGTATTTAAGGAAAAAATAGTAAGGCTTTAAAAGTAATTTTTAAAAGCAATTTTTAAAAACAATTTAGCTGTTTCGTAATTAGTATGTCTTGAATTAAAAATATAATTGAATTATAATTGTAAGCAGGATAAAAATTAGTTTTACTAATATTATACAATATATTACAAAGGAGAAATGTATATGAAAGGAACTGTGGTATCAACCTGGGTAGAATCTTGCAGAAAATTATTTGGAGATTCTGAGGTAGATGATGTACTTAAGGCAAATGGAATAGAAAAAGGGCATATTTTCACTCCATTTGAAGATGTTCCAGATACAATTGCAAAGGCTATAGTTGACCAAATAGGAAAAAAAGAAGGAAAAAACCACAAAGAAATATGGTTTGTTATGGGTGAAGAAAACATTAAGACCTTTAGTAAAGCATATCCTGGTTTCTTTCGTCATGAATCTGCTTATCAATTTCTAAAATCCATGAATGATGTTCATGTCATAGTTATGAAACGAATCAAAGGTGCAGTTCCTCCGATTTTGGATGTAGTCCCTATATCTTCCCATGAAGTGCTATTTACATATCGTTCCAAGAGAGGAATGGCTGATTATTTAACTGGTCTTATCAGCGGGGTTGCACATTATTTTAATGAAGATATAAATGTGGAAATGCTTAGTCAGAATGAAAATGAAACTCAGCTAAAGCTAAAGTTTGAAAAAGAAATTCAATTTACAAAGGAATATCGTATTAACCGAATATTTTCATTTGGAATATTCAAAAATGTAGCAGTAAAATGCGCAATTTTTAATACATTATTGGTTACCATATTTACCTTATTATTATCAAAAAATGTTGTTAATTGTTTAATATTAGCTGGGGTCACTTTATTAGCTACTTTAGCTTCAAGTTTTATATTTAATCAACCAAGAAAACTGATTTTAAAAGAATTAGAACAGTTAAGCAATCATAATTTTGTTGAATCAGTTGTTCTAAAATCCAATGATGAATATGAAATGGTCATGAATATAATTAACAAAGTTAAAACCAGTGTACAAAAAGATTTTATCGGATTTAACGCCATTGTAGATGAATTATATACATTTAATAAATCTATTTCTGAAATTGCCGGTACCATGGAGAATACCTCCAATGATATAACTACTGTACTGGAACAGGTGGCAGAGGCGGCTATTACCCAGGCTGAGGATACAGAGAAAGCGATAACTGTCCTGGATGGAAGTATACGTAATGTAAATGCTATATCCGATGATGGACAATATAATAAGGGACAAATTGAAGAAGCAGTGGCAGGTATTGAAAAGAGTTTTCATAATGTTGAAGCCACAGCTTCTCAGATAACAGATATATTAACAAGATTTAGCGATATTAGAAAACGCAGCAATGAGATGAAAGAAAATGCTGATAACATGACGCAAATCGTATCAATGGTATCCTCTATTGCAAAACAAATTAATTTACTTGCTTTAAATGCTTCTATTGAAGCTGCAAGAGCAGGAGAAGCTGGCAGAGGCTTTACTGTAGTTGCAGAAGAAATCAGAAAACTTTCTGAAGAAACCAATAGTGCTGTAGAGCAAATCAATGAAAGCTTAACCTACTTTGTTTCTAATATTAATCAAGTAGGGGAAGGTATTGAAAATGAATACAGCGTCCTGGAAAATGAAAACGGAAAATTATCAATAGCAGTAGATACCTCCAATCAATCCAATAAGAGACTGGATGAAGTATCCAAGTTATTAATAAAGAATTCCCAGGATTTAAAAGGAGAAGCTGATAATATATCCAAATTATTTGATGGAATTCAGAATCTTGCAGCTATTGCAGAAGAGAATTCAGCATCCACACAGGAAGCAAATTCTAACGTTGCAGTTTATGTAGAGCAAATCAATGAATTATCAAATCAAATCAAAGTATTTGATTCAATGATTAAAAACTTCCAAGTAGATTTGGGCAAATATGAAATTTAAAACAAAAAAGTGGCTGTTGCAAAACTGTCATCCTAAGAGCTTTCCTACCGATGATATGGCAAAGATTAAAAGTATATAGTGGCTGTTGCAAAACTGTCATTCTGAGAACTTTCCTACCGATGATATGGTCAAAGATTAAAAACATATAGAGGCTGTTGCAAAACTGTCATTCTGAGAGCAAATTCAGTAAAGCTGAATTTGCACGAAGAATCTCATTTTAAAGTGAGATTCTTCCAACTAAAGCTCTCAGAATGACAAATTTTTTTATTTTGCAACAGCCACTTTTTGTTCTGCTGATTATGTTTAATTAATTTATTTAAAAGACGTTATTTATTTCTTGACATTGAAAGTATAATTGTATACAATAAAACATGTATAAAAATGCAACTATATTCAAAGTTATAGAATACATATTTATATTAAAATAATTTTTTTTATTAATCCCATATTTGTTATATATTAAGTGAAAAGCCAATAAAGCACTTTGCCTTTTTACGTGCTTAATTACCTATATTTGTTATATGTTAAGTGAAAAGATATATGGAATATGGCTAATAACAAATATGCAATTATTTTGTATAAGATAAGGAGACGATGATATGGATGAAAGTAGAAAAGTAATATTAAATCCTCAGAACAATTTGCTTCAATTGGAAGAGCATTTGTATCCTTTAGTAGATGTAGCTCAACCAAATACCTTTAGAAACCTATTCCCTTATGATGAGATTCCTAAAATCGCGTTTAATGATAGAATAGTACCCCACCATTTTCCAGATGAAATATGGATTACGGATACTACTTTTCGTGATGGACAGCAATCCAGAGCTCCTTATACAACGGAACAAATCGTTACTATATTTGATTATCTTCATCGTTTAGGTGGTCCAAAAGGTATTATTAGACAAAGTGAATTCTTCCTATATAGTAAAAAAGACAGAGATGCAGTTTATAAATGTATGGAAAGAGGTTATAAATTCCCAGAAGTTACTTCTTGGATTCGTGCCAGTAAAAAGGACTTTGAATTAGTAAAAGAACTAGGTATGAAGGAGACAGGAATCTTAGTAAGCTGCTCCGATTATCATATATTCTATAAAATGAAAATGACACGTAAGGAAGCAATGAATCATTATTTAAGCGTCGTTCGCGAATGTTTAGAGACAGGTGTTGCCCCAAGATGTCATTTGGAAGATATTACTCGTTCCGACATTCATGGATTTGTTATTCCATTTTGCTTGGAATTAATGAAACTTAGTGAAGAATATAAAATTCCGGTTAAGATTCGTGCTTGCGATACAATGGGTTATGGAGTGAATTTCCCTGGTGCTGTTATTCCACGTTCTGTTCAGGGTATCATTTACGGGCTTACTACACATGCCGGAGTACCTTCTGAATTGTTAGAATGGCATGGACACAATGATTTCTATAAAGCGGTGTCCAATTCTACAACTGCCTGGTTATATGGTGCATGTGGTGTTAACACTTCCTTATTCGGTATTGGTGAGAGAACCGGCAATACCCCATTAGAGGCAATGGTATTCGAATATGCACAGTTAAAGGGTACTTTAGACGATATGGATACAACTGTAATTACTGAGTTAGCTGAGTACTTTACAAAAGAAATCGGATATCACATACCCCACAGAACGCCATTTGTAGGTAAAAACTTTAATGTAACCAGAGCAGGTATCCATGCTGATGGACTATTAAAAAATGAAGAAATCTATAACATATTTGATACTGGTAAATTCTTAAATAGACCAGCTTTAGTTTCGGTATCCAATACCTCTGGCCTGGCAGGCATTGCACACTGGATTAATAGTTATTTTAAGTTAAAAGGTAAGGATGCAGTAGACAAATCAAACCCAATTGTTATTAAAATCAAAGAATGGGTCGACAAAGAGTATGAAGAGGGTCGTGTTACTGTAATGACGGATGAAGAATTAATCCAAAAAATTAACGATATTAAAAGTGAAATGAATATTGCTGAGAATGTATTTAATTAATATATCAGGAGACTAAGCTGGAAACATGAAGGTATTTACTAGTTTTAGCTTGAAAAGATATTCATTAATTGTTATGATTATTGGTGTATGAAAATGCAAAGCCATAGTAATTCATTCATTGTTAATGATACAGAAGTATTGGTTGAAAGAAAATATATTAGAAAGGCTGCCACAAATCCATTCTTTCAATCTTTTATTTGTGGCAGTGCCATATCTGCAAGAATCGTGATATGCAATGGGTATAAATATGTATTCAGCACAAATTGAAGCAGCAAAGGAGAAGTTTGGAAAGCTGCTGGAGGAACAATTAAATAGAGTAGAAGAAATGAAAAAACAAGGAGACTTTATTAACTATAAAGCACTTGATAAAATCATTATTGGTGTATGTGGTGGTGATGGTATCGGGCCAGCTATCACTTCCCAGGCTCAAAGGGTACTGGAATATTTACTGGCAGATGAAGTAAAACAAGGTAAAGTTGAATTTAAGGTAATAGATGGACTTACCATTGAAAGAAGAGCAGCTGAGAAAGTTGCTATACCTGCAGATGTATTAAAAGAACTAAAAGAATGTCATGTTATTCTAAAAGGACCAACAACTACACCAAGAAAAGGTGATCCATGGCCAAATGTAGAAAGTGCTAATGTTGCTATGAGAAAAGAATTAGACCTTTTTGCCAATGTCAGACCAGTTCGTATTCCGGAACAAGGCATAGACTGGACTTTCTATCGTGAGAATACAGAAGGCGCTTATGCAGTTGGAAGCAAAGGTGTTCATGTAACAGAGGACTTAGGCGTAGACTTTACGGTTGTTACCTCCCAGGGAACAGAAAGAATTATCAGAGCAGCTTTTGAATATGCAAAAGCCAATGGAAAAACCAGAGTAACTGCTGTTACAAAGGCAAATATTATCAAGACTACTGACGGTAAATTCTTAGATATGTTTAGGGAAATAGCAAAAGAATATCCTAATATAACTGCTGATGACTGGTATATCGATATTATGACAGCAAAATTAGTAGATGAGAAGAGAAGAAAAGACTTCCAAGTACTTGTGCTTCCTAACCTTTATGGTGATATCCTTACTGATGAGGCAGCAGAATTCCAAGGTGGCGTGGGAACTGCCGGCAGTGCTAATATCGGTAAATGCTATGCCATGTTTGAAGCAATCCATGGTTCTGCACCACGTATGGTTGATGAAGGAAGAGACATTTATGCAGATCCATGTAGTGTAATCAGAGCAGGAGCTATGTTACTTTCTCATATAGGATATACCAAAGAAGCCGATAAATTGTATAAAGCACTTGATATTTGCACCATTACAGAGAAAAAGTTGGTTATGACAGGAAGAGATACAGGAGCAACCAGTGAAGAATTTGCCAACTATATAATGGATACTACCAGAAATTTATAGGAGGAGCATGTAGTGAATGACTATGATGTTCAAAAAGAAGTAACTGATAAATATTCTCTTCGAGGAAGAGTATTTAATAAAATTCGTGAGGACATTTTGTCAGGAAAGTACAATCAGAATGAAGAACTAAAAGAAAATACCATTGCAACGGAATTGGGCGTTAGCCGTACCCCAGTTAGAGAAGCCTTAAGGCAGCTGGAACTGGAAGGTTTAGTTAATATCATTCCTAACAAAGGAGCTTATGTTACCGGAATATCAGAGAAGGATATAAACGATATCTATATCATCCGCTCTTACTTGGAAGGTTTATGTGCCAAATGGGCTTGTGAACATATTACCCAGAAGCAAATTGAAGAATTGGAAGAAATTATCTACCTCTCTGAATTCCATGCAAAAAAAGAGCACCATCAACAGGTGGTGGAACTGGATAATAAATTTCATGAAACCATTTATGCAGCATCAAATAGTAAGATATTAGATCATGTACTATCTGACTTCCATCATTATGTACAGCGTATTCGTAAAATAACTTTAGCGTCCGATGACAGAGCTATGAATTCCAATAAAGAACATACCGCTATTCTAAACGCCATTAAAAAAAGAAATGGTGCCGAGGCCGAGAAATTGGCTCATGAACATATTATGAATACTATCCAGAATATTTCTCAAAAGGGAATAAATTAAGATATAGATATAGGCATAGATATAGTAGTATAAAAACAATGTCATTCTGAGCCTGAAAGGCGAAGAATCTCCACTTACGGCTTGAGATTCTTCGCCTTAGGCTCAGAATGACATTGTTTTTACAGCATTAATATAACCAAGCATATTTTTTTACATTCAGTTTCTATTTTAGCAACAAACTTTATAGAATCCCAATATAGATGTGAACAGTCGCATTTTCAATGTTTGCATCTTGATATTCTTCAAAGTCACATATAAATGTCCTATCCAGATTCATCATCCATAATTCCTGCCAAAACTCAGCAACTGCCTGCTGCATATGTCCATGTACTATAAATTTAGCATATTTACCTGCAGGAATTGTTTTTACAATTGTATTCTGCGGAATATTACTAGCCTTGTTTACAGCACATGCAACAATTACATTATATGCTCCATTAGCATCGCTTTCGTAATCTGAATAGATGCCCAAAGCCTTATCATCTTTTTTGTTAGGGATAGAAGCATATATTCCATCCTGGTAAAAGCTATTCCATAAGGAACCAATTACCATTCCCATATCGGGATTGGAATTCTTAGTACGTGCAGTTAAGCCTACCACCATTTGTTCTTCTAAGTTAACTACTTCATAATTCATATTTGATTACCTCTTTTCTTTAATATTTGTAATCAAATCATAGCAGATATAACTTGACACCTGTTTGTCAGGTTATAAATATTTCTTCAACGATTTTTTCAATTCTTCTATACATCTATCTCTATACTGCTTCGGCTCTAAAACTTCTAATGCAGAACCAAATCCCAGCAAGTAGCTATAAACCCATTGTTTATCTGGAAGTAATATTTCAACCATAAAATATTCTCCACAATTTTTAATAACACCATTTCTAAACTCATCATAAATTCGAAATGCCATGGAAGCGTCAATTTTTAAGGTGACTTTATATTTTTCTTCTGAATTATTAGAGTCAGATGTTTTTGATATTGAGGCAGGAGTATTATTTTGAAAATGGCTCTCTTCCGATACAGACAGATTTTCCATTCTCCTTAATTTAAAAAATCTAAAATCCTTCCTAAGTCTGCAATATGCATATAAGTACCAGCTATAACCTTTATAAATCAATTTATGTGGTTCCACAACACGTTCTGATTTTTCACCATTATTGCCATAATAAGAAAAGGAAAGGGTAGTAGAATGTAATATTCCGTCTTTTACCAATTCGAAGATTTCCTTTTCCCCATCACTTTCTTCCCAACCGGCAAAATCAATTTCAATCCAATTGGTATTATCTTTTTTAAATACATTACGTAGTTTGTTTATAGAGCTATCAACATCAATATGTCTAGTCACCTGCAGACTTTGAAGAGCAAGAAGCACCTGCTTTTGTTCTTCATCGGATAACATGGTTCTATCGATGGTGTAACCCTCCATAATGGAGATTCCACCTCCTTTTCCCTGGTGGGTGTAGATGGGAACCCCGTTGGTGGACAAAATTTCAACATCTCTATAGATGGTACGCACAGATACACCAAACTGACTTGCTAATTCAGTTGCGGTTACAGTTTTTTTATTGATAAGGATATTGGTTATAGCAAATAAACGATCAATTTTCATTGGTACATCTCCTCAACGATACACATTAGTAAATAGTGTTATAAAACACATAAGTATTTATAAAAAATAATTGTATCTTAGTAGGTGTATTAAGGCAAGAAAATGTTGGATAAAGTAAAAAAAATTATTAGAATTATCATGATAAGGAATGGTACCATTTTCTTATATAGGAAGGCGCTTACCCATATACCAATATATGTTATTGTATATACAAATAATTACAACGCGGAAAGAAATATATTAGAGAACAAAAGAATAACTGTAATACCATTATGCAGGTAGAATAATCATATTATAAAGAATTTGTAAACAATAACACTTATGTATAAAATACAAAGAACATACACAATTAATATAAATTAATTCAGGTAATTATTAATGAATTTCTACTACAACTTAGACATTTTTCTCTATATAAGAAAAAAACTAAGATATTATTCGGGATTGTTTCAGAGTTGGTGTAAATTATTAGATTTTGAGGTACTTTAATAAGTCTGAAAGAAAACTTTTAAAATTGAATAACTTTCTAAGAAATTAATTGTCTCTGACTTCTGGTGTATTGTGGATTTGTAAAGAGGGGCATCCACAAAAGCTTTAAGAAGCTGAAAAAACTTAATTGTATGCATAACTAATGCATGTTGCTCCAATATTGGAGCAAATAGTTTTGAAATAAAAGGAGAAGTTTACGGAGGTGATGCCTGAATTGTTATTTGCATAAAGATATGAACCAGAATTAAAAGTAAGCTACTATTATTAGGAGGGGAGGATAGTCAAAGCGTTCAAAAAGTGTAATTTAATTATAAGGAGGAAACAAAACATGAAAAGAATAATTATTCTAGCATTATTATGCAGTTTAATCGTAACGCCGATTCAAACTTATGCTATAAGTGAAAAACAAGATACCAAGAAGGAACAATATGTAGTTATCTCTAACAATGGGACAAGCCGTAATGTAGAAACTTATAGTATGACTTCGGCAGAAGCATTAAAACTGAGGCAAGATAGTAAGGTATTAGTTGTTGAGAAAGATGAATATGTATTTGGTAGCATGATTGATATTAATAATTTTAAAGACAAAGATAAAGACAAAGATAAAGACAAAAATAAAGATAAAAAATTTAAAAAAATTAAAAAAGACAAGCACAATAAGAAAATTAAAAAACGTTCCTCAAAAAATTCTAATGTAGAATGGAATATACAAGCAATTAAAGCGGATAGTGTAGATACCATTTCAGGTTCGGCAATAACAGTAGATTTAGGTTCCAAAGTAAAAGTAGCAATTATAGATTCTGGTGTTGACTATACTGAAGATATAGATGTCTATATGAGAAAAAATTTTATACCAGGTGAAGATGAAGTATCTATAATTTATGAAGACTCTTGTGGTCATGGTACAAGTGTTGCAGGTATAATAGCAGCAAAAGGTAGTGAAGATGGCTTCAAAGGTATTAATCCTAATGTAGAATTATATTCAGCAAAAGTCCTTGATAGCAACCTATCAGCTCCGATAAGTAGAGTAGTTGAGGCAATATATTGGGCGATTGACAATGAGGTAAATATAATAAATATTAGCTTTGGTACTGCTACGGATTCTGATGCATTAAAGTTAGCTATACAAGATGCATATGCTGCAGGAATCTTATTAATTGCAGCTGCAGGTAATAATTTAACAATAGAATATCCCGCTGCATATGATGAAGTAATAGCAGTTGGCTCAGTGGATAGTATGGGCGAACGAAGCCAGTATAGTGCAACAGGTGAAGATTTGGAATTAATGGCACCAGGAGAATTAATTTTATCTACAAGTCATTTTGGCGGCTTTACAGTATCATCAGGAACAAGCATGGCTGCTCCACATGTTACTGGTATTGCATCTATTCTATGGCAAAAAGATATATCTAGTTCCAACGATTTCATACGTAACCTACTAGACTTAAGCGCAAACAAGTATGGAGATAGTGTAGAATACGGATATGGTCTTATAGATTTAGAATATGCATTAGGGCAATATGATGAATTTAAAAACCTGTATGTGGATAATGAGCAATTAGATTCTATTATTGAAGAAGAAAAAAGAAATGGCGGATTATTAGATAATACGAGTGAAGTTATTGCATTTGATGATGTTGATTATGTTAAAGGTAGCTGGACGCAAAGCTCACATGATTCTTATGCAGAAGCAAAATCTCCCAGTGGCCAAACGCTAAGTCCAGATGCTTTAACAGTAGTGAAATTGGGTGCTATAGCACCTGATAAGTTGATACCAATTCATACAACAAACCCACAATGGCATGGATATGGTAATTGTCAGGAAAAACAAACCGATGGAACATATAAAAATTTATATTATTCAAATTATATGGGTTCATATATCTATATAACTAAGATGGCACTTGTATTTAATAATAATACTTCTGTCGTTACAGGAACCTGACCAGCTCCTCCGAAACCTCTTAGTCCTTATAGAATGATTGATGAAGATTTTGCTAATTTACAGAAAATAACTTATACCTCTGCACTTGGTAAAGACTGGACAGAGATATTAAAGACCGTTGGTGTAACCGATAGAAATAAGCGATTATATGTCTATAGTCTGGCTTTACATACAGCAACAGATGTGTTTGCCCATAACACATTTAATCCTGCTACTAGTAAAATGATTGATCATTCAGAAAATCCTATTACTAAAGTGGCTTATGCGGATGATCCTAATTTTATTTCCAACAGATTTGCTTGCGCCAAAGCAATGGCTAGCATAGTAATTGGTCATATAAAGAGCTTTACACCGGGTAGCATTGAAGATTTTTATACTGTTGCAAATACTGCATATGATGATTTAAATAGGCCATTTTATATGGATAAATTTAATGGAAAGGCACAATTGGTTGATAGTGCTTACTATACTAGCCATCATACTGTTTTCGATTTGATTAGCACTAAAAAATAATATTAATTTAGTACTTACTTTATTGACTATATCAGAAGTTAGCCTATTATTAATATTTTCTTATTGAAATTTATAGGTTCAACCTACAAATTCAATAAAAACGGAACATTACATTTATAGAATTATTAAGTATACTTTTAAGGGTTTCTCCTTTATTTATATAGTTAAATGTATTAACTTTAACAAAAGGGGAAACTCTTTTGCTTAATTAATACTTGGGTTACCAATTAGTTTTAGAATTATATGAGAAGGAAAATTAGTATACACATAGATATAGATTGATAATTAGTTCTTATTTTAACTATGCTCTTAAGATGAAGATTACTAATTATAATAATAAATGATATTCAAATGGGATTCAATACAGGATAAACTTATAAAGTTACAAAAATATTAAAGAATGGCTATAAAGTCAT
>ENA-UOOI01002700-UOOI01002700.1-fermentation-metagenome-genome-assembly--contig:-NODE-2700-length-14741-cov-66.757660_pt1 | contig 14741 bp, 10 predicted proteins | sample MGYA00245779_ERZ724027 | MGnify/ENA primary metagenome ERZ724027 (study PRJEB28704, sample SAMN03018318) | fermentation metagenome | biome: anthropogenic terrestrial biome; feature: soil... | reverse complement strand
GACCTAAAGGTTTCGCCTGAAGGCGAGGGTTTTAACCCCATGATACAGACAATAATTTGATAAAAGCATCCGGGCTATGGATGAAAAACAAAGGGCCCATTAACAGTCGCGCTGTTCCAAAGCGCGAACGGCACAGGCTCAGCCGAAAGCACCTGCGCCGAAAATAAAAAATCATATCCAGGCCTCGTTTGAAAAATCAGGGAACTAGTCTGTTCCGGCTAAAATTGCGCCGGTTTTTACTTCTCAAACAAGGCCTGGAAGCGGGAAGGATTCCATGATGAAATCAGAAAATCAAATGCCGGGGCTCGTCGTTTTCGATCTGGACGGAGTCATTCTGAACAGCGAGCCGCTGCATGAGGCCGCCAAAAGAAGAATTTTCGCGAAATACGGGATTCCCGCCGGCCTCGACCTGTCGTGGTCGGTGGGCCGCCCCAATTCGGAGCTGTGGGGCCCGATGGTGGAGCGTTACCGTCTGCCCTGCTCCGCAAAGGAGCTGGAGCGCATGCAGTACGAACAGATCCTGTCGCTGATCCGGGAAAGGAACGTGCCGCTGAGCGACGGCCTTCCGGAGCTTCTCCGATGGCTTCGGCAGGAAAACGTCAAAATCGGGCTGGCGTCTTCCTCCGACCGTTTCTATGTCGATCGTATTTTGGAGTATTTTGCGCTGAAACCATGGTTCGACGCTGTGAAGGGCGGGGACGAGGCGGCGCACAAAAAGCCCGCCCCGGACGTTTACACGGCGGTGCTGAAAGCGGCGGGAGTCCCTGCCGGGCACGCGGTCGCGGTGGAGGACACCAAAGCCGGAATCGAAGCCGCCTCTGCCGCGGGGCTGCGGTGCGTCGGATACCGCAACCCGACTTCCGGGATGCAGGAGCTGGACCGGGCCGACTGGATCGTCGAAACCCTTTCCGGGATTCCCGGTCTTCTGAAACCGGCCTGATCCGGCCGTCATGGCCGAACTTCCGTCAGCCTGGCGCGGAAGCCGCGTTCCGGCTGGTAGACCCCCGCCGCCTCTTCCGGGGCGGGGCCGTCCTAATAGAGACCGTCTTTTTCGGCCCGGCTTTGCCGCGGCAGGGTTTGAGCGGTATCATTGAAAGGGTGATTTCAATGGAGAAGGGGATAAAACCATGAAAATATATTTTGTGAACGGCAGCCCCAGAAAACAATGGAATACGGGGACCGTATTGAAAAAAGCAGCGGAAGGGGCCGCATCGGCAGGCGCGGAGACAGAACTGATTCACTTGTACGATTTGAAATACAAGGGTTGTGTCAGTTGTTTTGCCTGTAAGAGGATAGGCGGGAAATTCCACGGGAAATGCGCTCAAAAGGATGGCTTAACCCCTGTCCTGGAAAAGCTGTCTGCGGCAGACGGGATCGTTTTTGGCACGCCGATTTATTTTTATAACATCACATCCGGGATGCAGGCGTTTCTGGAACGATTTTTCTTTCCGTATGATTTATATAGCGGGAAGCTCGCATCCGGCTATCCCAAAAAGATACCGAGCGGGTTCATTTATACCATGAATATGACCGCGGAAAGTATGCGCAGGGCAGGCGTAGATACGAATGTAAAAGCCGGGCCATTGTTCGCGGAAGAAATTTTAGGAATAAAACCGGAAGTTTTATATGTAAATAATACCTACCAGTTTTCGGATTATGGAAAATATGAATCTTCTAAATTTTCGGAAACAGAAAAGGCCTCGTATAAACAAACACAATTTCCGGCAGACTGCCAAAAGGCTTTTGAAATGGGACGGCGAATTGCGGAAAAATTCACAGAGCGATAACCATGATTTTCCGGACTGACAAAACAAACAGGCGCAACGGCAAGCAAACGGGCTGCGCCCGCCGTTTTGAAAGCCGCGGGACAAAAGGGATGCCGTGAAATAAAAACGGCATCCCTCTTACTTTTTACCGGATTTTATGGTACAATAAACGTCAAGAAATGCGTTTTTGCGGCTCCGCCAGCTGATTCCCATGCAGGCCCGCCGCTTTCGCCGGCTCCCCGCTGCACGCGGGGCTTTTGAGCATAAGGAGAAATGATCATGCAGTATCCACCCCCATTCCACGGATATGAGTTTCCGCTGTACTACGGCGGCCTGGCCGCGGCGCAGGAAAAGCGATCGCTGCGCAAAGAGGCGAACGCCCTTTGCCTGCTGCTCGTCGGCATCGAAGCCTTCCTGCTTTTCCTGACCGGCATATCGTCCCTTTTTCTGGGAAGCATGGATCTGCAGGGCGGCTCAAACAGCCTGTTCAACGGATACCCGCCGGTTCTGTCGTACCTCGCGCACAATGCGATTTATATCGCGGGGCTTTCCCTCCCCGTGTTTTTCTACTGGGCGATCCGCGGAATCCGGGCGGAAGCGGTGCTTCCGTTCGAGCACGTCCGCCCGCTCACGGCTGTGGCGTACGTCCTGTTCGGCACGTCGATCTGCACGCTTTCGAACCTTCCCGCGGACTTTGTGATCGCTTTGGAACAAAGGATGGGGTTCAGCGGCTCCATCCCGGATCTTCCGCTGAACGGCGACCCGGCGGTGAGCGTCCTGTTCTTCTTCGCGATGTCCGTCATCCCTCCGCTGACGGAAGAACTGATTTTCCGCGGGGCCGTGCTGCAGGGGCTGCGCGCGTTCGGCGACGGATTTGCGATCGTCGGCTCCGCGTTTCTGTTCGCCGTTTATCACGGGAATTTTTCCCAAGCCGTCTTTGCGTTTCCGTGCGGCCTTGTCATGGCGTTCGCCGTGGTGAAGACCGGAAACCTTTGGGTTTCGGTGGCGATTCATTTCCTGAACAACGGCATATCCGTTGCGCTGGAGCTGATTCAATACTCTCTGGGGCATAATATTCCGGCCCTGTTCCATTACTATTTTGTCGTCTCCGTGGTGCTGGGGCTTGCGGCGCTGATTTATCTTTCGGTGCGCGACCATTCCCTGTTCAATCTGAAACGCCCCGCCTCCCTGCTGCGCCCGTCACAGAAATTCGGGGCGCTCGTGTGGAACGTGGGCGGCGTGATCCTTCTCTCCCTCTCCCTCATCAGCGCCTTTTACATGCTGACCTCTTACTGACGGAAATGACACGGGACGAAAAATGGATGCGCGAAGCGCTGGCGCTGGCGGAGCAGTCGGCACGGGAAGGCGAGGTGCCGGTGGGGGCCGTTATCGTGAAGGACGAAACGATCGTGGCGGCGGGCAGAAACCGGCGGGAGACCCGGAAAAGCGCGCTGTGCCACGCGGAGCTGGAAGCGATCGGCGGCGCCTGCCGCGCGCTGAACGGCTGGCGCCTGTGGCAGTGCGAGCTTTTTGTCACGCTGGAGCCGTGCCCCATGTGCGCCGGGGCGATCATCAACGCGCGGATTCCCCGCGTCGTGTTCGGCGCGTTCGACCCGAAGGCCGGCTCGTGCGGCTCGGTGGTCAACCTGTTCGAGCTTCCCTACAACCACAAGCCCGAGCTTTGCGGCGGCGTTCTGCAGGAGGAATGCGCGCAGCTCCTGAAGGATTTTTTCCGCTCCCTGCGGGGGTGAGTTTCTTAAATTTAAGTTCTTCCCTATCATCCAAAAGGGGCGCACAGTTTTCTGTGCGCCCCTTTCTGATTTCAGGATGAAATTTTTGCTGTTTTATTCGGCCTTTTCCCTTTTTTCCTTAATCGCCGCCTGGGCCGCCGCCAAACGGGCGATCGGCACGCGGAACGGAGAGCAGGAGACATAATCCAGGCCCACGCGGTGGCAGAACTCGACGGAAGTCGGGTCGCCGCCGTGTTCGCCGCAGATGCCCAGGTGCAGGTCGGGCCTTGTCTTGCGGCCGAGCTCCACGCCCATTTTCACCAGCTTGCCCACGCCGTTCTGGTCGATATGGGCAAACGGGTCGGACTCGTAGATCTTGTTCTCATAGTAGTAGTTCAGGAACTTCCCGGCGTCGTCGCGGCTGAAGCCGAACGTCATCTGGGTCAGGTCGTTCGTGCCGAAGCTGAAGAATTCGGCTTCCCTGGCGATTTCATCCGCAGTCAGGGCAGCGCGCGGAATCTCGATCATCGTGCCGACCTTGTACTTCATGACGATTCCGGCATCCTGAATCAATTTGTCCGCAGTCGCGGTCACGACGTCCTTGACGAATTTCAGCTCCTTGACCTCGCCGACCAGCGGGATCATGATGTGCGGGACGATGGAAAGGCCCTTCTTTTTGGATACGTTGATCGCGGCGCTGATGACGGCCTTCGTCTGCATTTCGGCGATTTCCGGATAGGATACCGCCAGACGGCAGCCGCGGTGGCCCATCATCGGGTTGAACTCGTGCAGGCTCGCGATCACTTCCTTCAGCTCTTCGACGGAGATCGAAAGCTCCCCGGCGATCTCTTTGATATCCTCTTCCTTGGTGGGGAGGAATTCGTGAAGCGGCGGATCGAGGAAGCGGATGATCACCGGGCGCTCCTCCATCACCTCATAAATGCCCTCAAAGTCGCCCTGCTGATACGGCAGGATCTTTTCCAGCGCCTTCTTGCGGGCCTCGGTCGTCTTCGCGACGATCATCTCACGCATCGCCTTGATGCGCTCGCCCTCGAAGAACATGTGCTCGGTGCGGCAAAGGCCGATGCCCTCCGCGCCGAACGCCTTGCCCTGCGCGGCGTCGCGCGGCGTGTCGGCGTTGGTGTAAACCTGCATCCTGCGGGCGCTGTCCGCCCACTTCATATAGCGGTCGAAATTGCCGGAGATCGACGCGTTCACGGTGGGGATCGCCTCGCCGTAAATATTGCCGGTCGAGCCGTCGATGGAGATATAGTCGCCTTCGCGGATCGTCTTTCCGCCCAGGGTGAAGTACTTCTCCGCCTCGTGCATCGCGATCTCCCCGCAGCCGGAAACACAGCAGGTGCCCATGCCGCGCGCCACGACCGCCGCGTGCGAGGTCATGCCGCCGCGCACGGTGAGGATGCCTTCCGCGGACGCCATGCCCTCGATATCCTCCGGCGAAGTCTCGAGCCTTGCGAGAATGACTTTTTCGCCCTTGGACTTCCACTCCTTCGCGTCCTCCGCGGAGAATACGACCTTTCCGCAGGCGGCGCCGGGCGATGCCGCAAGGCCCTTGCCGATGGCCTGCGCCTTTTTCAGCGCGGCGTCGTCGAACTGCGGGTGCAGCAGCGCGTCGAGCTGCTTCGGCTCCACGCGCAGCACGGCCTCATCCGTGCTGATCTTTCCTTCATCCACCAGGTCGACCGCAACTTTCAGCGCGGCCGCGGCGGTGCGTTTTCCGTTCCTCGTCTGCAGCATGTAGAGCTTCCCGTTCTCGATCGTAAACTCCATATCCTGCATGTCGGTATAATGGTCCTCCAGGCGCTGGGCGGTTTCCGCAAACTGCTTGTACACGTCGGGAAGCATGTCCTTCAGGTGGTCGATCGGCTCCGGCGTGCGGATGCCGGCCACCACGTCTTCGCCCTGGGCGTTGATCAGGTATTCGCCGAACAGCTTCTTTTCGCCGGTGGCGGGGTTCCTGGTGAACGCCACGCCCGTGCCGGAGGTGTTTCCGGAGTTGCCGAACACCATGGCCTGCACGTTGACGGCGGTGCCCCAGTCATAAGGGATCTCGTTCAGGCGGCGGTACACGTTGGCGCGGGGGTTGTCCCACGAACGGAACACGGCCTTTACGGCTTCCATCAGCTGAACTTTCGGCTCATCCGGGAAATCCTTCCCCAGCTTTTCGCGGTACAGCCTCTTGAAGCGGACGACCAGGTCCTTCATATCCTCTGCATCCAGCTCGGTGTCGAGCTTGACGCCCTTTTCCGCCTTTTTGGCGTCGATGATCTTTTCAAACTCGCTTTTCGGAACCTCCATGACGACGTCGGAGAACATCTGCACAAAGCGCCGGTATGAGTCATAAGCAAACCGCGGGTTGCTGGTGAAGGCGGAAAGCCCTTCCACGACGGTGTCGTTCAGGCCCAGGTTCAGGATGGTGTCCATCATCCCGGGCATGGAAGCGCGCGCGCCGGAACGCACGGAAACCAGCAGCGGATTTTTCGGGTCCCCGAATTTCTTGCCGCAGAGCTTTTCCATTTTGGCAAGATATTCGTAAATCTCCGCCTGAATTTCCTCGTTGATCTGGCGCCCGTCCTCGTAATACTGGGTGCAGGCTTCGGTGGTAATCGTAAAGCCCTGCGGCACCGGCATCCCCAAAACGGTCATCTCCGCCAGGTTCGCGCCTTTCCCGCCCAAAAGGTTGCGCATCTTCCCGTTACCTTCTGAAAAAAGGTAAACATACTTATGACTCATTGACAATCAACCTCCTTAAAGTTGAGTTTGGGGTATCCCCAAACATAATCCCATATAAAACAGATCAATGCTGTTTGCATTTCAAGGTGCATTATAACAAATCCTGCTCCAAAAATCCATAGATTTTTGATAAATTTCTGACACTGATTTTGAAATCTGCATTTTATCCAATTTATTTTCATCCCCATTTTTATAAAATTTAACAAATATGTAACAAAAGCAAAAATTGCACTTGAAAAATCATGCCGATATGAGATAATAATACCGTATGAGTATCTGCAATTCTGACGGAGGGCAAAGCATGGAAAACTGTGCCGTTATTCTTGCCGCCGGCGAAGGAAAGCGCATGAAGTCCCGCCACCCCAAGGTGCTGTGCGAAGTGCTTTTCAAACCGATGCTGGAATGGGTGATTGACGCCGCACACGGCGCCGGCTTGAACGATCTTTGTGTGGTGACCGGCCATCTGCACCGCGAGGTGGAGGAATTTCTGCAGGCTCTTGCCGCAAGGCGGCCCCAGTTTCCGCCGCCGGAGCATGTGCTTCAGAGCGAGCAGAGGGGCACCGCGCACGCGGTGAGGATGGCTCAGGATTTTCTGCGGCGGCACAGCGGGGGCAGCGTCCTGATCCTGAACGGCGACGCCCCGTTCCTCAGCCCCGAAGTGATCGGCGGAGCCCTGCGGGACCACCTGAAAAGCGGGAGGGACGTCACGGTGATTTCCGCCGAACCGGAAAACCCCTTCGGCTACGGCCGCATCGTGCGGGACAAAACGACCGGCGCGGTTGCGGCGATCGTGGAGGAAAAGGACGCGGACGAAACGACGAGGAAGATCCGGGAGATCAATTCCGGGGCCTACTGGTTCCAGGCGGACAGCCTCCTCCCGATCCTTTCCAAAATACGGAACGAAAATGCGGCGGGGGAATACTACCTGCCCGACGCGGTCAAGCTGCTGATTTCGGAGCACCGCAGGGCCGGAGCTTTCAAAACGCAGGACGGCAGCGTGGTTCTGGGCGCGAACGACCGCGGACAGCTGAATCAACTCAACTCCATCGCAAGAGGGCGCGTCATGGCCCGTCTGATGGCGGATGGAGTCGATATCCCATGCCCGGACGGAATCATGGTCGGGCCCGACGTCACCGTCGGGCCCGACACCCGCGTTCTGCCGGGCTGCATCCTTTCCGGCAGCACCAGCGTCGGCTCCGGCTGCATCATCGGCCCCAACACCGTGCTGATCGATACCTCCGTGGGCAGCGGCTGCACCCTTTGCAGCGTCCACTGCAAAGGGGCCTCCGTCCGCGACGGCGAATCCCTGAAACCGTTTACCGTGCTGCACGCATAAAAAACTGCCGCCGGCACTTTATATAAAGGCCGCCCGTTCCCGTTCGGCGGCAAAAATTCTTAGGGGGATATTTCAAATGAATTTTCACGGTAAGGATATTAAAATTTTTACGGCCAACGCAAACCCGCACGTGGCGCAGCAAATCGCGGAATGTCTTCACCTGCCCATGGGCAAATCGGAGGTTTCCACGTTCAGCGACGGGGAGATCGCGATGTCCCTGTTCGAGTCGGTGCGCGGCTCCGACTGCTTCATCGTGCAGTCCACCTGCGCGCCGGTCAACAACAACATCATGGAGCTGCTCATCATGATAGACGCGATGAAGCGCGCCTCCGCCGCCCGGATCACGGCCGTGATTCCCTATTTCGGCTATGCCCGGCAGGACCGCAAGGCCAAGGCCCGCGACCCGATCTCCGCGAAGCTGGTGGCGGACCTGATCACGACGGCCGGCGCGGACCGCGTCCTCACGATGGACCTGCACGCCGCGCAGATTCAGGGCTTTTTCAATATCCCCGTGGATCATCTTCTGGGCGCGCCGCTTCTCTCGTCGTTCCTGAAAGAGCGCATCGGCGGGCGCACGGATGACTACGTCGTCGTCTCGCCCGATCTCGGCTCCGTCACACGCGCCCGCAATTTCGCCGCCAGAATCGGGTGTCCCCTCGCCATCATCGACAAGCGCCGCCAGAAGGCCAACGTATGCGAGGTCATGAACATCATCGGCGACGTGAAGGGCAAAAAAGTGATCCTCGTCGACGACATGATCGACACGGCGGGCACGATCTGCAACGCGGCCGCCGCGTGCGTGGAAACCGGCGGGGCCACCGGCGTCATCGCGTGCGCGACCCACGCCGTCCTCTCCGGCCCGGCCATCGAGCGCATCAAAAACAGCCTCATCACCGAACTGGTGCTTCTGGATACCATTCCACTTCCGGAGGAAAAGCACCTGCCGAACTTCACGGTTCTTCCGGTCGCCCCCCTGTTTGCCGAGGCGATCGAGCGCATTTACGAAGACAAGCCCGTTTCCCCCATGTTCGTGTGATCGAAACCGCTCGGATTTTTACAGTTCAGCCCGAAAAATGAAACATACAGGCGGGGTAGAGCCTTTCTATCCCGCCATAAGTCTATGCCGCGCCGCTGAGCGGCCATGCCGTGCGCGCGGAATGAGGTGCCTTTCATGTTAAAGAATTTTCTGTTTTCTCGGCGGGAAAACGCATCCCCCGGCCCGATTGAGGCGATCATCGTCGGGCTCGGCAATCCGGGGAGCCGGTACGAGGAAACCCGCCACAACACCGGGTTCATGGTGCTCGACCGGCTTGCCGAAAAGACCGGCGCCCGCATCGACCGCATCAAATTCAAGGGCCTGTGCGGGATCACCCCGCTCGCCGGGAAGAAAGTGCTGCTGCTCAAGCCCTCCACCTATATGAACCTGAGCGGGCAGAGCGTGGTGGAGGCCATGCGCTTCTACCGCCTGCCGCCCGAAAGGGTGATCGTCGTGTTCGACGACATCTCGCTGGAGCCGGGCCGCCTGCGCATCCGCAGGAAGGGCAGCGACGGCGGCCACAACGGGATGAAGAACATCATCTATCTTTCCGGAAGCGACGCCTTCCCCCGCGTGAAGATGGGGATCGGCGCAAAGCCGAACCCGCAGTGGGACCTGGCCGACTGGGTGCTTTCCTCCTTTTCCGAACAGGAGAAAAAAGCGCTGAGCGAGGCGATGGACCACGCGGCGGAAGCGCTTGCCCTGATGGTCTGCGGAAAAACGGAGGAAGCGATGAACCGATACAACTCGTAAAAAACGAACCCGGCCCTCCCGCCGCGGGACGGCCGGAATCACGAAACAGGGAGTATTCATGAAATTTTTAACGTCCGCCTTCCTCGCGGTCAGGGAATTTTCCGCGCTGGACCAGGCCGTCAAAAACGGGGCCCTGCCCGCGGCGGTCACCGGTGTTTCCGGCATACACAAGGCAAATCTCATCCAGTCGCTCTGCACCCTGAACGGACGCAGGGCTTTTGTCGTCGCCGCGGATGAAGCGGAAGGGCAGCGGCTGTGCGACGACCTTGCCGCCATGGGGATGCATCCGCTGACGTACCCCCTGCGGGATTTTAATTTCCGGGATACGCAGGGCAGCTCGCACGAGTACGAGCACCAGCGCATCCGGGTGCTTTCGCGCCTGCTTTCCGGCGAGTGCGACTGCGTCGTCTGCTGTCTCGACGCCGCGCTGCAGCACACGATCCCCCCGGACGAGCTGCGCCGCCGCACCGCCGTGCTGAGCGCCGCGCAGAAAATCGCGCCGGAAAAAGCCGTGCAGACGCTCGCGGCGTGCGGCTACGAGCGGGCCGAACAGATCGAGGGCGCCGGGCAGTTTTCGCTGCGCGGGGGAATCCTCGACTTTTTTACGCCGGGCGCGGAAAATCCCGTGCGCGTCGAATTCTGGGGGGATGAGATCGACACGCTCTCGTTTTTCGACCCGGAGACCCAACGCCGCACGGACAGCATCTCCCGGGCCGTCGTCACCCCTTCGGTGGAGGCGCCGGTCGAGCATCCGGAGGCCCTTGCCCGCAGGATCCGCACGCACGCGGCTTCCCTTCGCGGGAAAAACGCGCCCGCCGCGAAGCAGGTTCTGCTGGAACAGGCGGAAAAGCTGGAAAACCACGCGCACATCGGCTGCGCGGACAAATACATCCCGTTCCTGTATGAAAAGCCGGCGACGCTGTTCGACTATGCGGATGATTCCACGCTGCTTTTCGTCTCCGAGCCGGCCAAGGCGAAGGAGCGCATGCGCACCGTCCTCTGGCAGTGGGGCGAGGACATCCGCGACTATCTTTCCGAAGGCGTGCTCTGCCGCGGGCTGGACACCTACAGCGGCGACTGGCAGTACGCCCTCTCCCAGTTCGAGCGCCTCGGCGCCGTCTATCTCGACACGTTCGTGCGCAGCAGCTACGACACGCCGCTGCGCACGCTGCAGAACGTCACGGCGCGCCAGCTTTCGGTGTGGGGCGGAAGCCTCCCGCTTCTGCTGGAGGACGTGCAGGCCATGCTCGCGAACCATTGGGCCTGCGTAATCCTGGCGGGCACGGAGCGCGCCGCGCGCACGCTGACGGCGGACCTTCAGGCGAAGGATATCCCGGCCGTTCATCTTTCCGACCCGCAGGAGGCCGAGAAGGGCGTCGCCACCGTCACCGAGGGCTCCCTGAGCGCGGGGCTGGAATACCCGGGCGCGGGGTTCGGCCTGATCACCCACGGGCGGATCCTCGCGCCGGCCCGCAAAAAGGCGAAGAAGCGCGCGCCGAACAGCCAGGAAATCTACAGCCTCGCCGAGCTTTCCCCCGGCGATTACGTCGTCCACGCCACCCACGGGATCGGCGTATTCGAGGGGATCCATAAAATCAACATGCAGGGCGTCGTCAAGGACTACATGAAGCTGCGCTATGCGAAGAACGACACGCTTTACGTGCCCGTGACGCAGCTCGACCTCGTTTCCAAATACATCGGCCCGCGCGAGGGCGCGCAGGTCCGCCTGCACAAGCTGGGGGGCACGGACTGGCAGAAAACGAAGGCCCGGGTGCGCGCCGCCGTGAAGGACATGGCGAAGGGCCTGATCCGCCTTTACGCCAGCCGCATGAAGGCAAAGGGCCACGCCTTTGCGCCCGACACCGAATGGCAGCGGGATTTTGAATCCCATTTCGAATTTGAGGAGACCGAGGATCAGCTGCGCTGCATTGAGGAGATCAAGGGCGACATGGAGCGCGAGGTTCCGATGGACCGCCTGCTGTGCGGCGACGTGGGCTTCGGCAAAACCGAGGTGGCGCTGCGCGCCGCGTTCAAATGCATCAGCGATTCCAAGCAGTGCGCGATGCTCGTGCCCACCACCATCCTCGCCTGGCAGCATTACCAGACGATTTTAAAGCGCATGGACGGCTTTCCCGTCCGCGTGGAGCTTCTGTCCCGCTTCCGCACGCCGAAGCAGCAGGAGGAGATTCTGAATCAGCTGCGCCGCGGCGAGATCGACATGGTGGTCGGCACCCACCGCCTGGTGTCGAAGGATGTGAAATTCCGCGACCTGGGCCTTGTCATCATCGACGAGGAGCAGCGGTTCGGCGTCGCGCAGAAAGAGCACCTCAAGGACCTGTACCGCGACGTCGACGTGCTCACGCTTTCCGCCACGCCGATCCCGCGCACGCTGAACATGGCGCTTTCCGGGATCCGCGACATGTCGGTGATCGAGGAGGCGCCCCACGACCGGCACCCCGTGCAGACGTATGTGCTGGAGCACGACGCGGGCATTCTGGCGGATGCCATCCGGCGCGAGCTGCGCCGGGGCGGGCAGGTCTATTACCTGCACAACGACATCGACACGATCGAGCGCACCGCGGCCGCGCTCCGGGCGCAGCTTCCCGAAGCGCGCATCGGCATCGGCCACGGCAAGATGAGCGAGCACGAGCTTTCCGAGGTATGGCGCAGGCTCGTCGACCACGAGCTGGACATCCTCGTGTGCACCACCATCATCGAAACCGGCGTGGATGTGCCGAACGCCAACACGCTCATCATCGACAACGCCGACCACATGGGGCTTTCCCAGCTCCACCAGCTGCGCGGCCGGGTGGGCCGTTCCTCCCGCCGCGCCTATGCGTATCTGACCTTCACCCGCAACAAGGTGCTGACCGAGATCGCCCAGAAGCGCCTTTCCGCCATCCGCGAATTCACGGAGTTCGGCTCCGGCTTCAAAATCGCGATGCGCGACCTCGAGATCCGCGGCGCCGGGAACATTCTTGGCGGCGAACAGCACGGCCACATGGAATCCGTCGGCTACGACATGTACCTGAAGCTGCTGGCCGAGGCGGTCAGCATCGAGAAGGGGGAGACCCCCGCGCCCGCGGACAGCGAATGCCTGGTCGACATGCAGGTGCAGGCGCACATTCCGGAAGCCTATATCGAGAGCCTCAGCCAGCGGCTGGAAATCTACCGCCGCATCGCGGACATCCGCAGCGACGAGGACGCGGGCGACGTGATCGACGAGCTGATCGACCGGTTCGGCGACCCGCCCGCCGCCGTCAAGGGGCTGATCGACGTCGCCCTTCTGCGCAACATGGCGTCCTCGCTCGGCATTTACGAGATCAAGCAGCAGGGCCGGTCGCTGCTGCTCTACAAAAACGACATCGACATGAAACAGCTCTCCCCGCTGATCGGGCGGATGCGCTCCCGCGTGATGATCAGCGCGGGCTCCAAGCCCTACATCAGCATCCGGCTGCCGCAGGACGCGGCCCCGCTGGACACCCTGAACGACGCGCTGCGGGCCATGAGCTCGGGCGCCGCCTGAATTTGTTTACAAAATCCGGCTGGACAAAGCTTCTTCAAACGCGTATAATGCTATTTATGAATAGAAATCGGAGTGTGAAGCTATGAACTTTTTAAAAAAGCTGACCGCAGCCGGTCTGTCGCTGGCGCTTTTGGCGGGTACTGCCGCCTGCACCGGCGCCGACAAAAGCTGGGCGGCCAAAAACGACAGCCTTACCGTGCCCATCGGGGCTTATATCTATTATGAATATCTGGCTTATCAGGATGCTTCTTCCAAGGTAAAAGATTCCAGCAAACCGGTGCTGGAGCAGACGGTGGAAAACAAGGACGCCGCGGCATGGATCAAGGACAAGGCGGTGGACTATACCAAGCTGCTGCTCGCCGCGGACAAGAAGATGAAGGACCTGAAGCTCTCCCTGACCGAGGATGAGAAAAAGCAGATCACGTCCGACACCTCCTCCCAGTGGTCGCAGTATCAGTCCACGCTGGAGGGCTACGGCGTCTCGAAAGAGTCCTTCGGGCTTGCCTCGGTTGAATTTTCGGAAAAATACAGCAAAATCTTTTCGGCCATCTACGGCAAAAACGGCACGAACCCCGTCAGCGACGCGGACCTGAAAAGTTATTTCGAGAAAAATTTCACGGATTTTTCGTATGTGATGATCCCGCTTTACGACACCAAAACCTATGCGGCGCTGGATGACGCCAAGATCAAGGAATACAAGAAATTGGGGGATGACTACGCCGCCCAGCTCTCGAAAGGGACAACCACCGTGGACAAGGTGGGCGAGGCCGTGAAGCAGAAGCTCTCGCTCGACGCGGCCCCGTCCCAGAGCGCCACGGATGTGATCGACGATTCGTCCGGATACCCGGCCGACATGGTGAAGCTGATCCAGGGAATGAAGGCGGGCGAAGCCAAGACCATCGAAATCACCGACGCGAACGCGTACCTGATCGTGATGAAGCACGACGTGACGAAAAAGACGCAGAGCCAGCTTTCCACCGACAACGGCCGCCTTTCCGTGCTGAACCGGATGAAATCCAAGGAATTCACCGATATGCTGGAATCGGAAGCCAAAAACCTCAAGAACGTCCAGCTGAACGACAAGGCGCTGAACGCCTATCCGCCGAAGCTGTTCGTCCCGAAAGACACCGCTTCCGCGGCGGGCTGACCCCGTTTCCCTGAAACGGCGCCGGACGGCGAAAGCCGCCGCCAATGACAACCAAAAACAGAAGCCGGGATCGGAAAAAGCTTGTTTTCCGAAATATCCCGGCTTATTTTTTATATACTAAAGGGGAAAAGTACGGCGGGGCCGAAATCATTTGGCCCCGCCGCCAAGAGAAGCATATCATGGTGACAGATTCTTCTCAAAGCGGAAAGAAAGGAGCGCTGCCGAATGGCAGATTGGATGATGCGGCTTGAGTTTCTGCTGAAGCTGGCCCTGGCGGGCGTCTGCGGAGCCGCGATCGGCTACGAGCGGAAAAACAGGCTGAAGGAAGCCGGAATCCGGACGCATATGCTCGTCGCCATCGGGTCCGCGCTGATGATGATCGTTTCCAAGTACGGGTTTTTTGACGTGCTGTCCCCCGGCCGGGTCGAGCTCGACCCGGCGCGCGTCGCGGCCCAGATCGTAAGCGGAATCGGCTTTCTGGGCGCCGGCATGATCTTTATCAAAAAGCAGTCCGTCAGCGGGCTGACGACGGCCGCCGGAATATGGGCCACCGCCGGAATCGGCATGGCCGTCGGCGCGGGGCTCTACTTTTCCGGCATCGCGGCGACCGTCCTGGTCTTTTTCGTGCAGGTGGTCCTGCACCGGAACTTCAAATGGATCAAAATTCCGATCGCAAAGCAGGTGATCCTGCAG
>ENA-UOOI01002698-UOOI01002698.1-fermentation-metagenome-genome-assembly--contig:-NODE-2698-length-14748-cov-22.545906_pt1 | contig 14748 bp, 15 predicted proteins | sample MGYA00245779_ERZ724027 | MGnify/ENA primary metagenome ERZ724027 (study PRJEB28704, sample SAMN03018318) | fermentation metagenome | biome: anthropogenic terrestrial biome; feature: soil... | reverse complement strand
CAGTTTTTTAATACGATCCGCAACTGGCATTTTTTCACCTCCACAGTTTTGACACTCTTATTATACTGTTAGTCAGACTATTTTGTCAAATAATGTATAAAAAGTTTGCGGTTGTAGTGCTTTTTTAAAGATTTTAGTTAAAGAAGGAAGGTTAGAATTCGTAAATAAAGATGCCAGAGCTCCATCATGCCAAGGGTGGGATTTCTTCTGCGCATATCCAGAATGGGCTTGAGCTCTGCCGCCGTATGCTGATTCGGATTGCTGTGTGGGCGCCTGGAATGGCAGGCAAGCGATTTGCAAGGTACCGTCGCAGCGCGACCTCCAGAAGTAGATGTAGGACCGGCACCAGTTGTATTTTCGACTAGCCCGGCTGACACTGAATTTTTTAACGTAATGAGCCATTCTCGATTTATCGGAAAGGAAGAAGTAGTGCAGTCGGCTGAAATCAAAGGATATCGTAAATTTGCTGGTTATGCTGCTTCCCGCAGATAAAATCGCCGCCGGAATTCTGCTGGAGGGCGATTGCCGATGGCGGCATTCCGGCGCTGACAGTTGTAAAAGAGTTCAATATATTTAAAAATAGCGGCTTGTGCCTGCGCTCTGGTTGAGTGATGCTCATTTTCCAGCTTGATCTTGCTGAAGAAAGACTCGGTGTAGGCATTATCGTACGGCGTGCCTTTTCGGCTCATCCTTGGAATGATATGATTTTGTTTTAAGAGTTCTTGACAGTCCGTACTGGCATATTGAACTCCCTGGTCGGAATGATGGATCAAGCCGGTTCCCGGTTTATATCGCCGGATTGCGGAATTCAGGGCACGTTTACAGAGATCTGTGTCAATCCGGCTGCCGGTAGAAAATCCGACAATTTGCCGATCGAACAAATCCTTAACGGCAGCCAAATATAACCATCCTTCATCTGTCCGGATGTATGTAATATCGGTTACCTAGACTTAATTGGGCGCATCGGTATGAAAATTCTGATGGAAAAGATTTGAAGCCACAGGATAATTATGCCGGGAATCCGTAGTGACCTTGAATTTGCGGTGTCGGATAGAATACAGCCCATGTTCTTTCTGGATTCGATAAAGACGGTTGCGGCTGCAATGAGGAAATTCCAGATGCACATCATTCAACAGTTTATTCAGACCTACCCGGCCTTTGTTCCGTTCATAGCTTCCCTTCAAAGTACCATAAATCTCCCGATTCGTTTTGTCGAGCTTTCCGGGCAAGTCAGCCACCGATAATATCCGCTTTGGGAGACTGTAATACACGGCACATCTTCTCCACAGAATGCTCCCAGCTGCGTTTGCGGATTATTTCATACTTTTCTCTGGCTTTGACTGAAGATGGCCGCTGCTTTTTTTAAGATATCTACCGTATCTTCCAAATCCGCTTTTTCCTTGCGGAGCCGGCGAACCTCGTTTTCCAATTGCTGTAAACGGACTTTGTCGGTATTATGACTGTCCGCTTCGGCGGCAAGCCAACGTTCCATCGTACCTCTCGATACTCCCAGATTCTGGAACGCTTCCGTGATGCTTTGCCTGTTTTCCAATACCAATTTCACGGCCCCTTGTCGAAACTCCTCGCCTTCGTAGTGCTTTTATTTTACACTACTCCAGACTCTCCATCAAATTGGGTACGGTTAAGTTTTAAAAAGCAAGGTGCTTTATAACAGGCAACTTTCTTCTTGTTTGTTATGTTTTGAATACATGTCATTGTCAGCCACCTTTGCTCGTAAATGTACAAGAAAGGCCAGTTGATAAGTTGGTCATACGATTTTTTATCAAAGAAAAAGGAATGACTTATCGAAAAATATTTGAGAAGATCTATCATGATGTTGAGCAGAGCCAATCTCACATATTGAAAGTGTGATTCGTAAAAGACATTTTAACAACGTCAGAATGAATATACTCGTATTAACGAATTTAATTCGTCCAATATAATGAGGTGTTTCAGTCAACTCTGAGAATTTCTCGCGGAATATTCCAAAATATCTCAGGTGTGCGCTGCAACATTTGAATTTTTGATGACTTAAAATAACCGAGATAGAGTAAATGCTTTGCTATAGCTAAGTTGCAAAGAAACAAAAGTGGAAAAATCTGTTAATATTAATATACAAATTTAGAATACTTAATTTGAGAGTAATCCTATTGACATAACTTTAATACTATCATATACTACAAGCGATATGTTACTTTTATATATTGTTTATAATATTAATTCAAAAATTATGTTAAATCATAATCAATATAGAGTATATAGGCAGGAAAACTGCTTAAAAATGGTTATATAGAGTGGATATTTGTAACCTCAGAAAAAAGTTACATTTTTACCTAATAACTGAAGAAAGACTACCAATCAAGAAAAGTTCGAAATCGATAAAATTTCGATTATGAATAAACAAAGTATAATTTTGTTGTAAAAAATAATATTAAGAAGGCAATTTTTTCTGGAATTTTAAATGCTATGATTTTGAAGGAGAAAGTTTTATGAAAAGAATCTGCTTAAAAAACACCGTCAAAGCTTCTAACAATTTACATACACTAAAAACGCGTTTTACAACAACTTTTTTTGTTCTTGTTATGATTCCAATCTTGATTATAAGTTTGCTCACTTCGCTGCTTTATCAGAAAAGTATGACAAATAAAATCAACGAAATTGTAAACAGCGATACACTTCAGTCAACACAAACAATTGAAGAACGTTTGGACGTTTATCGAAGTAATCTTTTCCAAATTGTAACGGATAAAAACATAATCAATTTGGCAGAAAATCTTGAAGATTCCTCAACGGAATTGGAGCGGGCGTCTGGACAACAGAATTTACGTCTTGCTCTTTCCAATTATGTAAATATTGAAAGCTACTGTACAGCTCTAACGTTTCTTGGCACTTCGAATTACGTTGGCTATGACCGTACCACAGACGACTTTGGCACCATCTGGCATAAAGAATATTACAGGAATCTTTTTCTTGGATTTTGCAAACCGAGGAGCAATACAATCGTTTATGTTAGTGGTGTGGATATCGGCGCCTCGGCAAATGCTATGGCCAGCGAATCGGTTTATCTTGTTTATCCTTTACGCGATCCTGCCGCAAACCGGTACCTGGGAGTTATTGTTCTTAGCCTACAAAACAAAATTTTTGATACATCCATACAAAACAGTCTGAAAAAATCAAATGACATGCAAGGTATCCGATCCGCGGTCATCAGTAACAAAAAGAAAGTTATTTTCCCTTTATCAAAAACCGTGATGGAAGCCGAGAAACTGAGTGATAGCATTTTGAATAGCTCAAACATTATGACACATGAAATTTCTGATTCCAATTGGTATTTTGCAACCGCTCTTGATCCAAAACTGCTTTTCAGCGAAGTTTACAGTATGCAAAGATGGTTTAACTTCATAACTATTGCCGCATGCATTCTATTTCTTCTACTTCTGTTCAATACAGCAAATCGCATGGAGCGCTCCATCGTTAGGATTGCAGATGGTATCGAAAACTATGCACCAGGCCGGAAAGGAATCAGCATTGGCGAAAATCAAAAAGACGAATTTTCAATTGTGATCCGTCGTTTCAATGAAATGGCACAACGAAATAACCTCCTGATCGATGAATTAAAAAAGCGGAACGTTCAAATTGCCGAAGAAACGGATAAACACCGAAAGGCGGAACTGAAAGCATTGGAAGCGCAAATCAATCCGCATTTTATTTACAATGTATTGGATTCTATCAACTGGATCGCCATTGATAACCACGAAATGGAGATAAGTCACATGCTAACGGCACTTGGGAGCATTATGCGGTACAGTGCGACGAATATCAACATCGTTGTTGCATTTCAGGCAGAAATAGAGTGGATGGGAAAATACATTTTTTTGCAACAGGAACGTTACGGGAATGTATTTACCTATGAATGTAAAGCTGACGAGGACACTATGGCATTTCCAATTTACAAAATGCTTCTGCAGCCTCTCGCGGAAAACGCTATTCAACATGGTTTTGAGGGCATTCAAAGTGGCGGCGTTCTACGCCTTACTGCCCAGCTTTGTTCAAATGGAGAGACATTAAAAATATGCGTTGCAGACAACGGATGTGGAATCGACGAAAAAACGCTACGAAAAATACGCGGACAGATCGACGGTACCATCCCGATTAACGGTAATGCTATCGGAATCAGCAATGTGCTGAACCGTACACGCATGTATTATGGTTCTCGTGCGTCCATCAAAATTGAGAGCAAGATCGGTAAAGGGACGAAAGTTACGCTTGTTTTACCACGCTGCGGGAAGGGAGAAGAATATCAGTGAAAATTTTGATTGCAGAGGACGAATTTCACATCCGCAATGGATTGTTGCATTTGATTCCAACCATCAGTCCTGCCTACCAAATTGCGGGTCTTGCATCAGATGGGAGAGAAGGTTTCGAAATTGCACGCGAGTTGGAACCAGATGTTGTCATTACGGATATAAGGATGCCCAAAATTGACGGGCTGGAGATGATCAAAAAAATTGAAAATCTTGGACTCCGGCCCGTTTTCCTTGTTCTGAGCGGATATGCCGAATTCGAATACGCGCGTACCGCAATCCGACTGGGTGTAAATGATTATCTGCTAAAACCAATATCGGTTGAAGCCTTGACCAAAGCACTTAAAAGAATCGAATCCGAGCTTTCTGACGTTTCTTCAAAGGAGAAATATGCCAAACCGGAGCGGAAATATTCGCCGGTTGTGGGTGATATGGTAAAAACGATCCATCGCGATTATGGCAAGCATCTTTGCCTCGAATTTTTTTCAGAAAAATACAAGATGACGCCGGAATATCTCAGTACCCTGTTTGCAAAGGAAACTTCAATGACCTTCTCAAATTACCTAAAAAGTGTACGCCTGGAAAAAGCAAAAGAACTACTGGATACAACCAACCTGAAAATTTATGAAATAGCCTGCCGAGTCGGCTACACAGAACCAAAATATTTTTCTAAAGTATTCCGGAAATATGTTGGTGTTACCGCTAAACGATATGTTCAACAAAAAGACATTCAGAAAAAGGACAGTAAAAACGGCATCTGATCCGTCTAAATATTGTTTAGTTCAATTATGCTCATAAAATGGCAGTATACATAAAGTTAATTGCAACTATATTAAAATTATATACTTTTCTTATAATATTATAATTTTCAGGTATCTGAAAGTGTGTTATCCTGATTTCAAGAAAACAGTAAGGGAGGAAATATACAAATGAAGAAAAGAGTTTTAAGAGTCGTTTCTGCAGCTCTAGTCTTTGCGCTGACATTAGGGATGACAGCCTGCTCTTCCGGAACTGGGAGCGCAAGTAGTACCGGTTCGGCTGCTTCCGGGCAGGTAAGCACCAATTTGGCATCGGCAGGTGTGACACAGGTAAAGTTTTGGCATTATATGTCTATGGACAAAGAAGGCGCGCAAGTTCAAAAAATAGTGGATGAATATAATGCTTCTCAGAGTAGGGTAAAAGTCATAGCGCAGTATATCCCGAGAGACGAACTAATGAAGCAGTATACGATCGGCGCTGTATCGAGCGATTTGCCGGATGTCGGGTGTGTTGACAACCCAGACAATGTCTCCTACGCTTCCATGGGAGTGTTTGATGATATTACAGACCTTTTTAAGGCCTGGGATGAAGCCAAATTCCTTGATGGCCCACTGTCTTCCTGCAAATTTGAGGGAAAACTTTACGGTATTCCGTGGGGGAGTAACTGTCTTGGCCTATTTTACGATGAAGACGTTCTGAAAGAAGCGAATGTATCTGTTCCAACAACATGGAGCGAACTGACGGCGGTATGTAAAAAGCTGACTCACGGAACCCAGAAGGGTCTCGCATTCAGTGCTGTTGCCAATGAAGAAGGAACGTTTCAGTTTATGCCGTTCCTTCTTTCTGCCGGAGGCAGCGCCGATAATCTTGCCTCAACTAATAGTATAAAGGCGCTTAATTATTTTTCTAGCCTTGTAAAATCCGGTTACGTCAGCAGGGAATGTATTAACTGGACCCAGGCTGACGTGGAAAAACAATTTGCTTCTGGTTCCGCTGCCATGATGATAAATGGACCATGGAATATCGATGGTGTGAAAAAAGATGCTCCCCAAAAGAAGTGGAATGTTGCAAAAGTCCCCAAAGCGGACAATGGCAGTTACGCATCGGTTCTTGGTGGAGAAAATCTTGTTATCTGCAAAGGCGCTCATAAGAATGCTGCGTGGGATTTCATCAAATTCATCGACAGTCAAGAGAATTCTGCGAGACTTTGTGCAAAAATCGGCCGTTTTTCTCCACGTTCTGATGTAAATATACAGGAAATGTTTAAAAACGATCCGATCATGGCAACATTTGCACAGTCAATGCCAACGGCAAAGTCACGTGGCCCCCATGTTAAATGGCCTGAAGTTTCTTCTGCTATCCAGACTGCAATGCAGGAGACAATCACCGGTAAGGCAACCGCGCAACAGTCTATGATGAAAGCAAAAGCCAAAGTAGACAAGATTAATGCCAGTCTTAAAAAATAGTTTTGTGCAGCGTTAGCCACCAAGGGAATCTTGCAGCGAAAGGCTCCGTCGTCTGTTATTTGTTTATGAAGGAGGCACCTTGCCTGATGCGGGCTTTCCCACATTAGGCAAGGTGCTTTCTTGCTTTAACTAAAATTTACTGCTTTACGGAAAGGACTATTCCATGAAGAATAAATTCTATCTAAATGAGCATCAGCGAAATAATTTAAATGGATATATGTTTATTCTACCCGCACTAATTTTCATGATTGCTCTCATTGGTTACCCGACTATTTATAACTTTATCATCAGTTTTCAGAATATAACCGCGCAGACCATTTCAAACAGATTCCATCAGTTTATTGGCTTTGAAAACTATAGGAGCATTCTTTCCGATCCGCTTTTGAAGCAGTCATTTCTGAACACAATACTTTACACGGTAGGTTGTCTGGTATTTCAATTTTCCATTGGTTTCCTTCTTGCCCTGTTTTTCAGCAAAAAATTCCGCCTCAGCAAGCTGATCCGTGGGCTTGTTGTAATAAGCTGGATGCTTCCCGTAACGGTTACCGCTCTAATCTTCAAGTTCATGTTTTCAGAAGGAAATGGAATCATTAACCAAATTTTAATGAATCTACATTTTATTAGTAATCCGGTAAATTGGCTGACAAATGGTAGCACTGCCATGTGGAGCCTTATTATCGCAAATAGCTGGATTGGCATCCCATTCAATATGCTTCTACTGACGACTGGCCTAAATAATATTTCTGATGAAGTATTGGAAGCGGCAAGCATTGACGGTGCAAATGGAATTCAAAAGTTCTTTCATATCACTATTCCTCTGTTGAAACCGACCATTATGTCGGTGCTTGTACTTGGTTTTGTCTATACCTTTAAGGTCTTCGATCTTGTCTTTGTCATGACAAATGGAGGTCCGGTCGATTCCACGCAAGTCCTCTCAACCTATTCCTATAAGCTTTCTTTCAGTTATTTCCGTTTCGGCGAGGGTGCCGCAGCAGCAAATATCCTTTTCATGTGCCTCTTCGTCGTAGCACTGATCTACTTAAAGCTGGTATCAGATGATGAGGTGATGTAAGATGAAAAAAACACATCTGAATGAAAAGCAGAAAAGCATTCTTTTTTCCATCATTGCTGTGTTGATTGCTTGCGTTTTCCTGTTTCCGCTTTACTGGATTGTCATTAGTTCTTTCAAAGTGGATGGCGAGATTTTTGCGAATCCGGCTACCTTATGGCCTAGGCAGTTTACGCTGGCGGCTTATCAAGAAGAAATACTGTCAATCGCGATACCATTTCGCAACTCAGTCATTATTTCATGCAGTTCTATGGTATTGTGTGCCCTTCTTTCTATTCCAGCTGCCTATGGTCTTGCACGATATAGAGTACCAGGAAGTAAGGGATTTCTCATGACGTTTCTGGTAACGCAGATGCTACCAGCTTCGCTTGTACTTACGCCACTGTATCTTATTTTTTCGAAGATTCATTTGATTAACAATTTGCTTTCACCTATTCTTGCTACCGCAACGGTAACAATCCCTTTCAATATTCTTATGCTTCGTCCGGCTTTCCTAAATTGCCCAGTAGAACTAGAGGATTCCGCCAAGATTGACGGCTGTAATGTTGTTAGATGCTTTTTGTACATCATTGTGCCAATTTCTAAACCTGCTATCATCACAGCGGGAGCATTCGGATTCATCATGACATGGAACGATTTGATTTATTCCATGACATTCAACACAAAAGAAGAGCTTAGACCAATGACCGCCAATATCTATACCTATATGAACCAGTATGGTACGCAGTGGAACAATATTATGGCCTATGGTGTCCTATTAATTCTACCGATCACCATCATTTTCCTGTTATTACAAAAATATATTGTGAGCGGCCTTACATCAGGTGCGGTGAAAGGTTGAACATTTTATAGCATGGAAAGGAGTTCTCTAAGAACATGACAGAGTTATTTCGAATTGACGAAAATAGACTAATTTATCACTATGATGCAGAAGAGGTTTGGATTGAGCCTTGGGGGAAAAATAGTCTGCGAGTCCGGGCATGCAAAATGCCCAAAATGTCTCCTGAGGACTGGGCTTTGCTGTCACCGGAAATATGTAACCCCAAGATTTCCATTGAGGAGAAAGGAGCAGAAATAATAAACGGAAAAATTCGTGCGAAGATATCAAAAGCCGGCAAACTGACTTTCTATAATCAAAACGGCAAGATTCTATTGGAAGAATTTCTCCGTAACCGGCATGACCTCAAAGCAGATTATTGCAGTGCTTTAGAAATAGAAGCACGCGAGTTTAAACCGATTATCGGAGGTGACTACGAATTAAAAGTACGTTTTGAATCGGATCCGGAAGAGAAAATTTTCGGCATGGGGCAGTATCAGCAACCGTACTTAAACCTGAAAGGGACCGATCTGGAATTGGCGCAGCGTAATTCACAGGTTTCGGTACCTTTCGCTCTTTCGTCACTTGGGTATGGTTTCCTGTGGAATAACCCTGCAGTTGGGCGCGTTACATTCGGGAAAAATTTAACGACTTGGCAGGCGTGTTCGACCAAGAAAATGGATTATTGGATCACAGCGGGCGACACACCTGAAGAAATTGAGACCACTTATTCCGCTGCTACTGGGCGTGTTCCAATGATGCCGGAATACGCAATGGGATTTTGGCAGTGTAAACTTCGTTACCAAACGCAAGACGAATTGCTTGGTATCGCACGCGAATATAAAAAACGCGGACTTCCGATTTCCGTAATCGTGATTGACTATTTTCACTGGCCGTTGCAGGGCGATTGGTGCTTCGACCCGAAATATTGGCCAGATCCGGATGCCATGATCCGCGAGTTAAAGGAAATGGGAATTGAGCTAATGGTATCAATTTGGCCGACAGTCGACTATCGTAGCAAAAATTTTCAGGAAATGCTCGAAAGAGGCTACCTGATACGAACGGAACGCGGAATGCGCATTGCAATGAATTTCATGGGTAATACCATTCATTATGACGCAACCAATCCTGAGGCACGAAAATTTGTTTGGCAAAAGGTAAAAGAGAACTATTACGACAAGGGAATTCGACTTTTCTGGTTAGACGAGGCCGAACCGGAATACAGTGTTTATGATTTTGAAAATTACCGCTATTATCTTGGACCAGACACGCAAGTCGGGAATATTTACCCCCTAATGTATGCAAAAACATTTTTCGACGGAATGAAAGCTGAAGGACAGGAAAATATCATAAATTTAGTGCGCTCTGCGTGGGCTGGGTCGCAGCGCTATGGTACCCTTGTTTGGTCTGGCGATATCCACTCAAGTTTTCGCAGTTTCCGCAATCAATTTGTGGCGGGGCTTAACATGGGCATTGCTGGAATTCCGTGGTGGACGACAGATATCGGTGGGTTCCACGGCGGCAACCCAAAAGATCCTGCGTTTCAAGAACTTCTCGTTCGTTGGTTCGAGTATGGCACGTTTTGCCCAGTGATGCGTTTACATGGAGAACGTCAGCCGCTGAAACCGCCGATTGGCACAGAAGGCGGAGGCCTTTGTGTTTCTGGAGCCGACAATGAAGTTTGGAGCTTCGGTGAAAAAAATTATAGAATTCTGCGAAAATTTCTGTTTCTTCGTGAAAATATGAAGCCCTACATTAAAAAGCTGATGGAGGATGCGCACAAAACAGGTGCACCCGTTATGCGTCCTCTATTTTTCGATTTTCCGAACGATACATTATCTTGGAATTGCACGGATGAGTATATGTTCGGCCCAAAAGTTCTCGTGGCTCCGGTATTGTATGAAAAAATGGAAAAGCGCAAAGTCTATCTTCCCGCTGGCAAATGGCGTGATATATGGAGCGGCAACTACTACGACGGCGGTAGAAACATAACGGTACCGACTCCGATGGATCAAATTCCAGTGTTTACGTGCGGCGGATTAAAGTTGAAAACATGCTGAAAAATTCATTCGCCATTGTACTTCATTAGACTTTTTCCAATACAGGCTTATCATAAAGCCGCACTATTACAAAGAAGAGCACGGGAACAAGTCATACAATCTGGAACGGATGCTTTGTATTCATATTCTGTAGAATCTGTACAATCTGGCAGATGAGGCGACAGCCTGTGAGATCATAGACAGTCGTGCCTTTTCGGAATTCTGCGGAGTGGAATCCAGCAACCAGGTTCCAGATGGAGATACCATTGGGAGATTTCGGAATATTTTAGAGCGCAATGGTCTAGATCAGGAAATTTTTGCACAGGTTGTGATATTGCTGCAGAAAAAAGGGCTGCTGCTGAAAAAAGGCACCATAGTGGACTTTCATAGAAGCCCCTTTCTCAACCAAAACGAAGAGAAACGCCGTGATCTGGATGCACATCAGGCAAAGAAAGGCAACACATGGCATTTCGGGTATAAGGCGCACATCGGGGTGGACAAGGACAGTGGAATAGTTCATACGGTAGATGTGACGGCAGCAAATGTCAGTGATGTAAGCGAAACGGCCAAACTGCTCACAGGGGAAGAAGAGACGGTAAACAGCGCGACAGTGGCTATCTTGGAGCGACAAAGCGCCTGGATGCCGTTATATGCAACAAAAAAGGTAAGAAAATCAAATACAAAATCAATTGGCGCCCCTCTCAGGTGAAGAAACTCAGCAAAAGCGTTATGCCAAAAGGTCGAGCATTCAAAATCATCGGTACGTTCGAAAGTTGAACACGTTTGTGCCATTGTAAAAGGTCAGTTGCGGTATCGAAAAACACGATACCGAGGTTCTTGCAGCATTCTGCCTGCGTGAGATCGGGATGCTCTTTCACATACTGAATGGCGTCAAGTTTGAACTGCTTGTCGTGCTGTTTGTTTTTACGTGACATGGTGAAGTCCCTCCTGTATCTATATTTTAACTGTTTCAGGGGAAATCTTCACTTTAATTTGCACTATTTATATGCTAGACCCACCAAGTTCAAACAGAGAATTGTGGATAGCACCCCGCTAAACACACCGAAAACAACCACCTTGCTTTCTTCCATCCGCTTAGATGGAAGTACTGTTCAAACTACCTTCCGAGGTGCGCTCAATAAAAACGCTTTCTGGAGTATTTGCGCTACGTCCTTGCGCCTCGCCTGCAGGAAGGTGATATTGTTGTCATGGATAATTTGGTTTCCAATAAAGTTGTCGGCGTGGCAGATCTCATTAATTCCGCTGGTGCTGAACTGTTTTATCTGCCTCCTTATAGCCTAGACTTTGATCCCATTTAGAAAGATGTGGTCAGCATATTTTCGAAAGTTAAAACTCCGCTCTACTTAATTTTCTCTAGACAGCTATTCCAAAAGCTTTCGGCACAATTACTGCTTCCGATGCGCTTGGTTGGTTTGAAGCTTCTGGATACTGAACTTATTTTATGAAACAGTTCTAAGGCGAAAGAAAAGGACACAGGAAGAAACTGCAACAACTCTTTCTCTGGTGGATATTATCAAACTGTATAAATTAGGAAATGACATAGGAACACTACACATGATATTTGATAGGTAGAAATGGAGATAGAAAATTTATGAACGGTATTCTGAAAAGTGAGAAAATTCGGCTTCTTTCACCTGAAATGGATTCCTTGCGACTAGGCATGGGCTGGTCAGAAGACGACTTGGAAAAGCCGCAGATCTTAATTGAAAGTACATATGGGCAGAGCCATCCGGGAAGTGCTCATCTTGACAAGTTCGCGCGTGCGGCAGAAAAAGGTGTTTCCGAAAATGGAGGAAAGGGCGCGCGCTACTATGTGACAGACATCTGTGATGGAATGGCACAGGGGCACGACGGGATCAACTATTCGCTTGCCAGCCGTGACATGATCGCAAACATGATTGAAATCCACGCAAATGCCACAACGTTCGACGCCGGGGTGTTTATCGCAAGTTGCGACAAAAGCGTGCCCGCGATCCTGATGGGAATCGGGCGCGTAAACATTCCTTCTATTGTCGTCACCGGTGGTGTAATGGATGCCGGACCAAACTTGTTGACTCTGGAACAGATCGGGGCATATAGTGCCATGTTTGAACGCGGTGAAATCAGTAAAGCGCAACTCACTTGGTATAAACATCACGCCTGCCCATCCTGCGGAGCCTGTTCGTTTATGGGAACAGCCTCGACGATGCAGATTATGGCGGAATCACTTGGCCTTATGTTGCCGGGTAGCGCGCTGATGCCTGCTACATGCGACGATCTGCTCAAGGTCGCGGAAAAAGCCGGAAGGCGCGCTGTCGATATGGCGAGAGATGGTGTGACCGCACGGCAGATCGTGACAAAAGCGAGCTTTGAAAATGCTATCATGGTTCACGCGGCAATTTCTGGTTCTACCAACAGCCTAATCCATATCCCTGCGATTGCCCATGAATTCGGTATCGACATTGACGCGGAGACGTTTGACCGCATGCACCGCGGGGCTCACTATCTGCTTGATATCCGTCCAGCAGGCCACTGGCCAGCGCAGTTCTTCTATTATGCTGGGGGGGTGCCGCGTATCATGGAAGAAATCAAATCCATGTTACACCTAGATGTTATGACGGTGACCGGAAAAACGTTGGGAGAAAACCTTGAGGATCTAAAAAAAAGCGGATTCTATGAAAAATGTGACAGCTACCTGAAAAAGTGGAAGCTCAAACGCGAAGACGTGATCCGTCCATTCGACCACCCAATCGGTACAAACGGAACCGTGGCAATTCTGAAAGGGAACCTTGCCCCAGAAGGTGCTGTCGTTAAGCACTCTGCCGTTCCAAAGGAAATGTTTCATGCAGTTTTAAAAGCTCGTCCCTTTGACTGTGAAGAAGACGCAATTGCTGCTATCCTGCACCATGACGTCAAACCGGGCGATGCAGTGATTATTCGCTATGAAGGCCCACAGGGTAGTGGTATGCCGGAAATGTTCTATACAACAGAAGCAATTTCTTCTGATAAGATCCTCTGCAAGACAATAGCTTTGATCACCGATGGACGTTTTTCTGGAGGATCCAAAGGTCCTGCTATAGGCCATGTATCACCTGAAGCGCAGAAAGGCGGTCCGATCGCCCTTGTGGAGTCAAATGATCTGATCGAGCTTGATATCAACAACCGAATCCTCCGGATTGTCGGTATCAAGGGTGTTCGCAAAACACCGGAGGAAATTGATATAGTGTTGGCAAAACGCCGTAAGGCGTGGAAGCCGAAACCGGAAAAATACAAATCCGGCGTCCTTCATTTTTACTCACAGCACACCGTTTCTCCTATGAAGGGCGGTTATATGCGGTAGCTAGAACATAGAGGAAAACCTACCCCTTTTCGAAATGGACTAAGGCTTAATATCTGCAACCCAGAAGCAGTTATAGAGCGGCTGCTGAAAAATTCCGTGCAACAAAGTAGAATATTTTCGCATGATACACAAAATAGTTTTCAGATTGACTCTCTTTCCAATCTTCCGCTGAATCCAGCTGCGTACCTGGTGGTAACCATAAGTTTGTTTGCAATTTTTCTAACAATCTGTATATACGTCCGTTAACCACTGAATATACTATCTCGTTCAAGGATGGGGTTGTTGCAAAATGAATTTGTGATAACAAATTCCATAAACAAAACACGTCACTTGTCGATATGGACATAGACTTTCCTGTTCCGTTCGCTTATCGTGCCCGGCGACACTTTCGTGCCCCACAGGGCTTCTGTGATGTCCTCCACACGGCGCACGGACACTCCGGCCAGATACATCTCGATCAGAGCTTTCTCCACAGAGCTTTCCTGGCGACGGTAACGCTTGATGATCGCCGTTTCAAAAGTGACGCTTTTCAACTTGGGAATCTTCAGTTTCACATCCACGGAACTGATCAGCAATTTTCGCTCATAATGTCCTGAACGACAGTCTTGCCGGTTCTTTGTGCGCTCATACTGTGTAATTAGCTTTCTCATTCAGAAGGCAATTCAGCGTTTTCTCGACGCTGTTGCGTACCATATCTTTTATTCCGCCCTTTATGGCGTCTTCGTTTAGGAGTATAATTTTTTCGTCGGACATATTTCGCAGCCTCCCTTGGTGAATATTGCGTGATGACTCTATTCTACCAAACGGCTGCGGCTCTGTCCGTTTTTTTATGCGCCGCTATTGTATTTGCGAAACTAATTATACCTTATCGGTGTTATTTAACTTTATGTAAGCCAGTAATTTCAAACTCATATCCATTCCATGAAATTTTGTCGTGAAGGTGTTTACCATAAC
>ENA-UOOI01002697-UOOI01002697.1-fermentation-metagenome-genome-assembly--contig:-NODE-2697-length-14749-cov-3.028719_pt1 | contig 14749 bp, 12 predicted proteins | sample MGYA00245779_ERZ724027 | MGnify/ENA primary metagenome ERZ724027 (study PRJEB28704, sample SAMN03018318) | fermentation metagenome | biome: anthropogenic terrestrial biome; feature: soil; material... | reverse complement strand
AGGTAATGCCTGTAGCTGATAAAATAGCTAATAACAGATATTTATGTGCTATTCGCGATGGATTTATGCTAGCGATGCCTTTGCTTATTATTGGGGCTATATCCCTGCTAATTGCTGATTTCCCAATATCGGGGTATACTGATTTTATGGCAAGCATCTTTGGCGCTAAATGGGATGACTTTTTTCTAATCCCGTACCATGCTTCAATGGCTATAATGACAATATTTGTTATATTGGGAATAGCTTATAATTTATCATTACATTATAAACAGGATGGAATTAGTACAGCTGTTATTGCGCTTGTATGCTTCTTTATTTTAACTCCTTTTTCCACAAGTTTTACTCCTGAAGGAAGCAAAACAGCTTATAATGTAACAAGCGTTATTCCGTTGGAATGGATTGGGTCAAAAGGCTTGTTTGTGGGTATGTTAGTAGCAATCTTTGTTACAGAGATAGTAAGATTTGTTTATAAAAAAGATTGGCAAATTAAAATGCCTAAAGGTGTTCCACCTTCAGTGGCAAAAGCCTTTTCGTCACTTATACCTGGTGCTATAGCTATATTTTTGTTTGGCGTAGTTAGGCTGATATTTGTTTATACCCCATACCAAACAGTGCATAATTTGATTTTTACAGTTTTACAGGTACCCTTAACTTCTTTAGGAGACACCCTAGGAGCGACACTTGTAGCTAACTTTTTTGTAAGTCTGTTTTGGATTTTCGGTATTGCTGGTTCGGATGTTGTAGAAGCGATAATGAATCCAATCTGGCTGTCATTATCAGGTGACAATCTTGCAGCATATGCTAATGGTTCTGCGCTGCCACATATAATTACTCAGCAGTTTAATCAGATTTATTTGTGGGTTGGCGGTGCTGGAGCTACACTTGCGCTTTGTGTTGCTTTACTAACCATTTGCAAATCTCAGCAGTGCAAAAAAATAGGAAAATTAGCAATTTTGCCTGGATTATTTAATATAAATGAGCCTCTTACTTTTGGATTACCAATTGTCCTCAACCCAATTATGATTATACCATTTATATTGAGCCCACTGGTTTTATGCTTAATTACATATTTTAGTATGGCCACGGGTCTTGTCCCTGCACCTAATGGCGTAATTATTCCTTGGACAACTCCTGTTATCATAGGCGGTTTTCTCGTGTCGGGAGTTCGCGGGGCTATTTTGCAAGCAATTGAATTAGTAGTTTCTTTCTTCATATATTTACCATTCATTAAAATGCTTGATAAAAAATATTATAAACAAGAGCAACTGGCACAGGATAGTTATTAAGTAAAATCAGTAGAGTAGTACTCTGAAATAAATAGAGAAAACGCATACGCCGCGATAATCAAAGAAAGATATAATGTTGCTGTGCGGCAATACTATGAAACTTTGTGAAAGAAACAGTAAGTCTTTTGATGAGGTAGTTACTAAACATGCGGCAGAGCTTTGAGAACTCTACTGTGCGCTATATAATAGAGATAGAACCGAATTGAATTTCGGCATAGGGGAAGTTAAATGAGACAAATCGGTTTTTCAATATACCCTGCGCATGCCCCGTTGGAAAAAAATCTGTCGTATATCGATATGGCAGACAAGTACGGGTTCAAGCGGATCTTCACATGCCTTTTATCTGTAAAAGGCGAGAAGGAAAAAATACTTGCCGAATTTAAAAAAACAATAGCGCATGCCAGCGGATACGGTATGAAAGTTATAGCCGACATAAACCCTGAGGTCTTTGAAGAGCTGGGCATACGCTATGACGACTTAGGAATATTTAAAGAGATGGGACTGTACGGCATAAGGCTTGACAACGGCTTTTCAGGCAAGGAAGAGTCGGCAATGTCGTACAACAAGTACGGCCTTAAGATAGAGTTAAATATGAGTGCGGGCACCAAATATGTTGACAACATCTTCAGCTACCAGCCAAATGCCGAAAATATTTTCGGATGCCATAACTTTTATCCGCACCGGTATTCGGGTATAGGATATGAGCATTTTATGAAATGCAACAGGCAATTTAAAAAATACGGCATACGGACTGCGGCTTTTGTTTCTTCAAAAGCCGCCCGGTTCGGGCCGTGGCCTGTAAGCGAGGGCCTGAGCACATTGGAAGAACACAGGGATTTGCCCATAGACGTACAGGCAAAGGACTTGTTCAATTCCAACCTTATAGATGACGTCCTTATTGCAAACGCGTTTGCAAGTGAAGACGAGATGAGGGCGCTTAGTAAGGTTGACCCGTACAAACTGACTTTGAAAGTGCATCTCAATGATAAAATATCAAGCCTCGAAAGGGACATAGCGCTTTCAAGGCCGCACTTCAACAGAGGAGACGTTTCGGAGTATATTATACGTTCAAGCGCAAGCAGGGTAGAGGACCCGGGCAATGACTTTAAGCCGTTTAATACGGTGGATATCAGGCGCGGGGACATAACCGTTGACAACGCACTGTATAAACACTATACAGGCGAGATGCAAATTGCGCTGAAGGACAGAAAAAATTACGGAAATACTAATGTCATAGGAAGAATTGACGAAGACGAGATATTCCTGATTGATTTTATAAAACCCTGGCAACAATTCTCGCTGACAGAATAGAACATACTGTATATAAATAATATGTGCTTGTCCGTTCAGTCAATCTTCGGATAAGCACATTCATTATCTATGCCTTTTTATCTTGTTTACTAAAATATGGGGTGAAATTTTGATAACAATAAATGACATTATAAAAGCTCAAAGCACGTTAAAACCTATAATACGCAGAACTGACATAATACCGGCTTCAAACATAAGCGGCGGCAATGAAATATACTTGAAAACCGAAAACCTGCAGACGACCGGATCGTTTAAAATCAGAGGAGCCTACAACAAGATATCTTCGTTAACGGATGCTGAGAAAGAAAAAGGCGTCATCGCCTGCTCCGCCGGAAACCATGCGCAGGGTGTTGCTCTTGCCGCGACTAAGGAAGGAATAAGATCCCTCATATGCATACCCTCGTGCGCGCCTATCTCAAAAATTGAAAAAACCAAGAAATATGGCGCTGAAGTCTGCATAGTAGACGGTGTGTACGATGATGCGTACGAAAAAGCGTGCGGTTTACAAAAAGAGAGCGGAGCAACGTTTATACACCCTTTTAACGACGATAAGGTCATAGCAGGGCAGGGGACTATCGGTGCCGAGATACTTGAGCAGCTTAGGGATACAGATGCCGTTATAGTACCGGTAGGCGGCGGAGGCCTTATATCAGGTGTTGCCTTTACTATAAAATCGCTGAAACCTGAGTGCAAGGTGTACGGCGTGCAGGCAAGAGGCGCGGCAGGCATGCTCAATTCACTGAGAAAAAACAAAATCGAGTCCCTTGAGCGCGTTTCTACTTTTGCCGACGGAATAGCCGTAAAATGCCCGGGCAGCCTGACATATGATTACTGTAAGAAATACGTGGACGATATTGTCACCGTTTCAGATAACGAAATAGCCACCGCTATTTTAGAATTAATAGAAAAACAAAAGATTGTTGCCGAGGGTGCCGGTGCGGCTTCCGTTGCGGCTGCAATGTTTGGCAAGGTAAATCTGCACGGCAAAAAGACAGTCTGCCTGGTTTCAGGCGGTAATATTGACGTAACCATATTGTCGAGGGTCATTAACAGAGGCTTGATTGAGGAAGGCCGTTTCGGGCAGATATTTATAGATATGGCGGACAGGCCGGGGCAGGTAATGGAGATTGCTTCTATTGTGGCGAAACTCGGCGGCAATATAATGAGCATTCACCATGACCGCAACACAGGCAGTACCAGTATTAATGACTGCCAGCTGTCTGTTTGCATAGAAACTAAGGATGCGGTGCAGTTTAAGGCTATATGCACGGCTATTGAAAAAGCAGGGTACAATTTACATAATAAATAAACCGTGCAATATTCATTGTGAACCGCAAGCGTTAAAGTGACTTATAGTAAGGAGACATGACACATGAAGTTATGCGCATACAGCTGCCGTAAAGATGAGCTGGAATATATTAATAAATTTACAAAAAAATATGAATGTGAAACTGTTATCTGCGACGATGCCCCTGATCTGAAAAATGCGGATTTAGCAACCGGATGTAAGAGCGTAAGCGTGCTGACAACACCTATAGAAGAAGACTTACTGAAAAAATTCAAAGAAATCGGCGTGGAATATATTTCTACAAGGAGCATAGGTTATGACCATATAGATATGAACGCAGCCGAAAAGTTTGGCATACATATAGGAAATGTAAGCTACTCGACCGACAGCGTTTCAGACTACGCCGTTATGCTTATACTGATGGCTGTAAGAAAGTTTAAGGCCATAACCATGCACGGCATAGTGCAGGACTACTCATTAAACAATGTGCAGGGCAGGGTGCTTAAAAATTTAACGGTAGGCGTTATGGGCACCGGACGTATCGGCCGTACCGTCATACAGCGCCTGTCGGCCTTTGGATGCAGGATATTGGCATATGATTTGTATAAAAACGACGAGACTGCTAAATATGCCGAGTATACTGACCTTGACGGCATTTATAAAAACAGTGATGTTATAACGCTGCATATGCCTGCAACAAATGACAATTACCATATTATAAATCGTAACTCCATATCGAAAATGAAAGACGGAGTTATAATTGTAAATACGGCACGCGGCTCGTTAGTAGACACTGATGGTTTTATCGACGCGGTAGAGAGCGGCAAAATCGGCGGGGCTGCCTTTGATGTGGTTGAGAATGAAAGCAAACTGTACTATTATGACCTGCGTGACAAAATCATAAAAAACCGCGGGCTTAAAATGCTGCAGTCGTATTCCAATGTTATCGTTACACCGCATACGGCTTTTTACACTGACCAGGTTGTTAGCGATATGGTTGAACATTCTATTTTAAGCTGTTCCCTGTTCGAGCGGAAGCAGAAAAACCCGTGGCAGATTATGTAGGGCATTAACATTCCTTTGCAAAGTGCCTGACAAAACTTTATATGGTTTATAAGCCGTGCATCCCCTTACCTGAATTATACATGTAAGGGGATACACGGCTTTTTCTGAGGCAATAGGCAAAATACACCTTAGGCTGAATTATAGGAAACGCTGCTTACGGCCGCCTTATTTTTTATATGATAAACATAGAAATACCCGGCTTGCGGCAAAACACGGCTTTGCATTATTTACAAAAAAATAGAAAAATATCAATAAAATATATTGACATATTCCTTAAAAAGTTATAGTATTTAATTATGAAACCGGTTACAAAACAGATTGGTGGAGTTTATGGTTAAAATCAGTGATATTGCCAAACTGGCAGACGTCTCCTCCGCGACCGTGTCGCGCGTCCTGAACGGGACGGCTAACGTGAGCAGTGAAAAGAAGGAAAGGGTTCTATCCGCTATTAGTGAAACCGGCTACAAACCGAATGAGATAGCCCGTTCACTTTATAAAAAATCATCGCGGATAATAGGCTACGTTGTTCCGAGCGTGCGCAATATTTTTTTAAACGAGATTGGATGCGCCATAGAGTCTGAAGCTTTCGGCAGTGGGTACAAGGTTATTTTGTGCAACACCGACGAAAGCGCTGAAAAAGAATCCCAGTACATAGAAATGCTTATGTCCATGAATGCCGACGGCATCATTATCATGTCAAACAACGATATGATAAACGAAGAAATAGAAAAGTGCAGGATACCGGTTGTCGTGCTCGACCAAAAAGCGGATACGGACTGTTCCGCCGCCGTGGTGCAGTCAGACAACCGCAGGGGCGGCTTTATGGCTGCCGAGCATCTTGTGAAGTGCGGCTGCCGCCAGATTGTGCAGATGCGCGGCCCGCAAAAATACTTAAGCGGCGTGCAGAGGTTTGAAGGCTATATTGAAGCGTGTGAAAAGTATGGCATGGAACCGCATTACGTCGATGCGGGGTATGACTTTGAAAGCGGGATAGACTCCGCCAAAGAAATCCTGAGGCTTTTCCCAAATGCCGACGGCATACTGGCTTCAAGCGATATGACTGCGCTTTCGCTGTACAAAGTTTTATTCAAAAGGGGCAGGCGCGTGCCTGACGACGTAATGATAGTCGGCTACGACGGCCTGCTGCTCAGCAGGCTTATGACTCCGGAGTTTACTACGGTAGTACAGCCTATGGAGAAGATAGGAAAGCTTGCCGCCGGTATTATAATAGATATGGTGAACGGCAAAAAAAATATAAATGCTTATAATATTTTACCTGTTTCACTAAAAGTAAGGCAGACCACTAAGCAAAAAATACGGTGATGCCCTAAATACGGCTTGCCGCCCAAAACCGGTCCTGCTGAAATAAAAGTATCTTGAAAGGTGATATGTTAATAATGAAAAGGGTCTTTATTGTTGTGCTTGACAGCTTGGGCATAGGCGAAATGCCGGATGCCGCTTTATACGGCGACGAAGGGAGCAATACTTTAAAAGCAATTTCCAAGAGCAGGTTTTTTCATGCGGAAAATTTGTCAAAGCTCGGTTTCTTCAACATAGACGGGGTAGACTGCCGCCCGGGTGAAGCTTCACCGCTGGGAGCTTTCGCGCGCATGGCTGAGGCATCTTGCGGCAAAGACACTACGGCCGGCCACTGGGAGATTGCCGGCATAAAGTCCGGCGAACCTATGCCTACTTTTCCGGATGGCTTTCCGGATGAAGTCATAAGCAGGTTTGAGCGCTTAACCGGACGCGAGGTTTTGTGCAACAAGCCTTACTCCGGTACTGAAGTCATTAAAGATTACGGGAAGAAACACTTAAAGACAGGTGGCCTGATAGTTTATACGTCTGCAGACAGCGTTTTCCAAATTGCCGCGCATGAAGAAAAAGTACCTTTGGAGGAACTTTACAAGTGCTGCCGCACGGCGCGTGAGATACTTACTGGCAAATACGGCGTAGGCCGCGTAATAGCCCGCCCGTTCACGGGGGAGTACCCTAACTTTAAACGTACGTCAAACAGGCGCGACTTTTCGCTTGTACCGCCTAAGGCGACTATGCTTGACCAGCTCAGCGCTAAAGGAAAGGACGTTATAGCCGTAGGGAAGATAAACGATATTTTTGCCGGCAAAGGTATAACAGAAGCTGTCCATACAAGCGGCAACACTGAGGGCATCAAGGCTACAATCGAACTTACAGGGAAAAAGTTTGACGGGCTTTGCTTTATAAACCTCGTGGACTTCGACATGCTTTACGGCCACAGGAACGATGTTGACGGCTACGCTAAGGCGCTGACGGAGTTTGACGAAAGCCTGCCCGCCATAGAAGCTGGTTTAGGCAGCGGCGACATACTGATGATTACAGCCGACCACGGCTGCGACCCGAGTACGCCTTCGACAGACCATTCGCGCGAATATACCCCGCTTGTTATGTACGGAAGCAGCGTCCCAGCGGGAACAAACTTCGGAACACGCAGTACATTTTCGGATATAGGCGCGACGGTTTTGCAATATTTCGGCATAAAGCCTGAAATATATGGTACTCCGCTTTTAAAATTTTAATTTTTTCAGGTAAGGGCTGTTTTTACCTGCCATATCAAAATCCGGAGCTTAATTATTCGCATAGGTTAATTTTGTGTTATAATATTTTTAATGCGGATTTTATTTTTATAGGGGGTTAATTATGGAAAACACACCGACGCCCCATAACGGGGCGAAAGCGGGCGACATAGCAAAAACCGTTCTAATGCCAGGCGACCCTTTACGGGCCAAATATATTGCCGAAAATTTTCTTGAAAAGCCAAGATGCTTTAACACTGTGCGCAACATGCTCGGGTATACCGGTACGTATGGCGGTAAGGAAGTTTCTGTCATGGGCGGCGGTATGGGCATGCCGTCTGTAGGCATTTACTCTTACGAGCTGTTTCATTTTTACGGCGTGGATAATATAATCCGCATAGGCTCGGCCGGCGGTATCGCCGACGGGGTGCATGTAAGGGACGTTGTCATAGGCATGGGCGCCTGTACGGACTCTAACTATGCGGCACAGTATAAGCTCCCGGGGACTTTTGCGCCGGTGGCAGACTACGGGCTTTTGAAAAAAGCCGCAGATGCTGCGGGAGAGTGCAACCTGCACGTAGTTGTGGGTAACGTGCTTTCATCGGACGTTTTTTACGGGGACGACGCTGAAGCACTTATTAAGTGGAAAAAGATGGGCGTGCTTGCCGTGGAGATGGAGGCCGCCGCGCTTTATATGAATGCCGCGCGATGCGGTAAAAAAGCCTTGTGCATCCTTACGATTTCCGACTGTCCTTTGTCGGGAGAGAGCCTCCCGTCGAAAGAACGTGAAGTCGGTTTTAACGATATGATAAAACTTGCCCTTAAAATCTGATAAATTGCATTGCACAGGCAATATATATTGCCGCATATTAAGCTAATGGGCCGGGATTTTATTTCTTGGCATAATAAAGGAGGATATTTATGAAAAAGATCGTCGCGATTATTTTAGCTCTTGGCATGATGGCATCTGTAACGGCATGTTCGTCCGGTTCTTCTTCGTCGTCACAGGCATCGTCCGCCGCCGCTTCGTCTGAGGAGGCAAGTTCAGAGGCGTCGGGTGAGGGAAAGTCTTCAGACTTTAAAGCCGCCATGGTTACAGACACCGGCGGGGTAAACGACCAGTCGTTCAACCAGTCGTCATGGGAGGGGCTGCAGAGCCTTAACAAAGACACCGGCGCAAAGGTAAGCTACCTTGAGTCTAAGCAGGCAGCCGACTATGCTACTAACCTTGACAAGCTCGCGGATGACGACAATGACATCATTTGGGGCATAGGCTATGCTATGGCAGGCGCCATAGGCAATGCCGCAAAGCAGAACCCCGACATAAGCTACGCCATAGTAGACAACGAGTATGACGAAAAGACAATGCCGTCGAACGTGACAGGCGTTATGTTCCGCGCGCAGGAGTCGTCGTTCCTTGTAGGCTATATAGCTGGCAAGACAACAAAAACAAACAAGGTAGGCTTTGTCGGCGGCCAAACGAGCGCCATCATAGACCAGTTCCAGTACGGCTACCAGGCCGGCGTCGACTATGCGGCTAAAGAGCTTAACAAGACCATAAGCGTTTCTTCACAGTACGCTGAAAGCTTCAGCGACTCCGCAAAAGGGAAAGCCATAGCAAGCAAAATGTTTTCAGACGGATGCGACATAGTTTTCCATGCTGCGGGCGGAGCCGGCGTAGGCGTTATACAGGCTGCCAAGGAAGCCGACAAGTACGCCATAGGCGTTGACCGCGACCAGTCATACCTTGCGCCTGAAAATGTCCTGACTTCAGCTCTGAAGCTTGCGGGGCAGGCGGTCGAGCAGGTTTCAAAAGATGCCATAGCCGGCAAGGACATAGGCGGAAAGACATATACGTTTGGCCTTAAAGAAGGGGCCGTAGGCATTCCTGAAGATAACAAGAACCTGTCAAAGTCAGTGTATGAAGATGCAATGAAAATACAAAAGCAAATTATAGAAGGCACCATAGTTCCGCCGTATGATAAAACGACTTATGCGGAATTTTCAAAGAAATAACGTTTTATAAATTACGGTATTTTGCTTTTCTGCGGAAGCTGCGCCGCACGGCGCGGTTCCCGTATGAGAAGCATATATTTTAGCTATTGGAGGTTCCTATGGAGATAAGTGACGCATATGCCGTGCAAATGCGCGGTATTACGAAAACCTTCGGCTCGTTCCGTGCGCTGGATCATGTGGACCTTGATGTAAAAAAAGGAACTATTCACGCACTTTTAGGTGAAAACGGCGCGGGCAAAAGCACGCTTATGAATATACTCTACGGCTTTTACAAGGCGGACGGCGGGGACATATACCTTAACGGCCGGAAAGTCCGCATAAAGGACCCTAACACTGCCATAAAGCACGGCATCGGCATGGTACACCAACATTTTATGCTGGTTGAAAATTTTACTGTAATGCAGAATGTAATCCTCGGCAGCGAAGTTACAAACCGCTTAGGCGTCATTGACAATAAAAAAGCGCGTGAAAAGGTAATGGGCATAGTTGAGCAGTACGGTTTCAGCGTTGACCCTGATGCAAAGATAGAGGACATATCCGTCGGTATGCAGCAGCGCGTTGAGATACTTAAAGCACTTTACAGGGGTGTGGATATCCTTATCCTCGACGAACCGACAGCCGTACTCACGCCGCAGGAAATAGAAGATTTAATCGGTATCATGCACAACCTCGTAAAAAATGGCAAGACTATTATCCTCATAACGCATAAACTTAAGGAAATACGGCAGTCCTCGGACGTATGCACCATAATACGCAGAGGCAAATTGATTGACACGGTCAATCCCCAAAAGGTCGACGAAGAAACGCTTGCGGAAAAAATGGTAGGGCACTCCGTCAAACTTATAGTAGATAAAACCCCGGCGCAGCCTGGGGAAACAGTTTTTGAAATAGATAACCTTTCGGTTAAAGACAGGCGCGGCCTTGAAGCTGTGAATGGGCTTTCGTTAAAAGTACATAAGGGAGAGATACTCGGCATAGCCGGAGTGGACGGAAACGGCCAGGAAGAGCTTGTGGAGGCCGTTATGTGCCTTGCTAAAGCTGAAAACGGCACTATAAAGATAAACGGGAACGAGATACAAAACACAACGCCTGCAAACGCGGTGAAAAATAAAATCTCAACAATACCCGAAGACAGGCAAAGGCGCGGCCTTGTAATGAATTTTTCATGCGAACAGAATATGATATTGGAAAAATATAACCAGCCGCCGTTTTCTAAAAAAGGAATACTCCGTAACGGCGAAGTGCGGAAATATACGTCTGAACTGATAGCGGATTACGACATAAGGCCGTCAGGGTGCGAGGCGATGCCTGCGCGCGGGCTTTCCGGCGGCAACCAGCAGAAGCTTATAATAGCCCGTGAAATCTCAAACGACCCTGACCTACTTATAGCTGTGCAGCCTACGCGCGGCCTTGACGTGGGGGCTATTGAGTACGTACATAAGATGCTCGTGCGTGAGCGTGACAAGGGCAAGGCGATTTTGCTTATTTCACTTGAACTCGACGAAGTAATGAGCCTTTCGGATACTATTGCCGTTATATACGGCGGTAAAATAGCCGGAACATTTAAACAGGGCCAGGCCGATGAAAAAACGATAGGCCTGCTTATGGCAGGGGGGGAACAAAATGCAGTTAACAGCTAAGATTTTGAAAAAGCCTATCACTTCGGCTCTTATATCTGTTGTTTTTGGATTTTTGGTTGCCGCCGTTGTGCTTTCAGCCGCCGGTTATAACCCGTGGCAGGCTTTCGGAGCTTTGTTCAGCGGCATGTTCGCAAAACCGAAGTATTTTTCAAACGTTATCATAAAGGCGACGCCTATAATACTGACGGGCCTGAGCGTGGCCTTCGCTTTTAAAACAAGCCTTTTTAACATAGGCGCTGAAGGGCAGTACATTTTTGCGGCAATGGTTGTAACTCTGCTCGGCATGAAACTTAACATGCCGGCCGTACTGCAGATACCGGTGCTTGTTTTGGCGGGCATCGCGGCCGGAGGAATATGGGGCGGCATAGTAGGTATATTAAAGGCAAAGTACGGCATACATGAAGTAATCACGAGCATCATGCTGAACTGGATAGCGCTCTACCTTTCAAATTACGTTGTAAACCTTCAGGCGTTCCATCAGCCTAATTCAACCGGAACTTACCCTATAAACACATCCGGGTACGTTATGCTGCTTCCGACTTGGAAGTACTCTGACTCAGGCAAAGCTTTCCTTAAGCGTATACCGTGGCTTAAGGAAGTCATGCTTAAGACCGACGTCAACTTCGGCATACTCGTGGCCGTACTTATGGCTGTGCTTATGTGGTTCGTGCTTTACAGGACCACAAAGGGCTTTGAGATGCGCGCGGTAGGGCTTAACAGGGATGCCGCCGAGTTTGTGGGGATAAACGTCAACCGCAGCCTTTTGGAGTCAATGGTTATTTCCGGAGCGCTCTCTGGGCTGGCGGCAGCCATGTCCGTCATGGGGATGGCTCCGCACAACATATCCACTTTGGCCGCGTTTGAAAATAACGGCTTCAACGGACTGTCGGTGGCTTTCATAGCCGGGGGCTCGCCTGTAGGGTGCATCTTTGCGGGGCTTTTGTTCGGCGGATTTCTCTACGGAGGTAAAAACGTTCAGTCTGAAATAGGCGCTCCGTCGGAAATAATTGATATTATGATAGGCACCATCGTATTCTTTGTGGCCCTCTCAACTGTTATCTCTAAAATTGCCGACAGGCTTGCAAAGGGGGACGCCTCGCATGCTTGAAACTATCACTTTGCTTATAAGCATTACGTTTATGTACTCGGCGCCTTTGATCTTCGGCGCGCTTGGGGGCGTTACCTCGGAACGCTCTGGAGTTGTAAACATCGGTATAGAAGGCATGATGAACATAGGGGCCTTTGTCGGTACCGCGGTATGTTTTTACAGCGGCAATCCGTGGCTCGGCTTTTTAATGGCTGGGCTGGCGGGCGGGCTGCTTGCGCTGCTGCACGCCGTCGCGTCGGTGACGTTTAAAGCCGACCAGACCATCTCAGGCATTGCGCTTAATTTAATCGGCCCGGGCTTTTCACTCTTTCTGTGCCGGATGTTTTTCGACGGGGCGACAATGTCGAAACCTATAGCAAACAAGCTTCCAAAAATATTCGGTAATATAAAAACCGGCAGCACGGCTGTAAAAAATTTAAATTTGGATATAACCGCCGTACTCGCGGCGGCCCTGGCGGTTATTTTATGGTTCGTCCTCTACAAAACCAAGTGGGGGTTAAGGGTACGCGCAGTAGGCGAGCATCCCGCGGCGGCGGACTCGCTCGGCATAAGCGTTACTAAAATACGCTATACATGCGTACTGCTTTCAGGTATATTCGCGGGCTTCGGCGGAGGCTGCATGACGCTTGACATCATACCGCAGTACACTCCGACTGCCATAAGCGGGCAGGGCTTCATAGCGCTTGCCGCCGTGATTTTCGGCAAATGGACGCCTTACGGAGCGTACGGCGCGTGCCTTCTGTTCGGTTTCGCACAGGCGCTTACGGTAGTGCTCGGCGGAGGAAAGTTTGCCATACCGTCGGAAATACTCGCAATGCTCCCGTACATACTTACCATCATAGTACTGATACTCTTTGTAGGGCGCGCGGTAGCGCCTAAGGAAGACGGCATACCTTATGAAAAAGGAACAAGGTAAAAATTTATTAAAAGAAGGCTTACATTTATGGATATAAAAGATATTCTCAGTAAAGTGGACCATACACTCCTCGCGCAGACCGCCACGTGGGACGAGATAAAACAAATCTGCGACGACGGGATAAAGTACCGTACGGCATCCGTCTGTATACCGGCGTCATATGTAAAACGCGCGGGAGTATATTCTAATGGACGCGTTAAAATATGTACGGTCATAGGTTTCCCGAACGGTTATGACACGACGGCCGCGAAAGTTTTCGAAGCAAGGGACGCCGTTAGTAACGGTGCGGATGAGGTCGATATGGTGATAAATATCGGCTGGGTCAAAGACGGCCTGTACGGCGCGGTGCTGGACGAGATAAAACAGGTAAAAGACGCCTGCGCCGGTAAAGTGCTTAAGGTTATAGTAGAAGCATGCCTTCTGACTGAAAGTGAAAAAATAAAAATGTGCGAAACTGTCACAAAATCCGGCGCGGACTTTATAAAAACATCTACGGGGTTTTCGACAGGCGGGGCAACGTTTGACGATGTCGCGCTCTTTAAAAAGCATGTAGGCACAAATGTAAGGATAAAGGCCGCCGGTGGGATAAAAACGCTTGAGGATGCGGAAAAGTTTATTTCACTTGGCGCCGAAAGGCTTGGAACAAGCAGGGTTGTTAAGCTCGTGAAAAAGGAAGAAGGCGGCGTTAATGCCAACTGACGAAGAAATGCTGCAAAAAGCCGCTGAAGCAAGGCGCCGTGCCTACGCACCTTATTCGCACTTTACGGTGGGAGCCGCACTCCTTACAAAAAGCGGGAAGCTGTTTACAGGCTGCAACATAGAGTCCGCTTCATATTCGCCGTCAAACTGCGCCGAACGCACAGCGTTTTTTAAAGCCGTGAGCGAGGGCGAGCGCAGCTTTGTGCAGATTGCCGTAGCCGGCGGCCAAGAGCATGAGGAACCGTCGGAAGAGTGCCCGCCGTGCGGTGTCTGCAGGCAGGTTATGATGGAATTCTGCGACCCCGATACATTCAGGATAATTTTAGCTGGCAGCGGCGGCTCACCGCACGCTTTTAAGCTGAAAGAGCTGCTGCCGCGCGGTTTCGGACCTAAAAATTTAAAGTAGTTAGCACGTGGTTCCGCGGGCGGCGGTATTCATTTATTTTGGTATGAAGGGGGCATTGTATTATGAGAATGTACGATATAATCGAGCAAAAGAAAAAAGGCGGAGAACTTTCAAAGGATGAGATAAATTATTTTATAAACGGCTATGTTGCCGGCAAGATTCCTGATTACCAGGTGTCGGCGCTTTTGATGGCCATATGCTTTAACGGTATGACGGGCAGGGAAACCGCCGACCTGACGATGGCAATGGCCAAATCCGGAGATATGGCCGACCTTTCATCCGTGCCGGGCATAAAAGTAGACAAACACAGTACGGGCGGAGTAGGGGATAAAACTACGCTGGTAGTTTTGCCCATAGTTGCCTCGTTAGGCGTGCCTGTAGCCAAAATGAGCGGGCGGGGGCTTGGGCATACGGGCGGCACGCTTGACAAGCTGGAGTCTATTCCCGGGTTTAAAGTTTCCA
>ENA-UOOI01002696-UOOI01002696.1-fermentation-metagenome-genome-assembly--contig:-NODE-2696-length-14761-cov-2.746498_pt1 | contig 14761 bp, 15 predicted proteins | sample MGYA00245779_ERZ724027 | MGnify/ENA primary metagenome ERZ724027 (study PRJEB28704, sample SAMN03018318) | fermentation metagenome | biome: anthropogenic terrestrial biome; feature: soil; material... | reverse complement strand
CTTGACCGCTGAGATAGATCAGGATCCGGCCGTTCATTTCCCGCCACGCCCGCAAAGTCTTATCCATGGGAACGACCCCCTGGGATATGTCGGCACATACAATAATTTTATCCTGAAGGTTTGATCGATTTGCTTCCAGAATATCTTTTGCTTCTATTCCTTGTTTGGTGCAGGCCAAAGTGAACTGCTCCAATCCGTAAATCACCTTCTTGGAAAAGTCTATGTCAAGTTTTTCTTCTTCTCCAACGCAGTAAAAAATGTCCTGTTCCTTTATATTGAACTGTTTTTTTACGTACTCCAGCTTTCCCTGATATACGCCTCCAAATATGAGCTCCATGTTTCGTCCTTTCTTTTATAAAACTGCCAGTGTCAGCACACCTGCACATTCCGCTATGGTCAACGCATAACCCGCTATGTCTCCGCTCATGCCCCCAAGCTGTTTTCTTCCATACCGCATCATCATAAAATGCACAATTCCGGTTACTGCCGCCGCAATTCCCACTATATAAAATTTTGCAATTACGAGATACTGCTGTGCCCGATCGCTGACAGGCAATAAATAGCCTCCAAATTCATGGATAATCGCCAGATGGCCTGTCAGCAAAGCTAACAGGAGCATGATACCCATTATGCCGATCAGTACGGCCTCATACTTTTTATTGATGTGCTCATCATAGCTTGCATTATACTGGCTGTGCCCGATGGGCCGGTATTTTAATACACCGTACCCGGAGCAGGCTCTGGATACCACAGGGATGAAAAGCAGTCCGCTCATCCTCGGATACAGATTCGAATAGCTATACTGCTCCAGCAGAGCCCATACAGCTGAAAACATCACGACAAAGAGCAGCACCACACTGATGACCGCAAAAGCACCTACGTGAGAATCCTTTAAAATCCGTTGTCTCTCTTCCAGCTCACGCCTGGACAAAATCGCATCACAGCAGTCCATGAACCCGTCCAGATGAATAAATCCGCTGACTGCAAAAGGATAGATGGTCAGGGCGGCTACCTGTAAGGGCAAGGGCAGATGGAACAGATCCATTCCCTTATATAAAATATACCATAATACGCCCATTAAAATTCCGATCAATGGGAAAAATACCAGCTGCAAGCGCCTTAAACCATTGTCCCACAGCTTGCAGGGGCAAGGAACTGCAAAGAAATTTCCCCATGCCATGAAAAAGGCTGTTACATATTTCATGCTTTAAAACTCCTTTTATACTCTATTACATTACCAAAAGAAACCTCTATGACACGCTCACAGATTTCCGCCAGCGTTTTGTCGATAAAGGCCAGTCCGCGCCGATAGTCTTCTGTCAGGACATCATACGCCGCAGCTTCCCCATATATATAATCCGATACAAATACCGTATTTCCTGTGCGCACCGCAAATTCCCGCAGCTCTTCCGCTACTCTTTCAGCCGCTTCACCATCCACACTTCCATCAGCTTTGAACATTTCATTGGAAAGAAGAGCGGTCACACTGTCTAAAAGAAAAACGCCGTGCGGATCAGCCCCGTCTTTTTTTAAGTTCGAAGAAGACGTGTTTTCACACAGGCACCGGCATATGTTTTCGCTTTGCTCGACTGTCTTAAATCCCCAGCCTTCGCGTTCTTTCACATGTCTTGCAATGCGGGTCAGATCTTCTTCATCCGCCGGTTTCATGGTCGCCACATAATATAATGGCGCATTCTTTTCATGCGCCATATCTCTGGCAATATTCTGTGCATACATGGATTTTCCATTTTTACATCCACCGCTGATAAAAACATTCATTTTTCTGTTTCTCCTACTTTAAAGTTGCATTCATGGGGCTTTTTACCAACTTTTATTGTATCACAAAAGCCCCTATGATATAATAATTTTGTCTGTAGATATTTTATTTATTTAGTAAAGGAAGTGCATTATGAGTAAAAAAGTAAGAGCTAATATTTTACTTCTGTTGACCGCCCTTATATGGGGATCTGCTTTTGTGGCACAAATAAAGGGTATGGACAATCTTGGCCCGTTCTCGTTTGCCTGCATCAGAAATCTGGTAGGAGCTGTTTTTCTGATTCCGGTTATTTTTGTGCTGGATAAATTAGACCTGAATCATGCGCAAGAACCGGATGCAGAAAAAACAGAGGCCGAGAAAAAAGCAGAAAGAAAAATCCTGCTGACCGGCGGCATTGCCTGCGGCCTTGCCTTATTTGTTGCAGGTTCTCTGCAGCAGGTGGGCCTCATGTATACCACAGCCGGGAAAGGCGGATTTATTACAGCTCTCTATATTGTGATTGTTCCTATTCTGGGATTATTTCTGAAAAAGAAGGTCAGACCAATTATCTGGGGCTGCGTGGCTGTGGCCGCCGTGGGTCTGTATCTGCTGTGCATCAAGGAAGGTTTCTCCATCGGACTTGGAGATTTGCTGATTCTGATCTGTTCCTTTGGATTCTCCATACATATTCTGATCATCGACCATTTTTCCCCTAAAACAGATGGGGTTCGTATGTCCTGTATCCAGTTCTTCATTGTGGGCATACTTTCGGGAATCGTGATGTTCGCTGTAGAAACTCCAAATCTTCACGATATTTTGATTTCTTGGATGCCTATCGTATATTCCGGCGTTCTTTCCTCCGGTGTTGCCTATACCCTCCAGATCGTGGCGCAAAAAGATACCGACCCGACTGTGGCATCCTTGCTGCTCAGTCTTGAATCGGTATTTGCGGTTCTTTCCGGTATGATTGTCCTTCACGAAGTACTGTCCGGCAGAGAGATCTTAGGCTGCATATTAATGTTCTCTTCCATTATTGTGGCGCAGCTGCCTTCAAAAGCAGACCGGCTTTCACAGGGAAATCCTTCTGCCTGACAGCGGGAGAAACATTATAATATATGGATATATTCATCAAGGGAGATGTCTTTTGCAAAGGCATCTCCCTTTGCTTGGTCGCAGCTCACCTTTGTCAAATAGGCTATTTCCGACTGTCTGGAGACCCCTGTAACGATGGACTTTGCATGGATAGACCGTGTCATTTGCAGGATAGAGTCAATCATTTCCGGGGGCCGGTTCTTATCCAAAATGTCCGGCTCGAATTTAACAAAATCCACACCGGTCTTATAAAGTGCCTCCAGCGGCAGGTACCGTTCTTTATATTCTCCTATGATACAGTCGGAACCCATGTCATGAATACAGCGGACGATCTTTTCTACCAAATGCTTTTTTTCAAACAGGATTTCTTCGGAAATTTCGAAAGAAAAATATTCTCCCGGAACGTTATATCGGTCTTTTATTCGCTGTAATTTATGGATGAAATCCGTCACATTGAAATGGTTTCTATGGAGTGTGATGGATATAGGCATGCAATTTCTGCCCTTGTCCAGATGTTTCCTGAACCTTTTACATATTTCTTCATAAATAAAACTATCTAAGCACATAATCAAGCCTCTTCGTTCAAAAACACCTGTATATTGCTGCGGCAGTAATGTACCTTTTTCTGGATGCTCCCAGACAGCATAGGCATCCCCATTACATAGTGCTCTCGTTCTTAAGTCATATCGCGGCTCCACATAAATTTTAAATTCTCCGTTTCTAAAAGCTCTATACATGGTATTTTCCAGCTTCTTTTCAAATAATATTTTTTCCAGAAGCTTGACATCATAATAAGATATGATCACATTGTTCTTCTCTTTGTTTATTTCATTTTTCAGTGCCATGCCTGCCCGTTCCTTGGCCAAATTCAAATCCATGGTTATATCCCGTATGACGTAGACTCCGCATTCCAATTTAAAATTAGTCTCTATAATACATTTTCCGATTCGAACCAAACGTTCCTCCAGTTGACTTTCCCCTTCATATTTCATTAAGATCATCATATGCTCCGCATAATTCCTGCACACGATCTCATCATCATCCAAATACTTGGATATGCCCAAAAATACACTTCGAATCAGTTCATCTCCCCGAATATGTCCGTAATTTTCATTATATACGCCAAAGTTATGCAGATTTGTATCTACTAAAGCATAGGAACACTCCATTTTACTGATGATTTCCTTTGCCTTCCTATCAAAGTAGTTCATGCTCATACCGCCGGTGACCCCATCGCTGTAAGCAATCTCTTCCAGCAAGCCTTTCTCTTCTTTTATTCTTCTGGACTGATAGAATAAAAGAAGAATTGGAAGCGTCAAGAACATGGCCCACATCAGAACAGCCAGAATCAATATTCTCACGCCGTCCGTCCCAAGACCGCCTCCTTTCGATAAGCTTACTAAATATAGATCTTGAATGGGAAGGGGCATGTACGCCGCAAATTTCTTTTTTCCGTCTGCCATAAAGGTAAAGGTTCCCGAACTTTTTTGTTCTAATGTGGCAGTCAAATTTGCAGGTCTGTATTCCGGTTCAATGATTCTGGGCGTTTGACTCAAATACTCAAATAAATTTTCCTGATTTACAAAAGAGGTTTCCGATTGCCTGCTCCACAAAATATTTCCGGCTTTATCTATGATGACCATGTCGTACTTGTCGGAAGCTCCGTTAATAAGAGAGGCACTGCAAATTTTATTGATGTCGAAAATCGTGCCTATGGATTTATAAGGCACCCCATCCAGGCGAAGTCCTGTGGCAGGCACAATATAATTGATCAAAGTGCTTCCGCTGAAATAGTCTGCTGTGACAAAGAAACCTTCCTTTGCACTGTAATCCGCCCCCTCTTCCAGCTTGGTCTTATTGCCGGGTTCCACAGAATTTCCGGTATACAGGAGGTTTCCTTTTTCATCTACAAAAAATATTGCCTCATATCCATACTCTCTTTTTTCTGCTTCCACGTATTCCATCATTTTATTTTTGGTCATTTGGGTTCCCATGCTGGAAGTTAGATTTTTAAAAGCAGAGAGATTATGCGAGATGCAGTTTAACTGCTGTGATATAAACCGGTTAGTGCTCTTGCAGCTGTTCATGGCATCTTCGGCCGCTTTATCAACCTTTTTAGAATAAATATCTTGAAAGAAAATGGCGGAAAGAAGAATGCATAAAAGACATGTGACCCCTATGATAATTTTATATTTCTTCAAATCCTTTAGGTTATGATCCTTTTGTTCCTCAAACTTTATGTCAAAAGGTTTTACAAAAGGTTTATGGGGACGCTTCTCGAAATGCTCTTTTATGTAGACAAGCTGTTGGACTCTTTTATGAGAGATGTCTTCCAGTAATATTCTGATGATGTTGCTGCTGCTGCTTTCTAAAAGCTTCATCTTACATTGGAGGATCTTATAATCTTCTCCGGCGAACTGCACACAGAATTCAAAGGACTCGTCGCTTTTCCCGGTGATCAGCATGTTTTGAAAATAATCAATGGAAAAATGCTCCTGAAGCTGAACCACATCTGTTTTTCGTACTCCATATTCTACAAAGTATTGAAAATATTGACTTGCATCATAGGTTCTTCCTTCTTTACCATCTTTTATTAGAATTACGGTCATACTGTCCATATCTACTTCAAGTGTTAAGTAAAACCTTTCTGCAGTTTTCAAAACCATACGAAATCTCTCCTTGCTTAACTCTTAACGTCCTATAAAAAATTTGTCGAATTATGGGTATTCCTGTAAATTTATTCCATGTGCCATGCAAGTATCAATATAGCACTGAGACGTTGAAAAGTCAAGCCTTTGTTGTTTTTATTCCGCATCTATAACTGGGTAAATAAAGTTAAATAGGATGTATAATTATACTTTTTGTTGTTGAGATACAAAACTAATATTTTTTTGATTTGAACTTTCTTTTTTAAGATAAAACAGCAGGCATTGCCATAAATCGGCTTTGCCTGCTGTCCATCTTGTCCTGAAATTTAAACACATTTTTAAAAGGAGAAAAGTAATTTCTTTATACGCTTAATAAACCTTGCCGTTTTCCAGATAATCTTTGAGCTTTTGAGCCTGTAATCCTTCGCTTTTAGCAAAATCTCGGAGGAATTGCTGCACTTCGGGATTATCCACTTCATAAGAAAAATCCATAAAATCCCGCACTCTTTCCTGAGTGTCCAGTAAAGCCTTCTTTAAATAATCTTCTGAATCAAATTTCATATTAACCTCCATAGCCGTTAAATTCATATTAGTTATTATCCTTCAATCCAAACAAATTATACCGGAGAATTCCAAATTCTTTATTTTTATCAGCAGGCCAAACACATGTAGGAATATATTTAGAAAAAAGGTACATACTTCTACTGTTTACAATGAAAAATCCAGGCAGGAGATAAAAAAGGGGTGATAAGGATGCTATTAATAAAAAACGGGAAAATACTGACTATGACCGGTTCAGTTATCGAGCCGGGAGATGTATGGATCAAAGACCAAAAAATAGTTGACGTGGGCAAAAATCTAAAGATAAGCGGTGAGGAACCCGTTCAAATCATAGATGCAAAAGATCTTTGGGTTTTGCCGGGTCTCATCGAGGCTCACTGTCATATCGGTATCACGGAGGAAAAAAAAGGATTTGAAGGTGACGACTGCAATGAAATGAAAGATCCCATCACCCCATATATAAGAGGACTGGATGCTATTAATCCCATGGATTCCGCTTTCCACAATGCCGTCAGCTCCGGAATTACTTCTGTCATGGCCGGTCCCGGCAGCGCCAATGTCGTCGGCGGGCAATTTGCTTTTATCAAGACCTTCGGCAGATCCATTGATGAAATGGCTGTTCTTCAGCCATCTGCCATGAAGGTAGCTTTCGGTGAAAATCCCAAATCCAACTACAACGAACTGGAAAAAATTCCGACTACCAGAATGACCATAGCCGCCTTATTGAGGGAAGAGCTTTATAAAGCGAAGCAATATCAGTTGGAAAAAATCAGCAGCCAAAAGTCCGGCGAACCTTTTGAAGTGGATTTCAGGAAAGAATGCTGGCTTCCGGTCTTAAATAAAAAAATTCCTTTAAAAGCACATGTCCATAGAACGGACGATATTTTGACAGCCATACGAATTGCGAAGGAATTTGATTTAAACTTGACTTTAGATCATTGCACCGAAGGCTATTTAATTGCAGAGCTCATAAAAGAATCCGGCTTTCCTGCCATAATCGGTCCCGGATTTGCCTCCAGAAGTAAAATCGAAACGCAGAACATGGATTTCAAAAATGCTGGTATCTTAAGTAAAGCCGGCGTTAAGGTAGCCATAACAACCGATCACCCCGTATCCAGAATTCAATATCTACCGATCTGTGCCGGATATGCGGTAAAAGAAGGTCTTCCTATGGAAGAAGGATTAAAATCCATTACGATTAATGCAGCCGAAATCTGTAGAGTTTCAGACAGGGTCGGCAGCCTTGAACCAGGAAAAGACGCTGATATCGCTATTTTTGACGGAAATCCTATGAACGTTTTTACCAACACCATTTATACCATTATTAACGGTAAGATTGTTTACAGTAAGGAGCATTCGGATCATAGTGAAAAACTGCTATAAAGACAGCAGTTTTTCATCAAGTATCCATCCTCACCCTCCTATAGGTTCAGAATCACCATATCCTCCGGGTACCAGACAATTTCCGTCCGCATCCTTTTCAGGGCAGTCATTGGGCCGTTTGCCTGTCTTTATTTCAATCTTGTAATTTTTTTGCTCCTTTTTCATATAAGCACCTCCTCTTAACCTTTATATATATCTTTCTACAAAGCGGCTAAATTTATAGGTGAAAGAATATGGTTTTCAGAGACTTCATAAATGTAAAATTATTGCACATACTAAAAAACGGAGGTGATAAATATGGATTATTTAAAGAGACGGGACAGTAATGCAGAAGCTTATCGAAAAGCACATCGTGCTGAATCCAGTGACAGTACTCAAAATAAGGTCAGTAACAAAAGCACTCAGGACTCACAACAGAGCACTGGAAATGCCAGAAATGAGGCTCAAAATAGTCAGAATGCTAAATCAAAATAAATTCTACTATTTGTAGCCTTAAAAGAAGCTGTATCAAATAGACACACTCGTCTATGAGCGTGTCTATTTCTCTTTTCTATTTATTCCCTTGTGGGAACAATCTCCATCCAGTATCCGTCCGGATCTGAGATGAAATAAATGCCCATATCCGGATTTTCAAAGCAGATTATTCCCATTTCTTTATGTTTTTTATAGGCTGCTTCATAATCATCCACTTTAAATCCGATATGACTCTCATTATCTCCCAGATTGTACGCTTCCTTTCTGTCTCTGTACCAGGTAAGCTCCAGAAGCATGGCATCCTGACCGCCCTGTGAATTGTCCGAGCCTAGAAATACAATGGCATAAGCTCCATCTTCCGCATCTATTCTTCTTATTTCCTTAAGCCCCAATGCTTCTTTATAAAATCTCATGGATTTATCTAAATCAAAAACAGTTATACAGGAATGATATGCTGTGAATTTCATACGGTACCCTCCTTATGTTCATCCTACACTTTAATTTTTATTTTAATGATAGTTTAACATAAATTCTTTCCTTCTTAAACTACTATTTTATAGTGACATTTTTAACCACGGTTAAAGATCCGGATCTTGCAGATAATAAAGGTATGGAAGGTAAATTTGCAAGAGAAAAACTGAATGGAGATGGGAGAAGAACGGTCGAAGCAAACGAAGCGTTAAAAGCGGTTATTATTTTTGCAATCGGCTTTGTTGGTTACGGCGTAATAGAAATTTTATTTAGGGGGTATACGCACTGGTCTATGCTTTTGACCGGCGGAGCCTGTCTTCTTACCCTTTATTATTTAAATGTGCAGTTCAATAAGGTCTCCATGGTTTGGAAGGCCTTAATAGGAGCCTTCGTCATCACCGCCTATGAACTGGCTGTAGGTGTTATTGTGAATCTTTTATTTCATTTCAATGTGTGGGACTATTCAGAGCAGCCTTTTGATTTCTTAGGCCAGATTTGTCCTCTATTTACTTTTTTATGGTTTTTATTATGTCTGCTTTTGTTGGCCGTTTCTAAAATCTTCTACCGTAGGAACCGATATTTAACACCTTAATTTAACACCAGTCTGCCCTGTTAAATTATTAAACTATACTTTTCTTAATTCTGTTCAACAATTTACCTTATTACAATATAATAGACAATAAAAAGAATTCTCTGAATTTTATTTTGCCCAACAAATAGTACATTGTATACTTGTTATTTTATCCAAAAACTCTTTACTTTTATGAAAAAAAATGTACAATAGAATATAACTGAATAGAATATTGAGGAGGAAAAATTATCATGAGGAAATTATCATTATTGTTGGTACTCGCCTTAGTAGTATCAACAGTTTTTGTTGGCTGCGGCAGCAAGGACGGCGGAGACAACGCAGCAAAGGGTCCTGCCGGCGTTGCCATAAGCGGAGATGTTATAAAAATCGGCGTATTTGAGCCAACCACCGGTGAAAACGGAGGCGGCGGTATGCAGGAGGTTCTTGGCGCCCGTTACGCAAACCAGATGATGCCTACGGTCGATATCAACGGCACTACTTATAAGCTTCAATTAGAAGAAGTAGACAATCAATCCGACAAGTCTGCCGCTGTAACAGCAGCTCAGTCTCTCATCAGCAAGGGCGTAGCAGCCGTTATCGGTTCTTATGGTTCAGGTGTTGCGATTGCTGCCGGATCCACCTTTGCGAGTGCCGGTGTTCCTGCCGTTGGATGTTCCTGCACCAATCCGCAGGTAACCTTGGGCAATGACTTTTATTTCAGAGCCTGCTTCTTAGATCCGTTTCAGGGAACTGTTATGGCTTCCTACGCAACGGATGCCGGTTACAAGACTGCTGCAGTTATAAGCCAGAACGGCGATGACTATTCCACAGGCCTTGCCGGATATTTCAAGAAATCTTTTGGCGAGTTAGGCGGAACTATTGTGGCTGACGAAACCTATCAGACAAATGAATCCGATTTTAATGCAATTCTTACAAAAGTAAAATCCGCTAATCCGGACTGTATCTTTATTCCATCATCGATCAATACGGCTACTCTGATCTTACCTCAGATTGCTGCCAACGGCATCAAGGCTCAGGTCTTAGCCGGTGACACTTGGGAAAATGCAGCGATTATTTCCAAGGATGCAGTTGGAGTTGCCTTCTCAACCTTCTTTGATGAAAATGATGAAAGCAATCCGGTTGCAGCTGAATTTGTAAAAGGCTTTAAAGACTACTTGAATTCTGATCCAAAGAACATTGCTCTTAATGCAAACACGGACACAGTTGCCGCTGTATCTGCTTTAGGGTATGATTCTTATACGTCTATTTACGAAGCATTGAAGAGTCTGGATGGAAAGGAAGGCGATCTGACTTCAGTTGCTATCCGCGATGCTCTTACAAAAGTAAGCTTTGACGGTGTAACAGGTCACATTTCCTTTGATGAAAACGGGGATGCCATCAAGGATACTGCTTATATCAAGACAGTTGATCAGGAATCCTTGACTTCTAAAGAGTTCAAATTTATTAAGACTCAGACCGTAAAAAAATAACAAACCCTTAGCAATATTCCATTTTCATAGCATGACATGTTGACAGAATGATCTATTGTACAAAACGATGCGGTAGGGGGGCAGAGTGCCTCCCCCCGCTTTATTTCTTTATTAGGAGGCTTTAAAAACAATGACAGCAACAGCTTTTTTTTCATATTGCTTAGCGGGTATGTCCATAGGTAGTATATATGCGCTGATTGCCATCGGTTACACCATGGTGTATGGTATTCTCAGGCTCATAAACTTCGCTCACGGAGATATTTTTATGATGGCCGCATACTTCATGATATTCGCGATGGTGGATCACCAGATCCCATGGTATTTTTCCATGGTCATCATGATAGTCAGTACGGTCCTTCTGGGAGTCGTCATCGAAAAGCTGGCCTATAAGCCGCTTCGGAACGCACCAAGAATGTCCATTATGATTTCTGCAATCGGTGTTTCTTACCTTCTGCAGAACCTGGCTACGTACTTATTTTCCGCACTTCCAAAACAGTATCCGTCTATTCCGGTACTAAATAAGACGATCGCACTCGGAGGTGTTTCAACTTCTCTTGTAACCTTTATTACACCGATTATTACGATCCTTTTCGTCGTACTGCTTATGCTCTTAATTAAATATACCAAGATGGGCATGGCGATGCGAGCCGTATCCAAAGACTTTGAAGCGGCACAGTTAATGGGAATCAAGATAAACAGTGTAATCAGCTTTACCTTTGTAATAGGCTGCTTTCTGGCTGCGGTAGGTTCCATGCTTTACTTTACACCAAGACCCTCTGTCTTTCCTCTGGCGGGTTCCCTTCCGGGGCTTAAATGCTTTATCGCAGCCGTATTCGGAGGGATCGGAAGCATCCCGGGTGCCGTTGTCGGCGGCTTCATTATCGGGTTTTCAGAAACCTTTATTAAAGCCGCAGGTTATTCAGAATTTAGTGATGTATTCACATTTGTATTATTAATTGTCGTATTGATGTTCAGGCCAACCGGTCTGTTCGGTGAAAATTTGGCGGAGAAGGTGTAATTATGACAAAGAAATCAAAAACTATTTGTACCATAATTGCATTGCTGGTACTGGCAGGAATGATCGTTTCAGTGAACGAATTCACTTCGCAGTCCTCCATGCTCCGCACAGTATTGCAATTAGGTTCAATTTATGCTCTTGCAGCAGTATCCATGAACTTATTGAACGGCTTCACAGGCTTATTCTCACTGGGTCAGGCAGGTTTTATGGCAATTGGAGCTTATACCTATGCGGTCTTTACCATTCCGGTGAACAGCAAACCGATCGTATATTATCTCTACGGTGTTTCCGACCTGCTTGCCAATGTGGAGCTGCCTTCTTGGGTCGGACTGATCCTTGCTGGGCTGATGGCCGCATTGCTGGCTGCTGTTATCGGTGCCCCGGTGCTCCGATTGAAGAGCGACTATTTTGCCATCGCAACACTGGGATTTTCTGAAATTGTACGTATTTTAGTAGCAAGTTCTCCATTTAACACGATTACGAACGGTTCTCTGGGACTCAAATTGATACCGGGCTATCATTCTTACTACACGCCGTTTATTATCGTATTCATCTGCATCGTCATCATTGCCCTACTGATCAAAAGCTCTTACGGCCGCGCATTTAAGGCGATCCGTGAAGATGAAATTGCAGCAGAAGCGATGGGTATCAACCTGGCAAGGCACAAACAGCTGTCTTTTATCATCAGCTCGTTCTTTGCAGGCATATCCGGTGCTCTTTTAGCCATGTACCTTGGAGCCGTTACCTCCACTACATTCCCAATCATGCTGACCTACAACATTCTTCTTATCGTTGTAATAGGCGGAATCGGAAGCATTACAGGGAGCATCATCTCGGCGTTCCTCATTACGGCGGCTAAAGAGTGGTGGCTGCGTTTTCTGGATCAGACTATGATTATTGCGGGTATCCATGTTCCTTTCCTCCGAACAGGTTTCCGAATGGTCGTCTTCTCCGTTATCTTAATGGTGGTCGTTCTTTTCTGGCGAAGAGGCATCATGGGACAGAAAGAATTCTCATGGGACGGCATTTATCGTTTCTTCACCCGAAAATCCCGCAAAGGAGGTGCTGTTCATGAGTAAGCAGAACCTGCTTCGCGTTTCAGACGCGACCATGCAGTTTGGAGGTGTAGTTGCCCTTAACAACCTGAATCTGGAGTTGAACAAGGGTGAAATCATCGGTCTGATCGGTCCTAACGGTGCCGGTAAGACCACTGCCTTCAATGTTATAACCGGCGTTTATTCCCCCACCAACGGAGAAATCACCTTTGACGGGGAAGTGATTGCCTCCAATTTTCCTCATGGCAAAATGAAAGCACTGTATGCCGGTCAAAATGCCGGTAAATATACAAAATCCGTTGTTCCCACACCGGATAAAATAACGAAGAAGGGCATTGCGAGAACCTTTCAGAATATCAGATTGTTCAAAGATCTGACGGTATTCGAAAACGTCTTGATTGCAAAGCATTTAAATATCAAATCCAATGTCTTTGCCGCCACCTTTATGCTGAACCGGAAGGAAGAGCAGCAAATGCGGGAAGAAACCATGGAGCTTTTAAAGATTCTTGATTTGGAAACCCATAAGGATGATATAGCAAGCTCTCTTCCATACGGCAAACAGCGGCATCTGGAAATAGCCAGAGCACTGGCGACCAAACCGAAGCTGCTGCTGCTCGATGAGCCTGCTGCCGGTATGAATCCGCAGGAATCGGATGAGCTAAAGAACTTTGTAGCGCGCATTCGCGATGATTTTAATTTATCCATCCTCACGATTGAGCATCACATGCAGTTCGTTATGGGTATCTGTGACCGCATTTATGTTCTGGACTACGGTACTTTAATTGCAGAAGGTATTCCATCGGAAATTCAAAATAACCCGAAGGTTATTGAGGCTTATTTGGGGGTAGACGAGTAATGTTAAAAATAGAAAACTTAAATGTATTTTATGGCGGTATCCATGCCCTCCGGGGAATAAGCTTAGAGGTTCCCGATCGCAAGATCATTTCTTTGATCGGAGCCAATGGAGCAGGTAAGAGTACGACACTGAAAGCCATTATGGGGCTTGTGCCGAAGTCGGAAGGCAAGGTCGCCTTTGATGAAAAAGATATTACTTCCGCACAAACAAAAGACATCGTAGGGTCCGGTATCGTCCTCTGTCCGGAAGGCCGCCGGGTCTTCCCCGACCTGACCATAGCGGAAAACCTGACTCTTGGGGCTTATCTGAGAAAGGATAAGGAACAAATAAAAAAAGACAAGCAATGGGTCTATGAACTGTTTCCAAGGCTCCTTGAAAGAGAATGGCAGCTGGCCGGAACCCTTTCCGGCGGCGAGCAGCAAATGCTTGCCGTAGGGCGCGCCATTATGAGCAAGCCAAAGCTGCTTATGCTGGATGAACCCTCTCTGGGTCTGGCTCCTCTGGTAGTCAAGGATATTTTTTCCATCATCCGACAAATTAATGATGCCGGTGTGAATATCCTGCTGATCGAGCAGAATGCCAAAGCCGCACTGGAAATCGCTGACCACGCGTACGTTATGGAAACGGGCAGCATTACCCTTTCCGGCACAGGCAAAGAGCTTCTTGCCAGTGATCTGGTCAAAAAAGCCTATCTGGGTGAATAAAAAAATAAAGGAGTGTTTCATCGTGTTATCAGAACCGTATGAGACACTCCTTTTATTTTTTGTTTTAAAGCTTATGAATATCTAAATCCTTATAAGCCTCTAGGAACGGCCTCAGCTTTTCTGCGATCTGCCTGCAGCCCCCTTCTCGATTGGATTCGATATTGAGCGGCATAATGGGGTCGTGCAGAGATTTTCTTAAAAGACACCAGCCGTCACCGTGTTCCTCATCAAAGTTTACGCGAACCCCTTCATAATTGGGTTCCACAATACTCATTCCACAGTGGCATAAACAACAGCCCTCTTCCTCCACCGGAACAATATATCCCTCTTCATTACGTCTTGCACAAGGTTTCATCGACGTCCACAATCTGAAATCGTCAATAATCCTATCGCCATAGGCGGCGAAATTCTCACAGGTGATAGGCAGCCGCACTTCTACGGCCTCAGCTGGCTCTTTCAGCTCTGAAATCAGGCTGCTTAAGGTTCTACCCCCAGCAGCTAGTTTTGCTGTCTTAATAACGATTTTAGCAGCCAGATAAGCTCCGTCATCCAGAAAATGATTTTCTTTTAATGCCGCATGACCGGAGGTTTCAATCGCAAGCTGACATTCTGTTCCCTCCGAATTTAACCGAACCGCTTCATTGATCACATTTTTATAGCCTCTTTTAAAGCGTCTATGCTT
>ENA-UOOI01002695-UOOI01002695.1-fermentation-metagenome-genome-assembly--contig:-NODE-2695-length-14761-cov-3.805794_pt1 | contig 14761 bp, 8 predicted proteins | sample MGYA00245779_ERZ724027 | MGnify/ENA primary metagenome ERZ724027 (study PRJEB28704, sample SAMN03018318) | fermentation metagenome | biome: anthropogenic terrestrial biome; feature: soil; material... | reverse complement strand
GTCCAGACTTTCTATGGATGTAATCAGTGCCTCTAAAGCTGACTTGTCCACTTCATTGGTATGATCTGCCGTTTCTTTGAATGCTTCCAGTGCTTCTCTCATTTTTTTCACAGCTGTTGCAACATATTCCGGAGAAATTGCTGGATCTCCTTTATCTACCAATGCTGTCTTTGCATCAGCGATAGAAATCTCTAGTTTTTGAATCTCTTCCTGGCTATATATGTCTGTTTTTTCTTTTTCCTGTTCTGCCTCTGCTATGAGAGTTTCTAACTCCTGATACAGTTCTTCTTTCGATTTGTCAGTTTTCACCTGTAGATTTTCAATTGCAGCCCGAAGTAGTTCCTCCTGTGTATCAATATCTCTCTGCAACGCATCTTCGTTCATCAATACCTTTTGAGCATTGTTCAGCTCATCCTGGAATTTATTCCATGTCTGATCGGTATAATCATTCTGCTGCACGCCTTTGTACTGATCATATAATTCTTTCAAAGCTGCTGTATTGTTTCCAACTCTGGTCAACTTAAGAAAGTCTAAAGGAATCACCCAGTCAGTACTTGCCTCATTTTTTCCTGTTACAGTATATGTAAACCGATGAGTTCCTTTTGTAAGTGGAATTTCTCCAGAATCTTCGATAAGCAGCTGTTTCTTTGCATTATACATATCTACAGGTTTATTCAACTTCGTTCCATCGGCATCTATCTGAACAATTGACCGGTTATTTGCAGCCAGATACTGTGTTTCTACTTTATAAACGCCTCCTTTTGGCACTATTGCAGTGATAGTCGCATAATCCCCTTCTTTACCGGCATGAACTTTCAGCCAGCCACCGGCACTGGCACCATCATCGTATATACTGGCTTTCAGTCCATCCTTAAGTTTGTAATTAGACTCTGCCTCTATCGTTTTTTCAACCTTTCCTTCGATCGGAGATAATGCTCCGTCTTTCATTACGAGACGTACGCACTGATATGCCGGAACCAACACGGAGACTTTTCCATCTGAGTTTTGCAATCCTTCAAAATCTTCTTGTTTTACCCATTTATTTTTCTCATCATAATATCCCACCTCTGCAGATTTTATATCCTCTACACTAGATAAATTATTAATTGTAAATGAACTATCTTCTCGATTCGTTAATAGCGACAGCTCATTCTTGTCTTTGCTGACAGCGATACCTACGCCATTTTTGCTCGTATTAAAAGTGAGGTCTTTATTTTCTTGTTCACCGACTACTTCATTCTGGCTATAAGTATCATCAGATGCTGAAGATGTACCATTAAAAAACATCAGCTGATTATTTCCTCTGAATCCAGGCATAATTGTAGCCAGATCATAACCTATTTTCTTTAACATATGATTTGTTTTAAACAAGTTCGGAATTACCTTATCAATAGGTGAGAATGTTTTTGTTCCCCTATCATAAGTATAAATTTCACACCCATCACTACTGGAAGCATCATAAATGGTCGTATATGCACCTCCGGATAAAGATGCAAGAACATCCTCTTCCAAATATAGTCCTCCTGATCTATCATCTTTCTGACCTAATTCCATCATCATTGTCAGGTTCTTCCCCTGTGCAAACTGCTGGTCTTCTGCGCCTTCCATCGAAAGCTGTGATGGAGTTTTACGATAATGATCGATACCAATAAAGTCAATACATGTGCCCTGATCCGAAGCTCTCATCTTTTCATTATATGAAACGCCTTCAACATCTGCATTTTCGTCTAGATTGACCCTGGTCCAGACAGGATAATTAGATCCCTTTACAGCTTTAGCCAAATTATTATTATACTCCCACATGGTAATTTCTCTAAATTCTTCATCGCTGACTCCAAGTTTATCTGCTTTTGCTGTGCAGATATCACACATACAGCGTTCCGTTCTCTTTCCACCATGTATTCGACCCACTCCGGGTTCATTAGACAACTGACAGCCGATGACTGTATCATCACCGCGTTCCGCGATATGATCAAAGACTTTTCGAACTGCTTTTGCCTCTTTCGCCCTTAAGGCTTCATCATTCTTACACATAATATAAGCATAGATTCCACTGACAGCAGTTTCATCAAACTTCTTATAAAGTGGTTTTCCATCCGTACCGATTGTCTTTTGATAGTTATTTAGTGCCCATATAGGTACTCTGCTATCTGAACTGATGGAGCATGTGTCTGTCCCAAACCAAAGGAGTTCAAATTTTAAGCCTGCATTTTTCGCAAAATCAATTGCACGATCAAGATATTCAAAATTAAATTCATCTGAATTTGCATAGATCAATTTTGGTGATACATCTCTTAAACTGTCACCTGTCCCAGCAGTATCATCAGTGTCTCCAAAAATAATCGGTTCACCAGAGACATTAGTTTCATCCGTACCATCACCATCCTGAAGGACAAAACTAACCGTTCCATCAGATGCATTTTTCGAGGTTTTAAGATATTCTGATACATCAAAATCATAATAATGAGTGGTTCCCGCTTTTATCCAGTCATTATCAGGAGATTCAGAAACTAGTTCTGTTCCTTCACCTGTAATCTCATAACCGGAATGTGCAGGAGCAGTATCCCATGTGATATCCTGCATTGTCCATTCATCGTCTGAAATACCATAAACCTTTATTTTCCTTTCTTCACTAAGTTTACTCTTGCAATATAACCTAATCTTGGCACCATCAATCTCTTCCTGGGTCATATCATCAATCTTAAATTTCATATACCCTAGAGATTGTTCTGATTCATTATTATTATATCCAACCCTAATTCCATCATCAAACCTATCATCTGCATGCTCACCACCTGAAACATACGCCGTATCTATTGCCTTTGCTGTATGGTTCGGCTGAATATCTGTCCATCTAATCTGGCTGTTTGCCACTGTAAAACCATCATCAGCCACTTGTTGAAACAAGTTTTGAAGCTGTTCGTCTTCACATGCGTAAGATGGATCATCTCGCAGCTTATCAATTCTAATTTGAATTGCATTATACCAAAATGGCTCCCCTCCTACCTCTAGGACAGTCGGACGCTGATAGTCCTCTTTATCAATTGCAACTGAAGAAACATCGCCTACATCACTATCAGTCGCATAAGCCGGAACAGAGAATATTGATGTTGTTGCCATAACCGTACAGAGAATTGCACTGCCCATGCGATTACAACGCTTTTTTTCGGTATACTTACTTTTCATACTTCTTCCTCCCTATTTATAGTCTTATCAGTAATTTTATCAATAATTAAGGAAGACAAAAATATAAAAATCCGACATATTGATTTAAAAAAAGCGACTAGTTTGATATTAATTTAGCCTTTTTATACAATTAGCAAATATCAAAACATTTTTCACTCCTTACAGCACATCCAAAATCTGTATAATTCACAAATTCCGCTTTTATGTGAAGCTTCAAACCGAAGTGTTACATCAGCCAGACCCTTTATTTTAGATAACTGCACAGTCTGTATATTTATATCTTTTCCCTCAAGAGTAATTTTTGCATGTACCTTTCCGTTGATTAGTACATACAACATTCCTCCACAGATAATATTCCTTTCAAATGTAAGCGTCCATGTATGTGCCGTAATTCCAAAATCAAGATAGCGGTAGGATGCGCTGCATCCACTGGTAATCCGTACCATAGGATGGAAATTCTCTTTCTCTGTAAAAAAAGCACCCCCTGTTACTTTATACGCCCATGCTGCCTGTGTCTCTTTTCTCGGATTCAAACTATAGGCAAAACCAGATGAAGTCATTTCCGTTTGTTTGATCGTTCCATTTTCCTCATCAACACGAATACGCTCCACCCTGGCCCTTCTTGTGTATTTTGAATCATTGGATGAGGCATGATAGAAAATATACCACTGTCCTTTTATTTTCAGGATAGATCCATGGTTATTCCAGGTAGAAGGATCAATTCCTGTATTATCAATGATCCGCCCACTTCTCAGATAAGGGCCTGTAAGCTGATCACTGACCGCATAGTCTAAAGAGGTGGGATTTTCCCCTCGATTGGGCCATGTATTCTTATACTCACTTGCATAAATGATACAATATTTTTCACCAATCTTCCGAAGAGAAGAAGCTTCATGAAATCCTTCTTTTCCATCTTCATTAGAAATCAATGCATCGATATAGGTTGTCTCATCCAGTGTGCACATATCTTTATTTAACTTTGCCATATGACATCTGGCTTGTCCCCAGGTATAAAAAAAAGCGTCTCTCTCCTGAAACACAGATGGATCAATTCCTTCGATCGGTTTTCCTCCCATGGTTACCTGTTTCGCATCTGTAAAAGGTCCATAAGGTTTTCTGCTTTTTGCAACCCCCTCTGTGCCATCAGAAAGGCAAAAATATAGATAATACCATTTACCTCGTCTAACTGCATCTGGTGCCCACAAAAGACCGTCTGACCAGAATACTCCATCGGAAACTCCCTCCCCCTCATATTCATCTGTGGATGCAAGAACCGGCCCATGGTCCGTCCATTCTTCAAGATTATCAACTGGAGCTGAATATACATGGAACTTGTGGCTGCAATATTCCCCGCCGAACATGTCCTTTGAGCCATACAGATAGACTCTGCCTTCAAATACCTTTTGCTCTCCATCAGGAATATAAATATTCAAAGGTAGAAAAGGATTTGCAAAACCTGAATGATATACATTGTTCATTGATGTCTCCTTTCCAAAAGGAAAAACCACCTGGCACTTTTAAATTCTGTACCAGCCGGTACTTCCTTATTATTTTACACTTATATTTCGAATAGTGACATTTTCACAGTACTGTAAAGAAATGCTCTGTTTTTGAGAAGCCTCCGGAATTCCGAGCCTGATATCCTCAAAAAGAATGTCCCTAAGCTCATGCCCGGGCTCGTCAAAACCACATAGTTCTATAGCCTCGCAAGGAAACCATTCCTTCTGTTCTTTGACATATCTTCCTGCGATCTGTATGCGTTGGAATGTACAATTTGAAAAGACAGGCGGAACCGGAGCACCAATACCGTCATCATTATATTCCACAGAATGAAAGAGAATTCTGGCGGTGGAACAGTCCCGGACAATAACATTGCGAATATAGCCGCCACGCTTTTTTGTCCCTTTGATTTCGATTCCACAGCGAGACTGCATCATATCACAGTCCCAGATATAAACATCTTCCACACCACCGGACATCTCACTTCCGATTGTAATTCCATGACCACAGGCACTCTTACAGTCAAAAATCCTGATATGACTGCAGGGTCTATTGATCTCATTGCCTTCCGGATTCTTTCCGGATTTAATTGCAATACCGTCATCTCCCGTATAGAACGTACAGGCGAATATCGTACAATTTGTTGAGGAGTCCGGATCCCATCCATCCCCATTCCACACGTCCCTGGAGTAAATTGTACAATGATCTGTCACAATATGATCCGAGTAAATCATATGTACATTCCAGCTTGCAGCATCTTTCAATATCAAACCAGATATTGATATATTCTGGCAATTGCTGATATTGATCAGTCTCGGACGGGCACGTCCGGGAATGGTCCACGGTTTTTCGCACTCATTAATTTTATCCCCTAAAGAATCCAGATAGTCCTTTAGATTTTCCGTTTCATATTCAATGACTTTTTCAGCCAGATGTTTTCCGCCACTGGCAATCGTCCCTTCTCCACGTATAACCACGTTCTGACAGTTGTACCCACTGTTACGATTCAGCTCACCCAGATTCAGAAGACTGCTGTAACACATCATTTCCTGACCTTCGAAACGACTGGGAATCTTGGGAAGATAGTCCTCTCGGTTGTCCGTACCCTGCAAAGTAGCATCTTTATCAAGGTAGAGCTCCATATTGCTGTGTAACTTGAGAGCAGCTGTCATAAAAATTCCTTTAGGTATGTACACCATACAGTCTTTTGTACAATCATCAATCGCCCTCTGGATTGCCCGGGTATTCATCGTTTTTCCGTCACCAATAGCGTGATAGGGCTCTTGAGATATATCCAGAACTTTCTTCTTGCTTTGTGTCCGGATTTCAATACTGTTTGAGGAGACCTGCCGCTTACCCCTGATCCAATTTACCTGTAAGTTATAAGTGGTATCCGATTTTAAATCTGTAAGAATATAATGAGTCTTTTGATCAGTGCCTGCTAAAGACCTATTCAGAATAATCTGGTACTTGTCACCATCCGAAAAATCTTCCGGTTTGTCCCAGAATATAGTAATTGAAGATTCCGTTGTTAAATAATTAATGGCATTTATCTGATCCATGATTTTCCAGAATCGTGTTTATAATTCCTTAAACACTTTACCTCCTTAAAGTTTTGATTTTGACTTTTTTCTTTCTGTCTCTTTGAATTCCTTTGGTGTTACTCCGGTATACTTTTTAAATACCTTGGAAAAATAATTAGAGCTTGAATAGCCAGTATGCATTGCCACCTCAGTGACAGACCATTTCTTATCTTTCAATAGAACTTTTGCTTTTTCCATTCTAGTTCCCTCAATATATGCTGTAAGATTAATTCCTGTACGTTCTTTGAAAAGTGTAGACAGATAGCTTACATTGAGTCCATATTTCTGTGCAAGTTCCGTCACATTCAGAGACTCAGCATAATTTCTTATAATGTATCCCTTTATGGATAAAACCGCATCCTTCGCCTCCTGCCTTTCTACTAGATTCAGCAATCGGATTACAAGGTTCTTTAAACGCTTTTTCAAATTCTCTGCTGTATGATACTCTAGCAAATAATCTTTGCTTCGAAAGTCATGGAACATAATGTTGAAATCCGAATCATCTCTCACCTCCTCCGGTAAATGTCTCAGAAGCATCAGTATCTCGTCAATTCCTTCTTCCAGCTGTAAAACTGTACTGCTTTTGTCCACAAGTTTATCTATAATTCCAAGCAGCCCCTCTTCAACTCTTTCATACTCGCCTCTCATAATCAAACGATCAATCTGTGACACTTCATCTCTGACTGCCGTCCACCTTTCATCGGAAGAATTATTTTCCCAAACAGAATTAATAATCAGCTTTTTTTTCGGATAAAACAGTTTTCTCTTCAGATAACAAATACTTTGTGAAATCGCTTTTCTAAACTCATCCCGATTAAAAACTTTGGACACAGCTGCCGTCAGTTCTGTCTGACATATGGTCTCCAGTACTGCCTCCGCACAGCTGATCCCCGCTTCCTGGGTATTATCTTGAGAATTAATCAGAAATACATAGCAGTCACTCCTGGAACAATTGCGGAGGTAGTATACCAGGGTATTTTCGCTTTGTACTGTCTGGCTTTGCAAGGCTGTCTCTATTCGTCTTCCAATATCGTCTTGTTCTTCGGCATAGAATGCCAGTGATACGGCGTAGGGGTATTGTAAATCGCTGCCCAGTTCAACATTTTTTAACTTGCGAATCCGTCTAGCGAGTTTGTCTTCATCAAGTCGGTGTACCAGTGTATTCAGGAGCTTTTTCATCTCTTCTTCATCTATAGGCTTTAACAGATAGGCTCCAACCCCCAGCCTGATCGCAGTCTGGGCATATGAAAAATCGCTGTATGCACTCATAATCACGTAATTGACATCCGGATGTTTTTTCTTTGCTTCCTGAATAAATGCCAGCCCGTCCATCTTCGGCATTCGTATATCCACCAGAACAATCTTTGGACAAAACTCATCCATTAAAGTCAGCGCCTCTTCCCCGTTTCCGGCCTCTCGGATATCTGTGATTCCAAAACTTTCCCAGTCAATTCTATTTTTGATGCTTTTCCGTATATACTTCTCATCGTCAACAATCATCACTTTGTACATTGTTTTCCTTCCCCTCCTCTGGTTGATCACATAAGAAAGGAATCTTTATAACAATGCAGGTTCCTTTTCCCTCTTTACTGAAAATTTCTATAGAATACCCCTCACCATAGTAAAGCTTTGAGCGAAGATGGACATTTAAGATCCCCAGGCTTTTATACTGTTCAATATATTCCAGAGGATGTTCACCCGTCTCTTTCAGACGTTTATTTAATTCATTCAACTCTTCTTTTCTGATACCTGTACCATTATCGAAAATCATGATGCAGACTTTATCATCCTCTTTCTTAATCCGAATTCTAAGCATTCCCCCTGAGTAAGTCTCACTAAGTCCATGGGACACTGCATTTTCCAGCAGCGGCTGAAGTGTGAATTTTAATATGCGGCACTGCAGGCATTCTTCGTCAACATCGTAGAATACTTCAAATCGATCTTCAAACCGTATCTTTATGACGGTCACATAATTTTTAATCTGTTCCAGCTCATTTTTTATTACAGTCACATTCTCGAATCGCGTATTATAGCGCAGCATCACACTCAGACACTTGCTAACCTTGATTACTTCCTCGTCCATTCCTTCGCTCGCAAGTCCCATGATGGTTTCCATAATATTGTAAATAAAATGTGGATTTATCTGTTGCTGCAAAGCCTTTATTTCTGCTTCTTTTACAAGAAGCTGCTCCGACTCCACCCGCTTTACAAGACTGTCGATCCGGAGCATCATATCATTAAATTCCTGAATCAGTATACTGATTTCATCTTTGGTATCCGGCTGTACCTGTGCTGTCAGATCTCCACTCTTTACTTGTTCCATCCCTTTGACCAATCTTTTAAAATTCACTGTGATCACAGTAAAAAACTTGTTTGATATCAAGGCTGTAACAGTTAGAATAGAAAACAGGATCAAACCTAAAATTGGAATCATCTTGTTTTGGTTCCTCAGGATTTCCTCCTTGGAACTCGCCAGGCAGAGATGCCATTCTGTACTCTTGGATGTCCCGTATGTAACCATGTATTTCTTTGTATCAAGGGTCCCCCCTTCTCGTTCATCCAGCATATCTTCCGGAATCCTGATCCTCATTTTGTCATAAAACAGGACACTTCCCTCACTATCCAGGATTGTAGCACCTGCAATTTTGCTGAAGCTGTGTAGAAATCTTTCTTTGAGATAGTTCATGTCTATATCAATTTTCAGATATCCAACCACATTTGGACTATAAAGATCTTCAATTTTATAAACACAGGACTGGACAAAGTCAGACACATGGTCGTCAGTGTTTTCAATGAGAACTTTTTTTTCACTTGTCCATATGATTTCCTGATACCAGTCAGTATATCGATAATCAGGAACAGTAATCGGTCTCTCCTCATCTTCTATCGAATACTTACCAGACCAATTCCCTGTCTTATAAAAACTCACCTTCAGATCCGGCCTTGAAAAGTACTGCTGACTTTCAATTCCCCGCAGCAAAGCCATATCTGACGCAGTATCTTGATTGTTTCTCATAAACCGTATGATATCCCGGTTATATATGACCGCATCAGCGATATTATCTACATCGTCAAAATATTGCTGCATCATGGTAAGATTCGAGTCCATAAGGTTCTGGCGTAGATTTTCCGCTTGTTTCATGGCATTGTCACGCATAATCCAATATAAAAAAACAGCTACTAAAAGATTTGACCCTATAATGATAAGAATCAAATATTTTGAAAATTTATAAGTGATTGTCTGGTTTTGCTTCATCTTCCTATCCACGTCCTTACTCTTTTTGGAGAGCTTCAAGTTTTTTTTCGATTTCCTCAAAAGTATAATTTAGTTCTTGTTCTCCCAGCATATACAATGTCACTTCATTCTCCATAGCTTCCACTCCTGCATTATGCAGAACTCCTACCGCAGTTTCGGCAGGCGGTTTATCTTCATCCCGCAGGAAAAGCTCTCTGTGAATAGGAATTTTGGTGCTGTTTAGATATGTTTCCTTAACAAGTGAGGACTGCCAGGCTGGAATTGTGCTGTTCCCGGCCAGTATTTTTGCTCCACGCTCTCCGGAGCAAAACTTCATAAACCGATAAGTTTCCTCTGGATGTTTTGTAGCTTCCGCCATTGAAATTACCGCAGTGTTATATATATGGGTATTGCCGTTTCCATCCCAGAGAGGCATTTCTGCCACGTCGTATGTTATTGACGTCTGCTGTTCTTCAATCTCACGGTTTAAAACATTGGCCTCACTATCTTCTCCAAAGTACATCCCCAATCTGCCCTCCAAAAACAGTCTGTCATATCTTCCCCAGTCTCTTCCTGTCCAGTCAAAGTATGGAAAATTCTCTGTCAGCTCATAGGTAAATGCACGACACCATTCGGCAGAATCACGATATAGTTTCAGATCTTCCTCCCTGAAAGGATCGGATGCACCTCTGATCTTTGCCGGAAGCATCCACCAGGAACCGGGTACTGCAAATCCTAATGTCCCGTAGATTCTTTTATTATCCGACCATCCCGTTAGACTCCCTGCCGTCTGTTTATAATCTTCCCAGGTCCATCCTTGTTTTGGATAAGACACATTTAGGCTGTCAAATAGAGTTTTGTTATAATACACACACATCTTTCCCATTCGATATGGAATCATATAATATTCTCCATCTGCATCCATATTTTTATACCATTTCTTGTAATACCTGGCTTCATCTGTATCTGCATACCATTTATGAATGTCTCTTAGTATTTTTTTATTTTTCCATATCTCAGCCTCTCCTGCATCCGGGAAAAAAATGCAGTCGGCCGCTATCTTCTGATCTTTGATTCGCATCATCTGTTGTGTATACTCAGATTCGGGAAACAGATTGATGTTTATCGATACGTTCGGATTCATATTCTCATATTCCTCTACCAGAAGATTTAGATTTTCCTTTTCCCCTTGAGAAGCATACACTTCAAGTTCCGTTTTCCTGCTTGTTTTCTCTTCGGGTTTTTTCGAATTTTTGTTTTCGCACCCCCATAGAGAGAAGATTGCAATGACCGTAAGCACCAGTCCAAATAATCGCTTTGTCATTTTTATCACCCCGGGTTTTTTGTTATAGTATATACTCTTTTTCCTGAAACTTCCATTCATCTAAAATTACAATTCTAGGGAGCAATTAAATATTGCTCCCTTTTATATATATAAATATGGAATTATCCTTTCAATCCATTGGTGCTGATACCCTCTACTATATTTTTCTGAAAACAGAAAAACAACAGAACAGGTGGCGCAAGTGTTAAAACTCCCATTGCGAACATCGCCCCCCAGTCTGTCATGGATGTAGGGTCAGAAAACAGCCGCAGTGCCACAGATACTGTATATTTCGAAGGCGAACTCAAATAGATTAAGGAACCGAAAAAGTCATCCCATTTCCAGTAAAACTGAAAGATGACCGATGTAGCAATCGACGGCTTAATCAGAGGCAGAATAACTTTTCTATACACCATGAAGCTTCCAGCCCCGTCCAGGTATGCTGCTTCATCCAGTTCACCGGGTATGGAACGTATGAACTGCATATGCTGGAAGATAAAGAATGCATTACCAAACCACAGTGGAATAATTAAAGGAAGATATGTATTCACCCATCCAAATTTATTAAACATGATATATTGTGGTACCATAACGACCTGTGCCGGCAGCATCAGGGAAAGCATCACTGTAAGAAACCAGAATCTCTTAAACTTAAAGTTCATTCTGGCAAATCCATAAGCGACAAACGGGCAGACAATCACTGTACCAAGTACACTCAGGATAACTACCCAAAATGTATTCAGGAAAAATCGGGAAAATGAGATTCCGCCAAATCCTTTCCATCCATTGGCATAATTTTCAATCTTAAAATCTTTTGGAATCAGATTCGCTGCATCTACAAATACCTGCGAGCTTTCCTTTAGGGAACTGGAAATCAGCCATAAGATAGGATAAAGGGATGTCACAGCAAACAATATACATACAACATGAAATGCAATACTTCCGATTCGTTTTTTTCTCTTCATTTACTTTTTTCCCTCACTTTCATAAAAAACCCAGGCATCTGAGCTCTTGAATGCAAATGCAGTAAAGACAAGAACGATCACAAGTAAAATGCAAGACAATGCAGACGCATACCCCATCCTGAAATCTTCAAACCCCTGTTGGTACACATAGAGCTGGTAAAAAAGTGTTTTATTCATAGGACCGCCATTCGTGACAACAAGTCCCTGTGTAAATGTCATAAATCCATTGATCATCTGCATAATCAGATTAAAGAATATAATCGGTGACAGCATCGGAAGTGTAATAGAAAAGAAACACTGAAACTTATTAGCCCCGTCAACTGTTGCAGCCTCATAATAGGACACGGGAATATTTTTTAACCCGGCCAGAAAGATCAACATCGGTGAGCCAAATTGCCAGACAGCCATCAGGATCAGAGATCCAAGAGCTGTTTTCGGATCAGCTACCCAGGAAATATCAGGGTGAAATCCCGTAACCAGTTCAATCAGGGCATTGAATGCACCTTCCCTGGAGAATAAATTTCTCCACATAACAGCCACGGCCACACTTCCACCAATAATAGATGGTATATAGAATAAAGTTCTGTAGATCCCGATGCCTCGTCTCTTTTGATTGAGCAAAAGAGCTACCAGGAGTGCAGCTATTAACTTCAGTGGGACAGAGACCAGTACATAAATAAAGGTTACCTTTAGAGCAGCAATAAATTTCTGATCCCCGGTAAATACTTTCAAATAATTTTTGATACCTGCCCATTGTGGAGTAGACAGCAAACTGTAATCGGTGAAGGAAAAATAAATCAAACAGACAAACGGTATCATGGTCAGGAATACAAATCCGATTATCCAGGGGGCAATATACATATACCCGCCGTATTGCTCCTTTAGCTTTTTTTTGTTCATAAAAATCCTCCGTATTTATTTTTATACCAGAAAATCCGCTGTCAGCGGATTTTCCTGATACCGGCACAATAACTATATTACATTACCCTATCTTAGCGGCAGCAGATATTGCATCATAAGCTTCCTCTGGGGTGACATCTTTATACATCATTCTCTCTTCATATTCCTCAAGCATTTTCTGGATATCATTCGTCCCTTCCATAGCCGGCAGATCATTGGCAGAACTATAGTCAACGGCTTTATCTGTAATGGCAGCCACTTTCTTCTGATCATCCGTAAATGTACTCTCCATACTCTCACGAACTTTATCAGAAGCCGGCATCCCACGTTCCGCTTTCATAAGTTTGTTTGCTTCCTCGTCATTGATCAGAAAGTCAATAAGTTTTGCCGCGGCTTCCTTATGATCAGATTTGCTGGACATACATAGATGAAGTGATGCCGGAACCATTGTAGCAGTTCCTTCTGCTGCTCCCGGCAGGAGAATCATCTCCAAATTCTTCTTCGCTGCATCCGCAAAATTGCCATATTGGGATGCCGGAATAATATTGACTGCCGAATCTCCTTTTACAATACTGCTGTCTTCCGGGCCATTCTCCCCCTCTGACACATCATACGGCGGAATCAATCCCTCGTCGGCCCATCTTAATTTCATATTGTAAAAATCAACATATGTTTCTTTTGAAAATCCAATCAAACTGTCACCTTCTGAAGCAAAAACGGTTTCTCCCTTCTGCCTGCACCAATACTTAAACACATCGCCCTCATTCTTGAGAAAGTCCGCGGCTCCATATTTTCCAGTCGCTTCTTTCAGCTTTTTCAGATCAGTCTCCACATCCTCCCAGGAATCATATCCATTCTCCGGTATCTTGATTCCTGCCTTTTCATACATATCCGGTGCTACGAGCATAGCTCTTGTATTAATTCCAAAAGGCAGACCGTATAACTTTCCATCCACCTGCCCTTCTTTAATCAGGTTTTCAGAGATTGAAGATAAGTCAATCAAACCCTTGTCCGCGTAGCTATCCAGGGGTTCTACAATTCCTCCATCCATAAACTGTTGAAAGTCTCCTGACCCTATATAACCCTGATAGACATCAGGGACATTATTGGAAGTGGCAGATACGGATAAATTCTCAAAATAGGAATCCCATGGATAAAAACTTGTTTCCACTTTAATGTCCGGGTTTTTTTCCATGAACAGCTTTACAGCTTCATTTGTCAGGTCGGCTCTTTCCTGTCCGCCCCACCAGCCAAAACGTATCGTAGTGGTCTTTTCGTTCTTTTGTTTTCCACTACTGCTTTTATCTTCCGTTGAATCACCGCCATTGCTTCCACATCCGGCAAGCAGACCCGCAGTCATAACGGATGCCAACATGAACGAAATTACTTTTTTACTTTTCATAATCCTTTGCATTTCCTCCCTTTTCTTTTTTCTATCCTTATTCTACACAACTTTTCTGCTATAAAATAGAAATATTCTTGGATAAAATAAGGAATTATTTTATGATCTACCAGTCTAGGTCTACCGGTGGCATGTCATCTTTTTTCGTCAGATAAAGTCTGTCTATTCTGACACCTCCAGCCATTACCGCTAATGTAAGTAGATTTTTTCCTCCATTAAGTTCCATATCGGCAAGGGGGATCCACCGCCAGATTTGTTCTGCCTCATATCTCCATATCCGACCCTGATTATACAATTGCTCGTTATTTACAAAGACATGATTCACAGCCGCTCCCAGACAGTAAGGCCTTACAGGATTGATACGGAGCAGTATCCATAGACAATACCTTCCTCCTGTGCAGTTGATCTGATAGTTAAGGCCGGGAGCAGATGCAACATCCTCCCAATGTCTTTCCTTATCCCTGATATATAACGCCATCCCACTTCTTCCATAGGACTCACTGCTGCAGTACTGCCAGTTTTCCTGTTCCGTAAAAGCATAATCCGTCTGCATATACGCAGTGACAGCATCGATCTTTACTGCCCGATCCTTCTCTTCAAAAACTTCATATGCCGCTTTAAGAATTTCTTCAGGAGTTTTTGTCTTGGCATATCTCGGGACCTCTA
>ENA-UOOI01002693-UOOI01002693.1-fermentation-metagenome-genome-assembly--contig:-NODE-2693-length-14763-cov-5.462605_pt1 | contig 14763 bp, 16 predicted proteins | sample MGYA00245779_ERZ724027 | MGnify/ENA primary metagenome ERZ724027 (study PRJEB28704, sample SAMN03018318) | fermentation metagenome | biome: anthropogenic terrestrial biome; feature: soil; material... | reverse complement strand
ATGTGGTTTACAAACCACTTAGAGAGGTGGCTATATGATGATGGAGGAAAGTTTACGAAGAGTACCTACCACTCAAGAACTTATATATAATCTCAAAGAACTTTCTAAAAATTATTTGGACAACTTCACGACTGATGAAATAATAGCTATAAAAGAAAAACGTATTTCTGAAAGTGAATTTATATCTTTAACAAGGCAAGTTAAAGAAATTATGCTACACTTTTTTAATATTGTAATTGAAGTGTCAAGACAAAATACAAAAACAGCTGTATAATTTAGGCAATAGAATGTGATATAATAAAATAAATATGCGAGCTGTGGAAAGGGTGAATTTGTTGGATAAGGAAATATTAGAATTACTAAAGTCAATGCAGAAGGATATTAAAGATGTCAATGATAAAGTAAATAATTTATCTGAGGGTCAAAATAATCTTACGAATGAAGTTAGCAGTCTTAAAGGCGAAGTCAGAAAAAACTCAATTAAACTGGAAAGTATTGAAAAGAAGATTGATATAATAGCAGAGGTACAGACAGCACATAAGGAACAAAATGTAAGAGGATTTCAGGGTATTAGTGATTCTATAAAGGATAAGGACAGCTTGATTTCATCAGCAGTTAAGGATATTTCAAAGGATGTCAAGGAACTGAAACAGGGTCAGGATGAAATAAAGGAAGATATTAAAAAGGTCAAGATTGCTACTGGCAATAACTGCATTGAAATAGAATACTTAAAGGCAACTAAATAAATGAACATAATCAAGCACTTGCTGTAATGGCAGGTGCTTTTGTTATGGGTGGAAAGGGGATGGAAATGATGACTAAAGAACAATTACAAATAATACTTACACATGATTTCAGTAAACCAGGTCTTCTTGATGAACAGGAAAAGGAAGTAGCTCTAAAAATATTAGATAATTTAAAAGGAACTGTGGTAATTAGAGCTACTTCTATTTTAGAATTTTGCTTAAAAGCTATTCAGCATAGCGTGGTGTAGTATTATTTAATGATTTTATTTAATAATCCACGATATTCATCATTATTAGAATCCTGTTCTTTAAGAACTTCTTCAATTTTTGCTGAGGTATCTTGATAGCTTTTAATTAAATCCTCAGGAGTACTGTTTTGAAAATCAAAGGTTCTAAAAACATACTCCTTGGATAGATCAAAAACAAGTTGTTTTTCAAAACTTTCCGCCATAATTTATCACCTCCCTCAAAGGTGATAATTCAACAAATAAATATTATAACCTTTAACAAATAATGGGAAAGAGGTGGTGAGAAGTATGGATAAAACATTGGAAGAGAAGTATGAGGAATTGGAAAAAAGAATGACTGCACTTGAAGGACAAGCACAGCCGACCATAATTAATTTAAATATGAATCTTCAAGATAGTTGTTTTGTGGATTATTTAATACAATGTATTATTCAGTATCATAAGATGCATGAACGAATTAATGAAAAGACTAAGCATTCTGCTCTTTAAGTAACTTGTCCAGCTGTTTACTGATTTTATTAAGTAATAACATTTGATTTCTTTCAGCTGGTGAGCATCTTTTAACTGCGATAATTGCCCCCTTTTTACAAAGATTATATGCACCGCTTAAAGATTCGCAAATATCAATACAATCGCAGTCAGACTCATAACACCCAAAATTACTGTCTAGTTTATTCATTAAAATCACCTACCTTTCAAAGGTGATAATTCTACAAAATAATACCAAAACCTTTAGAAGATAATGTAAGGGGGTGAGTGCCAAATTATAGTGTTTTGAAATAATCAAATTAATCATTTAGCAAAGAGGTGAGATTATGGCTGAAAGAGAGATATATCACTTAGACATTGTGATCGGTGTACAGGGGGATGAATCAAGTAAAAAGAAAATAAGTGCTCTTGATAGATATTTTGAACAGACACAAAAAAGAGCAAATATACTGAATAAGATGTCAGTGTCACCTTCTGCAAAGATAAACGATAGGGCTACCAGTAGGATTGAGAAAATCAATTCAACTTTAAACAAGTTAAATAGGCTTGTGGCTTCTCCTACTGTAATGATTAAAGATAAAGTATCTGGCTCATTAAGTATAATGAGAAGTGGGATAAATAAAGTAATATCTGCGGCCACATCACTCCAAGGTGTACTTTTAGGAGTTGGTGGTACATGGGCAGGAATAATAAAACCCATGCAGCTATCTGGGGATTTTGAACAAACCCAGATAGCCTTTACTACAATGCTTAAAAGTGCAGAGCAGGCAAATTCATTTCTAACACAAGCTCAAAATATGGCAAATGCGACACCTTTTGAATTTCCACAATTAGCTGATGCAAGTAAGAAAATGCTTGCTTTTGGGTGGGATGTTAAAAGTATTCTGCCTGATTTGGCTACAATAGGCGATGCTGCATCTGGACTAGGACTTGGAGCTGAAGGAATAAACCAGATAACCTTGGCTTTAGGTCAGATGAAGGCAAAAGGCAGAGTCCAAGGGGATGAGATGCTCCAACTAACGGAGGCAGGAGTTCCAGCCACTAAAATATTGCAAGAACAACTTGGGATGACTGCTGAACAGGTTGCAAATATAGGAGATGCCGGAGTAGATGCTGATAAAGCTATAAAAGCATTACTTACAGGAATGGATAAAAGATTTGGTGGAATGATGCAGAATCAAGCCAAAACTGCACTTGGATTAATGTCTACCCTTAAAGATACTCTGGATAATAAATTTTTAACTCAATGGGGTAATGGATTATGGACTGGAATAAAACCAGGGCTAACTAAAGTTACAACATGGCTTGATAAAAATGACAAAAAGGTTACTGAACTTGGAAAACTATTCAGAAAAGCTGGAGAAAATGTAAGTACTTTTATAGGTGGTGGACTTGAGAAAAGCCAGCAGAGGTTAAGTAAATTAATGGATAGTAGCCAGTGGAAAAATGCTGATTTTGGGGGAAAGATAACGCTTGCTTGGGATAAGGTTATAGCTGAACCTCTTTCAAGTTGGTGGAGTGGTGATGGTAGACCTAAAATGAATAAAGTTGCCAGTGAAATGGGTTCTAGTATAGGAAGTGTACTTGGAGGGGGAATAATAGCTGTATTAGATGCTTTCTCTGGTGGAGATGATATAAATAAAACTGGAAATACAGCAGGTAAATCCTTCTTAGATGCATTTCTCAAAGCTTTTAATACTGATGAAATTATAAAGAAGCTTTTAACTGCTTTTAAAGATGCTAATTTAAATGCTGTAAAAAATCCAAATGCTGAAAGTATTACTAAAGCTATGATATTAGATTATGGCTTATATGCCGCAGGTGGTGGCGCTATAATAAAAGGCGGTGCAAAAGCTGCCAAAGGTGCATTTAAGCTAGGTAAGTGGGCTGTTGGTAAGAAGGGAGCCAAAACTGCTTCAAATGCTGCCGAAGAAATGGCAGGTACAGCAGGAAGTGCTTCAAAAGCTTCAAGTACTTCCAGTAAAGCATCTAAGCCTTTTTCAGAAGAAATAAACAGATTAAAATCTAATGTTGATAAAGCTAGAGAAGAAGCTAAATTTTCTGGTAGAAATGCAAATACAAAGAAAGATGCATATAACAAAGCCAGAGATACGTTTAAATCTACTAGGAATGCTGATAATACTTCTGATTTAAAGAAAGCAGCATCGGATTTTAGAAAGGCAGTAAATGAATCCGCAAATGCAGAAAAATTAAGAAAGATAAATCAGGACAAGTTAAATAAAGCTATAAAGGAGTACAATGATTTTGTAAAGAAGTCAAAGGATGTTAAAAATGTAGGTAAAGACGTATCTGAAGTAACTAGGATGGGAAGTGGTTTAAGCAAAGTAGGAAAGGTTGCTAAAAAGGTTCCTTTGCTTGGTGCAGGGCTTACACTCGCGGGTGCAGGTATTGATATAGCAACGGCTTCTGATAAGAAAAAAGCTACTGTTGGGGCAGCAGGTAATATTGCAGGAGGATTAGTAGGAATGAAAGCAGGAGCTACTATTGGTGGGACTATAGGTTCGATTTTCGGACCAGTAGGAACAGCAGTAGGTGCTGGAGTTGGAGGTATTGCCGGAGGAATAGCAGGTTCAATAGGAGGAGAAAAAGCCCTTGATTGGGTATACGATAAGACAGGACCAGCAGTTAATTATTTAAAGAAAGGCTTTGGAAATGCTAAAAAGTCCGTTCAAACATCATGGAATAATTTTGGGACTTGGTTTGGTAATAAAGTAGGTACTCCTCTTAAAAATGGTGCCATAAATACTATAAATTTTACTGTTGGTGCTTTTGCCATGGGAAAAGATGCAGCTGCCAGAGCTTGGGCACCTTATGGTCAATGGCTTAGTAATAATGTATTCACTCCAATTAAAAATAAAGCTTCTGAAACAGGGAAATGGGTTGGCGATAAAGTAGGAGAAGGTAAAACATGGGCTTCAAATAAATGGAGTGACTTCTCAACTTGGTGGGGAACTAATGTGTCTGAACCAGTAAAAGGATATGCTTCATCTGCTGGCCAATGGATAGGAGAAAGATTTAATGACGCTAAATCTACAGCTCATACTGCATGGACCGGCTTCTCTGGATGGTGGAGTGAAAATATTGGAGAGCCAACAAAAAGTGTGGCTACTACTGTTGGAGATTGGATAGGAAGTAAGCTTAGTTCTGGTAGAAAAACAGTAGAAACAACTTGGTCTAATTTTTCTACTTGGTTTAAGGAACATATAGGTGGTCCTGCATATGCTCTCCTAGAAAAAGTTATGACAAAAGGAGAAAGTGTAACCGGATTACACACCAAAGCCAATGGTGGTATTGTAAATGGTCCAGAGGTTACTTTAATCGGTGAAGCAGGAACAGAAGCAGTTATTCCTTTATCAAGCTCCAGAAGAAATAGAGGACTAAGCTTATGGCAGCAAGCAGGAAGAATGTTGGGAGTTAGAATGTTTGCCAACGGTGGTATTGTTGGAAGTGGTTCAACCGGAACAGGTAAAGTAGCAAAAGCTACAGCCAATATATCTACTTCCATTGCCCTTGGAGATGATGCACTAACTCAATTTAAAAAGTATGGTAACAAGATAAATGATAATTTAAGTAGTGGAATATTAGATAATAAAAAAGTATCAACCAATTCAGTAAATAGAGTTACAAATGAATCTGGTTCGATACTTAATTTATTTTCAAAAACAGGCCATGTGTATGGTGTTGCTATAAACAATGACATAGCTAGTGGAATACAATCTAGCATGGGCAATGTTACAAGTATGGTAAAAACCCTTACAGATAAGGTTATAGCTCAATTTAAAGAAGGTTTTGGTATACGCAGTCCTAGTCGTGTTTTCTATAAATTAACACAGTTTATACCGCAGGGAATGATAAACAGTTTAAAAGACAGTGACATAGGTAATTTTATTAAAAATTGGATTGGTGATATTACTTCTATGGCCGGTGGTGCAATGAGTGGTAATGTATCTGGATGGTTGAGTGCAGCATTAGCTGTAACAGGCACACCTATGTCGTGGCTTCCTGGATTATTAAGGTTAGTTCAGGCTGAATCTGGAGGAAATCCACTGGCCTATAACAGTATAAGTGTAGGAGGGGAACATGCAACAGGATTGCTTCAAACATTGCCTTCTACGTTTAGAGAGTTCATGGTCAAGGGGCTTAATAATATATTGAATCCTGTACACAATGCAGCAGCAGCCATAAATTATATAAAAAGTAGATATGGAAGTGTTTTTAATACTCCTTTGTTTAAGGGCGGTTCATATGCAGGCTATGCAACCGGTACAGACAATGCTAAAAAAGGTCTGGCCAGAATAAACGAAAGAGGTTGGGAATTTGTAGACTTTACAGGTGGAGAAAAAGTATTAAATCATATGAAGTCTGTGGGTCTGATGGAAAGAGCTGCAAATTCAATAAACATGATAAAAAGTGCTGTATCAGGGTTAAATTCAACAGGTACTGAAAATAAAGATATTCCTGAGAATTTAAGTTATTATACTTCTCAGCCACAGGTGGCTATGGCTGGAACTAGCTATGGAGACATAAATATTGATGTGGAAAATAACTTTAGCAGTGACCCAGACATTGACACCATAGTAATACAAGCCACAAAGAAATTTGCTACAGAATTGAAGAAACAATTACAAAATATCAAGAGGTGAGGATGATGGAAAATCAAGATTTAAATAAAAAAGAGACTGCTTCTGAAGTACCAGTTCAGAAGCAGGTTCAATTTACTGAACATGAAATATTCTGTTTAGCAAGTCACTTACAAATGTATATAGATCGAGTGGAAAATAAACTTGAAGATTATAATCCATGTAATACATGCAAGTTTGTTAGAGATTGCTTTAAAAGTGATTTTATTTATTCAGATGTAATGAATAAATTAGTTCATATAACAGGTCTGGATTATCTTATTTGGGCACGAGTTATGAATACAAAACTGGAGCAACAGGAACAACTCAATAAAGGCGAGCTTGAATGTATTTATCGTCACTTAAAAATGTTTATTTTTACTTGCTGGGATAAGAAAAAGAATGTACCTGATGCATGTGTTGGATGCGGCCACTATTGCAGCGAAAACAAGCAAACCCTCAATCCATGGCCGGCATTTTATAAACTGTCTAATTTAATTGATACATCTTACTCAGGTGGACAAGGAGCATCTAAGTAAACAGGACAGCGTCCCCATCTATCTTTTGAAGGATATGGACAGTTTTTTACTTTATTGCAGAAATAAGAACCTTTTTTATATCCGGGCATTCCAGTGCCAGTCATATCAAATTTTATATAGTCAATGGATATACAATGGGGTTCATTTAAATAAGGACACTCAGAACTAAAATTATAGGTTAATGTTATTTGCATGTTCATCACCTCCTTTTAGGTGATAATTCTACAAAATAATACCAAAACCTTTAGAAGATAATGGAATAGGGGGTGATTTTTTGGACTTTAGCAATATAGTTGATGTTATACAGGATGCATCTAAATCTGTACTAAATGCACTTGACAGGGTTGCCAACAGCAATTTTGATGTGTACCTGACAAATACAAAGGATAGTGAAACTTTCCACTTTCCAGTGAACCCTCTGAGTCTAACAATAAATAGGGAGAAGAAATACAACACTGCAGATATTGTAGACATAGGAGAAATAGATATAAGTGACAAGGGTACTAAAATAAAGGAAATAAGTATGGAAACTCTGATTCCAGATGTCTATGAACCTTATTGCAGGTATACAGATATACCGGATTCCAAAGAAACCGTTGAAAAACTTGAAAAGTGGAAGGATCAAGAAGAACCTTTGAGGCTTATCATAACTGTTATAGGTTTTAATAGTCTTGTGAATCTGGCTGTTATAAATGAAGAGATAAGGCCGGAGGGACTGAACAACAACAGATATTTCACATTTACATTCAGGACACATAGGGACCTTAAAATAAGTCAAGTTGATTCCACTCTTCAGGATAATAGGCAAACTACAGAAAGTAGTGGTGCAAAGTATTCGCATCATGAGGGAGAATGGATAATAGTTACCGCAGATGTTTTAAATGTACGTGATGGACCTGGTGAAAGCTATGGAATAAGGGGAACAGTAAAAAAAGATGAGTGCTATAAGATTGGAAGCATACAGGGTAATTGGGCAGATATATACTGGTCAAACCATGGCGGTTGGATTAATACTGATTATGTTAGGTAGGTGTTTATGATTGATAAGTATAATTGCAAAGGATAATTATAAAATTGACAATTTAAATGAAGGCATTACTCTGCAGGAAAGCATAGATTCTATAGCATATGTGGCCACAGTCAAGCTCCTTGAAACTGAACAACTTCAAAGTATCCAGTTTGTTAAAGGTAATGGCATTGAAATATGGGACACTCCCTTTAATGGAACCAGTGATGTAAAGGTGTTTAAAGGTGTTGTATGGGAAAGGGAGAGAAACAGGAAAGAACATTACCTGAATCTTGAGTGTAAGGAAAGAACAGTTTATCTTGAGAATTCAGAGGACGAATATTTACATCCAGAAGGACAGACTGCTACCCAGAGGATAACAAGATACGCCAATGACTGGAATATACCTATAGGAACTTTTGTGGATACAGGTATAGGGCTTGCAAAAAAACCTTATAGGGGTGATAAAATTCTTGATATGATAGTTAATGACCTGAAAGAAACAGCACAGAAAGGCGGTAAACTCTACAAGGTCAGGATGCAGGAAGATAAACTGGACTTAGTAGAAATAGGTACAAATACTACCGTATGGAAATTAGAATCTATAGCAGAGGAAATAGAGGAATACAGTTCTCTTGAGGGTGCTGTAACCCAGGTAAAAGTTCTTGGGACTCAATCAGATGAAAGTTTAAGTCCTGTTATTGGTATCTATGAAAAAGAAACCAGGGGATATGGAACTTTGAGAAAGATAGTCCAGGATGATAAAGTGACAAATGCAGATGCAGCAAAGAAAAAAGCAGATTCTATATTTAGTACTGGTGAAGACTATATAAATATAAGCTGTGGTGTTGATATAAATACTATAAGGGCAGGGGATAAGGTAAGCCTTGATGGTGTTGAACTATATGTGGCAAGTGTTACACATACCCTTGGAAGCAGTGGAAAAATGGAACTGACTGTTGGAACAATGGATTATATAAGGAGGAAATTTTATGCGGGAGATACAGGAACTAGTTAGAGTGATGGAAGATAAAACTAATGGTTCTATAAATAGTGCTGTATCTGGAATTGGTGTTGAGTTTGGAAGCATAACAGAAACAGGGTTGCAATTAGATAATTTTAAGCATGAAATAACTGATTATAAGATGCTGGACTATTTGACCATGGATAAGGATTATTTTACTCAAACTGATGTTACCGCAGGAGAATACAGCCATTCACATAAAGTAGTAACACCAGATGGATTGAAACCTCTGAAAAGTGGTGACAGGGTATTGGTTGCACAAGTGGGAGCTGAATTTATCGTTATAGGGAGGGTGAGAAATGCCTAATCTATTTCCAGAAAGTGATTATACTAATGATACTGGCAGTGGCACAATTAACACTAATACTGGCATTGAATATAAAGGCTCCTATAAGTTTGATTTTAAGAAGGGTGAATTTGTAAAGAATCCTGATGGAACTATAAAAAAGTGTGATGATTTGGAAGCTTACGCACAGTGGTGCCAGATGGCACTTTTAACAGATAGGTATAAGTATATATACAGTAATTTATTTGGTCAGGAATTTTCTGATTTACAAGATGGACAGTATTCTAAAGCTGCCATAGAGCTTGAAGTGAAAAGAATGACAGTGGAAGCTTTAATGGTGCATCCAAGAACCAAGGACGTTACAGACTTTACTTTTAAATGGCAAAATAACGGAGAATTGTATTATGAATACACAGTAGTTACAGTGGATGGTAATGAAGTTGGATTAAACAATTCTGTGAATGTGGGGTGATAATATGGCAGATGTAACAATGCCTGCAGTACCCGATTTTTTAAAGGAAGATACAGACACTATACATGCAAGAATGCTTTCTAAAGCTCCTTCTGATGTAAGTACAATGGAAGGAGATTTTTTCTGGAGCATTACAAGGCCGGTGGCAGAGGAAGAATACAAACACAGGCAGCTTATGATGGCTTTTATAAAGCTTGTATATTTACAAAGTAGCTATGATGAATATTTAGACCTTGTAGGTGCTGCTATAGGAGTTATAAGAAAAGATGCTACCAAAACAAAGGATACAATAAAAATTAAGGGAGTATCTGGCACAGTTATTCAAAATGGTAAAATAGCCAGTACAGTTTCAACAGAAGATAACAGGAGTATTGAATTTCAATTTCTTGAATCAAAGACTATAGATGATACTGCAATAGTTGAAATACAGGTGGAATGTACTGAAGCCGGTACTGTAGGAAATGTAAAGGCAAACACCATAACTATACTTACAACCCCTATAAATGGAGTTCAGAGCATAGCAAATGACCATGATTTTATAAGTGGCACTGATGTTGAAAGTAATGACGATTATAAGAAGAGGATTTTGGAAAAAATGCAGAAACCAGAAACAAGTGCAAATAAAGCACAGTATAAGAATTGGGCAAAAGAAGTACCAGGGGTGGGAGATGCAAAAGTGTTTCCACTCTGGAATGGAAATGGCACCGTTAAGGTAGTAATAATAAATGCAAATAAAAAGGCTGCAGATAGTGAGTTAGTCCAGAAAGTAAAAGATTATATAGATCCGGAACCAGAAGGAAAAGGAGAAGGCCAGGCTCCTATAGGTGCAGTTTGTACTGTAGTATCCGCGGTAGAAAAGGCAATGAATATAACAGCTAAAGTAGTTCTTGCCAGTGGATATACCCTGCAGCAGGCACAGGATAACTTTGATGAAGCTATACAGAAATATTTGAGCGACCTAGCCTTTAATTCTACCTATATAAGTTATGCAAAAGTCGGAGGTATTCTATTAAGCACAGATGGAATAGTTGATTATGATAGTGACAGTTTAACTTTAAACAATGGCACTGCCAATATTCCTTTAAATGATGAAGAGATACCAGTGGTAGGGACTATAAGTTTAGGGGTGTGATAAATGGCATATCCAGAAAGTATTGATAAATTTACAGAGAAATTAAATAAATTAGATAACAACACCTATGTTATAGAGGAAGTAGTAACTCTAACAAATGGTGTATATGAAGGTGAGCTGGAGCATGATAATGTGAGCTTGCCTTCTATTAATGTATATACGGGTTCCAAACTGACAGGGACTAAGGTAGACAATGTTATAGTGTCAACTCCAAGCCTTACACCATGGAAAAGGACAATTAAGATATTTTCGGATATATCGCCTGTTTATATATCTTACCAAACTCAAGGAGATACAGTAGAAGCAGAGGATATAAATAGAGTTCAGGACAGCATTGTAAATACTCAAATAGCTTTAAATGCAGAAAAAGATAGGGCAATAGACAGGGAAGACACGATAGAAGATAATTTAAATTCTGAAATATCAAGAGCAAAACAAGCTGAAAATACCTTGACCAATAATTTAAATGCCGAAATCAATAGGGCTAAAGGTGCCGAAAATGTACTGACTAATAATTTAAATAGTGAGGTTAATAGGGCAACTCAATCTGAAAATAATTTAAATACAGCACTTACCGGTGAAATCAATAGAGCAAAAAATGCCGAACAAAATTTAACCGATAATTTGAACAGTGAAATTGAAAGAGCTACAGGGACAGATGAAACACTCACTGAAAGTCTTTCATCTGAAATTAATAGAGCAAAACAGGCTGAAAATTCCATATCGAATACAATTAATACAAATAAACCTAATTGGGATGATAAATATACTAAAAATGAAATTGATAATAAAATAAGTCAAGTAATTACGGATCTTGATTGGAAGGAAGCAGTTTCAACTTATGCTGATATAGCAACAACCTATCTTAATCCTGAAGATGGTTGGACTGTGAATGTAAAAGATACAGATATAACCTATAGGTATAATGGGACTGGCTGGGTGGCAATATCAGCTAATTCTATTCCACTTGCTACTTCTTCAGTAGATGGAAAGATGTCTAAACAGGATAAGATAAATTTAGATGATACTAATAGTAAAAAACATACTCATAATAATTTATCTATATTGCAGACAATAACCCAAGCTTTAATGGATGCCTGGAATGATGCCTATACCCATATATCGGATGTTGTAAAACATATAACCAGTACTGAAAGAACTCTGTGGAATACAGTTTCTAATAAAGTTAATAAATCAGGAGACACAATCACAGGTCAGATAAAAGTACGAGGTGCTGCTGCTGACAGGCCATTAGTAATAAGAGGTATTTCTGGTGCAACTTCAGGTACAGATGATACTCCGGGCGAATTATATTTAAACTATGACTCTGACAAAGTAGTTCATATTGGAACAACTATAAATATAGATCCGGTTAATAAAACCATAAATGCTAAATCAGATGACAGTGGCAAATTAAATGGTCAAGATGCCTCTTATTATGCGCAAAAATCTCATAACCATGATGATAGATATTACACTGAAACTGAAAGTAACAATAAGTTTGCTACCAAAGATGAAATATCTAATGCAGGATACGGAGATATGTTAAAAAGTGTATATGATACTAATGGCAATGGTATCGTGGATAAGGCAGATGACAGTAATACAGTTGGGGGTAAAAGTGTAAATGATTTTACAAAAAGAGTTATTTTAACGGGGAAATTGCAAAAAAACAGTTATAGACGATCTGTTATCGCTCCATGCGAACTTACTAATACAAATCCTAGTTTAAATTCATACAGTACAGGTATTATCAGCTTTAAAAGAGGTAATGGTATTACAGAATTAACCTCTTTATATGTAGGAGCCGAGAAACTATATAATTCTTCTACTATGCATTATTTTGGTTTAGGACTAGGGAGAAGTCCTGATTTAATACGTCCCTGCACTTTTACTTATAATGGGAATGTATATGGTGGAATAGAATTTAAGTTTTCAAACGCTGAATCTAATCAGGTAGAATTTAATGGTTCTTCAACTTTTAACATATTTGGGTTAGATTATTATGACACTCAAAATAATGTACCCCTTAATGAAGAAGTAAATAACTCATTGAATTTTGATACCACAATAAACAAACTACCTAACTTATTATATAACAACGATAAAATTGCATTACAAAAAGATGTAGTTCCTAAAGGTTGTACATGGAACGACCTCAAGGGGGTGTAGTGAATGTATGGTACTGAAAAATATGGGACAACCGGATATTCACAAGAACAACAGATATCTGATGAAGAAATTAAATCTTACAAGCCTGATTTATTATACAGGCTGCCTCCTCATCTAAAGGAGATTCCAGAATTTAAGTCCTGGGGTGATGTATCAAGTTATGAACTTGGACTTTCTGCCTGGCAGGAAGAAGATATTCTAAACCAGTGTTTTATAGATACTGCAACCTGGGGACTTGTATTTTGGGAGAGTATATTTAGCATTCCCACTGACCTGAATAAATCTTATGAAGACAGAAGAGCAGTCATAAAAGCAAAACTAAGAGGTTCAGGCACTACTACAAGACAGATGATAAAAAACACCGCAGAAGCTTTCAGTGGCGGCGAGTGTGATGTAATAATGCATCCAGAGGACTACAGCTTTACAGTTCAATTTATAGGGATTAAAGGGATACCTAAGAATCTTGAAGATTTTAAACAGATGCTTGAAGATATCAAGCCTGCTCATTTAGGCTATTATCTCAAATATACTTATACAGTTTGGAATTTCTTAAAGGACAAAAACCTTACGTGGAATCAGGCCAAACCTAAGACATGGAATGATCTAAAAGTTTATGATGGATAGGAGGGAACTAAATGAAGACAACAGCGAATTTAGGATTTAAAAAGCCTGAAGGTACGGACGTAGTAAATATAGACGATTTAAACTATAATGCGGATATAGCAGATACTGAAATAGTAAAAAAAGCATCTTCTACACAAGACGGAAGAATGGCAAAAGAGGATAAAGTAAAACTTGATGGCATAAGTGCAGGAGCAAATAAAGTAGAGCAGTCTAGTACTAATGGAAACATAAAAATAAATGGAACAGAAAAAACAGTTTACACTCACCCTGGAAGTGGTACCAATCCTCATGGAACGACAAAGAGTGATGTAGGATTGGGAAATGTAACAAATGATGCACAGGTAAAAAGAACAGAGATGGGGACTGCCAGTGGAGTAGCAACTTTAGATGCAAGTGGGGTAAATGCACAGGCACCAAAGGCTCATACTCATACAAAATCACAGATAACCGATTTCCCAAGTTCATTACCTGCAAACGGAGGAAATTCAACAACGGTAAATAATCATACAGCAAATGGTACACCTGCAACTACAGAGAAAACTGATATTATTAAGATGATAAACGAGGTTTTTCAGTCTGGCACTAACGTAAAAGCTGATGCGATTAGTGCCGTTAACAGTAAAGGAGGCAGTTTAGGCAGTGATGCCACATGGGATGATATTATAGCTGCTATAAATGCGATAGCCAGAGGACAAGGAAATGCTGTGGAAAGTCAGGTACTTAGTGGAATAAAGTTCAGCAATTCAGATGGACAACTTAGAACAGGAACTATGCCAAATAAAGGAGCTGTAACTATAACACCTTCCGGTTCAGCACAAACTATACCTGCAGGATATCATAATGGTAGTGGAAAAGTAAGTGCAGTTACGGTTCCTGTAGCCAATGTTTTATCTGGAACAACTATTGCAGGACAGACCGGGACCATGCCGAATAGAGGGGCAGTGACACTTACACCAGGAACAGCCGATCAAATTATTTCGGCAGGATATCATAATGGTAGTGGTAAAGTTAAAGGTGAGCCAAATTTGAAACCTGAGAATATTAAAGAAGGAATTAGTGAATTTGGTATAATAGGAGCATTAAAAGAAAAACAAGATATATTCAATTATTTGTTAAATATACCTTCAGGATCTTCTTATAATAAATTAACTCCTATTGGTTTTGTAGAAGGAGAAGGTATGTGGTTTATGCAAGGAACAGGCAATGATGGAACAGCTATACTGCTTAATTCAAGTGGAACTGTTACAAAAACACTTACTATAGGTGGCAATGGCATGTTCTTTCATGCATCTAAAAACTATATTATGAGACAAACATATCCTGCTAAAACTATAGAAATAACCAATAAATCAGGAACGGTTATAACAACAATATCGACTACTTAT
>ENA-UOOI01002692-UOOI01002692.1-fermentation-metagenome-genome-assembly--contig:-NODE-2692-length-14770-cov-19.653279_pt1 | contig 14770 bp, 12 predicted proteins | sample MGYA00245779_ERZ724027 | MGnify/ENA primary metagenome ERZ724027 (study PRJEB28704, sample SAMN03018318) | fermentation metagenome | biome: anthropogenic terrestrial biome; feature: soil... | reverse complement strand
ATATTATAACTCCTAAATGGAGCGATTGTATGACAATATTAACTTAACAAAATCTCAAATATAAAAAGGAGGATAATTATGATAAAAAAATTTAAAAAAAATCCATATAAGCGGGCAATAGCTGCAGTGTGCATTATGATAGCTGTGTGTATAACCGGGGTAACCAATGCACCTATCAAAGCTGAAATTTTAAAGGGTGGAGGAGAATCCCAGGAAGAACAATGGGGCAATATAGATTATTTAAATATAGTGAAGAAATTTTTACCAGAAAACTCACAAATTATAACTTCCAGTAATGAAGATGGCAAAAAAACAGAAGAAGATAATATTTTGTTAAAGGATTTGGACAATGATGGTGAAAGTGAAATTATAACTGCTTATAAACCATCAGGACAACAAGCCAGTGTAGATGAAAAGATAAATTTACTGGTTCTTAAAAAAAGTGGAGAAAAGTGGTTTAAAGCTTTAGATGAATCTGGACAGGGTTTTAAATTGGATTTGGCATTAGCTGCAGATATAGATGTAGATGGAGAGGAAGAAGTGTTATTAAGTAGAAGAGTAGGAGGACAGTGGGGAAATCTTTTTGTATATGAATGGAATGACAATGTGCTAAATAAAGTTTCCAGTGATGATTTATATTATTCCAAGTTAGATATAGTAGGTGTTCCTGGGAAAGATAAAAAAGACATAGCTCTGTGGCAGCATGATACAGGAGATGCTTATATGATAGATATTTTAAGGTGGAATGGAAAGACCTTTGTTTCAGAAAAAATTGATTTTCCCGATTATTTTAAACAGTCAGTGGTACCTTATTATGAGCAAAAGGTAAAGGAAATGCCAGGAGCTGGCTTTTATTGGTATTACCTGGCAGAAGCACAATTAAAGTCAGATGATAAAAAGGCAGCTCTAAAGTCCGCAGAAAAGGGATTAAAGTTAGATACAGGATATCCTTCAAAAGAATATTTTAATGAGATTAAGGAAAAGGCTTCTAAATAAGTAGATATTAAATTTAATAACACTCTTTTATTATATAACAACTATTTTGTATACTTTTAGCTTCTTTTTTTATAAATGCCGCTTTTTCTGCAATCTCCTCAATATTGGAGAAAATGTTTATATTGCCATAAAGGCCTGCAATAGACAGGGAGGGAAGTGTAAATATATCTTTATTTCCTTTCCTATCTACATGTTTAATGTATCCGTTGGACTTATCTTTTTCATTTAAAAAATTCAATATTCCCATATCAAATTTTTTAATAATATTCTGGCATAATTTAGAACAGCTGTTAAGAGAATTTTCTACTATAGAGAAAAAATCATCTCCTCCAATATGTCCTATAAAACTGTTGTAGGGAAATAGACCTCCTATTTCAGATTTTATTATCTCAGATGTAAATTTTATTACCTTGTCTCCATTTTCAAATCCGTAGGTATCGTTATAGACTTTAAAATTATCTAAATCAAAATATAAAATACAGCATCTTTTATTAAAAGAAAGAATATCCCTAAGTTTATTTTCTATAATTGAGTTACCAGGTAGTTCTGTTAGAGGGTTAAGTTGTTTTGCGTAATTGTATTCCAGCATTGTAGTATAATTCAAAAGTGTTTTTATGGTTGCAATTCCATAATACTGGTTATTTTTGGTTACAATAATATAGTCATATATATTGTCAATTTTTCGTTCCATTGCAATTTTAGAAACCTGGTTTACAGGGGTATAGTAATCAACTATTATAGGGTTTGAATCCATAACTAAAGATACTGAACGTTTGGAAAAAATAGCAGCGCCATATTGAGTTGCAAATACTGAATCTAGAGAATGTTTCATTATAAGCCCTACAGGAAATTTGTTATTTACAATGCAGATTCCGGTTATATTGGTGTTTTTGTTGAAATATTCCTTTATAATTTTACAGGTAGTATTTATATTAAAAGATTTATCTAAACGTGCAATTTTCCCTATGTAATTATTAGAAGAGGAAATAAATCTGGCATTTTTCATTTTGTGGCAGGATGAGATGGCATCTTTTACACGATTAGGTATATCTAAAAATGTTCCAGCAGGTGGATTGATAAAATAACCTTGTCCTCCATAAACTCCAAGGTTAATTAAAGTCTCAAGTTCCTTTTCATTTTCTATACCTTCTGCAATTAGTTTCATATTGGTGACTTCAGATAGTCTTACAAAACATTCTATTAATGCCTGTTTAAAAGTATCTTTATGGATATCTCTAATTAAATCCATGTCAATTTTTATATAATGGGGTTTTATTTCAGCCAGCATTTTGAGTCCTGAATAACCTGAACCAGTATCATCAATGGCAATTTTATACCCTTGTTCTATATAGTTATTTAGTACAGCCCTAAAATTTTTGTAGTCTTCTGTAGTCTTCTATGGATGTTTTTTCGGTTATTTCAAATATTATTGCTTCTGAAGATATATTATGTTGGGTCAGAAATTCTTTTGTAAATCCTCGTTTGAATTTTTCATCTTTAAAAATATAAGGATCTACATTTATAAAGAGAAATTTGTCCTCTGGAATATTCCATGCCCTTTCAATAGCTTTTGTGCGGCATAAAAGTTCTAGATCCCAGGTTCTGTTATAGAGCTTTGCGGTGGAAAACAGGTTGTCAGGGCTTTGTAGTGGAGAATTTTCAGGTCCTCTGCTCAGTGCCTCATATCCTATAATGTTTCCATCTGCTAAAGATACAATAGGTTGATATACAGTAGATATATCTTCATTTTCAATTATTTTTAACAATTCATGAAACTCCTTATTATGGAGATTATTTAATGATTTATATAACATTATATGTGCCTCCAAATTATTATACAATTAAAAAGGTGGAAAATAGTATACTTACAGCATAAGTATACCATCTATTATTGCTAATCATGTAAATTATATGTTAAAACATTTTAACATGATTAAAATGTAAAGTTATAAATAATTATGTCGAAAAGTACTATATTAAAATTAAATATTAAATGGCTCTAAAATATTAATTGGAGGTGAAATAAATTGATAAAAATAAAAAGTATTAGGACAAGGACTATTATAACTATTCTTCCTGTTACAATAATGGTATTAGTTATATTATCTGTTTTGAGTTATTATACTGGGAGAAAAATTATAAGTGAGCAAATTGATAGAGAAATATCCTACAAAATAAATGAATTAAAATTATCAGTCAATAACAAAATTACTTCCCACAGTAGAATTGCTGAAATTTTAGCAAGAACTGTTGAAGTTTTAGGAAATACCATGTCTCAAGATGAATACAAAAATTTAGTACAAAAATATGTTGCAGTTAATGAAGATACTTTTGGAGTGGGAGTATGGTTTGAGCCTTATAAATATAAAGATAATATAAAATTTTTTGGTCCTTATGCATATAAAGATAATAGTAAAGTTGTGTATACAGAAAATTACATGAAAGAGGATTATAATTATCTTTCACAGGATTGGTATAAGGTAGGAAAGACTACAAAGGATAAAGTAAGTTGGACTCCGCCCTTTTATGATGATAATACTAAAATTACTATGGCAACTGTCTCTACACCATTCTTTGATGAAAAGGGAAATTTTCAGGGAGAAACCAATGCAGATATTGATTTGAGCAATTTAGAAAAAATGATAGACGAAGTTAAATTTGGTCAGTCAGGAAAAGTTTTTTTAACTACAGATAGTGGCTTGTATATTGCTGGGGTAGAACGAAAAAAAGTGATGAAATCTAAAATAACAGACAACCCTGATTTTTCAAGCATTAACAAGGATATATTAAGCGGAAAAAGTGGAAAAGGCATTTATATGGACGGAAGTGATAAGAGAATCATTTATTATACACCTATAGTTTCAACAAATTGGATATTGGGTATTACTGTTTCAGAAAAAGAATTATACAGTCCGCTAAACAGTTTAATAAGCACCCTTGCTATACTTAGTGTACTTTTAATAGTAATAATCACTGTTGTCATATTTTTCTATAGCAGCTATATTACAAAGAATATAAGCCAGGTTACTAAATTGACTTCTGTTATTTGCGATGGGGATTTAACCCATATCTTGGATGTGAATTCTGAGGATGAGATGGGCCATATGGCTAAAGATTTAAATAAAATGTCATTAAATTTGAAAATAATTTTTCAGTCTATAATAAATAACCTTGATCATATTGTAGGCACTTCTGAAGAACTCACTGCAAGTGCACAGCAAACCCAGACTGCGGCTGAGCAGGTAGCTGTATCAATGCAGGAAGTGTCCCAACATATTGGGCTGCAAACTAAAGAAACTGGAGATGTATCTGAATCAGTTGAGCAAATCCATGAAGGTATAAAAGATATAAAAGAAAATGTAAATTTAACCACCGAATTATCTTTTGATTCTACAAAAATAGCTGAAAAAGGAAGTAATATAATAAATGATGCTATGAATCAAATGGAGAATATAAGTTTACAGGTTTCAGAATCCACACATATCGTAAATGTGTTAGGTGAAAAATCTAAAGAAATAGATAGTATCATTACTATAATAGATGACATATCTGAACAAACAAACCTTCTTGCCTTAAATGCTGCAATAGAAGCGGCTAGAGCAGGAGAACAGGGGAAAGGGTTTGCTGTAGTTGCGGAGGAGGTTAAAAAATTAGCAGAACAATCAGGAAATGCAGCAGGAAAAATCAGCATTCTCATAAAGGAGATACAAGAACATATAAAAAGTGCAATAGAAGCTATGAATATGGGAAACACATCAGTGGACATGGGAAAAAATAGAGTGAGGGAGGCTAGTAATTCATTTAAAACTATAGCAGATTCTGTTAAAAAGGTTTCGCAGCAAATGGCACAAATAGAAGAGGTTATTGGAGGGTTGTATGGACATTCTGATAATATGGTGAAGGGAATACAAAATATTTCCAATATTTCTACTAAATCTTCTAATTATATTGAAAATGTGGCAGCAGCTTCAGAAGAACAGACTGCTCTTATGAAACAGGTGGCAGATGCCGCCCAATCGTTAACAGAAATAGTAATAGAATTGCAAAATAAAATATCTCAATATAAGATTGGATAAAATATGATATATTGATATTATGTAGTAAGTATTTAGGGTGAAGAAGGTGCAGTAAGTGATAGATATTAATTGGAAACCAGATAAGAATTCGCCTAAAACTTTATATATGCAAATTGTAGATTATATAATCGAGGAAATATCAAAGGGTAATTTTACCATAGGTACTAAAATTCCTTCTCAGAGAAAACTTGCAGAAATATTTGAAGTAAACAGGAGTACCATAGTTGAAGCTTTAGATGAGCTAAAAAGCAGAGGACTTATTGAAGGTAATAAAGGAGGAGGTACTACAATAGTAAATAATACATGGTCCCTACTTTCCTCAAAACCAGAATTGAATTGGAAGAATTATATTGAAGGAAGTATCCATAAGCCTAATCTCAGCACTATTCAAATGGTTAATAAGCTGGAGTATGAAGAAAATATAATCAGACTTGGAACCGGGGAACCAGGCCCTGATTTGTTTCCAAGGCATATGATGGATAAAGTTTTAAGTAGATGTTTAAATAAAATTACTTCTTTGGGGTATCTTGAGGCAAAAGGGTTGTTGGAATTAAGGATTTTAATTAGTAAGTACATAAAAAAATATGGCATACAAGTACCACCTTCTTCCATACTCATTGTCTCTGGAGCACTTCAAGCTCTTCAACTTATATCACTTGCTCTTTTACCTCCAGGAGCTAGAATATTGGTAGAGGATCCATCCTATTTAAAATCTTTGCACATATTTCAGTCTTTTGGAATGAATATGACCGGTTTGAAAATGGATGATGAAGGGATTATTCCTGAAGAAATACAAAAAAATTGCGGAAAAAATGCTACTAAAATGTTATATACTATCCCTACATTTCATAATCCTACAGGGATTGTGAGTAGTGAAAATAGACGTGTGAAAATTCTAAAATGTTGTGGAGAGCTAAGAATTCCTATTGTAGAAGATGATGTATATAGAGAACTTTGGATAGAAAAGTCGCCTCCATTGCCGCTTAAAAGTAGAGATAAAAATGGAAATGTACTCTATCTTGGAAGTATTTCAAAATGTCTTGCTCCAGGCTTTAGAATTGGATGGATTGTAGGCCCGGAAAGTGTTATAGAGAGGCTGTCGGATATAAAAATGCAGACTGATTATGGTTCCAGTTCCATATCTCAGATACTGCTAATGGAGTGGATAAGTAGTGGATTATATGAAGAACATCTTAAAGAATTTAGGAAAAAGCTTAAATTTCGCAGGGATAAAACTATAGAAATTTTAGAGGATAACTTTAAAGACTTAGCTTCATGGAATATCCCCCAGGGTGGATTTTACATATGGGTTAAATTAAATTCCACTATATCTATAGATAAATTATTCAAAGAATCTATAAAGGAAAAAATTCTTATTAATCCTGGGAGCATGTATGGTTTTTCTAACAATCAAAATTTGAGAATATCTTATTCCTATGCTTCAATTGACCAAATGGAAAAGGGACTTGAAAAACTATCTTACATAATTAGAAGATTAGAAAAAAAACAAAAGGGTTGTTAAATCACATATTTTAAGGTTTAACAACTCTTTTTGTGCATTTGGTTGGTATAAGTTTTATTCCTTTGGATGGACATAATTGATATTATTACTATTATAATTACACTATGCCTATTAGGACATTAAAAATTCATTCAACAAGGGGAAAATAACTATGATGAAATATTTAATACAAGGATTTATACTTGGCGTCAGCTATGTGGCACCTATAGGAATGCAAAATTTATATGTAATAAATGCAGCTGTAGCTATGAGTAGAGGGAGAGCTTATGAAACAGCATTTATAACTATATTTTTTGACATAACCCTGTCTATTGCAAGTTTTTTTGGAATAGGATTGCTTATAGATAATTTTTATTTTTTAAAACTTATAATCTTCTTTTTGGGAAGCATTGTGGTTATCTATATAGGAATATCACTGATTAAATCCAAGCCTCAACTTTCAAGGAACAATATGGACATAGATATTACTTTATATAAATTGGCAGCAGGCTGTTTTACAGTAACCTGGCTTAATCCGCAGGCTATAATAGATGGATCTCTTCTTCTTGGAGGCTTCAGGGCATCCATGTCCTTATATGCCTGTAAATTTTTTATTGCAGGGGTATGTATGGCGTCTTTTATATGGTTTATTTTTCTTGCTACAGTTTTTTTGGTTTTCAAAAATAGTTTTAATGAAAATATACTGGGAAAAATAAATATAATTTGTGGCAGCGTATTGATTTTTTATGGAGCAAAATTGGGATATAATTTTTTAAAACTTATATTTTATTCATAGGTATGAGTATATTTAGATGAATAACTGCATATCAGAGTTAACAGCATCTTTTAAATAATCTTTTGCTTCTATTATTTCAACATCAGGAAGGAGTTCTTCTTTTTTAAATCCCATAATTTCTACTGAAAGTTTACAGCCATAAAATTTCACTCCTTTTTTTATGGCTCCTTTTAAAAAGGCTGTGATGCTTGGAGTATCCTCTTCTTTCATCATGGCTTTAAGCATTTCCTTGCCTATACCGCTGAAATTCATTTTAGATAATGGAAGCTCTTCAATGCCCTTTGGAGTCATCATGGAAAACATTTTTTCATAAACAGTTTTGTTATCATAGGGAGGGGCTTTAGGATCACGTACCAGGAGAAGTCCCCAGAAACCAAAAAATATTGATACCTCTATATTTATTTCTTTAGCCGCATTAGCTATAATCAGTCCTGCAAGAGCTTTGTCATAATCTCCACTAAATATAAGCAGATTTAACTTTTTATTCAAATAAAACACTCCTTAATCTTTATAGAATATAATGATTTGTACATCGGATAAAATTAGTTTGACTTTTATAAAAAAAATTATTCAAAAATAATTTATATAATTGTCTTATTGGCTATATATTGCATAATATTTAGTTTTCTAATATTATTATAGAAAAGTGTAAATATTATTTATGGAGGTGATTTCTTGAGTGTAAAAGGATTTTATTTATTGCCCCATCCCCCTATTGTGATTCCAGAGATAGGAAAAGGGCAGGAAAAAAAGATTAGTAGTACCGGCGATAGTTTTCATGTAATAGGAAAAGAGATTGCAAGAAAGGCTCCGGATACCATTATACTTGTTACTCCCCATGGTGTAATGTTTAAAGATGCTATTTCACTAAGCTATGAAAATGAAATAGCAGGGGATTTGGGGAATTTCGGTGTATCAGGTATTTCTATGAAGTTACAAATCCATAAATCCCTTACCAGTAAAATATATGAACTTGCATATAAAGTTCATATACCTGTTGTGATGGCCACCAATTCTCTTTTAAGTAGATATAATACTTCTGTTTATTTAGATCATGGAGCTATGGTTCCTCTGTATTTTATTGATAAATACTACAATGGTTACAAGATTGTACACATAACTTATGCACCTTTAGATGATATTAATTTGTATAAATTTGGTATATGTATAAGTAAAGCAGTAGAAGAGTTGGGAGAAGAAGTTGTATTTATAGCAAGTGGGGACTTATCCCATAAATTAAAAGAAGAAGGACCTTATGGATACAGTCCTTTTGGGGAAAAGTTTGATAGGGAATTTCTTGAAAATTTAAAAGATGGAGATGTAAAGGGTATCTTTAATATGGATAAGGATGGTGTAGGTAATGCTGCAGAATGTGGAAGAAATTCAGTTTTAACCTTACTGGGAGCTTTAGATAAGATTAAATTCAGTGGGGAGCTTTTAAGTTATGAGGGGACTTTTGGAGTGGGTTATGGAGTAATGAAATTCAACCTATTAAAAGAGGATACCTCAAAATTAAAGCAGATGGAATTACTTCAAAGTAATGCTGCAAAAAAGAGAAAAGAGGAAAGCAATCCCTATGTGAGACTTGCAAGGGAAAGTGTTGAGTTCTATTTAAATAAGGGAAGAATGCTTAAGAAGATTCCGGACTATATAACAGATGAAATGATAAGTATTAAAAGAGGAGTATTTGTGTCCTTAAAAAAATATGGGGATTTAAGAGGATGTATAGGTACAATATTCCCTGTTACAGATAACTTGGCAGAAGAGATTATACGCAATGCTGTTGAAGCGGCTTTCAATGATCCAAGATTTTATGAAGTGGAGAAAAAAGAGCTTTTAGATATTGTATTTTCAGTGGATGTTTTAACAGAACCTGAAACCTGTTGCAGGGAACAATTGGATCCTGAGAAGTATGGTGTTATTGTGAGAAAAGGTAGAAAAACAGGATTGTTACTTCCCAATTTAGAAGGGGTGGATACAGTGGAAAAACAGCTTTCAATTGCTCTGGAAAAGGCAGGTATAAAACCTGATGAAGAATATAAAATAGAAAGATTTAAAGTGGTTCGTTATAAAGAACATTGAGAAAAAGGTGATGTTATGAAGGTAGAAGCTTCATTTTATGAAAAATTTAAAGATAAGGTTCACTGCTTTTTATGTCCCCACAATTGTATAATTGAAGATGGGTGTTTTGGAAAGTGTGATGTGAGAATACATGAGGGAGGAAAACTTTTTACTGTAAATTATGGGGAAGTTACCGCTGGGGCACTGGATCCCATAGAGAAAAAACCTCTTCATTATTTTAAACCACACAGTTATATTTTTTCAGTAGGGAGCTTTGGATGTAATTTCACTTGTAATTTTTGCCAAAATTATACTATAGCCCAGTTTAGAGCTAAGAGTGAGTTTATGTCTAAAAATAATTTAATAGATACTGCAGTGAATTTAAAGAATAATATAGGAATAGCTTTTACTTATAATGAACCTACAATATGGTATGAATATGTATATGATTGTGCCAGACTAGTAAAAGAAAAAAAGCCTTATTTGAAGGTAGTTCTTGTTACTAATGGCTATATAAAGGAAGAACCTTTAGATAAGCTTCTTCCCTATGTAGATGCTATGAATATTGATTTGAAAAGTTTCAATGAAAGTTATTATAAAAATCTCTGTGGAGGAAGTTTAAAGCCCATACTAAAAACCATTAAAAAAGCTGCAGAAGTTTGTCATGTGGAAATTACCACACTTTTAGTAAGTGGAAAAAATGATAATTTAAAGGAAGTGGAAGATATTTCAAAGTTCTTAAGTTCTATAGATAATAATATTCCACTGCACCTTTCAAGATATTTTCCAAGGTATAAACTTAAAAATCCCCCTACAGATATAAATTTCATGAAAAAAGCAGAAGCAGTAGGGAGAAAATATTTAAATAGAGTAATTTTAGGAAATATCTATTAATGCTCTAGTGACTTTATGGCAGCAGGAAACCTTCTGTATATGTATTTAAGTACTATAACTTTAACAATATATAGTATTATTCCTACAGGAAGCCATATCAGTCCATAATGAATTCCCTGTTGTATATATGGGTGTAAAAATTCCATGTTGTTTATTCCTTTTAGACTTATGGCTCTTAAGGGATCTGCTGTGTATATAATAGGCCATATAGCCTTAACAATATGACTAAATCCGCCGGGCATCATATACTCAGGCCAGCTATAGCCTGCGGTGAGAAATGTGGGAACAGATAAACACATGGAGAATCTGGTAAAGTATGAAATCTTATTGAAGATAATGGATAGTATGAAAGATACTGCAGTAAGATTTATAATAAATATGGTTATTAATTTGAGGTAATTTACTATAGTTCCTCTGAGAGGCATATTAAAATACTTTCCAGTACAATATAAACTGGCGGTAAAGCCTATGTAGGCACATAATACACATAAAAAAATTCTCAAACATAGAAATGCCAACTTTTTTATTCCCTTTTTTGAATGCATTTTAACTTTTATTATATTGGATTTTTCTGTAATTAAAATAGGTGTTATTACAGCTAAATAACTTTGTTGAGCCACCACAGCTATAAGACCATAAATTAAATACTTGCCATAGCAAAGCTGGGGATCATATAATATGCGTTCAATAAAAGATAAAGAACTCATTGATTGCTGTGCCACATAAGGCATCATGTTATTGCTTTGCAGAACATTGAGCTGGATTTTTGCATTTAAAGTATTTAATATAGCACTTCCGTAAGATAGTGCATTATTTCCTATAACTATATTGGTTTCATCCACTAACAGTATAGTTTTTGGAGCCTTCATTTCAGATACATCTTTGCCAAATTTCTTTGGTATTATAATAGCTGCTTTTATTTTTCCGGATTTTAGTTTTTCATTAATATCTTCATAGGATTGAGCATAATAATTCACTTTAAATCCTGGATGAGTTTTAAATTGCGTTACAATACTTCGGGAGGTGGAGGAATTATCTAAATCTAAAACACCAAAAGGTATTTGTTCAACAAATACTTTGCTAAATACTAAACAGAAAACACAGGTAAAAAAAATAGGTGTTATTATAATAATTGCAGCATTTTTTATTCTTTCTGCTGTATCTTTAATGGAGCTTTTTTTAATCATGCCTTTACCACCTCTCCAGTATTTGGGGATTTATTTTTATTGTCTTTAGTATTGGTAATTACTTTTTTGATTCTTTTCTTCATGTAGAATATTGCCAAAGAAAATAACCACATAGAAAGTGTAAACTTCACAAACCAAATTATTTCTGGGACAATATACTTCATTTCTATGCCCACAAGAAATAGTCTTCTCATAGGATCTGCATAATGCACAAAGGGAAGTATGGCTGATAAATCCTGAAAAAATTTGGGCATTGCAAGCAGTGGAAAAGTATATCCTCCAAGTACACTTGTAGGCAGTACTGTTACTGCACTAACTTGTATTGAAAACAGCTCTTGTGTTATGATGAGCCTTACCAAAACTCCATAACTTGCTATTGCAATAGAAAATAATGTGGTTAGTATAATAACTTCTTTAGGTGTACCTCTAAAGGGAACTCCAAAATATTTCACCTGGATCCATAAAGTTAACAGGGTGGAAGCTGTACCTGCCAAACCTGCTAAAATAGATTTAATCCATATAGATAAATAGTATTTTTCTTTTTTTGGAATAACTGCTCCAAGCATTACAATACATACTTGAGTAATAGAAATTAGCATTCCTATATTTAAAAAGTTACTGTAATTTCTAGCAGGGTTATTCAAAATTCTATAGTTAAAATACATAGGCAGCATATAATTTCTGGATACTTCAGGCATTATTCCAAGCTTTCCCTGCATAGTTTCCTGTATGTACGCTGTTTTTATAGACAAAAGTATTTCATCCATTCTAGACTTAGCAGCACTGGTAATTGACATCTGTGAGCCATCATAAAATACCAGAACTTTAGGAGCATTTCCTTCTGTTAAGTCTTTTGAAAAAGATTGGGGAATGATAACCCCCACTGAGGCTTTGCCTTTTTCTATTGAAGTCTTAACATCATAATCATTCTCACCATAATTATTTACATTAAATATTTCATTGTATTTTATTTCTTTGATAAGCATCTGACTGTAGGAAGAATTATCATGGTCTACAATTATGGTTGGAATATTTTTAATTTCGCCTTCATGCATTTCATTGCCTAAAATGAAACTGCAGGTGATGGGAATTATAAATATAAAGAAAATAAAGATGAAAACCCCTTTTAATTTTAAAACTATTTTCATAAAATTAAATATTTTATCTTTCATAATAGGTTAATCACTTCACTTTCCAAAATCAACAAAGGCTGTCATACCTTGATAAAGGGTTTTGTTTACAGATGTTAATTCAACTTTCACCCCATAGGATAATACATCAAAATCTCCATTGTCATTTGTAGCTCTTTTAACTGCAAAGTCGGGTTTTTCATTTATTTTTACTACTTTGCCTTTAAATTTTTGTTTAGGGTAAGCTGAAAGTTTTACTGAAACGGTTTGATTTAATTTTACCTTTGAAAGATCTGTTTCTTTCACATTGCATTCAATCCATGGAGTAGTTGTACTTGTTATCACAAGAAGAGGCATACCTGTGGACACCAGTTCACCCACTTCCACATTTCGCTGATTTACAATTCCATCTGCAGGTGCTGTAATTGTAGTATCTGTTATATAACTTTGTACTTCACTTTTTCCTCCCTGGGCTTGTTTAATTTGAGCCTGATATGCTTGTATTGTTGCATCTGCCTGACTTACCTGTGCCTGTAATGCTGCTATATCTTCAGTTCTTGCTCCTTCTTTAACAATATTATATTGATTTTCTGCTACATTCATAGATGTCTCTGATTTGTCTAAGTTTTCTTTAGTTGTATAACCCTGTTGAAATAATGTATTTATTCTGTCATATGTAGATTTAGCCAAATCGTATTGGGACTTAGCTGAAGCAATTTCATCTGGTCTTGATCCATTTTGAGCCTCCGAAAGTTTAGCTTGAGCTGCTTCTTTTGCTGCCTGGGCTGCTTTCATTTGTCCGGTAGCTGCTTCAATTTCAGCTTGGGATTGGGCTTCTTTTGCAATTAATGAACTATTATCTATAGTTATTAGAACTTGTCCACTTTTTATGCTGTCGCCTTCATCTACTTTTATAGCTGTTATTTTTCCTGCAACTTTAGAGTTTATATTTATTTCCTTGGTTTCTATATTTCCTTGAACAATTAAATTAGAATTACTTTTCTGCGTTAAATCATCTCCAGTTAATACAGCTATATTACTGCATCCTGTAAAAAAACTTATTATTATAATCAGGAATGTGAAAACTAAACTTCCTTTTTTCATAGAAAAACCTAGTTACCTAAGTTTTGTACCAACATAAAACAGCATCTTGCATAATTAATCCAGTAAAATCATGTATATATTTTCTATATTTATCCTGTTTTTAAATATACTCTTGATGGCTTAATATGGTAATTTAAAAAGCACATTGATTATTAATGGTAAAATTGATTGTTTTACCATTAATGGATTATATTATAGTAAAGTAATTTTCAGATATTAAAACGTATTTGTTCATATTGAGATCTACAGAGTGCATAGGCAATAATCTTGGAAAGCCTGGTAAGTGAAGGAATATTTACTTCTATTTTATCAACAGTTCGTTTTACAAAGCATTTTATATTCCCTATTTTCTTTACCAGAACCCTGACCCCTGCATCCTTTAATTCAGTATTATGCAATGTTGTTGCTTTAAACCAAACTATAAGATTATGAGTGAAAAAAACAAGCCAGAGAAATCCGTATATGCCATAGAAGGAAGTAGTTCTAAGATTTTTAATGCTGTATACATTTTTAATCATCTTAAAGAATGCTTCAATTGTTTGACGCTTGTTATAAAAGTGAAATAACTCAACTGCATCCATATCTTTTACAGCAATATTGGTGACAAGCATTGAATATTTTAATTTACCACTTTTAGTGAGAATTTGAACTATTATGATTCTCAGTCCGTCAATATTAGGGAACTCATGAACCCATGCGGATTCATCTGCCTGAGTATATTCATAATATGGTATTTCCTTAGCAAGATTTTTGGCTTTTACAGTAGAATAACCTTTGGTAACAAACTTTAAATTGGGTATGGATTTCATTAGTTCAATTATATCTGCAGAACCATATCCACTGTCTGAACGTATGATTAAACTGCCATTTTTTAATGCATCATTATATTTTGATAATGTAGATTTCAGCAAATCTTTAAAGTGATCTTGACAATGCATATTACCCGAATCAAGATACATGGCAACTGTTTCAGAATGTTCACCTGCAAATGCTGCTGACATCTGGTACCCGGATTGATTTTTCTT
>ENA-UOOI01002691-UOOI01002691.1-fermentation-metagenome-genome-assembly--contig:-NODE-2691-length-14773-cov-4.088939_pt1 | contig 14773 bp, 4 predicted proteins | sample MGYA00245779_ERZ724027 | MGnify/ENA primary metagenome ERZ724027 (study PRJEB28704, sample SAMN03018318) | fermentation metagenome | biome: anthropogenic terrestrial biome; feature: soil; material... | reverse complement strand
ATATCATATTTCAGCTGCTGCAAAGTAATATAAGCCCGGATGGCTTCCAATTCACTTTCCAGGGTAGCTTTCGGACTCCTTGACATATTGTAAAGAAGTAATTTATTCAAAGAAGTGATAAAGTGAACCATTTCCTTATCACTTTTTTCGGCCGCATACCATTTTAGTGTGTCCAGGGTATTATATAGAAAATGGGGATTAATCTTCCCCATAACCTCTTTGATTTCAAGTTCTGAGCGTTGTTTTTCCTCCGCCTGTACTTTATTCATTAAAAGAAGAATGTTCTTCTTCATATTCGTAAGCAGTGTAAAATTCTCATCAAACTCCCGGATATTCATTTGTTCCAGTTTGGTCTCGGCATCGTCATCCATTGTAATCCTCCGAAGCTGCTTTTCAAATTTGACAAATGGCCTGTAGATACTTTTCCACTGAACAAGAGACACCAGAATACAAATCAGAACGGCAAGAATCGTGATAAATCCGAAGTTAATCGCCATTCCATAGATCTGTCGGTAGTATTCATGCTCGGGAATCCACAGATGTATCTTCCAGTTTCCTTTTTCTTTTTTTTCATAGACTTTATATTGATGTTTATCCTCGCTGAACTTCTTTGTATAATGTTCTGTCTTAGAATAAAGGGGAACCAGTTTTTGATCGGATGAATACATTGTCTTGCCATCATCGGATTCTATAAGAAAAACGGTGTGCATACCCATAACATTTTCCGGGAATATGGTCTGAAGATATCGAAACCCGGACTCCATATAGATATAAACCTTTCCATACTGCTCGTCACTCTTATAAGGCCGGAGCAGGGAAAGGCTCTGATAAGAGGCTGCTTTCGACTGGGATGGATGCGGGCCGTAAAAAGTGACATCCTTCCACTTACAGAGATAGTCCTTCTCCTCTGGAAGTTTTCCATCAGCCAGGGAAGAAACATTAATTTTCACCGGATCTTTATGTCCGGGCTCTACCCAGAGATAAGTCAGATTACTGATCGATGAATTAGCCGCTTCATAGTTCGCGATCTGTTCTCTCATATAGATGAGAAGTTCACTCTTTTTAAGCATATCTTCATCCTCAAAATACTGGGGAAGATTCTTTCCCACCGTCCCATCTTCCCGCAAAAGCCAGGAGACTGAATTCATGTTGTCCATCAGATTATTCATATTTTCCGATATAGTCTGTTGGACATTTTTCATAGTTTTGTCGACCTCTTTATGGTTTTCCTTATAAGACTGACACAAAATCAGGCCTCCGACAGACAAAAGAGGAATCACCACACCAAAAATCCAGACCTTTACAAGCCTCTTTGAAAATGACTTTTTTAGCCTGCTCTTTGCAGCATCTCGTTTTAAAAACCATAGTTTTCTCATATGTAACATCCTCCCACTTCCCCAATTATATCAAATCTTATACTCCTATGATACAAAAATACGTGAAAGAGCTGTATCGCGAAGAAACTTGTTCTCTTAGATACAGCTCTTGTATTACCCTCTACTATTAAGTTTTCCCTTTAGCCGACTTCCCTTATTTTTTGATTACCGCATACTGATCTGAGAGCTCCTGATAGGATCTTGTCCAATCCCATGCTTTCTCATATCCGCCTTTTTCAACATCTGCCGCAAAGACATTTTCTGCAGTGTAAGAGTCTGCCTCTTCTTTTGAAAGCTGGATACGGTCACTTGTCACGGTAAATCCGGGACCATAGGATCCATATTCTGCATAACGTGCATCCTGATAGTGATTGCTTCCCATATCTGTGTATCCTTTATCAGAGATCTGAGAGTCCATATAGCAGTTCTTATAGACGACGGCTGCTCCGGCACCCCAGGGTCTTGCAAGGTATACACTCTGATCATCCAGCCCATCCGCACCATAAAGTCTGCTGTTTAAGAACACAAATCCATTTTCTCTGGTCGGTTCTGTGCTCGCAGCTGTCACATATCCGGGCAGAAGTGACATGATGTCACAGTCATCAAAAACTGCCTGTGCTCTGCCGAAAATAAAATCAACATTTCCTTCGATGTAGCATTTCCTGTAGAGCTGTCTCGCACCAACCATGTCTGCCCCATTGGCATACAGAGTATCCTGATACCCTAAGAATCTGACATTTGTCATAATGCTCTCATCGGCATTATTAAAAAATGCAACCGCCTGCTTTCCTTCGATGGGCGAATTGACATAGTCAAATGTATTCGAAATCGTCATATTCTCAGCCGTGAAACCTTTTCCCGTTGTGCTCACACTTAAAGAAGCAGATCCATTCGTTCCATAGGTTGATCCGTCCGGTTTCTCGCTGCCACTTGCCTTATCAAAGTACAGAACCGTCTTCTCACTGTCCTGTCCAATCAGGCTGATATAGGGAGAATCCACATCAATCTTCTCATAATAGTTTCCGTTACGGATATAGATTACAACAGGTTTTGTATTGTCTTTTGGAACCGCCGATACTGCCGCCTGCACACTCTTAAAGGTCGGAATTCCTTTCTTGGTCTTTCCGTCTTCTCCCTTATATTTGGCATCTACCATCATGTCATAACTTCTAAGTCCGACAAAGTGATATGGCTTACGGGATACATTTCCCCTGGCATCTTTCTGATATAAGACGACGTCATTGCTCCCATCTTCGATAGAAAATCGGAAGTTAAATTTCTTTCCGGCTTTTACTTTTTGTGTCTTCACTGTGTTTCCATTCACATCAAGCCAAACCGTTCCGCCTTTATTTACTTTCCCTTTTAAACTGACTTTCTTGCCTGAGAGAATCGTATCATCTGATTTCTTGCTCACGGTAAATACCGCCGCATCATCTCCGTAAACATACTCTCCCTGATGTCCGGCAGTAGCCATGCAAAAGACAGCCTCAGACGGATTACTTGTATTATCATCGTTTCTTGCTGCAACCCGGTAGTAATAAGGCTGCTCATTTTCCACCTTGTCTATATAGGTAGTCTCCTGAACATTTGTCAGGAGGGTATACTCACCCTGTTCTGTTTCGGAGCGGTAAATATCATAGCTGTCAGCATCCGATACACCTTTCCACGTCAATGTAATTACACTGTCTCCACTTTCTGTGTTAAGGACAGGAGCTTCCAGCGGGTGTAAATATTCTATTTTCTCTGTTAAAACAGGAGTGGTCAGTTCATCTTTACAAATGCCGGCAATCCGGAACTGATAAGTTCCATCCTCAGATACCACGTAACTGTATGAAGTTCTGTCTGTCTCACCGAGTTTTTCAAATGATTTTCCACCATCTTTGGAAACTTCAACGACATATCTGCCGTCTCCGGCTGCACCTTCACCAGTCCACTCAAGATCGATACTGCTTCTATCCTCTGATACCTCCGCCTTTGTGATCCCGGTAACTGTCGGTGCCGTTCCGTCTTCCGGATAAGTACGGTTCTGATCGTAGAGCAAATTTCCGTCTGCCGTTTCAAGACTTAGATTTCTGACCTCTGCAGATGCCCCTACAAGTGCCATTCCGTAAGATACCTCGTCATCGGCTGTCAGCATCATTTCAGAATATTTTAACTGCTTAGAATCGGTCACACCCGTATTTGTATTTGTAAATGTGGCAAGGTAACCTTTGTCATTCTTCTCAAATACAACATGATATCTGGCACCGACTTCGACCACATACTTCGGACTGCCGTTACCTGCACTGCCCGTATTCTTGATCCAATATCCTGACAGGGAATCTGATCCAGTTGTACTGTCATATCCACGGAAACCAAGCGTTGCATACGGACCTGATTTTGTCGGATCATTGAATGCTCCGACAAAAATTCCAGTATTCTTTGCCGGCTGACCTGTGATCGAGTATCCGGTAACTTTCAGATCCATGCTCATCTTTTCACCGTCTTTTGTAGTCGGGAAAAGAAGGTAGCTGATGTTTGAACCCGGATCGCCTGGTTTTGATGGAATCTTTCCTTCTGTCGCTTTCTGATTCAGAATCATGGAGGAACCAAAAGCATCACTTTCAAGCAAACCTTCCGGATCAATCGTCTCCGGTTTTACCTGATCTTCGGTGTTTTCGTTTTCATCGTCACCATCTTCATCTTCCGCATTGACAGAAACATTAGAAAATCTTGTCGTATTCAGATTGTGAAGATCATTGGCAACCTGATTTCCGTCCACTGCGACTCCAACGTATACTTTTTTGTTCATTGGAATCTCTCTGGATCCAATTTCTGTCCATTTTTTACCGTCGACAGAGCCATATGCCGTAAATGTATCTCCCGAGCGTTTCAGCTTCATCCAGTAACCGTTTTCTTTTCCCTCTGTCATGAATGGAATATCACTTACAAGAGAAATTCCTTTGGATGCAGCCTTTTCGACACTGTCCAGACTTTCATCCAGCTGATCGAAGTTTCCGCCTTTTTCATCTCTTCCCGCCAGATAAGCAGACCAGGTAGTATTGGTGAACTTCACCCAGGAAAGGCCTAATGCGGCGGCCGCTGAATCCTCGTCCAGGTCTTCACGGATCATAAATCCGGAAAATGCATGGTTATCCACTGCTGTAATGGAATTCAATTTACCGGAAATCACAGTATCTCCGTCCACTTCCTGATAAACGTAGTGGAAATCATCTTTTGTGGCGTCAGCACTGTCTGTGCCTTTGACACTTCCCTCTCCCTTTCCGAGTTTACCACTACCCTTTACACTCAGAGTATCATCCGTTAGGCTTGCAGACCCTGGAACTTGTGGATTTCCAATATCTACAGATGTCCATCCCTTTAAATCACCAATCTCATCTTTTTCTGACGGTGTGTTAATATGAATCCTCGAAGTCGAAGTCTGGGTCTCATTGCCCTGATCATCTGTCGCTCTTGCTGAGATATCATAAGATCCATCAGCGAGATCGTTAAGTTCACAGATGTATGGTGCCTGATCCGATTCAGCAATCTTCTGGTCTCCATTGAAGAATTCCACTTTTGCAATCTTATATCCAAAATTGGAAGATGCTTCAGCTTCGATCTGAATCGGATCACCCAGTGTAAACTGCGTATTATTTTCTGTTTTCAAATTCGCATTGGGATTTTCTGCCTCTTTGTTTATATCTACGAGTGAATTCATATAATGTTCCAGATTGGAATAACCATCATCCTGCACGATTTTTCCATCTTCAGGATCTTTGGGATTTAATCCCTGCTCAATCTCCCAGTCATCAGCCATTCCATCCTGATCAGCATCAAACCCGTCTTCCCGGTGTTCTTCTACAACCGGATAACCGCCAATCTCTTCCTCACGGTTAATGTATCTACCACTTCCATTCGCCACTTCAGAGGCAATTCTGGCATCAATGGCATCTCTCTTAGGATAGGCAGCTCCCGCCTGATTTAAAATCTCATCATAGATGTTCTCGGCAGGCTCTACTTCCAGTGCATCGATTCCTTCACTGGAATAAGGAGTATCTGCGATCGTAGTCTTAGTATCCCCGTCGGCATCCCCGGAAAACTTAAGTCCCAGCTGATTGTCAGCGGTAACATCCGGATTCCCTTCCATGTAATTCCCGTTCATGTAGAATCCGCCTGCTTTTCCAGATTCGCCGGCGTCAAGAGAACGATTTTCTACATCATCCCTTGTCCCCGGGCCTGCCTTTAAGTAGTTATTCACATAGTTCGTATTCGCGAATCCTCCGCCGTAAATGGTATTGAATCCCCAGTTGTAGATCACGTTATTGCTGACCTGCAGTGTCGCGACATGATCCGCATCAGCCAGTCCGGCATATCCTCCGCCGATTCTCGGATTTCTCGATGTGTGATCCGCAATCAAATTGTGATGGAAGGTCACATTGTCTCCGCCAAAGATTCCACCGTATCCATGTCGGCCCTTCGAATGACCGGAAAGTGTCAGACTCTCCGAGACAACGCTCCACTGTACCGTTCCGTCCTCACCACGGTAAGTCGAAAGGCACTCATCCGTACAAAAACTGAAAGAACAGTGATCAATCATAAATGTCTTATTATCGCGTCCCCACAGTGCATCCATGGAATCACTGCCGTTATGTACATTTTTTGCTCCGGGACGGAATCGAATGTAACGAATAATCAGATTCTCGGAGTCACTGATATTGGTATCCCATCCAGTCAGTGTAATTCCATCTCCGGGTGCTGTCTGACCGGCAATGGTGATGTTGCTCAGACCCTTAAACGTCAGTGGCTGCTGCAGCTCTATCTGTCCTGCGACATCAAAGACAATCGTCCGGTTGCTCGCAAGTCCATAACGGAGCGAGCCCGGAATCGACTCCTCTGACGCTCCATAATCTTCAAGATTTGTCACTGTATAGACATCCTGTGCACGTCCTCCACTTGCAAAGCGTCCGGCTCCTTCTGCTCCCGGGAATGCCAGAATTTCTTCTACTTTTTGGGAAGAATCCTGTCCTGAATCATCACTCGGATCAGCCGTCACCGGTACAACAGCGGAAAACTGCGACAAAATCATAGTCGCAGACATGATCAGCGCAGCGGCTCTTTTATTATATTTCATATTCAAATACCCGTTCTCCTCCTCACACATACGTGTGTATGATACCTTGATTCCAAAAATCATGCATTTACACCGGCATAATTACAAGCTTCTTGGCAATCCATTAATATCATAGTGAAATACTTATTTGTGCTCTTGTGAAAATATCGATATTTATATAAATTATACAGTTCAATTTTGTTATTTGTCAAGACTATTTCATTATATTTCCACTTTCTTTATTGATTATGTGCAAATATGATGATACAATTCTTTTACATCAAATATACAGAAAGAAGGTAGAGTAACATGAAATTTTGTCGTATCATATCAATCATGTCCCTTTTGAGTGTTAGTTTGGCGTTCGCTCCAATAACAACTAACGCAGCATCCGTGGATCAGATTCCTAATTCACAGAAAATAGAGAAGGCTTATGATCAGTCTTTCTTATCAACCACAGGCTATGCAGCTGCAGGTGTTCATGATCGAAGTGAATATATCGGAACCCCTTACTACCGCACAGTGGGCAGCCCCAGAGAATTTCTACAGGCAATCAAAGATGCAGAAGTCGGAAAAGTAAAAGCAATTGAAATTACAGAAGACCTGAACATGGGATGGAAGGCAATCGCGCTTTCATCTGAGGAACAAAAACAGTACAGCATGATACGAAAAGGTGCATCTCCATCCACCTCACTCACAAACCCACTAATTATTGAATCCGGTGTCTCTGAGATAAAAATTAATAACATGGATGGTCTGACTATTTTTTCAACAACCGGAAAGACAATTAAGCACACCGAAATCAACATTCAGAATTCTTCCAACGATGTGGTCATTCGCAATCTCAATTTCGATGGTATGTGGCAATGGGATGATTCCGGAAAGCACAAAGAAGTCGGATGGGGCTTCATACAAGTCAACGGAGGAACCAATGTCTGGATTGATCACTGTAAATTCTCCATCGCGGCAGACGGAATTATCGACTTGAAGAACGGCGGGACAGATGTAACTTTATCATGGAACGAATTTGGTCTTCCCGCAGACAGGGATCCTAATACTGACAGTTCGATTTACCAATCTGTACACTTTATGGAAAATCAATACCAGGCGGGAACTCTGCCGGACTCAAGCCTCTATCGGCAAATGCGTTCGGACGGAGCTACAATAAATGATATCATGGCTTATACGGCTTTTCATTCAAAGGTACATCTGGCTGGTTCAGGCGATAAGGACTATGTAGACTATATCCGCTCAAACGGAGAAGTTGTTCATGATGCGAATTCAAATATTCGACTCACTATGGCATATAACCATTACACAAACGTTGCTCAGCGTCTGCCGATGATCCGTCAGGGTACAGGGCATATCTTTAATAACTATTTTGATAATTCCTCTCATCAGGAAATCCTGGACAGTGTTGAAGCCATCGCCAAGAATGCAAAATATGTATTATCCCGGGGAATTAACTCCAGAAATGGTGCCAGTATCGCCGGTGATACGAATGTATATCAGGCTTTCCGTGAGCCACTGACTGGTGCAGAGCGCCAGGGTGATGATACAGAAAACATGAACGCACCCTGGGACTATCTCTTTCAGAATGCACAGAATCATTTTCTTCTTGTCAACTCAAAGGTAACAAACCCTGATGGTGAGACTTACATTGGAAGCAGCTGGGACAATAACGGTGATAACCCGCTGGCGGCCGGAATCACATGGGATGACAAATCAACAATAGGAAGCTGGGCATGGTCCTCCTCTATCACGGGACAGGAAAACATGGACAAGGAAAACCCTCCGAAGGAACCATTTACATTTACATATGATTATGACGAAAAGCTGCCTTATGAATACCAGACAGTACCACTAGATGATGTCATCACAGTTGTGAATGACCACTCTGGTTTTGGAAAAATTGATATGTCTGCAGAGCAATGGCTGAAAACTGAATATCAGGCTGACCCTGAAGAATCGTTAAAAGCTCTTGTTGAACAATACAAAAATAATGGGGCTCTCGATAAGGTATTAGCCGATCAGCTTTTATACCGAATATCCGTGATCCATCACCTAGAAGAACAGCAGCAATATTCAACAGCAATTAATTACCTGCATGATTTTAAGAATTATATCAGTGATCCTTCTGTCATGCAAAGCGGACTGATCACAAAAGATGCCATGAATTCTATCAATAAGCAGGCAGAAAATTGGATTGACAGACTCCAAAATCAGAATTAATTGTCGAAAAATGTAAATATAATTTTATACATTTTCACTCTTTATCATTGAAATCAAAATGATTTATAAATATAATAAAATTATAATTTCTTCAAAGGGGTGAAAAGTATGAAATTTAAAAAGGTAACTCGTGTATTGGCCATCGTACTTGCTATGGTGATGCCCTGCAGTACGGTAAGTGCATCTTCTACCGAGAGGTGCGTATTCCCTGAAACCGTCACATGGCCAAGGGACCAGCAGCTTCCAACTTTTTCAAAGGCCCGGCATCTGGATGTTGCCGATATCTATGATGAACCCGGGGATGTGAAACTGCTCATGGCGACCATGCAGGGAATTGTCAACCGGAAACAACCAAGAATCTATCTTCTTGAAAATGAAGAAGAAGGACGCAAAACCTGGCTCAACGATTTGAAGGTTCCCTACGTAACTCATAAGAACTACTGGAATATTGTCAAAAAGTATAAGCATGAAATCAAAGGCATGGTCATCTATGATCCGGATGTACCGGATTCCATCAATGTTGCAACCACGTTGGCAGGTATTAAAGATGCCGTGGTTGTGAGCCCGGAGCTGGCAGATCAATTGCAGAAATGGCCCTACAGATTACATATCGTCGATGACTTGCGGGGTAGATTCAAAGATAAGATGGACGCTTATACCTGGCAGTATGAGAACCTGTGCTCCCAAACTACACATAGAATGCTGGTAGGTTTAAGTCCTGATACCTCCATAAAAATACCCGGAGGAATTCCGGACTCATTCACCACCATTGACGCAGATACGACGGGAGAACGTGATTCAAAAAACCGGCAGATTTACACTTATGATCTTTCCTCTTATCTGGGTGATGAAAGTGTATATCTCCGCTTTGATGATGCATTTCCAGAGGACGGATGGGGGCCGGCTGTTCATGAAGTCACAGTGGAAGCTGATGGACAAGTCATTGCCCGCTTTGTACCGGGAACAGAGGAAGAAGAACCCTTCATCCATGACAGACAAGAATCACAGGTTTCAGATGAGCAGGGCGGTCACAGGTTTGCAGACAACGGCAGATACTTTGTCTACAAATTCAATCCTCCTGAAGGTACTGATAATCTCACTGTTTCTATTGATATGTGGAATCAGTTTAAACTTTCCGCAGGCAGCGTGGAACCTCTTTCCGCAGATACCAAAGAACCCTTTGGATATCTGAGAGATTATGCGGTCGCCAACAAAGCGATGGTTTTCTGGTTAGATTCTAATGTGCCGGAACAATTAGAATTATTTGAAAAGATATTATCAGATGTAGACTCAGGGACTCCTTATCTTGGATGGTTTGACAACGATGTAGCCGGAGAATTCAGCTCCGTAGAAGTGGTATCAAAACACGGTGTTTATGTCCTTGCTGCTGACTGGTTTACCAATCTGACTGTATTCTCCGGCACCAGACCAAAAAACTACACACAGCAAAAGATTAAAACACCAGAACTTGATAACAAAATATATGTAACCTACACCTTCAGTGAAGGCGACAATCTCCAGTATAATCAACATAGGATGCGTAATCTGTGGGATGATCCGAACCGCGGAAAAGTCCCGATCAACTGGACCTCAAGTCCTCTTCTGTATGACGCGGCACCTGCTATGCTAAATTATTATCAGAAAACTGCTACAGCTAACGATCAGCTCATCGCAGGTCCGTCTGGCGGCGGGTACCTTTACCCTGATGCATGGCCGATCGAGACGTTTCCTGATTTTTTGGAAAAAACCTACCCTTATCTTTCAAAAACCGGTATGACTGTTCCATATATACTGAACAGAATCCAAAGCAAAGATGTTCCACTCAGTGATGAAAAAGCTGCCGCTTATGAAAAATATTATGACCCAAAAGGTTTATTTTTAAGCTGGGAAAATGATTCAAAGGTTGAGATTTTAAACGATAGTCTTCCAGTTTCGACAATGGCCGGAATCAGCAGTGTAAAGGACGGACAGACAGTCTTAGAAAAGGCAAAAGAAAATTGGGACGGATCCTCACCGTTGTTTATTTCTCTGGGGATTCTCGCCTGGAATATGACTCCTTCTGATCTTGTAACTCTTACAGAATCACTCGGAGATGAATATGAGACAGTTCTTGCCGATCAGTATTTCTCACTGATCAGAGAAGCTAATTCGCTTCCTAAAAAATAGTTATCATCTCAAAATATGAGGAAGAGCTAAGAATTCAGTTATGTTCTTAGCTCTTCAAAATTTTCTTTAAATTGATTCTTTCCCCAAAATCGAAACTTCAGGAATTCCGATAACTGATTTATCTTCAGGAACGTTTACCGTGAATCGTATTGCTTTTACATTCTCCGTGTTGAATTCTGCGCGTAAACCCGCTCCGCGCACCACATCCAGGAGAATTGTTTCGCCGTCTTTTTCTTCCTGAACAAGATCGGTTTTCTCATTTATCTCTAAATCTGGGATTGTAAATGTTCTGGTTCGCCCGTCATCCTCGCAGATCAGTTCTATATCTGTGACATTTTCAAAATACCGACCTTTATCGCTGGAATTATAGAACATAATCCCACCGGCATTCACAGGTTCATTCATTGACAGCAGGAAAGTAGAATCCCGCGTGATAAGGGTTTCCCTGATATACTGATCGTTAAACCCCTTTGAGACCTCATTGTTTATGGACAATAATCCATCGGTCATGTAGTCTGGCGAACTGTTATCTGCCAGCTGTCCCTTCTCAAGCTGCAGAGACATACAGTTTGGATTGACCACGGTGTATTCCTTATTTATACCAAAGGTAGGCTGTTTTGATTTTGTCGGTCCGTTGACATAGAGCACATCAAGGTCTTCATTATTTTTGTCCTTTATCGTCACCCAGCGGCACTCGTCCAGCTGAAGATGTCTGCCTGCATCCGCATTTCCATATTGATTGTGGGCATGATAGGCAATAAATAATTCCTCTTTCCCGCCGACATTGGCAGTAACGAATGAATGATGTCCGGGACCGGATATTGATTTGTTTTCTCCGAGATCAGCGTTGAGCAGTGGCCCATTCTCATTTTCATCCAGTTTCCGAAAAGGTCCCATGGGACTCTCTGCGACAGCCTGTATGACACTGTACGCATTCTGAGTATATGATCCCATTGAAAATGAAAGATAATACAGCCCGTTATGTTTAATCATGAATGGGCCTTCATTACACTCGTTTGCGTTTAGCTCGTAGTCGAATTTCTCTACTTCCTCACCATTACTTGCAGCAACCCAGTCTTCCACCGTATAATAAGACGCACGGGACAGTACAGTATATGTATCATATTTTGGTTTCAGCCAGTTTTCCATCTCCATGATTACATTACAATTAGGTGTCGCGCTGCTCATCAGATATTTTTTACCAGTATCTGGATCCTCATAAGGGCTGAGATCAATATTGCGTATGAATTGGCCCTCAGGCAGATATTTTCCGTCGAAATACAACAGATCTTCTTCCAGGTTCAGGCGATTGGCTTCTCTCTTCACAGTGCTTACATATTTATCCATATCAAACAATACATTTCTCGAATAACTCTGCGGATAGAGTTCCCCGTCATAGGTGTGGATATTTTCAGGTCCACAGCTTTCTTCATCTAGAAAATCGACTAATGTGAATGGTCCTGCAGGGCTGTCCGATGTCGCCGCCACAGGCAGCTGTGCGACATATTCGTCTGTGCCCACATCTTCTGCAGGAGGTGTCGCACTGAAATACATGATGTATTTTCCCAGGTCCTTATCATAAACAACTTCCGGTGCCCAGACCATGGTCCATCCTTCCTTTCCCTGTGAAGGGAGGTTGAGACACTCCTCACCACCGGTCCAATTCTCTAAATCTTCCGAAACATAATAATTAAATCCAACGGCCGATGTCGTTCCATAGGCATAATATTTTCCATCCCGTTCCACATTATTAAGAATCATCGGATCGGCAAGTCCCGGCATATCCTCGTTATCACGCCACAGGTTTTTCTCCGCCCCCATGGCAGACACCTCCTGAGCCGGGATCACATTTGCAATAAGATTTAGACTTAGAATCAATGTCATTATCTTCCCAAAAACACCTCTCATGCTATTACCTCTCCTTCCCGTACACTCCATCTGTTATCTCAAAAAACTCTGGATCTTTCATTAAACCATAGGGCAGCAGCACATATCCGTCTGACCAGTTTTCACCTGTTGTCACAAAGTTGTCCGGTGCGTAAGCTTCCACTATAGCTGGCAGCTGATGCAGCGGCCCGAATGTATTTCTTCTTGTCAGAACGATCTGAATGCCTTTCAGGCCTCTGATTTCACTTTCATAGGGAGGAAAAGCGATCATCTGATCCTCTTTTCCGAGTAGTTTTACACACGATCCGCTGATATTTTTCAGTCTGACCAGAACCTTTTTATCTTCAAACCCCTCTAATCGATAAGTAATCTTTCCAGAATAAAACGGCAGCCCTTGTCCTGTAATATCACCCGTATTCAAACGTCCGGGCAGTTTCGTCAGGTACGACGTTTTCTTATTGTCTGACAGCCTGACACCAAAATTTCCGAGCAGATAAACTGACTCCAAGCCACAGGTTTTATAGTAATCATATTCTATTTCAATTACATTTTCTTCTTTTACAAAATCTGTTGGAAGTAGAATCCTGTCGAAACAGATATCCACCCATTTTCCGAGGCTCTCTAGCTTTATTTTTCTGCCATTCAGGCTGAGGGACCGTATGTGCTCGATATCCTCAATCGCTAATTCTAATTTGTCCGGACAACTGTCCACTTTAAAATCAAACTGTAAGACCAGACTGCAGACTTTTTCTTTTTTTCCTTTCATTTTCTTCTCAAACCAGGGCTGAAGCATATCTCCGCTGCGATAAGGTAGATCAAGAAGATCTCTGAGGCTCCTGTCCGCTTTCAATACTTCCTGCCTGTTCAAAACATCCCCGGCGTTAGTCATCACTTTCACCTGATCCAGTACACAAATATTTTTCTCAGATAATGTGTATGAATAGCTTTCTGGTGCATTCAAAATTGGTGTAATCCTTTTTTCCAAACCAGACATTTGTATCAGTTCAGCTGGCACAGGCACATCTCTGGGACTGCTCTTTTTATCAGCGGAATCTTGCGTACTTTTCTCATCATCATCGAAGATCACAATCAGCTTTTCTTCCCCTTTTTCAAAATCCAGATTGATATACAGTTTCCCGGCTTCTCTGAGAGACCCCAGCTTCTCTCTCTTTCCACTCCTGGCATCCCATAGTTCCAGTCTTGTCCCCTGACCCAGACAAATGCTTACATCTCTGTAAGAGCAATTACGCCTGATATTTAACAGGAAAACAACTCTCATTCCTTCAAGGAGTCTTGTCTGGGCAAAAATATCATCGGATCCCTCACCTGTTATCCCAATTTCATTCCCCGAAAGACAGCTCTCTTCAAATGCATCCGAAACTTTATATACTTCACAGTCTCTGCTTAAATCTAACACTTCATTCGAAGGCATAACATCTATACTGCTCGGAATATCTCCTGAAAATATCACTTTCCCGCCTTGTGATACAAATTGCTTCAATAGTTTCAAAGTTGAGAAACGCATTGTATCCATTCCAGCGACCAAAACCTTATGATATTTCGCCTTTTCCACCTCGATACATCCGTCGACAACTTTGGCATATCTCGCCAGAATATCTTCCTCCCCATAATCGAAATCAATTCGACGGCGTGTCAGTCTGCGAAATACTTCCTCATAGCACAATTCCAATTCGTTGATTTTGCGATCACGAGAAGCTAATCCGTTAAATGCTCCGCTGTACGCTCTTGCCCAGACACTCTCGATCGGATTCAGAACCAGCAGATCACACTCCGGCTCTCCCTCCTCAAAGAATACGTTGATTCTGGAAAAGTAATCCTCCAGATATTTGTATTCCTCATGCCAGGGAGACTGATGCAGGATGCTGGAGGGATAATCTCTTTTTGCCTCACCCTTCATCGTGTACCATGATAAATGGGGACATCTCAGATTTACCCCAAATAATGCCTGCCAGTCGCCGGCATTTTTATAAGATTCCAAACTCATCTGCCAGCCGGTCGC
>ENA-UOOI01002689-UOOI01002689.1-fermentation-metagenome-genome-assembly--contig:-NODE-2689-length-14783-cov-3.232075_pt1 | contig 14783 bp, 13 predicted proteins | sample MGYA00245779_ERZ724027 | MGnify/ENA primary metagenome ERZ724027 (study PRJEB28704, sample SAMN03018318) | fermentation metagenome | biome: anthropogenic terrestrial biome; feature: soil; material... | reverse complement strand
AGGAAATCAAGCTGACGGTCGGACAAAAGCATATTCAAATCCAGATCGGCAATTATACCGTGATTTCCCGGCTTCTGGAAGGCAACTTTCTCAATTACCGCGCTGCCGTGCAGAAAAGCAGCAGCACAAAGGGCATTGTCTCGGTGCCGGAATTCATTTCCAGCCTTCAGCGGGTATCCCTCCTTGTCAATGATCGGATCCGCAGCCCCATCCGGTGTTTTTTCAGGGAAAACGAGATTTGTCTTTCCTGCATCACGGAAATGGGACGGGCAGACGACCGGATTCCCGCAAAACTGGAGGGGGATCCGGTGGAAATCGGTTTTAACAGCAGTTATCTTCTGGACGCCCTTCAGAATTCCGAATGCGACGAAGTGAAACTCTGCATGAACAGCCCGATTGATCCCCTGGAGATCATGCCGGAGAAAGGAAATTCCTTTCTGTTTCTCGTCCTGCCTGTCAGGCTGAAAAGTGGTGGCAATGATGGAGAGTAACAGCAATCCCGTCCTTCATACCCGGAATATCGATACGGACTTTATCCGTCTGGATGCGTTTCTGAAACTATGCGGCGCATTTGTAACCGGAGGCCAGGCAAAAATGGCGATTCAGGGCGGAAAAGTTCTCGTAAACGGAACGGAATGCCGCATGCGCGGCAAAAAACTTGTTCCCGGAGACTTGGCGGAATATGGAGGAAATCGATATAAGGTGGGCCGCGTGTGAAAATCAGGCGCTTTGCATGGCGGGACTTCCGGAACCTCGCCGCGGGAGAGATTCTCCCGTGTGAAACCGTCAACGTGGTCTGGGGCGGAAACGCGCAGGGAAAGACCAACCTTCTGGAAGGCATGTGGCTTTTTACGGGCGAGCGTTCTTTCCGGGGAGCAAAGGATGCCGAGATGGTCCGAAGCGGGCAGTCCCAGAGTATTCTTCAGCTGGATTTTTTCGGCGGAGGCCGGGATCAGACCTCTAAAATCCGTATTTCCGAGGGGCGAAGGACCGCCATGTTAAACGGGATTCCAAAGAGATCCTGCTCGGCCCTGATTGGGGAGTTCCGGGCTGCTGTATTTTCGCCGGAACACCTGGCCCTCCTGAGCGGAGGTCCTTTCCGAAGGCGGAATTTTCTTGACGCGGCAATCTGTCAGCTGAAGCCCGCTTACGCGGCGGTTTTTACGGAATATGGGAAAGCCCTCGCGCAGCGCAACGCGCTGCTAAAGGAAATTCCCCGGCACTCAGAACTGCTGGATACGCTGGATATCTGGGACGAGAGGCTGGTAAAAAGCGGGACGGCCGTGATGCGCGCGAGAAAAAAATACGCGGATTCTCTGGAACCGCCGGCCGCCCGGTTCTACGGCGGTATGTGCGGGGGCCGGGAAACACTGAAGATCCGTTATGAGGAAAGCGCGCCGGATCTTGCCGGAGCGCTCAAAGCAGGCCGCCGGGAAGACCTGATTTCCGGGCATACGGGAAAAGGGCCGCACCGGGACGACCTGGCAGTGAAAATCAGCGGGATGGATGCGCGCGCCTACGCTTCCCAGGGGCAGAAACGTTCGGCGGTCATCGCTCTGAAACTCGGTGAGGCAGAGCTGCTAAGCCGCTGGACCGAGGAGAGGCCTGTTGTTTTTCTGGATGATGTTCTCAGCGAGCTGGACGGCGAGCGTCAGAATTATATTCTGAACCGGCTCAAAGATTTCCAGGTTTTCATCACCTGCTGCGGTCCTGAAAAAACGAGGCCGATTGCGGGGGGGAGCATGTTTCACATGGAACACGGCGTCCCTGTGGAGGAAGCCCTGTGAGGAGGGAAAAATCGTGTATCTCCACCTTGGCCGGGATATGGTTATCCGGATGTCGGACATTGTCGGGATCTTTGATCTTGAGACCTCCACCATTTCCAACACCACACGCGATTATCTTGCTTCGGAGCAGAAAGCGGGAAGGGTGATCAGTATTTCCAGGGAAATGCCGAAGAGTTTTATCGTGTGCTGCCCGAAAAATGGACGCACGCTGGTTTACACTTCCCAGATTTCTTCCGCGACCCTTTTGAGGCGGGCGGAATTTTCTGGAGGCGATCAGAATGCCTGAGAGAAAACCGAGACGGAAAAGAAGGCTTCGGATGCCACAATGCCCTTATTGCGGCGGCCGGCTGAATCCCGCGCAGGCATGGGTTCTGCGCCGCCGCGGGGAATATGTCTGCCCAAGGTGCGGCGGCCTTTCCAACGTCGTTCCCGATCCTCTGCTTTATGGGCTCGGGTATCTGGCCATCCTCGTCGCAACGGCGTTTTTCATCGCGGGGCTTTTCTTAAACGGGCATTTTCTTCTGATTCTCGGAGGAACGTTTTTTCCCTTTTTCCTCTTCTACTGCCTCAGCGTTTTTCTGATAAGGCTCAAAAAGCCGGTGCGCCGCCGGATCCCCCGGGCCGGCTTTTCCCGGCAGATGCCGGAAAACGGAAGCCGGCGCTTTTATCGGACGGTGGAAAGAAAGCAGCCGGGAAAGGATCCGACACGGGAAGAAGTGCCTCTCCGGTGGGAAATCCCTCCGCAGGAAGAAAAACCGGGGCGGAATTTCTCCCCGCCGATGAATTTGCGTTGACCTTATCGGTCTGCCTTTTCCCTGGAAAAAAGGCAGGCTATGCGGGATTTCCAAGGCGGGAAAGCCTTTTTTCCGCCCCTTGGAAGATCGATGAAGACGGACGGTTTTCTTCCCCCCGAAGGAAGAAAAAGAATCAGAGAGAGAGAGAGATCCATACTGGAGGGTTGGATTTGGATTTTACAAAAGTTACGCAGCCAGGAAACGACTACGATGAAAGTGAAATACAGGTTCTGGAAGGGCTGGAGGCAGTCCGCAAGCGTCCCGGAATGTATATTGGATCGACGGGGCCCCGCGGCCTTCATCACCTGGTTTACGAGATCGTTGACAATGCCGTGGGCGAAGCCCTCGCAGGCTACTGCGATAAGATTACCGTACGAATTCTTCCGGATAATATTATCTGTGTGACGGACAACGGCCGCGGCATTCCGGTGGGGATTCATCATCAGGCCGGGATTCCGACGGTTACGGTTGTCTTTACAATGCTCCACGCGGGCGGAAAATTCGGCGGCGGAGGATATAAGGTCTCCGGAGGACTGCACGGCGTAGGGGCGTCCGTCGTCAACGCACTTTCCGAGTGGCTGAAAGTGGAAGTGTACCGGGACGGGAAGACTTATTACCAGAAATTTGAGCGCGGCAAAGCGGTGACCGGCCTTGAGGAACACGGGCCGGCGAAGGGGAGCGGAACAAAAATCACCTTCAAGCCGGACGCGGAGATTTTCAAGGAAACGACCGAGTTTGACTATGAAACGCTGCAGACCCGTTTGCGGGAACAGGCCTTTCTGAATGCCGGCGTGCATATTGTTCTTCGGGACGAGAGAAACAAGGAAGAGCCGAGAGAAGACGATTTTCAATATGAGGGCGGCATCCGCAGTTTTGTCGAGTATATCAATAAAAAGAAAGCGGTTGAGGTCCTTCATCCCGACGTAATTCATTTTTCCGCGGTCGCCCCGGACGATTCCGCTACGGCGGAAGTCGCCATGCAGTATAATGATTCCTATACGGAACTGATCCTTTCCTTTGCCAACGATATCCACACGACGGACGGCGGGACCCATGAAGAGGGATTCAAGCGGGCGCTGACCCGGGCGATCAACGATTACGGGCGTAAGTTCAACATTCTGAAGGACAGTGACAAAAACCTGACGGGGGACGACTGCCGGGAAGGGCTGACGGCCGTCATCAGCGTAAAGCTGAAGGAAGCGCAGTTTGAGGGTCAGACAAAGGCCCGGCTTGGAAATACCGAGATCGGCACGCTCGTCTCCAATATGGTTTATGAAAAACTGACCTCGTATCTGGAGGAAAATCCCGGGGTCGCCAGGGCGATTTTCGACAAAGCGACAGCGGCCGCGCACGCCCGGGAGGCCGCCCGCAAGGCAAGGGAAATGGTGCGCAGAAAATCCGCGCTGGAAGGAGCTTCCCTGCCGGGAAAACTTGCGGACTGCCAGAGCCGCGATCCGGAAGAAACCGAGATCTATATCGTCGAAGGGGATTCCGCCGGAGGTTCTGCCAAGAGCGGCCGGGATCGCCGTTATCAGGCGATTCTTCCCCTGTGGGGCAAAATGCTGAACGTGGAAAAAGCCCGTCTTGACCGGGTTTACGGAAATGAGAAACTCCAGCCGATTGTGACGGCGCTCGGATGCGGCATCGGGGACGAATTTGACATTAAAAAACTGCGTTACGGAAAGATCATCATCATGGCCGATGCCGATGTCGACGGATCCCATATCCGCACGCTGCTCCTGACCTTCTTTTTCCGGTTCATGCGTCCGCTGGTCGATGAAGGCCACGTTTATCTTGCGCAGCCTCCTCTTTTCCGGCTGACCAAGGCAAAAAAACATTACTACGCCTATACCGATCCCGAGCGTGATCATCTGATGGAAGAGCTGAAAAACGGCTATGAAATCCAGCGGTACAAAGGGCTGGGCGAGATGGATCCCGATCAGCTCTGGGAGACGACGATGGATCCTTCGCGGAGGCTGATGTACCGCGTGGAAGTGGAAGACGCGGCGGCGGCGGATGAAGCCTTTACCGTTCTGATGGGCGACAAAGTGGAGCCGCGGCGGGAATTTATCGAACAGCACGCAAAATTTGCCCATGATCTGGATGTTTGATTTCCCGGAAAATTATCCGGGGGGCGGATCCGGCCCCGCAGAGAGAGAGAGAGAGAGATCCCGGCCGGAAACATAAAGGAGAACTTTACGATGATGAGCAGTTATTCCCAAGAAAATGCAGAAGGCGAAAAGCCCCCGGAACGTGGAAACCAGCCGGCCGGGGACGGCCAGCCTGAACGAACCGGCGCGCCTCGGGTCCAGAGCAGTCAGAAAACAGAGCTCGTTCCTGACGACGCGGAAGCTTATGAAGAACAGCACACCGGGATCCGGATTTCCTTCTGCCCGAAGGAAGAGGAAGCCTATGAATGTCTCAAAAAGGTCGTCCGGACTCTGGAGCGTGGCAGGAAAAGCACTATGCGGACCGCATCCTTCACCCTTTTTGCCGTGGCGTTTGCCGCTGCGGGCGTCCATTCCGGGGAATGGTGGTTTTATGCGTTCGCGGCGGCTTGTGTGGCGGCTGCCGCATATACCGCCGCTTCCCCGAACCGGACATACCGCAGACTCGCCCGGGAATATTCCGGGGGAGGAACAATCCGGATCCGGGTGTATCCGGATCGCATCCAGATCGCCCGGAATGGCAAAGCGAGGGAAATCCCGCTCAATGGGACGAGCGAATGCGCGCAGATCGGAGACGCCCTGGCGCTGTTTGTGCCCCAAAAAGGCCCGCGCAGCGCGGGAGAAATTTACAGACCGGTGCTGATCCTTCCGCTCAGGTGCGTGGATCCCGGTGCCCTTCCGGAAGTACAGGCGATGATTCTGGCCGGAACAAGGCCGTTTCCACGGCGGGAGCTGTAACATTTTAAGGAGGCATTCATGCCGGAACCGAAGAAAGAGCGGAATTTGACCGTGGAGCAGGCCTTGACGGAACAGGATTTCCGCGAGGCATATCTGGCGATGCGGAATATCGCTTATCCAAAACGACGGCGCGGCATCCAGGCCGGACTGTGCCTGACGGCGGCGGGTCTCGCGGCAACCATGATACCGCTTTCGCAGAGCCAGCTCCATACGGCGGCTCCGCCTTGTGCCGTTGCGGGAGTGTTTCTGCTTCTGGCGGCGGCAGTCTGGTTTTTTCAGCCCGTCCTGCGCGGAAGGCGCGCGGGACGGATCTTCCGCTCCAACAGGCTGATGCCGCTAAAAACACAGATGACGCTTCTTCACGACCGAGTGCTTCAAAAGAGCCGGTATGAGCGGTCCGAGAGGTACTGGACGGAATTCTCGTTCTGTGCTTCTACCCCGCGGCTGTTCGTGGCGATGGGCGGAATCGGACGGAATCTGTGGATCCTGCGGAAGGAAGGACTTTCGGAGGAAAAGAAAGAAGAAGCGGAAAAAATTCTGTCCGCGGCGTTTGGCCGCCGCTATTACCGGATGGACGGAAAGAGGCGGTAAAATGGATTCGAAAACAGAGCCCGTGAATGTAAATTTCGCGATTACCAGAGAAGATGCGGTGCATATCCGGGCTGCCCAGGCGGAACTTGCGATGAGGGGGTTCTACCGGGTCGCGGCACGCGTTCTCGGCGCGTGTTTTTTAGCCGCAGCCGTCGCTCTCGCAAGTATTCCGGCACTGCGGAGGACCTACCGGTGGGCCTGTGCCGCCGCCGCGGTCTGCGGCGTTTCCCTTCTTTTCCTGTGGCAGCCTCTTTTAAAGACGGTAGTGATGGCGGGCGCCGCGGAGGATTTTGAGGCAGGGCGCTTCGGGACGCCCGCGCGCGCGGTCCGATTCAGCCCGCAGGCGGTGGAATTCCGTGCCGAACGATATGAAGCCGCGATCCCATACGATATGCTGTGGCTTGCCTATGAAGATAAAAATGTCCTTCTGCTATACCCTGGAATCGGGGAGTGCCACGCAGTTCCGAAGCGCGCGCTCAGCAAAAGAGAACTGGAAGCAGTGAACAGGCTGCTGACGGACCGGATGAGACAGAAATTTTTGCAGGAAGGTGCCCGTGAATGGACGAAATAAAACAGAACAAGATTGTCAACGTAGATTTGAAAAAGGAAATGGAGTCCTCTTTCATTGCCTACTCAATGTCTGTTATTGTGCAGCGCGCTCTGCCGGATGTGCGCGACGGGCTGAAGCCGGTCCATCGGAGAATTCTATACACCATGTTTGAAAATGGGCTTTCTCCGGATAAGGCATACCGGAAATGCGCCGATACGGTCGGTTCCGTTCTGGGCCGCTATCATCCGCACGGGGATGCTTCGGTCTACGACGCCCTCGTGAGGCTGGCTCAGAATTTTTCCATGCGGTACATGCTGGTGGACGGACACGGAAATTTTGGATCCGTGGACGGAGATCCGCCTGCCGCCTACCGGTATACCGAAGCCCGGATGAGCCGTGTCGCGATGGAGATGCTGAAGGACATCGATAAGGACACGGTCGATTTTCAGCCGAACTACGATGACAGACTCAAAGAACCCACGGTCCTTCCGAGCCATTTTCCGAACCTTCTGGTCAACGGTTCCACGGGGATTGCCGTCGGAATGGCGACGAATATCCCTCCCCACAACATGGGAGAGGCGATTGATGCCGTCTGCCTTCTGATTGACCATCCGGACGCGAGTCTGAATGATCTGATGAACTGTATCCAGGGACCGGATTTTCCGACGGGCGGAATCATCATGGGACGCAGCGGAATTCGCGCCGCTTACGCCACGGGACGCGGCCGGATCACGGTGCGCGCCCGCGCGAAAATCGAGGAAGAGAAGAACGGACGCTATCACATCATCGTCACCGAGCTTCCTTACCAGGTGAACAAGGCAAGGCTGATTAAAAGCATTGCCGATCTGGTCAAGGAGAAACGGATCGAAGGCATCACGAATGTCGACGACCATTCCGACCGGGAAGGCATGAGAATTGTCGTTACCGTCCGGCGGGACGCCTCCCCGCAGATTGTTCTCAACCGTCTCTTTACCTTTACCCAGATGCAGACGACGTTCGGGGTCATCATGCTCGCCATCGTGAACGGCGAGCCGCGCCTGCTGACCCTGAAGCAGCTTCTGGAAGAGTATATCAAATTTCAGGAGCAGGTTGTGCGCAGGCGCACGCAGTTTGAGCTGAAAAAGGCACAGGAACGCGCCCATATTCTGGAAGGGCTCAAGGTGGCTGTCGACAATATCGACGAAGTCGTGCGGATCATCCGCACGTCGAAATCGGTCCCGGAAGCAAGGCAGAAACTTGCGGAGCGCTTCGGCCTGGACGACGTGCAGACCCAGGCGATTGTCCAGATGCCGCTGGGGCGCCTGACCGGTCTGGAACGAGAAAAGCTGGACAGGGAGCTCGAGGAGTTACTGGGCAAAATAAAGGATTATCAGGATATTCTGGCAAATAAGGCGCGCGTTCTGGAAATTATAAAATCAGAGGCCATTGCCGTAAAGAAAAAATTCGGCGACAAGCGCCGCACCGAGATCCAGGCCGTCACCGGGGAGATGGATATCGAGGATCTGATTCCCGACGAGGAATGCATGCTTACTCTGACCCAGTTTGGCTATGTGAAGCGCCAGAAAATAGACGCGTACCGCACGCAGAACCGGGGCGGACGGGGAATCAGCGGCATGACGAGGCGGGAAGAGGACGCGGCGAGCGAGATGTTTGTGATCGGCACGCACGACTATGTTCTTTTCTTTACCAATCTTGGGCGCGCATACCGGTTAAAATGTTACCGGGTCCCGGAGGGATCCCGTACCGGAAAAGGAATCAATATCGCAAACCTGCTGCCGATCGGGCAGGAGGAAAAGGTCACGTCGATGATCCGTGTCCCGAAATTTGACAAGAAGAGTTATCTCGTGATGGTGACGAGAAAAGGGATCATCAAGCGTACTTCGCTTTCCTCGTTTGACACCGCCCGCAGAGGCGGGGTCATCGCGGTGAACCTGGACGAAGGGGATGAACTCTCCTGGGTCCGTCTGACAGGCGGGGAGGACGAACTTCTAATAGCGACCCGTCTCGGGATGTCGATCCGTTTCCGTGAGCAGGATGTCCGCGCGATGGGGCGTACGGCGCACGGCGTGCACGCGATCGCTCTGAAAGAGGGAGACAGCGTGATCGGCATGAGTGTGCTCCGCCCGAACGGAAAGATCCTTACCGTTTCGGAAACCGGATTTGGAAGGCTCTCCCCCGTTTCGGACTACCGTCTTCAGAGCCGCGGGGGAAAAGGACTCCTCAATTATCATGTGGACCGCTTTGGCAAAGTGGCGGCGATTCAGGTGGTGGACGGAGAGGAAGACGTCATTCTGATTTCTTCCGACGGGGTGATTATCCGCATCCACACAGACTCCATCCGCGAATGCAGCCGGCCTTCCAAGGGCGTTCTGCTGATGCGGGTGGAAGAACCGAACCGGGTCGTCACGGTGGCCTGCGCGGCGCGCAGCGAGGAAGAACCGGCCGCAAGCCCGGTGGACGACGGAAGCGCCGAGGAAGGAACGGACCACAAACCGGAAGAAAGCGAAAAACCGGAGGAGAAATAAGAGAGATTTCAAAAACCGATCGGGAAAAGATCCATGCCGGTGATCCCAGCACGGGAAAATGGCAAAATTTTTAAAACCAGCGGGAGAGGCGATTTTAAAAAAGAAGCGCGCTCCCAGAAGAATATCCTCATGCGGAGGGATGAAAAATGAAAGGAAAGGAAGCCCTGGTCTTATTTTTCCTGATTTCGGCATTCGCGGCCGCCGCTTCAGGATGTACAAAAAAACTGTCCCGAAGTCTGCCCTCCGAATCGGCAAGGCCCCTTTCGGCGCCTTCCGGGACGGAAAATCCCGGCTCCGCCCTGCCTTCCTCTATTCCGGAAACGATCACCGGCACGGTTTCCCAGGAAGGTCCGGTTCTCCCCGTGAAAACCGGGAATCCGGACTTTGACCGGAAATTTGCCGCCAACCCGCTCGACAAATCCTATGAAAAAGAATCCGCGGATGCCGTTTCCAACCTCGAAATGATAAAAATATCAGAAAAGTACGCGGGCTTGTGGCAGAAAGAAGTTTCCCATGCCTTTGCCCTTCTGGAAAAACCGATGAATGTCGATTCCAGCCTGAAACCATCCACCATCCGATCCGAGCAGAAAAAATGGGAGGACGGAAAAACCGCCGCCCTCAAAAAGATCACGGCCGATACGCGGAAGGCGGGCAGCATGGCCCAGATTGAGATTTCCTCAAAAACCATGGAATTTTTCCGGATGCGCGCGGCGCGCCTTTACCGATATCTTTCGGAATATGGAATTGATTTTTCGTATGCCTTTGAGGAAAATAATTAAAAATTATACAGAAAGGATTCTAAAAATCCCCTTCCCTCTGCAGAACTTTAAAAATCCATCCAAAACAGGGCTCGGGGATTCCTCGAAAATTTCATGGACGGGGGAAAAAACAGAGAGATTCCTCCTTCAAAAAGACGGTTTTTCTGATTGTTCAAGGAATGTTTACATTTCGATCACCTTCACTTGTTACAATAAAAAAGGTTGTTTGGACCGATTAACAGGAGGAATGACAAAATGATTGAGGTGAAAGACCTCTCGAAGCGGTATGGGGAAAATGTGGCGCTGGATCATATCAGCTTTTCGGTGGGGGAAGATACCATCGTCGGGTTTCTGGGCCCGAACGGAGCGGGAAAATCCACGACCATGAACATCATCACAGGCTACATTTCCGCAAGTTCCGGATCGGTGACGGTCGGTGGTCATGACACCGTCGACGAGCCGAACGAAGCGAAGAAACTGATCGGCTACATGCCCGAGATCCCTCCCTTGTATCCGGACATGACGGTGAGGGAGTATCTGAACTTCATTTACGATCTGAAGAAAGTTACGCTTCCGAGGGAAAAGCATCTGAAGGAAATCTGTACGCTGATTCGGATTAACAATGTTTACGGCCGCCTGATCGCCAATCTGTCCAAAGGCTATCGGCAGCGCGTGGGGCTCGCGCAGGCGCTGGTGGGAAATCCTCCGGTGCTGGTTCTGGACGAGCCTACCGTAGGACTGGATCCCAAGCAGATTATCGAAGTGCGCAACCTGATAAAGAGCCTGGGGAAAAACCATACGGTGATCTTAAGTTCCCACATTCTGCCGGAAGTACAGGCCGTGGCGGATCGGATCATCATCATCAACCGCGGCAGGCTGGCCGCGGACGGAACCCCCTATGAGCTGGAACACGGACAGAGCGGGGAGCAGAAACTTGTCGTCCGGCTGGAAGGAAATTCGGGAGAAGTTCAGCATGCGCTGGAAAGTATCCGCGGGGTGCTCCATGTCCGGAATTTCGGCGAAAAAGAACCCGGGGTTTTCGAATATGAGGTGGACGGCCGCGGAGGCGTGGATTTGCGCCGCCCGCTGTTCGGCATCGCCTCCAAGCGCAACTGGCCCATTCTTTCGATGTCCAGTTCGGAACTGTCCCTGGAGGACGTCTTCCTTCGCCTGACCGGGACCACGTATTTAAGCGATAATGCGAAGGTTAAATTTTCTTCGAAAGGCGGCGACCGGGTTTGAAGGCCATCTGCATGAAAGAACTGAAAGGGTATTACCTTTCTCCCATCGGGTATGTCTTTTCAGGAGTTCTGCTCCTGTTTTTTGGGTTTTACTATTTTCAGGTCATGATGACGCTGTCCTCTTCCTATATTCCAAGCATTTACAGCATGCTGTTTACTTGGTGCATGATGATTCTTCTGCCCATCCTGACGATGCGCAGCTTTAGCGAGGAGATACGGAATAAAACGGATCAGGGGCTTCTGACCGCTCCGGTGGGTGTATTTTCCATTGTGTTCGGAAAGTTTTTAGCCGCGTTTCTGGTGTTTGCCATCGCGCTGGCAGCCAGCCTGATTCCCGCCGTGATCCTTTCCTTTTTTTCGGATCCGGACTGGATTCAGATTTTTGGCACGATTCTGGGATCCCTCTTATACGGGGCTGCGATGATTTCCATCGGGATCTTCATTTCCTCTCTGACGCAGAGCCAGATGGTTGCTGCTATCGCGACGTTCGGAGTCTCCCTTCTTCTGCTTCTTCTCGGGGGCTTTTCCAGCAGTGTGAACAACGAGTTCCTCGCGAATTTCCTTTCCTGGATTTCGTTTGATTCCCGGTATCAGCCGTTCACGAGAGGCATTTTCAGCGTATCCGGTCTGGTATTTTTTCTAAGCGTTGTCGCGGTGTTTACGTTTCTGACCGCCCGCAAGCTGGAAAGCAAAAGATGGAGCTAAGGGGGAGATAAAAGATGAGTGAGGAAAAAGATACGCGGGAAGAGAGCGGCAAAACGGTGCAGCCGCAGGAAGAAAAAGACGGATCCGCGGAGAGCAGCCCTGAGAAGGAAAAAGAAAAGCCGGAAAGCACCGGGGCAGAAAAATCCGCTGAACCGGAAAGCGGAGCAGAATCCACGGAAGACACGGGAAAAAGAAAAAAAGCAAAGAATAAAATGTCTTCTTTTTTCCACAGCTCGAAATTCCGCCATGGATCCACCGCAACGGCTTTTACGGCGGTATTTATTGCCGCGGTTGTGCTGCTGAACGTGATTGTGGGAATGCTGGGCGACCGGTTCCCGTCCATGAACATCGATATGACCAAGAGCGGGGCAAATACCCTGACGGAGGAAGCGGAAAAGATTGTCGACAAGGTGAAGGTGCCGACAACGATTACGATCTGTGCGACAAAGCAGCAGGTCGACAACAACACGGTCCTCCAGAGCTCGAGCGGAGAGGATTACAGCCAGGTCGGCAGAATCGCGGAAAAAATCGCGGAGCGCAACCACAATATCCAGGTAGAGTATAAAGACCTGGACAAAAACCCGGATTTTGCGGCAAAGTATAAAAGCGACGGCGTTCAGGCCGGATCCGTCGTCGTGGCGACGGATAAAAGATACCGGGTGCTTTCTCCGAGCACCGATTTGTTTAAGACAGAATATTCCCAGGACTATTCCAGCAGCACCACGTATTCCAACGTGGATTCCGCCTATGCTTCCGCCCTCAACACGGTGATTGCGGAAACGCTGCCGGTGGCGGCGTTTGATACGGGGCACAGCGAGCAGCTGGATACTTCGGGGATCAAAAAAATCCTTCAGGACAACGCTTTTGAAGCAAAGGATTTTAACCTGCTGACGGATAAAATCCCGGATAAGACGCAGCTCATTGTCCTCGGATGCCCGACGACGGATTATACGGCCGATGAAATCACGAAGCTGGAAAGTTTTCTGAAAGACACAAAACTTGCCGCGGATCGATCGCTGATGATCACGTTTTCTCCCGGAGAGGCGGAGCTGCCGAAATTTAACGCGTTTCTGGAAGAGTGGGGACTCAAGCCGCAGACGGACGCCGTCGTCGTTGAGACCGATAACCAGAAATATGTGAGCAATCCGAGCTATCTTCTCGGTGATATTCAGACCAAGCTGGATCTCGGCGGATCCGGCAGCTATAATTATTTCTTCACCCCGAGCACCTGCCCCGTGGACATCACGTTCTCAAGCAGCAATGATCGGTCGACCTATCAGCTGGTTACTTCCAGCGACGCGTCCTATATTTACCACGACGGCGACAGCACAAAAAATCCGCAGACGTCGGCGCAGAACCTCGCGGCTCTTTCCCAGGGTTCCGTCAAGACGGGCGGAAAGACCTATAAGGCAAACGTGATCGCCTTTGGTTCGACCCTGATGTTTGCTCCCCAGATTATTGAACAGACCACCTATGGAAACGGCGCCTATATGGTAGATCTTTCTAAATATGCGACGGGAACGGCGAATACCTCGACCAGCGTCACGACAAAGACCACCGAGCTGAATCCGCAGGACATGACGCTGAACGCGCAGCAGATCCAGATCCTCGGCCTTTGGATATTCACTATTCTGATTCCTCTGGCGGTTGCGGTCGCGGGGGCTGTCGTTCATCACAAGAGGAGGCTGCTGTAAGATGAAAAGCGGCACCAGAAATCTGATTGTCGCCGCAGTATGCGCAGCAGTCCTCGGAGGAGCGGCATTTGCGCTTTCCCGCGCGCCGGGAGAAGGGGGCGCGGGTTCCTCCGCAGCTTCCTCCGGAGCTTCCCTGGAGCTGATTTCCAAAAAGAGCCAGGACGTCGTTTCCATGAAAGTTACGAATAAAAAGGGAACCTATACCCTTGTGCCGGAACCTCAGAAAGCGTCTTCCGCCGCGTCGGGATCCGCTTCCTCGGAAAGCGATGTTTTCTATACCGTGAAAGGGCTGGAAGACTGCCCGATCAACACCAGTGCGACAGAGTCCGTCGTGCGGAATGGATTCAGCCTTGCGGCGACTAAAAATCTGGGAACGGTCAGCAGCCTCAGCCAGTATGGCCTCTCGAACCCTCAGGCAACCGTGGAGGTTCAGTTTAAGGACGGGACGACCTTCAACTATAAAATCGGGAATCAGACGGCTACCGATACGACGGCCTACTATATGTGCGGGCAGACTTCCGATAATGTCTATGTCGTCTCGGCGGACGAAGGCATTCTGGAGGATGAAAAGTATTTTGTCAGCAAAGAACTCCTCGCCGTACCAAAAAACGCAGCTTCCTCTTCTTCGTCTTCCGGACAGACCGCCGGCGATTACGATTTTACCAAGCTCACGTTAAGCGGTTCAAATTTCCCGAAAACAATCCAGTTTGAAAAAAAAGAGGACACTCTTGCCATGACCCTTCCGGCGTCCTTTGAAGCGAACGCCGACAAGCTCTCGACGGTGGAGACTTCCCTGGAAAATCTGACGGCGGAGTCCGTGGAGGCGGTGCACCCGGATGCAGCGGCTCTTCGGAAATACGGACTGGACAAGCCGACTGCCGTAGCGGAATTTACAGTGAATAAAAAGAGCTATAAACTTTCCCTTGGCGCGAGCTCGGGGAAAAACTGCTATGCAATGCTGGACGGCGTCAACGTCGTCTATGCGGTAAGCCGGGAAAACACGGCGGAATGGGCGGATGCGAAGCTTCTCGATCTCCGCACAAAGCTCATCTACCTGCCGAATATCGAGACGGTACAGTCGATTGATATCCGGCGTGGAACCGAATCTCATACGCTCCATATCTCGCGCAAGGAAAGCACGGCCTCTTCCGCCCCGGCTTCCTCGGGATCCAGTAAGAAAAGCTATGACTATACGGTTACGGGAACCAGCGGCAAAGTGCTGGATTATGAAG
>ENA-UOOI01002688-UOOI01002688.1-fermentation-metagenome-genome-assembly--contig:-NODE-2688-length-14799-cov-3.236164_pt1 | contig 14799 bp, 20 predicted proteins | sample MGYA00245779_ERZ724027 | MGnify/ENA primary metagenome ERZ724027 (study PRJEB28704, sample SAMN03018318) | fermentation metagenome | biome: anthropogenic terrestrial biome; feature: soil; material... | reverse complement strand
GCGACCAGCATCCTCGTCCCGGAAGTGCCGTATGTCTTTCTGAAAGTCTTTCTGCTATTATTGCTGCAATTGTTGTTTTCCCTGCTCCTGCTCTACCCGTTACAGTTATTAGTTTCGTCATTCATTCAGCTCCTTCCATTCCTTCCACCCCTTCTTTTCTGCATATGTGTTTAAAACAGACTGGGCTTCATTAAACGTATCCATCCATTTTAAAGTTCTCATGCCGTGCTGCCGTATTCCGTCCCTATAGTCCTCTTTATTTTTTGCGTAAAAACCTTTATACTGGTCTGATCCAATACCAGACCTAACAAAATATATCCACCGTCTATCATCCGTATACATTTTTACAAATCTGCACTCTGAAGGATGCGGATGCGATGTACCTTTTATTCCCGGACATATGCTATTAATTTTATTGTTATTAGGGCACATACAGCATCTAAAATTTAAGTATTCAGGCATTTTTTCACCTCCAACCGCTTTCTCAATTCAATTTTTTAACAATAAGTATTTTTAATGTCCTCCCAATTGTCAGATATACCATTCCAATTGTCAGATATATCCGAAAGCAAGCTCTTTTCCATTTTTTCTTGCTTTAATATTTCATTATAGAGTTTTTTATTGCGATAACTTTCCACATTTCTTTCAATCAAATCGCTAATCACTTGAGGCTCCAAAGCATCAAGCTCCCAACTGTCATATCCAAATTCATTTATATATTGTGTTGCTCTACTGTCTGTGAGCTTTGCAGGATTAGGCGGCGGATTGTATTTTTCTATTTGATTCATATTAAGTGCAAGTCTGTGAAATTCTACTTCATAGGTTTCAAATATCCTAAGCCTGTCCTGTATATCCCTGCTCATATCTTTTCCGCTCGGGTCATGGTCACCTAAGTGAAGAAGGACTACATTTTGACCTTGCTCCTGCCTGCGCTTTAACCTCTGTGCAGCTGACCACATCTCTGATTGTGAAACATAACCTCTGCAAGAAAAGAAATTAACATCAAGTTGTCCGCATATTTGACCAACAATACCAATGAGTGCATCCTTTTCCACCCATACCTCAACATAATTCTCTTGCCCTTCCCAGTGATCCAAATGGTAAGAATAAGCTGCTGAATCTATGATTTGACCGGGAGTAGACCAATGAGAATTCCCTCTCATGTTTCTTGTTCTGTCTTCAATTGCATTCCAATCAATTAATCCTGCAAGCCTTGCATCACTTATAAGATTACCTATATTCTTGTATGACTTTTCATTATTTTCAATTATAGTACGTGCTACAAGCTGGTAATAAACTTGTCTTAATGTTAGGCTATAGCCTTGCATCATATAATTTCTTATAACCTCATTGATTTTATCTATAAGAATAATTTTATCTTTTCTGAAATTCTTTTCTATATAGGTTATTTTTGGCAGTTTAATCACCCCTCATAATATTTGTTATTGTATTGTATATTTTTTCTTCCCCATAACGTGTTACACGGACATTGTATTTGCTTTTATCTATAGCAAATAATTCTTTCAATACCTTATCCGATAATTCGATTGTTAAATATGCGGGTACATAGGAATTATTTGATATTATACTATCCGCACCGGATGCTGCTTTTTGTTGGTTTACACTATTGTAATTTGAATCATACGCTTTAATAATCTGTATTTTTTCAATTAGCTTATGCGGTATAAAAATATCCTGATTATCTTGACTTCGTGAAATAGGTTCTAGCCATATATCAATGTAATCACCTTCTTTAAGGTCAAGTGCCTTGTCAACCTCACTTATGGCGAAAGAAATTTGTGTCTGGTCCTGACTGTTCATGTATTTTTTATTCTCAATTATTCTATTAATATTAATAGGCTCACCCTTATAAATTGGGGCTATTGTTCTTTTCCCCTCTACATAATTTAGTTGAGTAGCAATATTACCTATTTTTATTACATCTTCGGTATACCTTTTTTCGATAGTCAGCATTTCTTTTTCAATTACCGTATTAGCTGGAATATCTGATATAGCTACAATCACATCTGATGTTTCTATATTTATAACAGGAACTTTTATTTCTTCATAGTAATAAAAAACAGCAGCTAATATAACTAAGAATGCTGCTGTCGCCTTAAAAATATTTACTTTATTATTTCTCACAATTACCTCCATTTAAAAAGATTAAATTTTTTATCTTTTTTATCTTCATATTGCAATATATTTGCTGACGAAAGAACCTTCTGCAGCTCATGACGGAATATTTCCGATTTTTCTAATCTATATACCGCATGATTAGAATAATATGCAGCATATAAAGTTTCAGGGTTAATAAAGGGGATACATGAAGATATTTTTACATCTAAATATTTTTCGATGTCCTTTTTATTCAAGTCCTTAATATACTTATTCATTATGTATATTACATTAATGCTTTTTTCTTCTAAAGTTTTAATTATTTTTATTCTTTCTTCAGCTTGCAGTAATTTATATGGTATTGGATCTATTACTATAATGGCAACGTCAATAATGTTAAATAAAAAGCTTGTATAGCCTTCTAATTCCTGATTCCCAACATCATATATATTAACGTTACTTTCTCTGCTAATTAAGCTTACATATTCAATTATTTTATCTTTAGTCCAATTTATATCTTTATCATTGTGAATATAGAACTTAATACCGTTTTTTATAATAGCTTCCATGTTGTTAAAAGACTCACATTCTTCGTTGATTATATTTAAAATATCAGCTTTCATATTTTCATATGGTATCTCAATTACTGCTGCATCAACCTTTTTATCTTTTAACATATATGCAAGGTTTAATGTAATAAAAGTTGCTCCTGCTCCTTGAGAAAGATTAATCACAGCAATGTTATTTTTTGCTTTAATAAATTTGTATTCCCTAATTATTTTTATCTCTGGCTCCGGTTCAGCTGACACAACACTATTTTTTGACTCAAAGCTTTTCTTAATTTCATAAGTAATATTTAACCTTTCAATATTGATTAATCTATGAATTTCGCTATGCAGCTCCCTGAGCTCATTTATAACAGTAGATTTTTTCTTGGATTCATTCCCTACGTAGTTGAACACATCTTGATTATATACTGCATTATTTATTTTATCATCACGACTTATTTTATAAGCTTGAACCGGAATCATAGATTGAATTTTATTTAGGCTCAATTCATTTTTCTCATTATGCATTGCGCTTAAGAAAATCACTTTTTTGTTTTCAAATATGCTCATATCAAACTTTTCATATACAAATCTATCTTGTGGAACGCATACAACAATCAAATCGGATATGCCCATAACTTCTAATGAAATTGAATTTTCATCTGTAACAGAATCAATGATTATATAATCATATGCAGTTGCAAGTATTTCAATAATTTTTATATGACTTTTGGTTATTATCTCACTATCTTTTCCCGTTCCTAATATATCAAGATTTTCAGACAATTTATGAGTGTATGCCAACACATCTTCTTTAGATTGAAGATTATTCATTTCACTTAAAAATAATAAATCATTACTGCCATTTTTAATTGAATTTGAAGTTAAGTAATCTGTAGCATCAGCATTTTCATTTATACTATAAATTACAGCTTTTTCAGTTTCGTTCATAACACTTTGCTGAGATAAATATGAAGCATATAAAGCCACATTGGTGCTGCATCCACCCTGCCGTTTAACCGGTGACCAAAATGTTATTATTTTTGTTTTCATATCTTTCTACCTTTCCATGGCTCTTTTATATCTGCTTTCAGCCGGTATATAACTTTCTTTTTTCTCTTTAATATCCTTATCTACTTCTGACATTGTTTTTTTTTCATGTTTTTCAAATGCTGCAACTAAGTCATCATTAAAATCCTTATTGATTGGTAGTATGCGTTTTATTTGATAGCCTTCTTTTGTATATTTATCTTTAATCTTTTCTGTTGCCTCTATACCTGCCTTATCATTATCTAGGCAGGATACAATAACTTTAATATTAGGATGATCCTTTAGAAACTGCTCAAGCTTCATATCAGCAACACACCCAAGAGATATCCTATTATGTTCCTTATAATTGCCTCCTTGAATCTTTATCATTGTTGCGTGGCTCATGGCATCAATAATTGATTCATAAATGTATACTTTTTCACTTTCCTGCGCTACGCATAATTCTATGCCATAGGCTTTATTAGAACCTTTAATTTCACCCTTATATTTCTTGTATGTATTAGTTCCAACTTTAAGGCAGTATTTAACGTCTTCATCTTTATTTTTGCCGATAAAAACGCAATTGTTATACTGGTTTTCTTGATACAATTTACCGTCATTTATCATATCTTGAATTATTGTTGGGTCAATTTTACGTGTTTTGTTTAGATAGGCAAAGAGCCTTCTGTAATTATCCGCTTTTTCGGGTAATTTTGTAATTTCCTTTACTTCCTGCTCTTTAGATTTACTGTCATATTCCTTTACCTTTTCTTTACCTTTTTCACCAAGCAGTATTTCCATGGCTTCCTTAAATCCCTTACCTTCATATTTTGTAACAAAATCAAGGGTATCTCCCCCGATATCTTGAGAAAACCACTTCCATTTATTATTGCTTATTACCAGGCTGTCATGTTCCTTAAGTCTATATTCATTAGCTGCCGACTGAAAAAAAGAATATCCACCTTGTGTTACATAATCTAGTAAATCAATGTTTTTCGCCCTGTTAATTTGATATTGAGTATACATAAACCTCCTCCTTTTTCGAGTAATAAAAAAAACAGCAATATTTCTACTGCCGTTTATACTATGTTCCAATGGAACAGAAGTTATCTGTCCTTATAATTATTATTACTTTTATGTCTTTCATTAGCTTTATATGTTTTTTTATAATTTAAATCATTTTTTATATCTTCCATAGTTTTTCTATTTGGAACTTTTTTATCATATGAATCAAGTGAATCTTTTATAATACGGTTTATGTAAGTAAAGTTTCTGTCAACTCCTATTTCTTTATCCTGATACGAAGCTGCAACAAGGGAATCTCTTACATATTTAATGTTATTAGTAATTAATTTATCATTCAAAGGAAAAGCGTGTTCTTTTGCATATTGAAGAAAAAAGGTTATTGTCGTTCTTGTATTGCCTTCTCTGAATGCATGCGCCTTCCATACGTCAGATAATGCACATGTAAACTCATCAATTTTCTTTTCCAAAGGAGCTAAATTCCAATTTACATTATTTAATCTATTGAGGCTGTTAGTTATTTCAACTTCAATATTTTCAACATCAGAGTGTCTGAACATAAGTCCATTCAAAACAAGCTCTGCTTTTTCAATGTTAACAATTCTTTGTTCTCCAGCCCATTCATAAATATCTTGAAAAATATATCTGTGATATTTTTTAAGGTGTTCATAATCATAATTGCCTTTCACCGGATTCTTTTCCCTAATAAGCTTTATTCTGGCTGCCGTCAATTCATTTTCTGCCTTAATAAGCTTTTCACTATCCTTAATATTTAACTTATTAATTAACACATCTGTACCCGGATAAACATAAGGATCATTCATAAAGACACCTCTATCTTTTATACTTTTCAATAGTATGTTTTATAATATCTTCAGTTGAAAGTTCTCCATTTATCTCTTTCTCAATAAGTCTGTTGTACTCTTCATCCGGTTCAAAGTTATTTATTTTATGAATTCCTAAAGCAATATCCCAATCATCTTTTTTCTTATTATCCATAAAGTACCTCCTATAATATTATAGCATATTTTCATATTAATATCTACAAGGTTGACTTCTGTTCCAATGGAACAGAAGTTATTTATATCTTTGTGTTGTTTTGTCTGTTTTATTATGTCCTTCTGATATAATGCCTGAATAGGCTTTCTTATGTTCATTTATTGTGTTTTGAATATCAAGAGACTTTCTATCATTAACTGTTACATCATCTATTGATTCTTTAGTTTTATACCGAGAAATAATCTTAATCTGTTCAGGAAACCATGCGACATAATGTTTTATTCCACTATCGAACTCGTGTACCACACCGTCATAACCTAAAACCTCGTTTACTGCTTTTCTAAATTCAGCTTCATACCCTCTGAAAAAATCATTTTCTAAATTTATAAGAGACGAGTAATTTTTTGCTGCATCATTAATCATCCATGGCTTAATACCCTCTTCCCAGATATCATATGAATCGCCTAAAGGACTTTCATCAATATCATTAATATTAGGAGCTTTCTTTATGATTTTAGCAACTTTACTTACCGTCAATTTAACATTAGTTTCTTTTAAACTCTCTCCGGCTGCAACAATTGGATTAGTAATATTTAAGTATGCAGCAATTACGTTAGGATTATCTGCACCGCCTAACTTTTCCTTTCCGGGTAAGCTTGCAGTTTGATAGACTTCGGCTTGCAACTTATCTGTAGTGAAATAAAATCCGCTGCCAAATTGATCGTTTCCTTGACCTGTAAAACTATTCTCAAATTCATGTATAACCGTTCCTGTTCCATGATAAACAACTTAAAAATTTCCATTTACATTCCTAACCTTGCTATTCTTAAAATGTTCTATTATCTCTTGCGGTAATAAATTATTAAGATTCTCTTCTATCATTTTTACCTCCAATAAAAAATGCAGAAGATTTATTTTTCTGCATTTTTTGCTCCATTAGAACATAAGTTATTTATCTTTGTTCTATATGAGCCGTTTTAGATTTAATTTTAGTTTTGTTGTACGAATTTCTTAGCTTGTATTCATTTATCCCATTTTGAATATCTTTCAATGATTTTCTTTCATTATCAACAAAAAGCCTCTTTAGACACTCTTCGTACTTCCTTGAAGTGGGTACAAGATTCTTAATGTCCACATTACCCGAAGCTTTACTGTATTCGAAATCCTCTCCTTCCAATCTTAGGTTTTTCATGAATATTTTATTATACTTACCCTTTTCGCCATCTTGCCACAACACAACCGGCACTGATTTTATTCCTGCATTTCTCAAGGCTACCATTCTGTGCCTGCCCTCATGCCCAGTAACTTCCTTGTCATCCATGTCAAATTTCAAGAATATATCCTGTGTCTCATTATATAAATCATCCAAATTCAACTCCCTTGATTCTCTTTCAATTTTTGCCAAATTAGTAGTTGTCAGACTTAAAAAATCATCAGGGGACATATAAGCTATATATGCCTGAGAGTAATTAGGACTACTCTTACTTCCATATCTGCCAAGGATATTCTCTAACCGTTCAGGCGTATATTTTATAGTATCCTTTAATTGTTTTTCCCCTATAACACTTTTCAAATTATTATTGATAAGCACCAAGATCTTTTCAGGAAAAACAAATCCTAAATCATCTAATTCCTCAACAACCTCTTTTAATGTATCCCTTTGCGAATCCATAATAGGAACATCATTAGCATCAAAAGTTGTTATCTGATACTTGCTACCCTTTATTGATGAAGTAACCAAAGCATATTGACTTCCAGTTAGATTAGTTAATTTTATTGTAGGATTATTCTTTATTTGCCTCGTCAGCCATTTAATGCGTCTGTCATGTTGTGCTTCCCATTTATCATTTTCATTAAATGGATGATAGCTTCTTTCACTATATGGGTTGTTTCTTAAATAGCCATCCGTCATATTAACCTCCAATAAAAAATGCAAAAGATTCATTCTCCTGCATCCTTGTCTTCTGTTCCATTGGAACAGAAGTTATTTATCTTTGTTCTATATAATTTTTATTAGTACTAACAACAGTCTCATTATATGATGTGTTTTTCTTATAATCATTAATCGTATTTTGAACATCCTTTATTGACTTTCTCATAGATTGGTCTTTATCGAATGATAGAATATTATTTTCAAGGAGTAATTTTTCTCTATAATCGTCAAATCCATTGTAAACATCCTCAAGAATTATATTCCGCATTCCATCCACAATAAGGGAAGCTGCTTCATCTCCGTATTGCTCACTTTCCAATAAGAATAAACTTTTACCTGCAATCATTTCAGATTCAATAACATACCATGTACCTATATGTCCTTCAATTTTAATATTGTCACTATTCTCATTAATATGATTATTATTATTTTGCTTAAGATTATCTTCATGGGCAATAAATTCAACAAATAAATCAATTTTTTGCCCTGTGTATCTGGCTATATCTCTCTCAATGTAACGTCTGTTCTCAACTGTATCTCTAAGATTATAACCACTCGTATCATTGCCAAAATACAGTTCTCCGTCTGCATTAATTCCTGCTTCTAAGCCGCTTGCATTATCTTTAAAAAGAACAGTTGATTTATTCTCTGCTTTTTGAGAAATAGAAGGATTATGCACCTTATAATTTTCCTGAACATCCTTTACATTTACCTCTAAACTTTCATTTAAAGTGTATCTATAATCCTTTTCGTTTATTAATTCCGCCTTATATTCCATATAATTAGCTGCTTTTTCAGCTTCACGAATAGCTTTTATAAGTGTTTCCGGCTTCTCTTTAATTGCCTTTATCCAGCTTTGTACATAAGCCTTATGGTTGTCCACATGGGCTTTATCTTGCTTTATTCTCAAGCTTGCACTCATAAAGCAGGATGAAATTTCGGCTATCAGCTCTTCATACGCATAACTGCTTGAGCCAAACATGTTATTAAGGTCACGGTTCAGACGGTGAGCTGCTCCTGATGAGTGCGCTAACTCATGTAACGCTGTGGCATTATACGCATAATCCGACTTAAAATGTTCTGCCATTGGCATATGTATTTTATCTTCTAGTGTATTGTAAAATGCTCTATCTCTACCATCGTTCAGAATTTCAACCGCCATGTTTTTAGATAGCCTGGCTATAAGTTCATCCGGATTAATATTGTTTACTTGCAATGGTGGTAAAGGTGGGATACCCTCTATGTCTTTGCCGTTAAATACAACATAATATCGTGTAACTAATATTACTGATGGCTCGCCACTTCTCCTTCGATAATCATCCCATGATATCCCTTTCTTTTCTTTTTTATCGTAAGGCAGCCAATATTCAATCTTTACTCCCTTAGACCCTTTATTAAGTTTCCAACCTTTATCTTGAATTTGCTTAAGTGTACACCAACGAGGATCTTCAGTACCCCTTTCAATTGCAATCATGCTTAACCAAAATTTATTAATACTTTTATACCTCTTATTATTAATAGCATTTACAGGGTGTATGCTCGGTCCGTTCCACTCTTTTTTCCAATCTAATTGCTTTTCCTCTAATGATTTGATAAATGCTTCTGCAATACTTTTTCTAAATTCTTTTGTTTTTTCGTTCATACAGTTTTCTTTTCCTTTCATAATATTATAAAAGTCTTGTTTTTGCTCAAATAAAAACATGCCTGAAATGTATTAATTACATCCGGCACATTGGTTTATGTTTTTTTACTCCGCTTCTTTTTCTCCATATATGTCATCTTCTAATAACTCCTCTTTTGACATCGTTTCAAAATCAATCCAAACAATAATTTTTTCATCATCTTTTTTATCGTTCATCATATTCTCCTCCTTCTAATAAGCTAATAATCCTATTTATTATTTCTTCGTCTGAAGCATCATTGTTAAAATAAGCATTTATTTTTTCATACGGTATTTCAATTTTTTTCTTTGGTTTTTTCTTTTCAGATAGGATTTGAAAAATTGTTTTAAAGTCAAGACTTCCTTCATTTTCTTCCAATTCCTTTAATTTTTTAGCTTGTTTTTCTCTGACTTTTATTTCTTGGTTTTCAATTAATGATTCTATAATTTGCTGGCTTTCCATGGATAAATGAGAAAGTTCAACAGCCGGTCTGAAAGAAAGAATATTTTTATCAACCATATTGAGTAATTTATCAGTCAGAAAGTTAAGCCTTATGTACCGTTGAATTTGAGATGCCGATATCTTATTATTTTTAGCAACCTCATCACGACTAGTATTCACTTCTGTCCCATTGGAACTTAAGTCTGTCCTTTTGCCCTGTTTAGATATAGCATCCACTTGCATTTTATAAGCTTTAGCCTTTTCAGAAGGTAATATCTCATTCCTTTGGAGAAAATTATCTTCATTCATTATACCAATTGCAGTAACATCATCCGAAATATCTTTTCTTATGATTATGGGAACAATAGGTAATTTTAACTCTAAGGCAATATCATTTCTATTATGACCAATAATAATTTCATAATCACAATCCGGTCGTATATGTTTATAAGCATCCGGAATTGCCCTAACTACTATCGGAGAAGTAATTCCTTTTTCTATTATGCTTTGCTTGAGTTCCTCTCTTTTTTTACCTTGATGCAACTTAAAAGGAAATCCCGGAGTGTTTCCAAAAGGCATTAATATTTCAGGTGATACTTCTTTTATTTCATACGAACTTGTATTACCAATAATATCACTAATAACATTCTTTCTGTTTAACTTGCTCTGCAAGTCAAGCTTGCTCATTAACTAACACTTCCTTTGCTAATAATTCATATGCTTTAGCTGCTTCGCTGCTTGGATGATATTTAAATATGCTAACTCCTTGAGACGGTGCTTCTGCTATTTTTGTAGATATAGGGATATAATTATCAAACACTTTAATATGTTGTTCATAGACCGACTTGATGGCTTCATACACTTCCTTACTTAAATTTGTTCTTTTATCATACATGGTTATTAGAATCCCTTCTATTTTTAGTGAAGGATTAATTTGTGCCCTAACTCCGTGTATAGTTTCCAGTAGTTGTTCCATGCCTCGCATGGATAAATACTGTGATTGTACGGGTATAATAATACTGTCAGAAGCTGTCAGCGCATTCACTGTTAGACTACCCAAAGAGGGTAAACAATCAATAAGAATAAAATCATATTCATCTCTAAAATCTTTGATAATATTTTTTAAGATATTTTCTCTGTTCAAAGTGTTAAGAATTTTCACTTCAATTCCCGACAAACCTATATCTGCCGGCAAAAGATTTATTCCCTCTTCTGTGTTAATAATATACTTTTCTTTTTCGGCTTTATAATTGTAATCCTTAATCCTATTTTCAATTAAATTCGTTATTGTCTTATCCAGCTTATCCGGGTCATATCCTAATGACATTGTTAAATTTCCTTGTCCGTCCAAATCAATAAGCAGTACCTTTTTGTTAAGCTTTGCTAAACTTATCCCAAGACTTATTGCTGTTGTGGTTTTCCCAACACCACCTTTTTGGTTTGCTATTGCTATTACCTTACTCATATATCCTCCTTGTAAAAGTTAATTTGTTTTGCATAAATTTGTTTTACACCACCATATGGTCCCGTTAAATAATCCAAGTCCCCATATTCATTTATTTTCTTATTTATTTGAAAAAAAGCCATATACCACTGTTTTTCTTCTTTATCCTCTAAAAATGACAGCTGCCGTATACTTTCATTCTTTTTCCATCCATTTGGTATAAACAACAGCACTTTGTTTTTATCAGTACTTATATATCCTGAGTATTCTATATAGCCATTATTATTACTTGTATCTATGCTATTGTGTCTACCATCACCCATATATGTTATCTTATCACCTACATTTAAAATATAATCTCTAATATTTACAGACTTTGCATTGATAGATTCATTCTCTAAGCAAACAAAATGTAAATTGTGTTTATAAGCGTTTAGCATAGTATGTAGCTCCTTTCTTTGGCAAAATAAAAACAGCTACAATATATGTAACTGCATTGACATTCTCTTTGACATTTTATTCACCCCAGCCACCGATTAATTCCAAGTCACCTTTTGATATTATTATTTTTTTCAAGCGGTACAATTGCAAGGGTTTTTCCCAACGGAGCCAATATTTTTATTAATGTTGATAATTGAGGATCTGTAATACCTTTTTCTAAACGTGCAATAACCGGTTGTTTAACTCCACTTTTTTCTTCAAGACCTCTTTGGCTCATCCCGCTTTTTTCTCTAAGTTTAATAATTTCTCCTATTAGAGCTACCCTTATTTCAGATTCAATAATTTCTTCTTCAGAATACACACTTTTCTTGTATTCATCCCAGTCGGTTCCAATTGGACTTACTTTGTTATCATCCATTTGATACGCTCCTTTCGATAAAGTCTTTCATATTGCTTTTCGCCCTTTCTATTTCGCGTGTAGGTGTTTTCTGAGTTTTCTTAACAAAGTGATGCAGCAATATAAAACAATCACCTTCCCAGCTGAAAAAAAATATTCTATCACGCAGCGGTCTTAATTCCCAAACGTCCCCATCAATATGTTTTATAAAAGGTTCTCCAGCTCTTGTTCCAAATCTTTTTAATATTTCCACATAATCAAGAATCTTATTCATTTTAATCCTGCTATCTTTGTCTTTCTTAGCTGCAAGACTATCAATGTATTCTTTAACAGGTTCTTTACCATTAGCATCGCGATAAAATTTTACTTTATACATTTTTCTCCCTTTTCATATGTATGATAACTCAAAAGTATCAAAAAGTCAATTAATTAAATTTAATATTTTATATACATTAATTAAATTTAATATTTTATATACAATTTTTATTTTTCGCATAATTTTACAATTATAAAACAATGTGGTATAATAATAGTTGAAAATTGATTTGTTTTATCCCTTTTTTTCGATTGTTGTATTTACATGTGTGCAGCAGAGCAAAAAGCAAGAGCTACCTACGAAAACTTAATTCTATTAACTGATGACCCCCTTGTAAAAGACACATTAAGATGGCTGAGGGAACGTGAAATAGTACATTTCCAAAGATTTGGAGAAGGATTAAGATTAGTTGAGGAATACACTACAAACAAGAGATTTTTTTAATTATTTAAAAACACCTAAGAAACTACTTTAGCAGCTCTTTAGGTGTTTTTTCAATTAAATTGAATATCAGAAGGTCATCTAAGCAATTGCCGCTTAAAAACAGGAATACCGTACTTTCTCTCCAGTATAGGATGATATTTAAAATCTTCTTAAAGGTTCTTTTATTGGCAAAAATTAAGAAATACTTGGCGTACATCGCTAACCTCAGACATGGCTAAAGCTCTTTAAAACTATCTGGGATGAGTGTATAGCACCACCCATTCCAGATAATTATTTGAAGCTGTTTTTAAACCAAGGTAAATCCGCCGTCCACCGCGACGAACTAACCTATTGTATAACTGCAGCCGTCTGATGAGAAAAACAGGATTGCAACATTCACCCCGCCGTCCCGCCCCGGTCTGGAGGAGGGACAGCCCCCTGCATAGCAAAGCAATTGAAGCGTAAAGTAAAGAGAATATGGCTGGATGCGTTTAGCCGGAAAACCCAAATCAACTTGATATAAAAATTTTATTGGGATAAAGTAAAGTTTACAAAAGAGGACACAAAAAGCGAGGAATAAATTTATTTTACATAGTATGATTTTCACAAGGAGGTGAAGAAATGGAGTGGCTAAAGAAGTTAAGTAGCGCTATTGACTATATTGAAAACAACTTAGATAGCGAGATTTCCTATGAGGAAGCGGCAAAAATTGCATGTTGCTCGTCTTATTATTTTCAGCGTATGTTCACCTATGTGGCTGGTATTTCGCTATCTGAATATATCCGCCGCCGGAGAATGACACAGGCGGCCTTTGAATTGCAGTGCACAGACACAAAGGTATTGGATGTTGCACTGAAATATAGATACACTTCCCCAACATCCTTTAATCGTGCATTTCAAAGCGTTCATGGAATTTCTCCCGTTGCTGCCAAATCTCAAGGGAATGTGCTTCATGCGTATCCCCCAATTAAATTTTCCGTTAAAGTTACAGGAGGTGATGCTATGCCATATCGTATGGAAGAAAAAGAATCTATGAGGATTGTAGGTATACGCATTCCATTAACAGAGGACATGGAGGAAAACAAGAAACTGGTTCCGCCTTTTTGGAACAGAGTATTACAGGATAACCGATTCACAGAAGTCTGCGCACTGTCGAATCAAATTCCAGGCGTAGTGCTGGGGATTACTGTTTATCAAAATCCAGATGATATTTACTATTATATTGCAGCTGCAACGGATCAGCCTGTTCCTGCAGGAATGTTTGAGTATGAAATCCCGGCAGCAACATGGGTGATTTTTGAAAGTGACGGACATTTCAAAGAATCCATTCAAAATATTTTCAGACGTTTTCTTACAGAATGGCTTCCGTTCTCAGGGTATACCTATGCAGAATTGCCGGACATAGAAGTATATCCCATCAGTAAAGAAAAACCACAAGAGGGACATTCCGAAGTATGGATTGCTGTAAAAAAGGAAAAGGAAAATTAAATTATGGAATACCAAATTGAAATCAGAGATATTGAACCAATTCGAGTTGTTTTTCTGAGATATAAGGGAATTGCAACCGATGCCAACAAGGTTTTTCCCAGCGTTTTTCAGTCTATTAAGGGAAAGACAAGCGGCGCACCGTTCTTTTGCTATTATGTGATGAACCCGGAAACAAAAATGGGTGAAATGGACTTGTGCGTGCCCACTGAGGAAACACCCATCAAAAATGGAATTGAAATAAAAGAACTGCCACATATCAAAGCAATCAGCGTTACACATATTGGCCCTTACGAAACCTTGCATAATGCTTATACAGCAATTGACCGATATGCTGCTGAACATAATCTGCAGCTTAGGCCGCCATTTAGAGAGGTTTTCGTCAAAGGCCCCGGGATGCTCTTAAAAGGGAATCCTGCTCAATATGTTACGGAAGTTCTGTTCCCGATCAAGGAGGAATAATATGACCGCTATTCGAACCGAAAATTTAATAAAAAAGTATAAGAACGGCGTACAGGCATTAAATGGCTTGAACTTGGCA
>ENA-UOOI01002686-UOOI01002686.1-fermentation-metagenome-genome-assembly--contig:-NODE-2686-length-14812-cov-18.877279_pt1 | contig 14812 bp, 14 predicted proteins | sample MGYA00245779_ERZ724027 | MGnify/ENA primary metagenome ERZ724027 (study PRJEB28704, sample SAMN03018318) | fermentation metagenome | biome: anthropogenic terrestrial biome; feature: soil... | reverse complement strand
CCTTTTTCTTTATTATCGTATCATACCAGAAACTATTTAGGGATAAGCTCTAAGTATTATATCTATACATATAGAGGCAAGCTTAATGATGTCAAAAATTCCTTGATTGCCCTTTGCTGGTCTAAAGAAGCTCTTTTCAAGGATAGCTATTTAAGGTTATTGAGACTACAAGAAATATAAGGTATTGCAATTTAAATTATTATTAATTTTTAGTACTTTTTTATGAATTACTGCAACACTTTTGTAATTTAGATTGTATTATAAGTGAAAAACAATTTAAAAAGTAAAAGGAGACGAGAACTATGAAAAAAACAATGGCATTTTTAATAGGAGCAGCTATAATTATAGGGACAGCTATTCCAGCATTAGCTACAGATCAGAATATAGGAGATCCAATGATAAAGTTAAGAATAAGGTTAACAATAATTTGATCATAGCAGGAAGGGTTGTGAATATAGGGAAAGTTGGAGTTGTAATAAATAATAATAATGTTATGGTTCCATTAAAAATTACAGCAGAGAGTTTAGGGTTTAAAGTTAGTACAGCTGCTAATAACAAAGTTATAACTTTAGACAATGATCAAATTAAAACCGAAATAGAAGTAGGGGTGGATAGTTATTATTATTCAAGCAGTCATGCAGATGGATGTACTGCACCTGAAAGTTTTGGAGCAGCATTTATGTTAGTAGATAATGTTGTATATGTTCCAATTAAGATTTATAATTTGCTTTTTAATGATACAAACGCAGTGGAAAGTTTCTTTTGTATGGCAGCAGATGGAAAATTAGTATATGTAAACAATGATAATTATACTATTGGTGAATTTGTAGAGTCAAAATCAAATGAAATAACAAATCCAATTAAAGAATTTAATAAAACAATACAAGTAAATGGCAAAAGCGTTAACTTGGAAGGAGACAGTAGTAATCTTGTTAATCTTGCAACTTACAAGATAAATGATATGTCATATTCAATTTCAGTTACAAATGAAATATCAGAAAATGATATTACAAAAATAATTAAGAGTACTTTTTAATTATTCTACATTTTTAATGATGGGAGAAATGAGCAATATGAGAGGATATAGTAACCTACTAAAACTAAATATATATATTAAAAGATGTAAATTCAATTTTTTTGCTGGCATAGCAGGAATGATTATCTGTTCAATTATGTATACTCCTGTACCTTATTTAATGGGATATATAATAGACAAGGTTCTGATACCACATAAAAGTTACATAGAGTTATATAAAATAATTGCTGTGTTAATTTTATTACATATGTTAAGGTATGGTATAAGTATTATTTCAAAAAGTCTTTTTATAAAAGTTCAAAATTTTGTAGTTAATGAAGTTAGAGTATCCATGATGGATAAGATAATAGATTTGCCCATGAGTTTCTTAGACAAAAAAGAAAAAGGATATATACTTAGCAGGATATCTGAATGTGGAAACATAGGAAGTTTATTTTCCCCTATGTTCATAAATACGTTTTTAAGTATATTTGATTTTATATTTGCACTAATTATGATGATTACTTTAAGTTATAAGTTGAGTATTATAGTTTTGATTATAGTTCCAATATATTTTTTAACTGTAAAACATTCATCCAGTCAGTTATCGGAGAGCACAAAGTTAATGCTGGAAACAGGGGCTATTTTAAATGGTGAAACTTATGAAGTACTAAATGGCATAGAAGAGATAAAAATATTAAATGGCAAAAATGTTCAGCTTAGAAAATTTAAAATGAAATTAAGTGAAATGGTAAAAAACAGTATAAGACAAAGTAAGCAAATTTTATTTTTTATGGAAAATATACTTTTAGTAAATAATTTAGCATCGGTTTTAATATTATTATTTTCAGGAATATTAATTTTAAGCAATCAGTTAACTATTGGAATATATACTGCTTTTATTGCATATATGAGCAAAGTATTTTCAACAACCTCAAGTTTTGCAAGTTTAGGGATGACTGTAAAACCTGTATGCGTAAGTATTGAAAGGATACAAGAGTTTTTAGAAATGGAAGATGAAAATACAGAAAAGCATGAAATAATGAATGAACATATAATTAGTATCTCAGGTGAAAATTTAAGCTTTAAATATGATGAAAATAGCGAAACCGTAATAAATAAATTAAATTTTAAAATGAATAAAGGAGATAAAGTTCTCATAAAAGGAGAAAATGGTGCAGGTAAGTCCACATTAATTAAGAATATTTTAGGACTATATTCTCCAACGGAAGGTGAAATTTTTATAAATGATAAGAGATATTCACTTATTGATAAAAGAAGTGTGAGAAATAAAATAGGAGTTGTATCTCAAAATGTATTTTTATTTAAAGGGAGTGTTTTAGATAATATTTTATATGGGCAATCTGATAAACACAAGGAAGATGTGTTATCTTTAATCCAAAAATATAATCTGGAAAAATATATTAAGGGATTTGAAAATGGCTTGGAAACTGAAATTAGCCAAAATGGAGTTGGAATATCAGGAGGACAAGCCCAGATTATTGCTTTTTTAAGGGCAACCATTGAAAAAAAGGATGTAATCATTTTAGATGAGGGGATAAGTAATATGGATATAGAAACCAGAAAAATTATTCTTAAAATACTTCAAGAAAGAGATATATGCAGCATCTTAATGATTATTTCTCATCAAGAAGAGGATGTAAAGTTTGTTAACAAAACGATATATTTAAATAAAGGGGATATTGAATAATTGACTTTTTCGGCTTTTGATAATATGGGAGAGAGTTCCAAGGGGTGTGGGGAAGGCTAACCTATTAATATAGTGGCAAGTGGGGTATTGTAACTTAATTTCCTTAGGGTTTAAGTACACTACCCTATTTGTCATGTGCAATCCTGATTGTAAACTAATAAAAAAATAAGGTTGACAATGGTGGAGTTATTTAGTATTATTAATGCAACAAATAGTGGAATAGGTGAATATTTTATGAAAAATGTAAGAAATTTAATTTTAGTAGCTATGTTTGCAGCTTTAACGGCAATAGGAGCATTCATCAGAATACCAATACCATATGTGCCTTTTACTCTGCAGTATTTATTTTGTGCTTTAGCAGGTATAATTTTAGGGGCAAAAATGGGGGCTTTATCACAAATAGTTTATGTTATTACTGGACTTGTTGGTGTACCTGTCTTTACTGAAGGGGGTGGTTTTAATTACATATTTAAACCTACTTTTGGGTATCTTCTAGGATTTATTATAGCAGCGTATGTCATAGGCAAAATAAGAGAAAATATAAAGAAATTAACATTTACTAAAGCAGTATTTATATTGCTTTTAGGTTTGTTCTTTATATATCTATTTGGAGTGATATATTTGTATATTATCTATAATTTATATTTAGGAAAAAATATTTCTTTTTATTTTGCATTTTTTTATGGTTTTGTGGTTTGTATAGCTGGGGATTTGATATTAACAGTGTTGGCAGCTTATGTATCTATAAAAATATTACCTGCTTTAAGAAAAAATGGGTATATAGTTTAAAAGCTAACAAGAAAATAAAATCTATGAAGTTTAAAAATACAGAATTGGCAAAGAAAAATGAAGCAAATTAGATATGGAGGTTAAGAGAAATGGCTAAAGGAATATTTATAGTTGGGACAGATACCGACATTGGTAAAACTATTGTGACTGCTGCACTTATGTATGTATTAAGGAATAAGGGATATAATGCTACTTATTTTAAAGCCGCTTTAAGTGGTGCCTTGAAAATAAGTGATGAGTTTATTCCAGGAGATACTAAGTTTGTAAGTGATGTGAGTGGGTTAAAAGAATCCTATGAAAATATGACACCTTATGTTTATGGTACTGCAGTATCTCCTCATCTTGCATCAAGGTTGGAAAACAATCCTATAGATTTAGATATAGTAAAAGAAAAATATAATTATTTAAAGGAAAAATATGATTTTATAGTTGCTGAAGGCAGTGGTGGAATAGTGTGCCCATTGATAGATTATGAAATAGGAGTATATACTATTGGAAATCTTATTAAGGATCTAAATATGAGCGTTATCATTGTGGCAGGTGCTGGACTTGGCACAATAAATCATACAGTGCTTACAGCAAAATATATAGAAAATTTAGGGATTAAAATTAAAGGTATTATAATAAATAAATATGAAGAGGATTTATTTTATGATGATAATATTGAAATGATAGAAAAAATTACCCAACTGCCTATAATAGGAAGGCTTGAACATATAAAGGGTATGGATGATGACTATATAGAAGCTATAAGAATAAATTCTGAAAAAGCTTTCAATGCTGAGAATATAATAGAGTATATGGAGCAATTATAACAAAAAACTGAGGTGTGATTATGAAGAATTATGTAAAAAGAGATTTAAAATATATATGGCATCCCTGTGGACAAATGAAAGATTATGAGGAGTTTAATCCAATAGTTATAGAAAAGGGAGAAGGAGTATGGCTTTACGATATTCAGGGGAATAGATATTTAGATTGTGTATCATCTTGGTGGACAAATACCCTGGGACACAGTAATAAAAGAATTAATAAGGCTATAAAAGAACAAATAGATAATGTCGAGCATGTTATATTTGCAAATTTTTCAAATAAGCCTGCAATAGATTTGTCAGAAAAGCTGGTAAATATAACGCCAGATAGGTTAACAAAAGTATTTTTTTCCGATAATGGTTCTTCAGCAGTAGAAATAGCTTTAAAGATGAGTTTTCATTATCATATGCAAAGAGGAAACACTAAAAAGAAAAGATTTATGGCTCTGAGTAATGCATATCATGGAGAAACTTTAGGTGCTTTATCTGTTTGTGATATTGATGAGTATAATAATATATACAAGCCTCTTCTTTTAGATACTATAAGAGTAGAGGGACCAGATTGCTATAGGTGTAAATATGGATATACTAAAGATAATTGCAATGCAGAGTGTTTTGAAAGTATGGAAAAGTGTATGGAAGAAAAATATGATGAAATAAGTGCTGTAATAGTTGAACCTATGGTTCAGGGAGCTGCAGGTATGAAAATATATTCACCTGATTATTTAAAGAAGCTTCGTAAAATTTGTGATAAGTATAATGTACATCTTATTGCAGACGAGATTGCAGTTGGTTTCGGAAGAACTGGAAAAATGTTTGCCTGTAATCATGCTGAAATAAGTCCAGATTTTATGTGCCTTTCAAAAGGAATTTCCGCAGGATATATGCCCATGTCTGTAGTTATGACGACGGATGAAATATATAATTGTTTTTATGGTAATTATAATGAACGAAAAGCATTTCTTCACAGTCATACATATGCAGGTAATGCTATAAGTTGTGCCATTGCCTTAGAAAGTTTAAAAATATTTAAAGAAGATAATATTATTGAAAATAATCGAAAAAAAGGCAAACTAATAAGAAAGCTTGCACTAGAAAAAGCAAAAACATCAAAACATGTAGGGGAAGTTAGAAGTATAGGTATGATAACAGCTATTGAAATAGTAGAAGATAAGTTGACTAAAAGAAGCTATCCCCGGGAAATAAGAGTAGGGTATGAAATTTATAAAATTGCTCTTGGCAAGGGAGTATTATTAAGACCTATTGGAGATGTCCTTTATTTTATTCCTCCATATATTATTAATGAAGATGAAATAAAATTTATGGTAAATATTTGTTTTGAAAGTATAGAAGAATATTTTATAGAAAATAATTAAGTGACTCAGAAGTAGGGGGTTCAGGTGGAGTTTGTATAGATAAATGATCTCCACCTGAGCCCTATTTATGTTCCAGGGATAATTAATTAATTAGAGTATTAAATTTTTTTTCTGTATATTTTCCAAGGCCTATTATAAATTCCAATTGATTAAGGTTATTATTAGAAGCCTTTTTTAATAAATAAAAAAAAGAGTTCATATTACATTTTGTTATATTATTATAGTAGTCTCTAGATATTTTCCAAAATTTTTGAGGAAAGGATAGATAAGAAATGATATACTTATAATCATCTAAGGTTAAGCTAGAGATTTTTTCGTAAAGAGATAAGCATTTTATAGCTGTATTTAAATCCCAATTAATGTTAGTTCTCTTTAAAAACCTTCTTAGAAAGTAAGATAAATCATGAGAACAGTAATCCATGCTGCATTTGTCAAAATCTATTACCCAAATTTTATTGTTATTATCGAATATTATATTTTTATTTACATAATCTAAGTGACAAAGAGATGTAGTTAAATTATGATAGTTTATGGTAGAAGATACTGTAAGTGCTATTTCAGCCAGAGTGGAATTAACTTCAAAATTTTTTGAAAATAGTTTAGAAAATTTATCTTGATATCTAAAAGATAAATTTGAACAGTTTAGAAGTTGTTTAAAATGTTTTTCAAAGGATGTATATATTTTTTGGAAATTAGTTCTTTTGTAGCTGTTATCTATCGGAATGAAGTTTTTAGATCTATTGTGCATTTTTGCCAGGTTTAAAGTAGTGCTAAATAAATGGGAATTATTATCATAATTGCATTTTATACCCTCTATCCAAGGTGTTAATATAAAAAGCATATTATTGTATTTTACAAAGCGGTCCTTATTAATTGTGGGCAGTATTCTTGGAACTTTTATGTTATTTCTGAACAACCATTCTATTGCAGAATATACAAAGAGTAAATTTTTTTCATCAAAATATACTTTTTTTAAACAATAATCTTTATTTAAATAGGATATTTTATATACTGCTCTTTGTTTGTTTGTGTCTTTAAATTTGATTCTGGTTATATCTGCATTTTTCATATTGTATTTTGGAAGTACATGTTCTTTTACATTTTCCTCAGATAATAAATCCATACAAAAACTCCTTAAAAAGTTCTTTCCTTATAATAATATTAGAGAGTTTTTTATAATATACATTTCTTGTTAAAAAAGCAATCTTCAATAATAAACTTTAGGAGATGATTTTATGAATATAAGACAAAAAATAGAAGATAAAGAAAAATTGATGTTGATAAAAGAAGCGGCTCTTTCTTCTAACAGTAGGGGAAGAAGTATAAATGAAGAAAAAGACAACATTAGAACTGATTATATGATAGATAGAGACAGAATAATACATAGTAAGTCTTTCAGAAGACTTAAGCATAAAACTCAAGTGTATATAAAAACCCAAGGAGATCATTATAGAACCAGGCTTACCCATACCTTGGAAGTAAATCAAATAGGGAAAAGTATAGGAAAAGGTATAGGATTAAATGAAGATCTAATAGAAGCTATAGCAATGGGACATGATATAGGTCATGTAGCTTTTGCCCATAGCGGAGAGGAACTGTTAAATAAACTTTTGCCTCAGAGATTTAATCATAGCGAAAATAGTGTGCGTGTACTTACTAAAATAGAAAAATTAGGTAAAGGCTTAAACTTAACTGAAGAAGTATTGGATGGAATATTAAATCACAGTGGTTTTTCCAGTAAGTCAAAAGCATTGACATTAGAGGGACAGGTAGTTAGATATAGTGATAAAATAGCTTATATAAATCATGACATAGATGATTCCATAAGGGCAGGACTGTTAAAAAATGAACAAATCCCTTTATCTTCAGTAAAGGTACTAGGAAATACCAATAGTGAAAGAATAGATACACTGGTAAAAGACTGTATTTATACAACTATAGATAATATTGAAAAAGGAATAAACCAGGTGTCTTTAAGTAAGGAAGTATTTGAAGCCCTGAGTATACTAAGAGAATTTATGTTTAAAAAAATTTATAGGGGCAATATACTTAAAGATGAAAGAGATAAGGCTAAATTTGTATTAGAACAGGTGTTTAATTACTTTTTAAAAAATCCAGATAAAATGCCTGAATTTTATATGGACATTGTGGAAAGTGAAGGACTTTATAGAGGGGTATCAGATTATATATCCGGCATGAGTGACGATTATTGTATTATGCAGTTTAATAATATATATATGCCTAAATTTGTTATATATTGAAGAATAATTTTTACTATTATATGGGTAAAATACGAATATAAATATAGTAAATTTAATTATTTATTTTCACAGAAGGATATTTAATTTTTATAAAGAATATATTATATATAATATATTCCTATTAAAAAAAGAAAAATATTTATTTTTAAGGAAGGAATATAGTAATTTATGTCGAATATATTTATTCTTGAGCGTAATAATTTGAGATAGGGGGGAATTTAGTGATATCGGAAGATGTCATTCAAAGGATCAAAGAGGAAAATGACATAGTAGATATAATATCCGAAAAAGTAAGCTTAAAAAGATCAGGTAGGAATTACTTGGGACTATGTCCCTTTCACAATGAGAAAACTCCCTCTTTTAGTGTATCTAGAGATAAGCAGATATATAAATGTTTTGGATGTGGAGAGGCAGGTAATGTAATAACTTTTGTAATGAAGTCACAGAATTTAGGCTTTTTAGAAGCAATAGAATTGTTGGCAGATAGAGTAAATATAGATATAGATTTAAGTAAAAATAACAGGAAAAGTACATTTGAAAATTTATATAAATTAAATGTAGAAGCAGCTAAATATTATTTTTATTCTCTAAATAAAAATAAATATGCTAAATCATATCTATTGAATCGAGGAATAACGGAACATACCATAATGAAATTTGGCCTTGGATATTCTAATGACGGTTGGAATCATATGATGAGTTTTTTGAAAAACAAAGGATTTACCGAGTCAGATATGGTTTCAAATGGACTTATAATCAGAAGTGAAAAAGGAAATTATTATGATAGATTTAGGAATAGGATAATGTTTCCAGTATTTGATTATAGAGGGAAAATAATAGGGTTCGGAGGCAGGGTATTAGATGATTCAAAGCCCAAATATTTAAATTCACCAGAAACTCCTTTGTTTAAGAAAGGTGTAAATCTTTACGGATTAAATTTTGCTATAAAAAGTAATATGTCTAGGACTCTTATAATTGTGGAAGGATATATGGATTGTATAGCTCTCCATCAATATGGTATAAAAAATGTTGTAGCTTCTTTAGGAACAGCCCTCACTGTAAATCAGGCAAAGCTCATGGCAAGATATGTAGATAAAGTAATATTATCCTATGATGCGGATAAGGCAGGTGAAATAGCTACACTAAGAAGTATGAGCATACTGAAAAATGTGGGGCTTGAGGTGAAAATCCTATCTATACCGCAGGGTAAGGATCCAGATGAATTTATTAGAAAAAATGGAAGACAATCATTTTTGGAACTTGTAGAAAAAGCTGATGATTTAATAGATTATAGGGTTAAAAATATAAAAAAGAATATAGATTTTAATAATCCACAAGATGTTGTAAAGTATACGGAAAGAGTATTGAAGATATTGGTTGAGTTAAATCCCATAGAAAGAGAAATACATATAAAGAGATTATGGGAGGATACAGGTATAAAGGAACAAACACTGTATGACATGTTAAATATAACTGCACAAAAAAATGTAAAAAAAGATGTAAATGTGAATATAGATATGAATTTTGGACAAAAATTATATTTAGAACCCGCATATTTAAAGGCAGAGAGGGCTTTTTTAAAGCTTATACTAGAAAATAATGAAGCTTTTAAATATAGTTTGAATAAAATAAAAAATGATGAACTTATACTAGAAAGTCATAAAAAGATATATGAATATATAATTGAAAATATAAAGTATAATGACCCACAAAAAAGAAAAAAGTGTATAGAATCAAAATGTGTAGATATAGACACATCTAAAGAATGGGTAAATATTATGGAAACAGAAGTTCAGTGTGATAGTGAAGAATGGATGAATATGTTACATAATTTTATAAATAGAATAAAAAAATACAAATTGGAAGAATATAAAAAAAATATTATTGGAAAAATAAAGGAATGTGAATCTAAAGGAAATTTAGAAGAATCTCTGGAGTTTGCACAACAGTTGATGGAAATACAAAAAAGAATAGGTGAAATACAGTAATGGTCAAGGGAGGCAAGTAAATGAAAGATAAAAGTGCAAAAGTAAAATTAGTTAAGAAGCTCATAGAAAAAGGTAAAAAAAACGGCACTTTAACCTATAAAGAAATAATGGATGAATTACAAGAAGTAGATTTAAGTCCGCAGCAAATAGAAAAGATATATGAGGTACTTGAATCTATGGGAATAGAAGTAAATGGAGATATGCATGATCTGGAATTAAATGAAAAGAATTTAGATTTATCAGTTCCAGAAGGCATTGCCATAGATGATCCTGTAAGAATGTACTTAAAAGAAATAGGAAAAGTACCTTTGCTTTTACCTGAAGAAGAGATGTCCCTTGCAAAAAAAATAGAAGAAGGAAACCAAATCGCCAAAAAGAAATTAGCAGAAGCCAACTTAAGATTGGTAGTTAGTATAGCAAAAAGGTATGTAGGAAGGGGAATGCTTTTTTTAGATTTAATTCAAGAGGGAAATTTAGGTCTTATAAAGGCAGTAGAAAAGTTTGATTATAGGAAAGGATTTAAGTTTAGTACCTATGCAACCTGGTGGATAAGGCAAGCAATTACAAGAGCAATAGCAGATCAGGCTAGAACTATAAGAATACCTGTTCATATGGTTGAAACTATAAATAAGCTTATAAGAGTTTCAAGGCAGTTACTCCAGGAACTTGGAAGGGAACCTCATGCTGAGGAAGTAGCTAAGATAATGGAGATGCCTGTAGATAAAGTCAGGGAAATTATGAAAATAGCACAGGAGCCGGTATCTTTAGAAACCCCAATTGGAGAAGAAGAGGATAGTCATTTGGGAGATTTTATACCTGATGATGAGGCACCAGCTCCGGCAGAAGCGGCAGCTTTTACCATGCTTAAAGAACAGCTTATAAATGTACTTGACACTTTAACTCCAAGGGAAGAAAAAGTATTGAGATTAAGATTTGGATTAGACGATGGAAGAGCCAGAACTTTAGAAGAAGTAGGAAAAGAATTTAATGTAACCAGAGAAAGAATAAGACAGATAGAGGCAAAAGCATTGAGAAAGTTAAGACATCCAAGCAGAAGTAAAAAGTTAAAAGATTACCTAGATTAAAGCACCATTTGCAAGGTGCTTTTATATATAGGATATAATTTTGGCGAAAGATGCAGTTTGTTTTATAATAGGTATTGAAAAGGTGGTGAATATGTGAAGAAGTATAAATCAGCAAAAGGAATAGGTATATATATTATATTGGGGATGACTATTTTATATAATAGTTTATTAATATTTTTAATATATTATGTAGATTCTTATGAGATATCAATCCTATTAAAATTCATTTTAGTAGCAGTTAATTTGTATCAGCTGTACTATATCATAATATGTGGAACCTTAAAATATTTTATAGATTCGGAAAATCTATATATAACTAGCATGTTAAAATTGAAAAATGAAAAAATTTCTTTTAATGATATTCAAATGTATCAGAAGTCAAAGGGTAGGATCAGGGGAGTAAAAGTATCAGGCTATGGCAAAAATAAATTTGCCATAGGTAAATCTTTTATTCATAAAATAGGAAATACTCAAATGTTTGTTACCTCAACTGAAAATGTCATATATTTAAAAACAGGTACGGTAAGCTATGCTGTATCTCCAGAAAATTTTTATGAATTTGAAATGGAATTAAATAAAAGAAAAATACTTTATTCAGAATGGGAAAGCAAATTAAGTAAAGTTGTTAATCTAAATAGAAAAAGAAAGTTTTTTATACCTTTTGTAATCACTGCCATAATTATAATTTTGATTACTTTAAATCCAATAATACTATATCTTCAGGGAAAACTACCTGATAAAATGCCTCTTAGTTTTCAACCTAATTTTACGGCCATAGAATTTGGGACAGGTAGGCAGTTTGCATTTAAACAAATGAGTTATGGTCTCTTAAATATGGGGTTATTGTTTTGTATGTATTATGCAGGATATATTTATTCTAGATATGGTGAAAAGTATGCTTATAGGTTTTTATATATAGCACTTATAGTTTCAGTGATTTTTTTAGTTATGCAGATAAAGATAATTTATACATTTGGATAATTAGCTTACTTTAGAATGGAGAATTATATGGAGATTAGTATAAGACTTAAAACTTTATTAAATATGGTGGATAATTGCCAATGTATGGCAGATATAGGAACAGATCATGGGTATGTGCCCATTTACCTGATAAAAAATAAAATTTGTGGAAGAGCTATAGCTTCAGATATAAATAAAGGGCCTATGAAAAAGGCAGAATTTAATATAAAGCTTCATAAGTTAGAAGATAAAATACAGTGTAGATTAGGCAGGGGACTTTCCACTATAGAACCTGGGGAAGCTAAGGAAATAGTAATTGCAGGTATGGGTGGCAATCTTATAAGGGATATAATAGAAGAGGGTTTAGAGGTGTTTAAGGAAGCAAAATCTCTAATACTTCAACCTATGCAGCATTCCCAGGTACTGAGAAAGTACATATATAACAGTGGATTTAAAATATTAGATGAAGAATTATGTATTGACGAAAATAAATTTTATGAGATAATAAAAGTAGCATATGATGAAAATATACAATATATAGATAGTATATTTTATGAGGTAGGAGAATTACTGGTAAAAAAGAAGCATAGTCTTATTTTTGAATTTTTAAAGAGTAAAATTGACAATTACAATAAAATAATTTTGAGCATAAATAAAGATACGGAACTGGCCAATGAAAGAAAAGCAAATTTACTAAATAAAATAAAAAAATTGCAGGAGCTGATGGAATGTATTTAAGAGTGAAAGATATACATAATATAATGGAAGAATATGCTCCTTCTGTACTTAAGGAAAGTTATGATAATGTGGGACTTATGGTAGGAAATATGGAGGATAAGGTAACTTCTATACTTATAGCTTTAGATTGTACTTTAGAAGTAATAAAAGAGGCAAAACAAAATAAGTGTAATCTGATACTTACCCATCATCCATTATTGTTCAAAAAACCGGATAGTGTGACTACAGATACTTTAATTGGCAGAAAAATAATAGAATTAGTAAAAAATAATATAAATGTATATTCTGCTCATACTAATCTGGACTCTGTAAAAGGAGGAATTAATGATATTATTATGAATTTACTTCAGTTAACATCCTGCCATATAATTGATCCCTCAGATATCCAGTGTTATGGAAAAGATCATTGTGGCATAGGAAGGATTGGTAAGCTTAAATCTTCCGTTACATTAGAAGAACTTTGCAACAAAGTAAAGGATAATTTAAACATTCCTATGGTGAAATATTCAGGAAGCGAATCCAAAATTATAAATAAAATAGCAGTTATAAATGGAAGTGGGGAAAGTTATTTTGACTCTGCAAAGCTATTAGGTGTAGATTGTATAATTACCGGAGATACTACATATCATTATGTAAGTGATCTGAAGGAAGAGGGAGTTGCTGTAATTGATGCCGGTCACTTTGAAACAGAATGGCCTGCTATGAAAAGAATAGCAGAATTTTTAATGCAAAAAATACAATCTGATGGATTTTGTAATACTGTAATTTTATCAAAAGTAAATAGAAGTCCGTATAAATATAAGTAGAAGTGAGATTTGGTTTCATTTCTGCTTTTTTAATTTAATGCTTTCATTATATATTTGAAGTTGAATTTAATAGGGAGGATGTATTATGCTGGATTTGCTTATTGGAATTCAAGATAATAAAAAAATAATAAAAGAAGCTAAAAGAGAATTAAAAACTGGTTTGAGTATTTATTCTATGAAAAAAATAAAAGATGAATTCGAACAGGAAAAAGAAAATTACAAATCCATAGATATTAAACTAAAAAAGAATAGGACAGAAATAGAAAGTGTTGAAAATAAACTGAATATTGTTAAGGAAGAAATATCTTCTGAAGAAAATAAATTATATGGAAATTCAAAATATGATTTAAAATTAATTAATTCTTTGGAAAAATCTATTGAATCAAAGGCAGATAAAGTTAAAGAATTAGAAGAGAGAAATTTAAAACTGTTATATGAAGAGGAAGAGTTGTTAGAACAAAAAAAATATAGTGGGAAGAGGCTAGTTGATCTCCAAACTGATTTTCATAAAAGTAAAAAAAACAGTAGTGAGAAGATAACTAGAATTAAGCAAAATATAGAAAAAGCTCAGCAGAATATTTACGATATTGAGAAGCAGATTCCAAAAGAATTGTTGGATAAGTTTAATCAGTTATCCTCTGTTAAAGGAACAGGAGCGGCCAGATTATCAGAAGGGGTATGTTTGGGATGTAAAATGAAAGTATCTGCTATGACTATAGATAATGTAAAGAATCGCAGAGGCATAGTCTACTGTGATAATTGTGGAAGGATAATAAGTTGTAATAAAACATCTTAAAATTAATAAATATTTCTAAGTATTATTTAATTCCATTTAAGATTTATTTCAGATTTTTATTGTAATATACTATTATCTATGATATTATTTAATTCGTAAGTAAGCCAGACAATCGCTGCTGTATAATTACAGGAGAGGAAAGTCCGAGCTTCATAGGGCAGGGTGCTGGGTAATACCCAGTCAGGGTGACCTGAAGGAAAGTGCAACAGAAATATACCGCTAAAATAATAAGAAATTATTGTTTTAGTAAGGATGGAATGGCGAGGTAAGAGCTCACCAGCGCATTGGTGACTTTGCGGCTATGTAAACCCCACCTGAAGCAAGATCGAATAGGAAAGCATATTAAAAAGTGGCCCGCTTTGCTTTCGGGTAGTATCGCTGGAGCCTATTGGTAACAATAGGCCTAGATAGATGATTGTCTAATACAGAACTCGGCTTATAGACTTACTTACCCATTGAAAACACTAGGCTTGTA
>ENA-UOOI01002685-UOOI01002685.1-fermentation-metagenome-genome-assembly--contig:-NODE-2685-length-14821-cov-10.108086_pt1 | contig 14821 bp, 13 predicted proteins | sample MGYA00245779_ERZ724027 | MGnify/ENA primary metagenome ERZ724027 (study PRJEB28704, sample SAMN03018318) | fermentation metagenome | biome: anthropogenic terrestrial biome; feature: soil... | reverse complement strand
TTCTTACTTTAAAATCAGCTCCGGCAAAAGGGAAAGCGGCGGTTCGGTTCCAAAAGTGCAATAGTTTACAATAATTTAGTTTAAAAGAGCAGCGAAGGTTATTATAATTAATAATCAGGTGACTCTAGATATAAAAAGAAAGATCTTATTTTTTAAATAGGATCTTTCTTATTTTTAGTTTCACGTTTTATTATAAAATTTTTAGCGGCCATTTCAAATTTATCATCCAGGGGTTTTAACTCTACATTTTCATATTTTTGCGAAAGAGCTTCGTATATAAGCCTATCTGCCAATTCAGGGTTCTTAGAAAGAAGAGAACCGTGAAAATACGTGCACAGGCAGTTCTTATAAATACATCCTTCAAAACCGTCCTCACCGTTGTTTCCGTAACCCTCGATTACTTTTCCAAAGGGCTCAAGATCATTTATGTAAGTTCTTCCGGAATGATTTTCAAATCCTACGTAGGTCTCATTGAATTTTTCGTTGTGTATAACGGTATTTCCAATGAATCTTTTATTTCCACCTTCCGTATATATGTTCAGTACACCGAGACCCGGAAGCTTTTTTCCATCTGGTGTACAGTAGTATTTTCCCAAAAGTTGATAACCGCCGCAAATTGATAAAAACACTCTTCCGTTTTGGATATATTTTGTTATTTCCTCTTTTTTATTTTGAACTAAATCTTTTGATACAATGGACTGTTCATAATCCTGTCCGCCGCCAAAAAAGGTTATATCATATTTAGAACTGTCAAAAGCGTCATCAAGGGATATATTGGATACATTTACGGATATTCCTCTCTGTTGTGCCCTGTATTTCAATATAAGAATGTTTCCAAGATCGCCATATACATTTAGCAGATCAGGGTATAAATGACATATATTCAATTCCATTTTATATACCTCCTGTTGATTCAAAAAATTACCACAATTTTTTTATATAGCCCTTTGCATTGAGAAATTTTCTTAAATTTATCATGGCAGTATAAGTGGCCAATATATACACGGTGTCCAATTTACAGCTTTTTATTTCTTCCACCAGTTTTTCATAGGTTTTGCAAAGTATGAAGTTTTCTACCGGCAGTCCTGCTATCTTCAATCTAACAGCTATATCGTATAATCTTATACCGGATATCATTATTTTATCTATACTGAGAGATGATAATTTTTCAAAATTTACATCCCATATCCAGGATACATCTCTTCCATCGGCATAATTGTCGTTTAAAAGTACAGCCAGATTGAAAGTGCTATTGTCGAGGCTTATAGTGTTTATGGCCTGATCATAACCTGCCGGATTTTTTACTAAAATTATCTTAGCTTTTTTGTCTCCTATATTTATAATTTCCTGCCTTCCGAAAGAGCTTTGCTGTTTCTTAAGGGAGTCATATATGTAATCAGTGGATATCTTGCATGTTCTAGCTGTGGAATAGGCACACAGGGCATTGTACATATTATATATGCCCGGCTGGTTTATACAGTATTCAGCGCCGTCTATTGAAACCAATGATTTTTCAGGTGTCTGAAGTTTTATTTCATCCAGTGTGTATTTTAAGTCCGGCCTCTTGTAGCCGCAGTTTTCACAATAATAATCACCTAGGTGATTATATGTGATGAAATTATATTTGTAGGGACTCTTGCATTTTTTACAAAACTTGGCGTCGGCATTGATATTTACTTTTTTATTTTTCAGCGGAGAACAGTTAAATCCGTAGTAAATGATCTTATTTGGTAAATCCAAATCTCCTAACAGTGATTCGTCCCCATTTAGAACCATGGTTGAAAGAGGAGTTTTTTCAACGCCCTTGAGGATTTTGTTCAAGGTAGTATAAACTTCCCCGTATCTATCCAATTGATCTCTGAATAGATTTGTAATGACTATAATTTCCGGAGTTGCGTATTCTGTGAAAAAAGATACATTTGCTTCATCACATTCTATAACTGCATAGCGTGGTTTACGATGTTTCCCAAATGAATAGTTTTCTATGAAACAGGAGGTTATTCCGGTTATCATGTTCGCCCCTGTGCTGTTGGTTATTACAAGTTCATTTGCATCTTTTAATATATTGTATATCATGCTTGTAGTAGTGGTTTTACCATTTGTACCAGTTATGAGTATGATTCTGTAATTCTTACATATAACCTTTAAAATATTTTTATCTAATTTCAATGCTACTTTTCCGGGAAAATTACTTCCACCCTTAAATAAAATTTTTGACAGCTTTATTATGATTTTGGAAATAATGATACTAAAAAAGGATTTTATATTAATTTTTCACACCACCTTTATATAAGAAAAAACTTAAGTAGACTAACTCGTAAATATTATAATACAATACAGTCATTTTTTACATTAAAAAAGCAAAAAAAATTTTTGACTGATCGGAAAATTGCTTATTTAATATGAGATACTATATATGAAAAAAGAATAGCATAATATTAAAAAAATAGTGATAAAGAGTATGTTATTGCAACATTTCAATCAAAAATCTTTAAAAATATATTGTTTATAATTTTTTTACTGCATTTTTGTTGCATTTTTCTTTAAATAGTATATTATATAAGTATAAGATTGTTTGGGGGGAAGAAACATGAACGCTGACTTGTCATATTTGAATATTAGTGAATATAGAAATATGTATGAAAATTTATCACCGGCGCAATTGGTGGAATTCTCAATTAAAAGAGGTGAGGGGATTCTGACCAATAAGGGAGCATTGGCAATCAACACAGGTAAATATACGGGCAGATCTCCTAAAGACAGATTTATAGTTAAACAGGGAAGTACAACGGATAAGATAAATTGGGGTAAGACAAATTTACCTATAGACGAAAAGATATTTGATAAATTATATGATAGTGTCATAAAATATTTAAAGGGTAAGGATATATTTGTGTTCAATGGATTTGTAGGAGCATTGAAAGAGTACTCCATGCCCATAAGAGTGATATGTGAAAATGCATCTCAAGCTCTATTTGCTACCCAGATGTTTAGAAGACCAAATTATGATGAGCTTGGAAATTTTCAACCGGAATTCAATGTAATAGCCGCTCCCGGTTTTAAGGCCAGGGGTAAAGAAGACGGAATTAATTCAGAAGCATTTATACTTATAAATTTTGATAAAAAAATCATATTGATAGGTGGAACTCATTATTCCGGTGAAATAAAGAAATCCGTATTTTCGGTGATGAATTTTTTGCTGCCTCAAAAAGGAGTTATGCCTATGCACTGTTCTGCAAATATAGGAGATGACGGAAAGACGGCATTGTTTTTTGGACTGTCGGGAACAGGAAAGACAACTTTGTCGGCAGACGGCCGGAGGAAATTGATCGGGGACGATGAACATGGATGGTGTGATAAGGGTGTATTTAATTTTGAAGGCGGATGTTATGCTAAGACCATAAGACTTGACAGCGAAAAAGAGCATGAAATATATGAAGCTATAAAATTTGGAACTGTTCTTGAAAATGTAGTCTTAGATAAATATAGAATACCTGATTACAATGACGATAGATATACGGAAAATACAAGGGCAGCTTATCCTATAGAGTATATAGGAAATGTGGAGAAGAGCGGAGCTGGAGGAAATCCGAAAGCTGTGATATTTTTGACAGCAGATGCGTATGGGGTAATGCCTCCTATATCAAAATTGTCCAAAGAAGGGGCAATGTATCATTTTATGTCCGGCTATACCAGCAAGGTTTCCGGAACGGAAAGGGGAATAACTGAACCTGAAGCTACTTTCTCTGCGTGTTTTGGTGAGCCTTTTATGTTAATGAATCCCATAGTTTATGCCAAGCTGTTGGGTGAAAGAATAGATAAATACAATACGGAAGTATACCTGGTGAATACAGGCTGGATAGGCGGTATATACGGAGTGGGGAAGAGAATAGATCTGCCGTATACAAGAGCTATGGTAAGGGCGGCCCTGGAAGGCAGACTTAAAGATGTAAAATTTACAGAACATCCTGTATTTAAAGTGATGATACCTACAGAATGTCCTGGTGTTCCAAAAGAGATACTGAACCCAAGAAATTTATGGAAAGACAAAGGAGCCTATGATGACAAAGCAGAGGAATTGGCTGTAAAATTTTATGATAATTTTAAAAGGTTCGATGGAATTTCAGAAGATATAAAAGACATAGCAGGTGCGGGCCCAAGAGTTAAATCCTTAAGCCATATGTAGATGTGATATCTTAACGGAGCACTGTAAAACTGCTTTGAAAAGCAATTTTGCAGTGCTCTATTTTTAATTTGTTTTTAATTTAATTTTTATGTATTGTTAAAGAACTTATAATAATAGTATAATGGTAATATTGTATTAATTATAAGTATAAATATAAATATAACAAGACATTGATGTCTTGAATATCAGACGGAAGAGGGTAAGTAAAAAATATGGAAATAATCTTTATTATCAAAGCTGTTATTATTGGAATAGTGGAAGGGATAACTGAATTTCTTCCAATATCATCTACAGGACATATGATAATAGTGGGGAATTTGATAAATTTTAAGGCACCTGCTTATAATAAAGTATACATAGATATGTTTGAAGTTGTGATTCAACTTGGGGCAATACTGGCTATAGTAGTTCTCTACTGGAACAAGATATTTAACTCCTTTAAAAATCTTGCGCCTGGCAAATGGGGGTTCAGGCTCTGGTTTAGTATTTTAGTTGCTTTTATACCTTCTGCAGCTGCCGGATATTTTTTAAAGGACATTATTCAGGAAAAGTTGTTCAATTCAATTACTGTTGCCTGTGCGCTTGTGTTTGGCGGTGTGCTCATGATATGTATGGAAAACAAATATAGGAAGGGGAACAGTACCAGAAAAATTGAAGATGTAAATGTAATACAGGCATTTAAAATTGGGTGCTTTCAGTGTCTGGCATTATGGCCGGGGATGTCGAGATCTGCATCTACCATAATAGGCGGCTGGGTTGGCGGACTCACCAATGTAGCTGCGGCAGAATTTTCCTTTTTCCTGGCAATACCAACTATGATAGGGGCGGCTGGATTATCTCTCATAAAACTAAAAATATCCATGAACTCCATTCAAATAATTGGACTTGTCATAGGATTTGTAGTGTCATTTTTAGTGGCGCTGGTAGTTGTAGATAAGTTTATAGGTTTTTTAAAGAGAAAGCCCATGAGAGTTTTTGCAGTATATAGGATATTTGTTGGAATACTGGTTATTATCTTAGCTTTTACAAAAGTTATAAATGTTTAAAAATTTCTGGTGCTGCTGATTCATCGGTGAATATATATAAATATTGTACTTCATAATATGTTGTGTACCGAGAATGGTTTGTGTAATTTTTGATTCTAAATAAAAATTATTTTCATTAACATATTTCAGTAATTTAGTGTAAAATATTTAATAAGGTTATGGCAGCTGATTTTATAAATTTTAAAAGGGGGTCACTGACGTGAGTTATAATGTTGCGGTAGTCGGATGTACTGGAATGGTTGGAAGAAAATTCCTTGAGATATTGGAAGAGAGGGACTTCCCGATAAAAAACCTGTATCTATATGCTTCTGCCAAATCCAGAGGTAAGGTATTGAAATTTAAGAATAGTGATTTTGTCGTAGAAGAACTGGAAGAGAAAAACATAAAAGATAAGAAAATAGATATTGCACTTTTTTCAGCAGGTGCAGGTGTGAGCCTTAAGTTTGCACCTATATTTTCAAGATATGGTGCAGTGGTTGTGGATAACAGCAGTGCCTGGAGAATGGATGAAAAGGTGCCTTTAGTGGTCCCTGAAGTGAATCCGGAGGATATAAAATGGAATAATGGAATAATAGCCAATCCAAACTGTTCTACCATACAGGCGGTGGTGGCAATTAAACCCCTGTACGATAGATATGGTATAGAGAGAATAGTATATTCTACATATCAGGCCGTATCTGGCGCCGGAATGGGCGGTTATAATGATCTTTTAGAAGGCTACAGGGGAAAACCTCCCAAGAAATTTCCCTATCCGATAGCGGGAAACGTACTTCCCCATATAGACGTTTTTTTAGATAACGGCTATACTAAGGAAGAAATGAAGATGATAAATGAAACCAGAAAAATCCTTCATGACGGCACTTTGAGAATTACGGCCACTACGGCTAGAGTCCCTGTAGTATACGGACACAGTGAGAGTATAAATATAGAACTTAAAAAGGACTTCAATGTAAAGGACATATTCAAACTGTATGAGAACTGTGATGGGGTAATATTAAAAGACAATGTGAAAGATTTAGTATATCCAATGCCCCTGGATTGTGCCGGAAAAGATGAGGTGTTTGTAGGCAGAATAAGGAGAGATTTTAGTTTGAATAAGGGACTTAATCTCTGGGTTGTAGCAGACAACATAAGAAAAGGTGCTGCTACAAATGCTGTTCAAATAGCAGAATGTATAATCAAGTGATTCTTAGGTCCTGCGCAGCAGTGCCTATCTTCCACTTTGAGAAGCTGGAAGTGTTAGCAGCGGCAGCGTTCGGATAAAAAGTGAAAAATAATGTATTTATTAAATATTTTAATAATGAGGTGTTATTATGAGTTTGTTTAAAGGCTCAGGAGTTGCCATAATTACTCCCTTCAATGACAATGGAGTGGATTTTAAGAAATTGGAAGAATTACTTAAGTGGCATATTAAATGTGGTACTGATGCTGTTATAATTTGTGGGACAACTGGAGAAGCTTCTACCATGACGGAAAAGGAGAAAAAAGATACTATAAAATTTACTGTAGATACGATTAATGGAAAAATTCCGGTTATAGCTGGAACAGGAAGCAATTGTACTGAGGCTGCCGTGAATATGAGCAAATGGGCGGAGAGTATAGGTGTAGATGGAGTTCTAGTAATTACACCTTATTACAATAAGACTACGCAAAAAGGGCTTGTAGAGCATTTTAAGGCAGTTGCTTCAGATGTAAAGGTTCCTATGATAATATACAATGTACCGGGAAGGACCGGATTGAATTTAAAACCTGAAACACTTGAAGAATTGTGCCAGGTAGAGAATATTCAGGCTGTTAAAGAGGCCAGTGGTGATATAAGCCAGATTGCCAAAGTGAAAGCACTGTGCGGGGATAAAATAGATCTTTATTCGGGAAACGATGATCAGACAATACCGATACTTTCTCTGGGTGGAATAGGCGTCATATCTGTACTTGCCAATATTATACCAGAAGATATGCACAAGATGTGTAAACTGTTTTTGGAGGGAAATGTGAAGGAAGCAGCGGCTATGCAGTTAAAAGCACTGCCTTTGATGAATGCCATGTTTATAGAAACAAATCCCATACCTATAAAGACGGCCATGAATATATTGGGAATGAATGTGGGTGGCTTGAGGCTTCCACTTTGCAGTATGTCAGAAAAAAATCTTGATGTGGTAAAAAGGGAACTTGGAAATTATGGCTTATTGAAATAAGATTATTGTGAGTATTTTGTGAATAGAAAGTTTATTTTCTTGAATTTAACGTGGAAGACGAATTTCTTTCACGTTAAATTGCATATAATGAGCAGCTTGAGAAAGGAGATATGTGAAATGGTAAAGATAATACTGAATGGCTGTAACGGCAAGATGGGTAAAGTTGTAAGAAGCTTGGCAGAGAAATATTCAAATCTATCCGTAGTGGCAGGAATAGATAGAAAATCAGGGCAGGGACAGGGTGTATTTCCTGTATTTGACAATATACGCAGATGTTCTGTAAAAGCCGATGTCATATTGGATTTTTCAAGACCTGATGCGATGGATTCACTTATTGACTATGGAAAAGAAAAGAATATTGGAGTAATATTTTGTACCACCGGATACAGTGAGGAGCAGATAGAAAAGATGAAGGAAGCTTCAAAATTCATACCAGTATTTCGATCCGCAAATATGTCCATAGGTATAAATGTTATAAATAAGATATTGAAGGATATAAGTGCTTTCTTATATAAAAACTTCGATATAGAAATAATAGAAAAACATCACAACCAGAAAGTGGACGCACCCAGCGGCACAGCTTTGATGCTTGGAAATACCATAAGGGATTCAATCAAAGAAAATATAGATTTTGTAAATGGAAGAGAGGGAATTAGGAAAAGAGCCCATAATGAAATAGGGATTCATTCCGTGAGGGGCGGTAGTATAGTAGGAGAACATGAGGTCATATTTGCAGGTCAGGGTGAAACTATAGAAATAAAACATACTGCTATTTCCAGAGAAGTTTTTGCAGTAGGTGCCTTAAAGGCCTGTGAATTTATGTCTGGACGAAAAAACGGACTTTATTCCATGGACAATTTGATTTCATAGAACATCGAATCAATATCTAAAAAAGAAATGGGGTGAGAGACGGTCAGTCGGAGAAATCATCCACAAAATGTGCCGGCAATTTCTCCGATCACCTGACACAGAAGCATATGAAAATATCTGAAATTATGAAACAAAGAATGATATTCTCTTTTGAAGTATTTCCGCCAAAAAAGGATCAGCCTATGGATTATCTTTTAGACACTTTGAAACATCTTTATGTTTTTAATCCTGATTTTATTAGCTGCACTTATGGTGCAGGGGGAACTAATGCGGGCCGGAATATCGAAGTCTGCAGGGCAATTAAAAAAAGTGGGAGGACTGTTCCTGTAGCTCATTTTACCTGTATTGGCAATAGCATGGAAAATATAAGAAAAAGCTTGCAGATATATTTGAACATGGGCATTGATCATGTCCTGGCACTGCGCGGCGATTTTCCAAAAGGATGGAAAGGTACAATGGGCGATTTTAATTATGCAAATGAATTGGTTGCATTTATTAGAAAAAATTTTCCTGAATTCTGTATTGCTGTAGCAGGTAATCCTGAGAAGCATTTTCAGGCTAATTCTTTTGAAGAGGACATTGCCCACCTCCGTGTGAAACAGGACTCAGGTGCGGATTACATCATGACACAGCTGTGTCATGATGTGGATCAGTATGAGTGGTGGGTTGAAAAAATCCGGAAAGCGGGCATTTCACTGCCGATTGATGTGGGAATAATGCCTGTCCTTTCAAAAGACTCCATTATCCGTATGACAGTATCCAACGGCAGTTCAATTCCAAGAGAGCTTGCAGAAATAATTGCCAGGTACGGTGATAACCCAGAGGATTTTAAAAAGGCAGGAAAAGAATATACGATAAAACAAATGTACAGGTTCATAGATGCAGGGATAAATGGACTCCATATTTATTCTTTAAATAGGTGGAAGGATGTGTCTGATATTTTAAATGAGTCCGGTATTATGGGATTTAAATAAACAAGTGCGGCAATTAAAAGTTATTTATTATCCAGCTTTCCATTCTTCCCATGGAGGACTTAAGTTTGTCCATACTGTATGCATAGGATATCCTGATATGTCCTTCGCCCTTTTTACCAAAGGCGGAACCTGGTACTACGGCTACTTTGGCTTCTTTTAAAAGTTTTTCGCAGAATTCATCACTTTCCATGTTGAAGTTTTTTATGGATGGAAAAACATAAAAGGCGCCTTTGGGTAAATTCAGTTCAAATCCCAGATACTGCAATTTATCATACATATAGTCCCTTCTTTCCTTAAATCTTGAACGCATGTAGTTGACATCTTCCATACAGCGCTTTAATCCCTCATAAGCCCCCCACTGGGAAACAGATGGAGCACAGGATACATTGTACTGGTGAACTTTTGCAATTTGATCCATAAATGTTTTTACTGCACATACATAACCTATTCTGAGTCCTGTCATTGAAAACATCTTGGAAAAACCACTGACCAATATAACCTGATCTTTTATATCACTGTATTGGGCCGGGGAATAATGCTCTCCCTCAAAGTTTATTGAAGCGTATATTTCATCGCTTATTACAACCAGTTTATTTTCCTTAATCAAATTATGAAGTTTCTTATTGTCATTTTCGGATAATACGGCACCTGTGGGATTAGATGGGTAGGATAAAACCATTGCCTTGGGTTTTTCATTTTCAAGTGTTCTTTTCAAATAGTCAAAGTCTATGGAAAAATCATCTTTTAAATTATAGGTGACTGCATTTCCACCTAAAATTTTCACACAGCTTTCATAAGCTGGATAAGCTGGATCCGGTATGAGCACTTTATCACCGGGATTTATAAGGGCGGCAAACACATCCATCAGTGCTTCACTTCCACCTACTGTAACATAGATTTCATTTCTGCTGTAATTTATTTGAAGGTTCTTTAGATATTTTGATATTTCCTCTCTGAGTTCTATAATACCGGCATTTGGCGTATATGTAGTTTTGTTGTCTTCAATGGCCTTTATCATGGCTCTTTTGATTTTATAAGGTACATTGAAATCAGGTTGGCCTAGAGTTAGTGATATCGCATCCGGGTATTTCAGAACTTTATCGTAAAATTTTCTAATACCTGATATTTTTACAGATTGTACACTTCTTGATACTCTGTTCAAATTTACACTTCCCGTCTATTTCAAATTTATTTTTTCTTTATTTTTAATATATTTTTATTATACTTTTATATTTTACAATTTTAAATGGATATAGTAAATAGATTATAGAGAGGAGAATAATAATATTGATACAAAAAGTACTGGAATTAAAGAGCATTTCTAAGAAAAGAGGAAAGTTGCGGGTATTAAAAGATATTTCCTTTTCTATAAGTAAAGGTGAAATCTGCGGATTTGTAGGAAAAAATGGTGCTGGGAAGACTACGCTGATCAAAATTATAACGGGTATGTTATTTCCAGATGAAGGTGAAATTATAATAGGAGGAAAGAGTCTTGAAACTGAAAGAGAAGAGGCATTGCAAAATGTGGGCGCTATAGTGGAAACGCCGGAGTTTTACGGATACATGACAGGAAGACAAAATTTAAATTATATAGCAAGTATGCTGGAAAATGTTACAAAAGATAAAATAGAAGATGTTATTAAATATTCTAAATTAGGTGTAAAAATTGATAAAAAAGTGAAGACCTATTCTTTGGGAATGAAGCAGAGGCTGGGCCTTGCCCAAGCTCTTATGGGTGAAATATCTCTTTTAATATTGGATGAACCTACGAATGGTTTGGATCCAATTGGAGTTGTGGAACTTAAAAAAACTATAAAGATTTTAGCTGAAGAGAAAGGGGTATGTGTTTTTATATCCTCACATATTTTAAGCGAAATAGAGAGTATATGTACAAAGGTTATTTTTATAAATGAGGGTAAAATTGTGGGAACCTGTTCTAATTTAAAACAAAATCTAGAAGAAAAATTCATAGAAATGATGGGGGAAAATGATGAATAAGTATATATGGGAGGAAGTAAAAAGAATAATAATTAAAAAGAAAATTTGGATTGTTATTGTTATTATGATTACAATTGGCTTTGGATTGATAAGTATATTGAAGACAAATACCCTAGAAGTACAAATCCAGAAATATAAGGCTCTTCTTGTCAACCAAAAAATGGGCAGGGATAAAGCTAATTCAGAACTCAAAAAAGCTGAATTTTCCAGAGATATAGTGAGTACCCAGAAGGAGATAAAGGATAAGGAAAAACAATTGAATGAAATAAAAAGTTATGATAGATCAAAACTGGATCAGCGGATTCAAAAATTGAAAAAGAAAAATAATCCTGAGAATGAATACAAGCTGCTTCAATTGAAATATGAGAAAAAATACAATATAGGAAAAAGTGAACTTATACCAAAGGGGATGTATTCAGCTATGGAAATTCTGACATATTTTATACCGGTGTTTTTTTTACTTATTCTCATTGTATTTTTATCCGATATAGTGTCAGGAGATTATTCCCCAAATACAATTAAAAATTTGGTTACAAAGCCTATTTCAAGGAAGAAAATCATTGTGTCCAAATTTGCTGCTTCCATGATTTTAAATATAGGTATGTTGATTGCAAGTACCTTAATATTCATATTGGAAGCTGGAATTCATCTGGGTTTTTCAGATTACAGACTGCCTTTTGATGTAGGTGCAAGGTATGTTTTTGACAGTTCTCTTACGTTAAGTCCAATAACTTCACAGATGAAGTATGTGAGTGGAAGCAGATCAATTATTCCACTCTGGAGTGCAATTATCGAATTGCTATTGATTGCAATAATTGTTTCAGCTGCTATTATATCAATAATTTTGCTCATATCGGTTTTCTGCAGAAATTCACTTGTTTCCTCCCTTGTAAGTTTTATACTAATTGGAGGAACAGCTGTCTGGTACCTTTTTGGTTTTGCAGGCAGATATGTTGTATCGGCAAAATACGGAGCTTTTGTAAAATTTCTGCCCATTCCATATATAGTTGATGTAATGGGGGTTTTAAGCGGTGATATTTCTGTGCAGCTTACCAGCACTATAAATGTGTTTTCTGTATTGATGGTCTGTTTGGCATGGACTTCAATTATGCTGTTTTTGAGCAGTTATGTTTTTGGTAAGAGGGATTTTGATTGAAAATACAAAGTGCTATAATTTTAGATTGGGTGATTGTTGTGAAGAAAAATATATTGATAATAGATGATGACAATGACATAAGAAATATGCTTGTGAATTATTTTAAAAAGGAAGATTACTTGGTGTATTATGCTTCTGATGGAGAGAAGGGTCTGCAAATTTTGGAATCCAAGTCAGTTTCTCTGATAATTCTAGATATTATGATGCCAAAGATGGATGGCTATACCATGCTGTCTAAACTCAGAGGATTCTCAAGTGTGCCTGTTATACTTCTCACTGCAAAAGACCAGCAAATGGACAAGATAAGGGGATTTATAGTTGGATGTGATGATTACATAGTAAAGCCCTTTGATTTTACAGAACTTTCATTGAGGGTGTTAGCTGTACTCAGAAGATCTAAAGTCAGTAATACCCTGCAGAACCACGTGTTGAAAATTAGGGATATAGAAATAAATACCCTGGAACATACAGTAAAAAAAGATAATAGGGAAATTGTACTTACTCCGAAGGAATATGAGATTTTGTATACACTGGCATCAAATAGGGGTCGGGTATATTCCACCAGAATGCTCTATGAAATAATTTGGAAAGATACCTTTATGGAAAATGACAATACTGTAACCATGCATGTTAAAAATTTAAGGAGAAAACTAGGAGACAGTGTTAAACAGGGAAAATATATAAAAACCATATGGGGAGTGGGCTATAAAATTGAAAAAAATATTTAAACTCAGAAGTGAACTGGTTTTTTCTGCAGTTATTTCGGTAATTGTATCACTTATACTTGCAGTTTTTTTAAGAGAATTTGTTTTGGGTTCTTTTTTAAATAGTTATAATGATACCCCCGAATATATACATAAAAATATGATTACTCCAGTTGAACGGGACTTGAAGAACATGGATATGAATGATCCTGGAGAATTACAGAAATATATGAGTGAAGAATATAGCATGACTTACTATATTTTTGTAGTGAGAAAAGACGGAAAGGTGATAGCTTCAAACAACAGGGAAATTAAAAGTCTAGATAATAATCAGATTGAAAATGGAAAGAAGACATTTGAATTTTTAAATGCCCATAGAGATAATCTGGTTAAAATAACCAGGTGTGATTATGTAAAAGATGGGTACTATTTGTATTACATATATACGGGTTATGGTAAATTGGATAATAGCAATATTGTAGGTATGATGGCAGTTTTAATCTTCATAATTGTATTTTTCATGCTCATATGGAGGCGTATATCTTATATATCCCAAATAAAATCAACGGTTAGAAGTATCGCTGAAGGTGATCTATCCAAAAGAGTTCCTCTTAAATACAAAAATGAACTCAGGGAATTATCCGAAGATGTAAATTACATGGCTTCAAAAATAGAAAGGGAAGAGAAAAACAGAAACGAATTTTTTACTAATATATCCCATGATCTGAGAACTCCTTTGACCACTATACTGGGATATATAGATATGATTAAAAATGGAAAATATGATTCAGAACATGAACTCAATGATTATATAGATATAATGAACAGAAAAGGATTGTATTTAAAAAACATGCTGGATGATTTCTTTGAATATTCAAAATTGGCTTCCAATGACATAATACTGGAAAAACAATATTTGCAGTTAAATGAACTGGCAAGGCAGGTAACCGAAGAAGATGAAGATGAATTTATACGGAAGGGCTTGAAGTTTTCACTCAAATTACCTCAGGAATCTATTGGTATTGAGGTAGATCCCGATCTATTTTTAAGGACAGTAAACAACCTTTTAAGTAATGCACTTAAGTATTCTAAGAATGGTACGACTGTTGAGCTCAAGGCAGGTAGGGAAAAATACAATGATAGTTTTTATTCAGTAGTTTCAGTGTCAAATATTCCTAAAGTTCCAATTGATGATGAAGATATGGAGAATTTTTTTGAGAGATCATACAAGAGGGATTTATCTAGGAAAGAAGAGGGCAGCGGCCTTGGGTTGTCAATTGTAAAAGAAATAGTTAAACTTCATGGTGGGTTTGTAAAGGTGTTTAGAGAAAATAAAAAACTGACATTTAAAATATTTCTACAGATGAAATGTTAAATTTAAGTGAATTGATAATTTGATTTATAGGGTGAAAAGATATAACTTGATTGCTGAATTTCAGTAACTAGGTTATATCTTTTTGGGTTTGGAGGCGCCACCCAGATTTGAACTGGGGATGAAGGTTTTGCAGACCTCTGCCTTACCGCTTGGCTATAGCGCCCTATCTAAAATGGAGCGGAAGACGGGATTTGAACCCGCGACATCCACCTTGGCAAGGTGGCACTCTACCACTGAGTCACTCCCGCATGCTTCAAAATAATGGTGGCCAGACCAGGAATCGAACCAGGGACACGAGGATTTTCAGTCCTCTGCTC
>ENA-UOOI01002684-UOOI01002684.1-fermentation-metagenome-genome-assembly--contig:-NODE-2684-length-14834-cov-14.896813_pt1 | contig 14834 bp, 15 predicted proteins | sample MGYA00245779_ERZ724027 | MGnify/ENA primary metagenome ERZ724027 (study PRJEB28704, sample SAMN03018318) | fermentation metagenome | biome: anthropogenic terrestrial biome; feature: soil... | reverse complement strand
CGGCGGTACAGCAGCGCGAGGGACTTTTTCTCGATGCGCGATACATACGAGCGCGCTTATTGCAAGCGGATGCCTCTAAGAAATCGCTTCCAGTTGGCGGAAGCGAAAATGGATGATGATCTGTTTGTTTTCGGTCAGTTCTACGCGCGAAAGCAGGCTGACGAGCAGTCCATTGCTGCAATAGGCGGTGTCGATAAAGCGCTTCACAAGTTTCTTTGCGATCTCCTTCTGTTGACTGGGAGAATAATCCGGCACATTGATCTCCGAGAGCTTCTGTTCCAGCGCCGACCGTTCTTCCTTGACTCGCAGATAAATCCGCTCAAAGTCCTTTTCATCCAAAAGCCCTGACAGTTTATCCATGTACATCTTGTCGAGGTGAACCGTCAGGCTTTCTATTTTGCTCTGCAGTGCGGCAATCTCACTTTCATGACTTTCTTCCCGACACGCTTCCTCCACCGCCTGTTCCGCAATCGGCATCAGCTTTTCAGCCTGCAGATACTGTTCGCAGACTTCCCGCACCTTTTTCAGCACCGCTTTGGTCACGGTTTCTTCCTTGATGGAATGGCAGGTGCAGATGCCTGCTTTTGTGAATCGCTGATAGGTGCGGCAAACAAAGTACAGACAATCCATGCCTTTTGCGTCCGGGCGGTTGATCACAGCCAGCGGATAACCGCATTCATGGCAGTAAATCAACCCCTTGAGCAGAAAATCGTAAGTGCGGGTGCGGGTGGATTTTCGGCTGGCAAGCAGCAGATTTACCTTCTGAAACACGTTCCGATCGACGATGGGCTCATGCGTTCCGGCCACTACGATCCATTTTTTGCGCGCCTGCCGGATGCACTTTTTAGACTTGTAGTTGACCTTTTTAGACCGGCCCTGAACCATGTTCCCGAGGTACGTTTCGTTCTGCAGCATATCGGAAATCCGCTCGCTGCTCCACATTCCGGCGTATGGTCCGATGCGTCCCTGATTCAGCCCTGCGTAAGCCGCCGGTGTCGGGATTTTCTCCGTATTGAGCCGTACCGCGATCTGCCGGCAGGACATTCCCCCGAGCGCCATATCGAAGATGCGCCGCACGATCGGTGCCGCTCCTTCGTCGACGACGATATGATTTTTTTCCGTCGGGTGCATTTTGTAGCCGTAACAGGGCTTACCCCCGATAAACAATCCCTTGCGCTGCTTATCTCGCTTAACGCTCTTGATTTTTTTTGAAATGTCCTTGGCGTACATGTCGTTCATGATGGCGCGGAACGGGGTGATATCGTTCGCGGTGCTTTCCACGCCCGTGTCGATTCCGTCCAGCAGGGATATGTAGCGTACCCGATGTTCCGGGAAGTATCGTTCCATGTAGTGCCCGGTTAGAATGTAGTCGCGGCCGAGACGGGAGAGATCTTTTGTGATGACCATATTCACTTTTTTTGCATCGATGTCGCCGATCAACCTTTTGAAATCCGGCCTGTCGAAGCTCGTGCCGGACCAGCCATCGTCGATATAGGTGTCGTACACAGAAAGCCGGTGTTCCTTCACAAATTCATCCAGCAAGGACTTTTGATTCGTGACGCTCTCCGACGGCCCTTCGTTTTCATCCTCCTTTGAGAGCCTGATATACAGGCCCACCTGATAATCCATGGGGTTGCTTATTTCCAGGACCATTTCGTGCCTCCGAAAATAAGCGGCCATTCATCATGGATATCATACATGGGACGTCGCCGGGAACACAAGTTTGCGGCCATCCTGCGCAAGCTCCCGTCGAAGAAACAGCCGAAAGGAATGAAACAGGATCTGACAGGCCGTCTCACCTTTATCTGGGAAGACGCACGTCACGGTCGGCTCAGGTTTACCCATCCATCTGCCCCCTTACTGATACGATAGTAAAAGGTATGCCAATCAGCGTGAAATTTGCCTGTCCGCCAGAAAAAGAAAATCCGGACTGCAAAATCAGTCCGGACAGGTTTTATTCCATTTGCCTGTGAGTCATAGTCTTTTCGCTTCATTCTACTTCAAGCTTATCCGTGGATGAGCAGCTTTATTTGTAGAATTTCAATTCCCATTACCCGCACCAGTGCGAGTCTCGTGAATCTGGAAGAATGTCGGTTACATTTCTCGGAACAATATCAAATAGATTTGCGAATAAAGCTTGAATATTGTTCCGACTTCAGTATATAATGGAATCATGGAAATTTGCAGGGCAGGCGGTGAGCGGTTTTGAACTATATCAGCGTGAGACAGGCCGCGGAACAATGGGGAATCTCTGACCGACGTGTCCGGGCGCTTTGCGAGCAGGAAAAGATCCCCGGTGTCGTGAGGGAGAGGCGGTCGTACAGGATCCCTGCGGATGCAGTGAAACCCGCCGACAGACGCAGGATAAGACATAAAGAAATTCCAAGTCGATACGCCTCCTTGTTTGCCAGAATCGACGGTTTGAAAGAGCAACTGAATCGGCACCGTCCTCTGACTGCCGGAGAGCTTCAACGCCTGCGTGACGAGTTTATGGTGGAATACACCTATAACTCCAACGCGATTGAAGGCAACACCCTGACTTTGCAGGAAACCGCGCTCGTACTGGAAGGCGTCACCATTGATAAGAAACCGTTGAAAGACCATATGGAAGCAGTCGGTCACCGGGATGCATTCCTTTACGTGCAGGAGCTTGTGCAAAATCAAGTGGCCTTCTCGGAAGCCATTATCAAACAGATCCACACGTTGGTTCTGATGGACAGGCCAGACGATCGCGGGATTTACCGGCGTATTCCGGTGCGGATCATGGGTGCTTTCCATGAGCCACCCGATCCCGTCCTGGTACCAGAACGGATGGAAAAACTCGTAACGGAATTTAACAACAAAAAGCTGCACCCCATTGAGAGTGCAGCGCTGTTTCATCTGAAATTTGAGGGCATCCATCCTTTTGTGGACGGCAACGGACGCACCGGTCGGCTGATTCTTAATTTGTTTTTAATGCAAAACGGCTATCCTCCTGTCGATGTGAAATTTGCGGACCGCAGACGGTATTACGACTGCTTTGACAGCTATTATCGAGACGGCAACGCCGCACCGATGGTTGAAATGGTGGCGGAGTATATAGAAGAGCGGCTCAGGAAATATCTGTCGTATATCTTGTGAATTTCTTAATGGTTGATCTGTTTTTCACAGAATAAAGTGGGCTGCCGTAAAGCAAAAGTTTTGCGGCAGCCCACTTTTAAAACGCATTTTTTACGCGTGAGCCATATCGGTTCCAACGTTTGATTCCTCCTTATTTCATTGTATGCAGCGGACATCTATTTTGCGACGTAAGGCTCTGCCTTTTTAAAATAGTTCGTGTAACCATGTATCTCTCGATCACCCCCTTCGATTGCATAATATGCTATTGTACCGATATTTGCCACATGGGCCACCAAGACCAAATCCCGGTCCCCTATCCCTGATAGCATTTTATGCAACCTTCATATCCCGTGTTAACAAGTTGATTATTACAATCCCTGTCCGGAAAGCTTGTCCAAGTAAAGCGGGCAGTGACACTTTCACGCCGTGTTTCATAGTCTGGCACGTGCCGGATGCGAGACACGGCGTGGATTGAAACATATATCGGGGTTCATATATCGGGGGTATTAAATCGGATGTATAAAAAGGTCTCTGGGTGTCGCCGTATTTCTCGGCTGGGCACGCAGAAGCGGCGGACCCCGATATGCAGGGACCGCCGCTCATTGATGAACGGTAAAACAAGAAAACCAATGAATAGCCGCTTGGTTTTTCTCCGCTTACATTAGCCGCGCCGCGATACATACGAGCGCGAGATGCCGAGCCGCTGGGCCACCTCGCGCTGGGTGAGGGGTTTGCCGCCGTCGAGGCCGTAGCGCAGGCGGATCACCGTGCGCTCGCGCGGCGTGAGCACCTCGTCGATGTAGCTGCGGAGCTGCTCCGATTTCATTTTGCAGTCGAGGTTTTCGAGAATATTGTCCTCGGCGGCCATGATGTCCATCAGGGTCAGAGCGTTGCCGTCCTTGTCGGTGTCGATCGGCTCGTTGATGGAAACGTCCTGCGAGTTCTTGCGGGAGGAGCGGAAATACATCAGGACCTCGTTCTCGATGCAGCGGGCCGCATAGCTGGAAAGCCGGATGCCCTTGGAACTGTCGAACGTGTTGACAGCCTTGATCAGTCCGATGGTGCCGATGGAGATCAGGTCGTCCTGCTCGCCCGAGCCGGAATAGTACTTCTTCACGATATGGGCCACCAGGCGCAGGTTGTGCTCGATCAGCTTCGCTTTGGCCGCCTTGTCCCCCCGCTTCATCTTTTCCAGGCACTCCTGCTCTTCCCGCGCGTTCAGCGGGCGGGGGAAGGACCCCGCGTTCGTGACGTGCAGAATGAGAAAAATCAGCCCGGACACGGCAAGACCGGCGATGGCTCCGAACATGGCGGTCCCTCCCCTTTTTGCGTCAGTACCACCAGTATATGCCGCCGGGGCGGCGCTGTTGCAAGTCCGTGCCGGGACCGGAGAAAGACATGAAAAAAGGCCCCCCCGAAAAAGGGGACCTCACTTTTGTTTTTACCCCGTCACTGCGCGTCCAGCACCGCGACGGCCTGTTTGCCGAGGGCGGCGTACCGCTTCTCCACCAGCGCCTTCGGGAACGAGATCAGGCCGTTGGATTCGTAGGGGTCGTTGAAGTAATAGCGGTCCCGGTCGTAGCCGACGAGCACCAGGCAGTGCTCGCCCGCGATCCACTGAAAGGTCTCGCCGGTGCTCTCGACCACCCAGCGTCTCCCGGGCTTCGGCTCCCGCATGTTGATCGTCGCCCACACGAGGACCGGGCGGTCCTGCAGGATATGGCTGCGCGCCAGCGTCTCCAGCTCCGTCCCCGTCAGGTCGGAAGCCCGCTTTTTCCCGCTTTCTTTCAGAAAGGAATTCAGCACGGAGACGACGACCGGCGCGTAGCAGCCGAATCCGTTGGAGGAATGGGGGTCGCCGACGAACAGCTCGGCCGGGTGCGGGCCGGTCAGCCCGCCGCCGGACTGCTTCAGCGCGCCCTTCGGCGTCCGGTCAACCACCTGCTCGGCCGTGACGTTATAGCCGTAATAGTTGAGGAGCATGGTCGCGCTGACCAGCTCGCAGCCGGTGGCCAGCGTGCCCTCCTGGCTGATGTAGGGGACCTCGAGAATCTTCTTTTGGGAGAGGGCCAGCCAGCCCGCGAGGACCGACAGGGCGACCAGCGCGGCGAGAAGCGAAAAGATCCGCCGCTTCCGCCTTCCGGCCCGCCGCTTTTCCTGCGTTTTCATTTGCTTTTTCCTCCCGTTCCCGCCCAACCCGCGCGAAATTTATTCGTACCATCCCATTTTCCGGATCAACTGATAGGTTGCGGAGTTTTCGTCAAAAAATGTGTAGTTCCCGTTCTGCATCCAGATCGTTCCCCGATAGCCGCCCAGCGCTTTTTTCAGCGCGTCGCTCTGGGGCGTGATGCCGTCTTTGAAGACGACGATCAGACTCAGAGCGATCCGTTCGCCGCCGCGGTCAAAATCGTTCACCTTCCGGTCCAGCAGGTCCTGCCGCAGGGCCGCGAAAAGCTGCGAGCCGGCGGAGGAATCCAGCACGACGACCTTCGACCCGCTGTCCTTGTTTGCGTCGGGGAAATAAATCTCGATGTTTTTCAAGTCTTCCGGCTCGAGATAAAAGACGGGGTCCGAGCTTTGGATGAATTCCGGAAGCTCCGCCAGCCGTTCTGCCGTCTGCTGGTAAGCGTCGTTCTTCGTCTGGTCCTGCGTATAATACTGATAGGTCCGCTTCAGATGCTTCCCGTTTTTGAGCTTGTAATCGAAGCGCACGGGGCTCCCGCCCAACGTCCTCGGAAGATAGAACCGTCCTTCCGAGCGGTAAAACTCTATGATGCTCCGTTGGGTTTCGACCGCCGCCCGGACGCTTTCCGGCCCGGAGAGCGTCGGCCGGATCGCGGCGATGGTCTGCCTGAAGGAGCTGTCCGCATAGATCGAGAGGCTGTTCCTGCTGCCGGACGGCTGCACGGCGACGCTTTCCACCTCGGAGGCCTCCGGGACGCGCGTGTCGTAGCCGAAGCAGCCGGTCGCGAGCACGCCGTAGAACACGGCGAACGAAACGAGGAAAACCCCGTACCACGGCAGGCTCTTTTTCATCCCGCGGAAGCCGCGCGAATAGACGGCCTCCACCACGACGTGGGCGGCCAGCGAGCCGATCAGCACGCCGACCAGAAAGCCGGTCAGGCTGCCCTCGCGCTTCAGGATCAGGCCGAGGCCGAGGCCCGCGGCGCCCGTCAGCAGGAAGCGGATCACGCCCTTCGGGATCGGGAAGGCGAAGTGGTCCTCGGCGGCCTCGCTGCCGCGCCGCCGGTACAGCCGGCAGGCGGCGGCCAGCAGCGCGGCCGTGAAGCAGAGCCACCAGGCGGTGAAGCCCGCGCCGATGGTCAGGCCCAGGCCCGAGAAGAACGGGAGGAACGCCGCCGCGAACGGAGCGAACAGCGTGAGGACGGTCGGGTTCAGAATATCGTCGCCGAGCCCCGGCAGGACCCGCTGCGCGAGGTAGAGCGCGCAGAGCAGCAGGGCCGGGTAGCCCGCGTTGACGCCGAGGACGGAAAGCACCGCGTCCATCGTGCTGCCGCTGCACACCTCCATGAAAACCGAGAACGTGAAGGCGGCGGCCGTGACGAGCAGCAGCCACAGCAGGCCGGTGCCGGCGGAGAGGGAGCCGCTCCCCGAAGCGGGGATGCCGAACGCGCACGCGACCAGGGCCAGCACGCCGAAGCCGACGGCCTGGGGGATCAACAGCGCCGCCAGGCCCGCGCACCAGCGCCCCAGCAGCATGGGCACGCGCCCGACGGGCAGGGCGTGGTAGAGGTCCACGCTGCGCCGGTTCTGCAGGTAACCGAACAGCCGTACGCACAGCACCAGCGCAAACAGCAGGGCCATCGGCACGGCCACGCCCGGAAGCAGCCCCTGCAGCAGGGCGGAGTAGGTGCGGGCGAGCCTTTCGGCCAGGCTCCCCGACGAGGGTGCCGCGAAGCCGGCGTTGTAATCGGAAACGACGTTCTGCAGGGCGACAGTCACGACGACCGGTAGCAGAAGAAGCTGCAGCACCGCGTAGAGCGTGAGCATCCCGGTGCTTTTCTTCAGCGCGTGGAAAAAGACCGCGCGGGCCTCGCGGAGCCGCTCAGGAAAGGATATTGCTGATGTCATAGCCGACGACCTCCATTTCACAGATGAATACTTCCTCCAGCGTCAGCGGCAGCACCTCCGCGAACAGAGGATGGAGCGAGTTGATCTTGGCGAGCAGCTCCTCGCGCGTGGCGCGGGCCACCAGGTTGACCAGCGAGCCGCGCGTCTCCCATTTGACGATTTCGAGCGGGGCGAACGCCGATTTCTCCGGGATCGGCCGGAACACCGCCTGCGCCTTACAGACGCCCAGGCGGAGTTCGTCGATGTCCTTTTCCAGCAGCACGCCGCCCTTGTGCAGCAGGCCCACGTGGTCGCACAGGTCTTCCAGTTCCCGCAGGTTGTGCGAGGCGATCACGACCGTCATCCCGCGCGCGGCCACCTCGTCCGAGATCAGCCGCTTGAGCAGCTGGCGCATCACAGGGTCCAGCCCGTCGAAGATCTCGTCCATCAGCAGGTAGTCCGGGCGCAGCGAGAACGCGCAGATCAGCGCCGCCTGCCGCTGCATCCCCTTCGACATCGAGGAAATCTTCTTTTCGGCCCCGACGGGGAAGATTTTGTTCATCGCCTCGAATTTTTCCGCGTTCCAGCGCGGGTAGAGTTTGGAAAGAAAACCCGCCATGTCCTTCAGCGTGGACTGCGGCGGAAAGTACGGATAGTCCGAGATGAAGCAGACCCGCTCCTTGACCCGCGAATTCTCGAACGGGGCGGCGCCGTCCACCAGCACCGCGCCGCCGTCCGGGCGGTAGATGCCGGCCGCCGTGCGCAGAAAGGTGGATTTTCCGGCGCCGTTCGACCCCACCAGCCCGAAGACGGAGCCGGTTCCGATGCGGAACGACATGCCGTCGAGCGCCGCCTTGCCGCCGAATTTCTTGACCAGATCCTTGACCTCAATCATTCGGAACCTTCCCTTTCGCTCAGAATTTTGCCGACCTGCGAGAGAATCTCTTCCCGCGGGATCCCGCATTCCTCCGCGGCGAGGACCGCCGCCCTCAGTTTCCGCCCCGCCAGCTCGCGCTGGCGCGCGAGCGCCGACGTGCCTTCCGCAAGGAAGGAGCCCTTCCCCGGCACGGTGCGGACGATCCCGTCGCGCTCCAGCATCCCGTACGCCTTCTGCACCGTGTTCGGGTTCACGCCCAGCTCCTCCGCCAGCGCGCGCACGCTGGGCAGGGCCTCGCCCTTCCCCATCGCCCCCAGCGCGGCCATGCGGGTGATGGATCTGTAAAGCTGCTCGTAGATCGGCAGCCTGCTCTGATAGTCCAGCGAAATCATGGTTTCACCTCACCGTATCCACCGTACTATTTCTATTAATACTGATACCGTCTGCACTATAGCAGATCGCGGCCGGAATGTCAACCCGAATTCCGTCCCGGCGCGGAAAAAAAGGAACCCCGCGGCCCGCGGCCGCGAGATTCCCGAAGGCGAAATCGAACGGAGGAAAAGCCCTTATTTCTTGTTGGAGGCGTTGTAGTCCTTCAGCGCGCTGTTGATCTGGTCCGCCATGTTTTTCAGCGCCTGATCCTCGGACTGCTGGCCGTTCAGCATCTTCTGCATCTCGGTTTCCTCGACCTTGCGCACCTGGGTGTAGATCGCGCAGAGGCCGCCGGCGTATTCCGGGCTGGAATCGTGAAGCTGGTCGATCGCCGTCTGGAACTGCGGGTATTTTTTCACGTTCTCTTGGAAAACAGACTCCTTATAGGCCTCCGTGGTGATGGGGAAATAGCCGGTCTTGGTGTTCCAGAAAGCCTGCTGTTTGGGGGACACCATGAATTTGATGAATTCCCATTTTGCGGCCTGCTTGCGGGCGTCGTCGCTCTTGACCATCCAGAGGGAGGCGCCGCCGATCGAGACGCCGCCCGTCGAGGAGGAGTCGATGCCCGGAAAATAGGCTGTGCCGAGCTCGAATTTGCCGTTGATGGCCTTCAGCAGGCTGGCGAGGCCGGCCGTGCTGTCGGTGTACATCGCGAGCTTTCCGTTGACGAAGCCGGACTGCGCGTTCTTCTTGTCAATGGCGTAAGCCGGCATGGCGCCGCTCTTGACCAGCTCGTTGTATTTTTTCAGGAAAGCCGCGCCGCCGCCGTTGGAATCGAACACAACCTTGGTGGGGGCGCCAGTGCGGCCGTTGCCGTTGTCGAAGATCGGCTGCTTCGCCTTATCGATGATCTGGTCCATGAACCAGCCGTAGACCCACAGGCCGATGGCGCCCTGCGTCACGTTGCCGGAGGAGTCCTTTTTGGTCAGCTTGGGGGCGATGTCGATGATCTCCTGCAGGCTCTTCGGCGCCTCCGCGACGCCGGCCGCCTGGAAGAGATCCTTGTTGTAATACAGCAGGGGGGTGGAGGAGTTGAACGGCATGGAATACAGCTTGTTGTCCGCCGTATAATAGGCCGCGATATTGGCGTCGATCTGCTTGATGTCCCATTTGTCGCGGTCGATGTAATTCTGCATCGGGTCGATGTAGCCGCTGTCGATCAGGTAGCGGGTCCCCAGCTCATAGCACTGGAAAATGTCCGGCCCGCTCTTGGAGACCATCGCGCTCTTGAATTTGTTGATGCCGTCGTCGTAGCTGCCCTGATACTGGGCGGTGACTTTGATATGCCCGCTGTTGTCGGAGTTGAACTCGTCGATCATGGTCTGCAGCGCCGCCGCGTTGGCGCCGCCCATCGAGTGCCAGAAAACCAGATCGACCTGCGGCCCGCTCTTCAGGTCGACGGACGCCGCGGAATCGGCGGGAGCCGCCGACGAAACGGCGTCGTTCCCGGAATTCGCCGCGCCGGAATCGGCGCAGCCGCCCAGGAGCAGGACGCCGGTGCACAGAGCCGCAAGCAGGCAGGAAGCCGCCTTTTTCAGAGATGATTTTTTCATGTTCTACTCTCCTTTGTAAGATGCGATAGATTGGTCGGCCGGGCATGATCTATCTTCCAGCGTCCGGGACAAAGCCGGGCGCGTATCGGTTCCTATCCCTTGACGGCGCCGGACATCATTCCCTCCACCAGCTGCCTGTGGCCGAAGATGAAGACGATCAGCGAGGGGAGGGTCACCAGCGCCACCCCCGCGAGCGCCATGCCGAAGCTCAGCGCGGAATCGGCGTCCTGCAGCGCCGAGATGCCCACCTGCACCGTGCGCATCTCGCTTTTGCTGGTGACCAGCAGCGGCCACATGTACATCCCCCACGAGCTGAGGAACGAGGTGACGGAGAACGCCGCGATGATGGGGCGCGCGAGAGGCGTGGCGATCTGGGTCAGGAACCGCACGTCGCCGCAGCCGTCGATCGCCGCGGCCTCGTGGATCTCCCTGGCCATGGTCAGAAAATACTGCCGGATCAGGAAGATCCCGAGGGCCGAGGCGGCGTAGGGAAGGATCAGCGCCTGGTAAGTGTCCAGCCAGCGCCACGCGCAGATCGTCAGGTAGTTGGAGACGATGGTGACCTCGCCCGGCACCATCAGGGTGGAAAGGATGATGAGGAAGATCGTCTTTTTCCCCTTGAATTCCAGAAAAGCGAAGGCGTAGGCGGCCGTGACGGAGGTCACGATCTGAAGCAGGAGAATCGCCAGGCTGACGAAGAGGGTGTTGAGGAACTGCCGCACGAGCGGCGTTTCGGTCAGCACCTTGACGATGTTGCCGAAATAGAGCTGGGAGGGCCACAGGCTGACGTTGTTGGAAAGGATGTCGCTGTCCGGCGTGACGCTCATGGAGATCATGAACCAGAACGGGAAAAAGAGGAACAGGGCCAGCAGGGCGGTCAGAATCCACTGCGCCGCCTTTCGGACGGATGCCATGGGGTTCAAGAGTAAAACACCATCCTTTTTTCATTCTTGAACTGGATCAGCGTAATGGCAAGGATGATGAGGAACAGCACGACGGACTGGGCTGCCGCCGGGCCGAAGCGGAAATTGAAGAAAGCGTCCCGGTAGATGTTGTAAACCATGATGTTGGTGGCGTCGCCCGGGCCGCCCTGCGTGATCACGTTGATCTGCGTGAAGGACTGGAACGCGGCGATGATGTCGGTGATCAGCACGAAGAACAGCATGGGCGACAGGCAGGGCACCGTGATGCGGAACAGCTTCGTGAGGCCGGACGCGCCGTCGATCTCGGCGCTTTCCAGAATGCTTTGGGGAATGTTCTTCAGCCCCGCGTGCAGGTAGATGAAATTGCTCCCCGACATCAGCCAGATGGTGATGGCGGCCATGCTGTACAGGGCGATGTTCGGGTCCTGGAACCAGAGGACGTCCGTATGGAACAGCTTGTTCACGATGCCGCTGGTCGGGTCGAACATCTGCTGGAACAGCAGCGCGAACGAGCCGGCCGCCGCCGCGATCGGCATGGTGAAAACGACGGGAAAAATCCGGAAGGCGCGCCCTTTCCCGTTGGCCAGGTTCGCCGCGAGGAAGCCGAGCGCCATCGAACCGACGATCACGATGGCCGCAAAGACGACCGTGTTGCCCATCACCTTCCGGTAATCCGGGGAGACGAAAAGGTCCCGGTAGTTTCCAAGCCCCCGGAAGATCCGGGCGGCCCCCTCGTTGCTCGTCAGGAACAGGCTCAGATAGACCGTCCGCGCGAACGGGAAAAACAGAAAAACGATAAAGCAGATGCTCGCCGGAGCCAGAAACAGGTACGGTGTCATCCGTTCGACCCATCCCTTTCTGCGGCGGGGAACGGCGCGCCCCGCCGCTTTCTCCTTCTCCGGCGCCGGCGGAATCGTCCCGGCAGGGCGTTTCAGAGGCGTTTCGTTTTCCACGGTTTCGCATATCCTCCCTTTCTCGGCATTGCGGATCGTTTCCATCATATCAAACATCGCGGGTGCCGTTGTCACGATCGGGTAATCCCCGTGTAAAAGTTGTGAAAAGGGAACGAAAACAATCCGTGCGGGAGGGGAGAGGCGGTTTTCCGCCTTCCGGAGAGGCCGGCCGCGCCTTCGCCCGAACCCCGCCGCCCGCCGGGGCATATCATGCCGTATCGGATGAAAGGAGGAGGGGTTCGATGACGGAGGTCGCGTACGACCGTGCGAAGGCCGTGAGGTATGCCGAGACCTGGGCCTTCAGGCGGAACCCGCGCTATATGAGCTTCGACGGGATGGGCGGCGACTGCACCAATTTCGCCTCGCAGTGCGTGTTCGCGGGCTGCGGGGTGATGAATTACACGCGCGAAGTCGGCTGGTATTACAGCAGCCCGCGCAGCCGGGCGGCCGCGTGGAGCGGCGTGGAGTATCTGCACCGGTTCCTCGTCTCCAACCGGGGGGCGGGGCCGTATGCCGAGGAGACGGACCCCGCCGGCCTGCTGCCGGGCGATCTGGTCCAGCTCGGCGCGGCGGGCGGGCGTTTTTACCACACGCCGGTGGTCGTCGCCGTGCGGGGCGGGGAGATCCTCGTGGCGGCGCACACGTTCGACGCGCTGTACCGCCCGCTTTCGAGCTATTCCTTCTCCGCCCTGCGCTGCCTGCATATTCCGGGGGCGAGAAGGTAGCGGGATTTACAGCGGCGGGGCACCTGTAGTATACTGTTGTGGAAATGAACGAAAGAGGGAACGGAAAAATGGGCTTTGCGCCGCTGAAGAAATTCTGGAACGGACGTCCGAAACGGAGGAATCTGCTGCTGACCGCGTCCGCGCTGGCGGTGGTGCTGATCGTGTTTCTCACGGCGCGCGGCCGCGGCGGAGAGCCGTCCCAAGCCGTGCCGACGGCCGGATTTTCCTCCGGGCAGGGGACGTCGGAAGCGGCCGTTCCCGGCGGCGCGGAGGAAGGCTCCGCGAGCCTTCCCGCCGGGGAGGGGGAGGCTGCCGGAGAGGGGGACGCTTCGCCGGCAGCCTCCGATTCCTCCGCCGGCGGAGTCTCGGACGCGGCCGGGGCCCCGGTCGCCGGCTCGGAAACGGAGGAGACGCCGGGGCAGGACGGCTACAGCGGGGGCAAAATTTCGAAAGAGGAGTACGACCGGCTGGAAGACGGCATGACCTACGCGCAGGCGGTGCGGGTGATCGGCGGCGAAGGTTCCCTGACGGGCCGCACGGGAAATCTTACGGTCTACGAGTGGAAGGGCTACGGCTCGGGCGACGCGTCGGCCCGCCTGACCTTTCAGAGCGGCAAACTTTCCCGGAAATACCAGTTCGGCCTTTAGCAGGCTGAGCCTGTTTCGGCCCGCCGTTCAGCAGGGAGAAAAAAAGGGGCTTTGTTCGGCGGGACAGTCCGGGGCGCCTCTCGCCGATTTTATTGGGCTGCGCCGTCCGTCCTGTTTGGACGGCGCGCGTAAAAGTTTTCCCCCGCCTTTTTCAAAAGGCGGGGGAAAACTTTTTTTCTTATTTCGATTTTATTTTGGATAAAAGTATTTTCCGTACTTGAAAAATGATGGAATATCCATAATCCGCCCACAAAATCCCGTTTTTGCGAACACCGCAATTCTCCTTTGTGCATAATATGGAGCGAATTCGTTTTCCATCATTACTCGTGCGAATGGAAGGAGAAAACACCATGGACAATCGACCCTATGGGATGAATCAGGGGCTTTCGGCACAAACGGACGGAAAGGACTGCACGCCGACGCCGGCGCCTTTTCCGCGCGTCACGCCGGAAGCTATGGCATATGTGCCTTTTCAGCAGCCGGGCGACCTGTACTCGGCGATGACCGGGCTTGAGAACGGCACGATTTTCCCCGTGCTTGACAAGCCGTTCCTGGGAGGAGATGTCGGGAAATGAGCGAGAGAGAGCGTCTGCTGCGCCAGATCAGCGCCAACGAGTTTGCCGCGTGGGAGTTCCACCTGTACCTTGATTCCCACCCGGGCGACTGCGGTGCGGAAGCCCAGCTGAGGGAATACAGCCGGAGGGCGCAGGAGCTTACCGAACAGTACGAAGCGGCCTACGGTCCGCTCCATGAGACGCCGGTCGCCTCCAACCGGTGGGCGTGGATCGCCGAACCGTGGCCCTGGCAGGTCGGAGAGGAGGACCAGTGACATGTGGGTTTACCAGAAACGCCTGCAGTACCCCATCAAGATCAGAAGCACCAACCCGGCGCTCGCCAAGATCATCGCGACGCAGTACGGCGGCCCCCACGGGGAGATCGGCGCGTCGCTCCGCTATCTGAGCCAGCGGTATGTGATGCCTTATCCGGAGCTCAAGGCTATTCTGAACGATATCGGCACCGAAGAACTGGCGCATCTTGAGATGGTCGGCACCATCGTCTATCAGCTTACGCGCAACCTGACGCCCGAGCAGATCAAGAAAGCCGGCTACGACGCCTATTTCGTGGACCATACCACCGGGATCTACCCCGTCAGCGCCGCCGGGGACCCGTTCTCGGCCATGACGATCGACTCCACGGGGGACACCCTGGCGGATATCCATGAGGACCTCGCCGCGGAGCAGAAGGCCCGCATGACCTACGACAACATCCTGCGCTTCTGCACGGACGAACCGGATGTGCGCGACGCCATCCGCTTCCTGCGCGCGCGGGAGGTCGTGCACTACCAGCGCTTCGGCGAGGGCCTGCGGATCATCACCGACAATCTGGACGACAGGAACTTCTATGCGTTTAACCCCGCCTTCGACAAAAACCGCGGGAACATGCTTTCCGGCGGCCTCCGCTCCAACACGGCGGCGGTCCATGCGAACGTCTCGGGCCGGACCGCGGCGAACACGGGCACGGCGGGCGCGCAGTCGAACGCGTGGAACCGCCCGT
>ENA-UOOI01002682-UOOI01002682.1-fermentation-metagenome-genome-assembly--contig:-NODE-2682-length-14837-cov-7.144297_pt1 | contig 14837 bp, 13 predicted proteins | sample MGYA00245779_ERZ724027 | MGnify/ENA primary metagenome ERZ724027 (study PRJEB28704, sample SAMN03018318) | fermentation metagenome | biome: anthropogenic terrestrial biome; feature: soil; material... | reverse complement strand
TGACATTTTTTCGAGCCTTTTATCAAAGTGAAAACCAGTGCGCTTGTATGTTGTGCCAAGCTCCGCTATCATAATTGCTTCATCGAGAGTATCTGCTTTCTCAATAAGCTTTTTAAGTAATTCAAAATTTGTTGGCTCAAGGATTTTATCTTGCACCCGTCTTTGAAGATCACCAATCAATTCTTGTTTGCTTGTCTCTTTCAACATCGTTATTCCTCCTCAGAATGGCTAAGCCATTCGGTTTCTATTTTTTCATACGGCAAGTCATTCTTTGAGCAAAAAGATTTAAGTTTTTTCATTGCTGTAAGATTAGGACGCGCCTTGCCTTTTTCCCAACGATTAACAGTCGATGGGGAGACGCCCAATTCTTTAGCAAAATCTTCTTGCGTTATAAGCATTTTTTGACGAAGCATCTTAATACTGTTGGATAATTGCATTTCGATTGCATCTCCTTATCATTATATAGTCATCATTCTATCATAAAACTGGCGTTTTTACAATAAAATAACTGAAGTAAAACTTACAGTTCTCTGCCTACCAAAACGATACTCGAGAGTATTGTATAGACCAGCTTATTACTCTAAATTGAGTAATGGAAAAGGTGAAACGGCTTGCTACTATCTTTTCTTCTACAGTAGCTTTGTCAACTCGACATCAACTAAACAGTAATCTAATCAACTCGCCACGTTTTTGACAGTAATTTCGTCAACTCAGTAGGCAAATAGTAATGATGTCCACCCAACCTTTTATTTTTGTGGTTTTAGATATGTTCTTACAATAAATATTTTTAAGCCTTGAAACCAAGTTGATTGCAAGTATAAAATCACGTAAACCCCTTTATATCAAGCCCTTTCACACTCTTATTTATCAACCCTTGACATCAATACTACCGTCTCAACATGGCTTGTCTGTGGAAACATATCAATAGGCTGTATCTCCCCCACCCGATACCCGCGCGCCGCCAAGAATCTGACGTCCCTCTCCTGGGTTACCGGATTGCACGATATATATACTATTTTCTTCGGCGACAGGCGCGCAAGCGAGGATAAGAACATTTCATCGCTGCCGCTTCTCGGCGGATCCATGAACACGACGTCGATTTTTTCTCTCCGTATGTTTCGCCGGACGCTTGCCCGGCGTGATTTTCCAATCTTTCTTTGGGAACAACTGCTCAAAATTGCAAAATCAATCCGTAAGCATAAAATCTGCCCATTCAGTCGGACAGACTTTATAATGTTCTCTCCAATAATATATCCGCTCCATATATTGCTGCTTGCGCTCCTCGACAATCTGTTCGCATTCCGGCACGCCGTAATGCCTGATGATTGCCGTTAACTCATAGATCGGGAACCCGATCGCATGCCCCTTTGTATGAACCACGCCGCAGGCTTGCCCAACGGCATGGCACAGTGCGATATCCTCAGGAGAGTCGATTTCCTTTGCCACCGCGTGAGCCCGCAAAATCGCGTGCTGTGCCACGGGCATTTTCACTTTGCCGGCAGCCCAGGCTTTTGATGTCAGCACGGCAGTTTCAAACCGCTTTTCGTTCGGATAACGCGTAAGCAACATTTGAACGGTTTCATCGGCAAATTCAAATGCCCACAAGACCATTGTCCGATGATTTTGCTCTTGAATCAATACGGTTAAGTCAGCTAAGAACGCACTGTTTTTAGCAAAAAGAACCTGATTTTTTCTTTTGATTCTGTTTTGCACCTCATAAAACCAATCCATATTTTCTCCCTTTGATCAATAAATGCTTGTCTATCACTGCATGGCGGCACATTTTTATGCTGACATCCAACCGGACCACACAATACTGTCAAATTCAAAAAACATCTATCCTGTACACTCGCGAAGCGCCGACATCAATATCGTTCACGAAAGCTCGGGGGACGGTTCATGAAGATCTTGCATTTGGACAAACCGACTGGACAAGCTTGATGCGTGAATATCATGAATTGTCCCTTTTATTACGGAAACAAAGCCATACATAGTGTAGGTACAAGTCATGTCATCTTCGGTGGCAAAGGTACTCCCTCTCGATAAAATGCACCGCTACCGATTCAGGGACAGTGCAAATTTTAACGATTTCAGGTTCTGCACACCCCTGTTTTACCACAATTGTCCAATTGATTTGTGCTTGTTTATTCTTTCTTCACCCACCAACCGCCGCCGTCGCGATACCCGTTGCGCTCCATAAATGGCGTTACCAGCTTGACGTATGGCGCTTTGCATTCGCATTGCAGAATTACAGCGACCTTTTCGACAAGTTCTACCTGCAATGCACACCACGATTCATATCGCGCTTTTATTTCGGGTGTACTATCATCCTCGTCAGCCTCGTCCATCAGCCAGCCAGCCTCGTTCCAAGCGCCTGCAAACGATGCGGCCAAAGCGGATTCGGTATAGTCGTTGCCGAGCATATTGCGCCATTCTTCCGCGGATATTCCGGCCAGCGGCTCACTCACCATTATTACAGTTCCCTCGGGCAGCTTTAAGGAATCACCTTCGTCTGCGGAATCATCATCTTCGGAATGATCATATTTTCTGATGACCTTTTTTATTTTATCCAGCGGAAACGGCACCTCTTCGGCCGGATGATATTCAATGCTCTCTATCTGCGCAACAGTCTCATGGTTATCCCTCCCTGCAGGAACAACGACATAGTCCTCTGCTTTGAGATTACCGTCATCGGTCAGATAACAATATGTTTTTCCGTAATCATCAAACTGAACGTTGCAGAAGATGTAATCCGTCTGCTTGCGCAGTGGTTTTTCATACACTGCCGGGTCAAGGATTTCACCCATTCCGTAAAAGCGCATAAAATCAAACACTGTTTCCGCGAAAGCTGAAAAGTCGTCAGGGAGTCCATTTTTATCGAAAGTGCCGTTCAGGACTTTTTGTTCGCCGTACAGGTAATCAACCGTGATTTTATAGTCCTTTGTTTCAAGCGGATTGACGACAACATCAGGAGGATTCCCTTTGGTATGCGCAAAAAACTCATCAACATCAATATCATCTAAAAGCGCTGTGACGCCTTCCTCAACATGATAGTTTCGTGACACCTGGCAGCCACTGCCGATATTTTGAATATGCTCCAAAACCTCGCTTTTTCTGTCTATGGTGATGTGCTCGCTATAATCCCATGTTGCATACTCCCAAGCCGAACCTTCGGGTATGAAGCCGAGCTTAATTTTCATTATGCGGTGATATTCAACCGCGATTCTTTCAATTCTGTCTGACTTCGCCATGCCGTCAAAGACGAGCAGTTCCGGCATTTCCAGACCCAGTCGAATGGTGTCGGATATATTGTCCAATTCATCAGAGCAACCGGTGCAAAGAGAGCCTCTGAAATGATATGATACATTATCTGTGTTCGTAATTGTCATTTCCCAGTCACCAACGTCAGTAGCAAATGCCACATCGTATTCATCAGAAAAGTAATCGCCGACGATTTTCAAAATATAAGCGGCTTTTTCGGCTTCAATTTTGGAGTTCCTTGTACGGGTCTTGACATGTTTCTTTCCATCTCCATAAGCATATGCGGTGAAACACACGCTTCCGTCCGCCATAATGGAAAGATGCTGTTCAATTTCATCATCGGGCAATGGACACGGACCATAGCAGATATTATTGGAGATTATCAATAGTTTTTGAGCGACCCCTTTGAAAATAAACGAACTTGTTCCGCCATCTCCAGACAGGCGTTCCAACCTACCAAGCGCCGTGATAAACCACAACCTATTTTCAAGGGAAAGGATATCTTCACCGCAACCCGAACGATGTGTAACATAACGCCACCTTGAAAAAATGGCGGAGCCAAGGAGATGAGTGTCGTCGATACTATCGATTATCTTGTCAAGTTCACGATAGTCGCTGAAAGCCTTCGTGGTGGGATATGCGGCTTCAAAGGCTTTCCCACCGTCCATTTTAAAGCCGAGCGAAAAGCACTCATCGGCGAAAGCAGGGTCTTCAACTTCATGAAGCACAGTTTTTATGTCTCGAAATTTGTCAAACCATTTCACCGCAAACACATTAACATCTTCATTTGCGGGCATAATCCCACCCCCTCTTAAGCGTCCTCGTCGCGAGGTCCTGAATCCTCTTGCCTCTCGTCGGTAATATCCTTAAATCCACCGCTGAAAAACCAACCGTGCGCCTCAATAAAACGGACGAACATATCACAAAACTGATCGCTCGATATGGCGGGATGAATCTCAGCGACTCCGTTAATCTCTACCAAACGGCAATTTGGAATTGCGTCGGCATGCGGCAAGGCGTCTAAAATCCGGTCGGCGGCCAGTTGGTATTTTTGAACCCGCGCTTCATCTTCTTCACTTGGAGTTTGGATACGAGTCAGGTCCATATTATCGATTAAGTCCGCGAGCTTCACACGGCAGGCGAGTTCGTTTGGCAAAACTCGACTGATGAAATCATCATAAGATTCGCCTTTTCGCTTTGTCAAACAATCCAGAGCTATGATAATCTCATTGTCAAATCCCCGCGATTTTAAATCCTCGAGGGTAATATTCGTATCCTCTATCACATCGTGTAGCACGGCACAGATCTTCGCGGCTTCGCTTTCGCAATTCATCATTACCCGGAGCGGATGCAAAATATATGGATTGCCCCCTTTGTCGACCTGCCCGTGATGAGACTTCGCGGCGATCGCAATCGCTTTGTTTAACATGTTAATCCTCTCCTTTGTCAAAATCAAGCGCCCCGTGCTTTTCAAGCCACGCAATCAAAAAGGGTCGGTCTTTGTTTGCCGGGGCTTCAAACCACTGCGAACAAAGGCGGCACTGTATGCCTCTTATCACAAGCGGTTTCGTATAATACCGCGCAGAATCACATTCCTCGCTGCCAAGACAAGAAGCAGGAAAATCTATACCAAACTGGCTCTTCGAGTAGTCTTTCGTACACATCAGATTGATCTCCTCATCATCGGCTTTACCGCTTTCCAAGGCTTCCCGTAAAAGGGTTTGCGCGATTTTGCCTATCTTCAGTTTGGAAAGAGCATCAATCGGAGCATGCCACGACATCTCGGACTTAATCGTCCTTTGACTTGATGGCATATGCGCGTCGCCAAGCCCCAAAATGCCGAAACATCAATCCTGTTCACACGCGAAGTGATGACATCAATCTCGTCCACTCGCGCCAAAATCCGCCCTCTGGACTTGTTCCCGCGAAGCGTTATTTTTCCGTTTTTGGCACACCGGCTTTTTACCCCAAATCCCGGAAAGCCCAGTATTACTGGGCTTTTCACACACTCACTTCTCCACCCTTGACATCAAGACTATCGTCTCAACGTGGCTTGTCCTGGCAAACATGTCTACCGGTTGGACTTCCTTGACACTGTACATTCTGCTCAATTGTTTGAGGTCTCTCGCGAGGGTGGCGGGATTACATGATATATAGACTATACTCTGGGGCGACATTTCTCCCATGGCTTGAAGCACCGTAGTATCGCATCCCTTACGCGGCGGGTCCACGACTATCACGTCAGGCTTGATGCCTTTATTTTTGAGGTCTTTCATGACGTTTTCCGATCTGCCGGCAATAAACTCGGCATTGGAGATGCCATTGAGCTTTGCATTTTCTTTGGCGTCCTCCACGGCTTTTTTGACTGATTCGATGCCTATTACCTGCTTTGCCCTTTGTGCAAGGAAGAGTGAGATGGTGCCCACGCCGCAGTATGCGTCTATCACCAGTTCGCCGCCCTTAATATCGGCGAATTGAAGGGCCTTTGAGTACAATATTTCCGTCTGCATGGGGTTGACCTGAAAGAAGGATGCCGGCGATATATAAAATTCAAGGCCTCCGATCCGGTCAATTATTCTGTCTTTGCCATACAGCAGTATGTTTTTATTTCCGAGGACAACGTTGGTGTCTTCGGTATTGACATTCAATATGAGTCCCACAAAGCCATCCGTTTTTTGCAGCCTGTCAATGAGCTGCTGTTTATGAGGTAGGCTGTTTTCTGTGGCCACAATGATCGCCATTACCTCTCCCGTCCCTCGGGAGCATCTGGTGATTATATGCCTTACAAGTCCATGTTTTGTGCTCTCGTCATATACGCTTATATTGTACTCCCTTATGAATTCAAGTATCTGTCTTGCTATGACCTGCGACCTCTTGTTTTGTATCATACATTCTTCAATCGGTACTATCTCATGCGACCGGCCCTTATAAAGGCCCATCGCAGCTGTTCCGTCCACATATGCTACCGGATACTCGGCTTTATTTCTGTAATAGTATGGCTCGTCCATTCCTAAGACGTCATTTACCTCGGTATCAATATTCCCTATCCTCCTCAGGGCGTCTTCTACCTTGCTCTTCTTAAACCGCAGTTCTCCTTCATAGCTCATATGCTGCAGTCGGCATCCGCCGCATGTCTCATAAACTGAACATGCCGGTTTTATCCTAAAAGGAGAGGCTTTTAATACCTGTATGGTATCGGCCACGGCATAATCCTTCTTTACCTTTGTGACCTCGGCCAGCACTGTTTCGCCGTCTATAGCCCTTTCCACAAACACCGTCATGCCGTCATACTTTGCGATCCCCTGGCCTTCGCTCGCCATTTTTTCTATATTAAGCTGCAATTTTTGCCCGGCCTTTATATCCATTTCTTTCCGCACCGCTTTCTAAGTCTCTTAGTCTATAATTATTTTAATACATTATACATAAAAAAACACCCATAATAATGGGCAATAAATTAATTTGCATAAAACTATCAAAGGCATCAAGACTGCTGACTTGATGCCTGATACATTACTTATCATGAAAGCAGCGGTAAATTCCTACCGGCTTGCATTATTTTAACCGAAGATAACGCCTTTGGACATCCACTTGTCTATGACGTCGTCAGTATAGCCCATTTCCTTCAAAACTTCTCTTGTATCCCCGCCGATCTTTGGCGGATGCTTAAACTCCGGCGTACCCTGGCTTTGGATGGTTACCGGTGTATTTGCAAAGATTCTGGTGTCTCCATTGGCAAGTTTTACCTCCCTCAGATAATCGTTGGCCCAGGCCTGGTCGTCTTCCAATACGTCGGGAATATGCTGCACGACCTCGCACGGGAAATCGCCCTCTTCAAAGATTCGCATCCATTCATCTCTGGTCTTTGTAAGCATCCGCTTTTCGATCATAGCCGTGATCTCTTCAGAATAAAGAATACCGCCCACAGGCGAGTTATACTTCTCGTTTTCCATAAGCTCGGGCAGATCCGTTAGCTGGGCAAATTTAGGAAGGTATGCAAGATAATTCGTACCGGCTACCATTATCCAAAGTCCATCCTTGCATTTATAGGTGTTTGATATAGGGTCGATGGCTCTCTTTCTGGACATGGGATATTTGATCCCCAACTGGGACTCCACGAGCATTGAGCTTAGCAAATAGATGGCTGACTGATAGAGACCCGACGTTACAAGATCGCCCTTTCCTGTTTTCGTCCTGTTGTATAATGCGGCGAGAATACCGGAAAGTATGGCAAGAGTTAGCGTATGGTCACCAACCGTGGCAGGAGAATTACATGGGATCTCGCCGGCCTCGGCTATATCCAGAAGGATGCCGCTGCGCGCAAAAAACGCGGTGCTGTCAAAACCCGGTTTATCTTTAAGGGGTCCCTTGTCTCCATAACCTTGGACCTGCGCATAGATAAGTTCGGGATACCTCTCCTGCAGCTCCTCATATGTCAGATTCAGCCTTTTTAAAGCATCCGTCCTGAAGTTGGTGATAAAGATATCCGCATTCTCCAAAAGCCTATAGACGATTTTCGCACCCTCTTCACTCTTCATGTTGATAGAAATAAACTTCTTACCGTAATTATCAGTTGCAAAAATAGGATTGTTATCGTCGGTGGTCTCTCCATTATACCGCCATCCATCTCCCTTCGAAGACTCGATCTTGATGACGTCCGCGCCCCATTCTCCAAGAATCTTAGCGCAGCAGGGCCCGGCCACATAGGTAGACATCTCTATTACCTTTATACCGGACAGTATCTTTTCCTGCACACTTATCACTCCATTTCCCTTTGTATTATAATTTTTATGAATAAATTCCCAGCATACGGGAAAGTCATCTCATAACCGGCACAGTGTTTCATGAAATGAACAGTCTTGTGAATCTTGGGTAAAACATCCCCGTTTATGTATAGCAATAATTATGCCATGGAAACCCAGCTGTAAATGCATGTTTTCCACAGCGTTAATATCACACGGTAACCGGTCATATGTTGATGAAAATATGGAATGCAGAAAAAGCAGAGAAAAGGTGACGTCCTGTATAATTGTGTACAACATTGTATAATAGTTTACAGCATTTTAACACATATGTAGTAGTTTATAAAAAACACCCCATATCGGGTGTTATCTTCTAAATCTATCCCGCAGCAAATGATGATTCAACACGTAAGTAAAATAGTTGTAAGCGGCCCTTTTTATATATCTTCTGCTCTGCGGTATCAGGCACAAAATCCCGATGATATCGGTTATAAGGCCGGGGGCTATGAGCATGACGGCCCCGATCAGTACCAGCAAACCGTCCGTAAACTCGTCTGTAGGAAGATTTCCCCTGTAAAGCTCGTCCTTTACCCTGCGGAACGTATTAAGGCCCTCCCTCTCCGCGATTACGGCGCCTACTATACCAACGCCTATTACTATAAATATCATTTCGAGATAGCCTATATGCCTGCCTATCGCGATCAAAAGCAGGAGATCCAGTACGGGTATTGCCACAAATATTCCAAAGAGTCTCCAGAACATCATATCACCTCTTATCTATATGTTTCCCGCCGGACCCGCAATAAATTCTGAGGCAATATATAACAGTTTTATTTTTATTTAAATATGCTATAATGTATCTGCAAACATAAGTTCAGGTGATATCAATGAGAAACGTACTGCATATCGATATGAATGCGTTCTATGCTTCGTGCGAGCAGAGCGTGGAGACAAAATACAAGGCCAGGCCGCTTGCCGTCGCCGGCAACCCGGAAATGCGCCACGGCATAGTGCTCACGGCATCCTATGATGCGCGCAAATTCGGCGTCAAAACAGGCATGCCTCTGTGGCAGGCAAAAAAACTCTGTCCCGATATCATATTCACGCCTCCCGATTATGACTTATACATACATATGTCTCATAAAATAATGGAAATACTGACAAATTATTCACCATTAGTCGAACAGTTTTCCATAGATGAGGCATGGGTCGACATCACCGGTACGGAACATTTATGGGGGCCGCCGTCAAAGGCAGCCGAGAGGATACAGGAAAGGATAGGCAATCAGCTGGACCTGCCATGCTCCGTAGGGATGTCCGACAACAAACTGCTCGCCAAAATAGCGTCTGATATTAAAAAGCCCAACGGCATAACGGAACTCCGGGCGGATGATGTGGAGACCGTATTATGGCCCATGCCCGTAGAAAATCTGATAGGCGTGGGAAGAAACATAAAAGAGAGCCTGAATAGATGCGGGATCTATACCATAGGTGATTTGGCAAGGACCCCATATAAGTTTCTCATAAATATGTTCGGTAAAAATGGGCATTATCTGTATATGTTCGCCCATGGAGTAGATAAGACTCCGGTAAGGCCAAACTATGAAAATACAAAGTCCTTTGGCAATTCCATAACGCTGCCCTATGACTATAGAAACAGGGATGAGATAAAAAAAGTGATCCTCTTTCTCACCGAGGAGGTTTGTGGGAGAATGAGAAACAAGGGATTCACAGCCGGCAGGGTAAGTCTGACATTGAAAGATCATACCTTCTCCAGTCGCACCCACAGCATGACCCTGCAGGATCACCGTTACAGCACGGAGGACGTATTCGACGCCGTCATGATTCTCTTCGACAGATTTTGGGAAAAAGAGCATATCCGCCTTGTGGGCGTCTCCGTGTCAAAACTCGATATATATGATTATGCCACACAATTGTCATTTTTGGATAATGTGGACCGGGCAAAGAAAGAGAATGTAAATATCGCCATAGATAAGATCCGAAATAAGTATGGCATGAATGCCATACAGCGCGCATCTCTTCTAAATACGGATTTTAAATACTCTCCCCTCACCGGTATGAAAAACTTTGATCCGAGATAAAAGCATCGGGCTCTTTAGAAGGAATGGATCGTCACGCCCTTCACCACACGGTTGACCGTTCCTGTGGGAGAAGGCGTATCAGGGGTATTTCCCACTTTGATCGATGAATGCAGCGCTACGGTCTGTGCAAACATGACGTCCGCCAAGGCCAAATACCCATCGGGCAAAAGCGTTTTACATGCTGCGAATTCAAAGGTCTTACCCGTGAATTTTATTGCTCCCGGCTGTGCAATGGCAGCGACCTGAGCCGCAATATCATCGGCATGAACTTCCTCTAAGATATCGATGTCATATTGACGTGTGTATGGATCGTTATTGACGAAATCGAATACCAATGTTTTATTATCGACAAATGATTTTGGACCATGGCGAAATCCCATTGATGAATCAAAGACGGTTGCAATTTTCCCTGCAGTCAACTCTAAGACCTTTAGCTGCGCTTCTCGGGTCAGGCCTGCCAAACTCCCGGAGCCAAGATAGACGATCCGATCGTAATCGCAGTCGATGAGCTGCTTTATTTCTTTTTCTCTTTGTATTACTTCCTTTCCCAGCTCAATCAGGGCGCGTACATAATCCGATTTTTTATCGATCGCCGTTTGATCAAAAACCAAGAGACACGACAGAGCCATACATGAAAAACTTCCCGTCATTGCAAATCCTTTGTCATTTGATCGGTCTGGCATTAGCAATAATAAATTGTTTGGATCGCCTCCGGCATTTTTGGCGAGCTCCCCTTCTTTTGCACAGGTGATCGTTAGGTGATGTATATTTTCCACATACTTGTTCGCTATTTCTACGGCTGCGACACTTTCGGGACTGTTTCCGCTTCTTGCAAGTGAAACCAGTAATGTCGGTTCATGTTTAAATAGATACTCTTCCGGCGAGGCTACGATATCGGTCGTTCCGACGCTCTGGAAGATGAATGATCCATTATCCCCGTGAAGATTTAGATAGGAAACGACGGTATTCCCGACGTATTGAGAGGTTCCGGCGCCGGTAAATATGACCCGTACCCTTCCTCCCGCCTTTGCTTTGACTTTATCTAAAAATTCTTTGATCAATACCTTATTATTTTTATACATATCGATAACTTCCTGCCATAATTCAGGCTGCCGGCATATTTCTCCGGTAGTGATCACGGCCCCCATTTTCTCTAATTCTTCTTTAGAAAGTTCATACATGCTGATTCCCCCATTCTTTTTCTAATTTCTTACGTGGCTTATCTTATAGCGGAACTGATCGGCTCTGGCAACGCTTAGCGTATATTCTATGATCTCGTTTTTGGTACTATAGGTCGTACGGACAAGATGCAGCACGGGAGCTCCCTCGGATATTTCCAATAATTCAGCGTCTTTGGCTCCGGCTATGCTTGCATAGAATTCTTCATTCGCTATGCGGATCTTTTGACCAAAATCCTCTTCAATAACGTCATAAAGCGGTTTTTGTTCAAGCATTTCCCTTGTTAAACTTATAAAGGGCTTCACGGGCAAATACGATCTTTCCAGCATCATCGGCTGTCCGTCTGCCAGGCGCAGCCGCTTCAATTTATAAATCGACTCGCCGATAGTAACGTTCAGTTGTTTGGCAAAAAACTTGTTTGCCTCCAATACTTTAAATTCAAAAATTTTTGTTTCCGGTTTTTTTCCCGTTTCACGCATTTGTTCCGTGAAACTATAGCTGCCTGACAAATTGGTCGTATTCCTGCTTAAATCAGAAGCAAAAGTTCCCTTGCCATGCCTACGGTAAATATAGCCGATTTTCTCCAATTCCTGAAAAGCTAATCTTACCGTGGTCCTGCTTACACCATATCTTGAGGCTATTTCTCTTTCGGATGGCAGCTTTGCATTAGGTTCCAATTCCGTTTCTATTTTTTCTTTCCATAGTTCAACCAATTGATCATATAAAGGCTGTGTTTTAAACGTATGATTCATGAAATTTCTCTCCTTGAACTGGTTACTACCACATACCAATTTACTATGAAAACAGGTAATTGTCAATAGCATAAAAAAAGGCCTGAAATGATCAGGTCTTTCAGAGTATGAGTAAGCCTGTAAGCCGAGTTCTGTTTTGGATAGTCATCTATCTAGGGCAGCAGTTGCCTGCTGCCTCAAGCAGCATACCCGAGAGCGTGACGGGCCGCCACATATGCTCTCCTATTCGCCTTGCTCCGGGTGGGGTTTACAGAGCCGGTCAGTCGCCTGGCCGCTGGTGAGCTCTTGCCTCGCCTTTCCATCCTTACCACTTTCGTGGCGGTATATCTCTGTTGCACTTTCCTCAGGGTCACCCCTGCTGGGCGTTACCCAGCACCCTGCCCTGTGGAGCTCGGACTTTCCTCGTGCATAGGCACGCGACCATCCGGCTTACTCATATCCTCAGGACATATTATAATATCACCATTATCGAAATTTGTCAATCAATGCAATACCATATCATTTTAGATGCCGCAGTCACACTCTGCATCCATGGCTTTGTTCGCCAACTTGTCGGCTTCCTTATTGTCATTTCTCATGACGTGCCGTATCTCAAAGCGGTCGAATTTTTTTATGATATCCTTCACATCGTTATATAGAGGCCTCAAACCGTCGTTTCGGACCTTGTACTCGCCCTTGATCTGCTTTACGACCAACTCACTGTCCATAAAGACGGACACGTCCTTTTCGCCCAGTTCGGCAGCGCGCAGAAGGGCCGTTTTGAGCGCCGTATACTCAGCCACGTTATTGGTAGTTATCCCTAAATATTTATAGATCTGCTCCTTCTCGCCGCCGTCCTTCTCTATTAAAATGCCTATCCCGGCTTTGCCGGGGTTACCTCTCGAACCGCCGTCCGTATGTATTATCAGCATGTTTTCCTCCTAATAGGTTACAAATGGGTCCATATTCGTCTGTGACTCCGCGACCTCGAAGTCGAGTTTTTCCTCTATGGCAGCTCTTCTCAGATAATCCGCCATGAATGGTACGAAGTGCTTTTCCGTGCCATAGTGTCCGGCATCTATCACGGCCAGGCCGAGCGCCTTGGCGTCCCTGTATTGATGATACGACACGTCGCCCGTCACCAGCAGGTCCGCGCCCGCGAAGTGGGCCTTGGATACATAGCTCCCTCCCGAGCCGTTCACTACCGCGACCTTCTTCACCCTTCTGCCGCTGTCCCCGCCTATCCTGACTTCCTTAAGGCCGAGGGCCTCTTTGACCCTGAGCGCATACTCATAGGGATTGCATTCATCGCCGGTATAGCCTATCCGCCCTATCCCATAGGGAGCTCCCTGATTTTCCAAAGGATATATGTCATAGGCCACCTCTTCATAGGGATGTACCTTTATCACGGCGGACAGGACTTTTTTAAGCAGTCTCTCCGGTACGATCGTCTCCACACGGTACTCGTCGGCCTTCTCCAATCTGCCTATCTTCCCCAAAAACGGATTTGTGCCTTCATGAGGCAGGAACGTGCCGGTGCCGTTTGCCATAAACGTACAGTGGCTGTAGTTTCCTATGTACCCGGCTCCCGCATTTCCCATGGCGTCTCTCACAGCCTCTTCATAACCCTTGGGCACGTAAACGGCCAGTTTTTTATACATCTCATATCCCGACACGTCCAATATGGCCGTTTTTTTAAGACCGAGCTTTTCTGCGATATGCTGATTGAGCCCTTCTATGCTTGAGTCAAGGTTAGTGTGGCAGGAATATAGGTCTATGCCGCTAGTTATCAGTTGATATACATACCTGCCCTGGGGCGTCTCCGGCCGTACGTTTTTCATTGCGTTAAAGATCAGAGGATGATGCGTTATGATGAGATCCGCTTCATTCTTCACAGCTTCTTTTAAAACGTCGCCGTCGAATTCAAGGCTCACCAAAACCTTGGATATATCCCTGTCATATCTTCCGACCATGAGGCCTACATTGTCCCATTCCTCCGCGCAGTATTTGGGAGCGATCCTCTCTATCAGGCTAAATATCGTCTGTGCCTTTGTACTCATTTAAAATCCCTTCCAGCTTATTTATTTTATCTTTCAGTTTGACCCTTGCACCGGCATCGGTATTGTTTGCATATATGTACCGGTATTTGCCCATAAGTTGAATAACGTATTCGCCGAGCAGCGGGTGCCTCTTTTGAATGAGTTTTTCACCGACTTCATAGAAAATTTCGTCACGAGCCTGTTCCGGCTGCCCGGCATGGCATACGAACATCCTGTATATCCTGCCGCCGTCCTCCACTAAGTCTTCATCCATTATATCAAATTTATTATCATATAGCCATCGGGATAGATATTCGGAATACTGCATCGGCTGCAAGATGAGCTTTTCGGCAGCACGAGCCTGGGCGCTATTAATAATCTCCACGATGAGCGGGCCGCCCATGCCCGCTATGACTATCTGCGGCACCTCTCCCGGACTGAGAACATCCAGGCCGCTGCCCAACCGCAGATCGATCTTATCCCCCAGTCCGCAGGTCTTCACCAGCTCGCAGGCCTTGTTCAAAGAAGCCGGGCGGTTATCACTGGCCACGGCAAATGGTATGGCGCCCTTTAAGACGAGATACACGGGAAGCTTGCCGTGATCCGTGCCGATATCGGCCAGGCCCTTTCCCCTCGTGACATTTTCGGATATGGCAAGCAGTCTGCCGGATAATTTCATTTTTCCCTCCAAAATAAAAAAAGAGTGCACTTCTGCACCCCTTGCTGTCATATATGGTGGGCCTTCAGGGACTCGAACCCCGGACCAATCGGTTATGAGCCGACCGC
>ENA-UOOI01002680-UOOI01002680.1-fermentation-metagenome-genome-assembly--contig:-NODE-2680-length-14844-cov-10.207857_pt1 | contig 14844 bp, 11 predicted proteins | sample MGYA00245779_ERZ724027 | MGnify/ENA primary metagenome ERZ724027 (study PRJEB28704, sample SAMN03018318) | fermentation metagenome | biome: anthropogenic terrestrial biome; feature: soil... | reverse complement strand
AGAGAAAATTGCCCGGATGGACTGCTTACTGTTCAAAAAATTGCTTGGGGAGACATGCCTACCCCTCAAAAAGAGAACTAAGCCGGAGGGACATACCACCCACACAGGGAGAAGACTGCCTTATGGAGAAAGAACTTTCAACAAGGAGATGTAGATTATCTGGATAGGCGGCTACTTTACAGATAGAGGACTGCACAAGGAGATAATTGATCGGAGGGATAATTGCTCGGGTGGACATTCCATGCCACTGCAGAGGAAACAAGACTGCAAAATATGCAGAGCAGCAGCTGGCATATAAATGAGTGAACGGGCGGAAAATAAATGTTGAATTGGCAAAACAAGCTGCTCTGCAGATTGGAGTACTTCTTGTTTACAGTTTGTTAACAGCCCCCGGGGGCTGTTAACAAACTGTAAACAAAATAGGACATCATGCAATTTATGTATGACCAACGCGAGAATATTCTCAGGTAAATAATCTCAAAGATACAAGAGGACAACATTCACCTCACAGCTAAAACTTATGGGTTCTTTGCAATATCCCCGAATTTTGAACTAAACATGAGTGGGAAACACTGTCCAGCCAGGTAACCTCCAGAAAATAGAAGTTTGAACTTTAAACTGCCTATATGATATTATAGAAAAGAACAAAATTCAAAGCTTAAAAACAAATGAGGTGATTCTTTGACAAAACTTGCCATATTCGACGTTGACTTTACTTTAACAAACCGGGAAACCCTTGTGGAATTTTACACATTCATGTTGAAAAAAAATCCAAAACTCATATTGTACGCACCTTTTGGAATTATATCTGCCTTTTTATTTATAATTGGTTTATTCAGTGCAAAAAGAGCCAAGGAAAATTTTATTTCATTCATAAATGGAATAAATGAAGAAAAAATGAAACATTTAACAGCAGAATTTTATAAAAAGAAGATGTGCAAAATATTCTACAGCGATGCCCTTGATACAATGAAAAAATTTAAAAATAAGGGCTACAAAATATATCTCATCTCTGCATCTGCAGAATTTTACCTGAGAGAACTTTATAGAATAAAAGAAGTGGACAAAATAATAGGTACCACATTTTTAATCAAAAATGGTAAACACTACAATAAAATCATAGGTAAAAACTGCAAAGGGGATGAAAAAGTGAGGAGGCTCAAGGAATCCCTGAAAAATGATGGCATAAAAGTTGATTTCAAAAATTCATATATGTTCTCTGACTCCCTGGTGGATCTTCCATTATTCAATGCAGTGGGAAATCCATATCTGATAAATTACAAGAAAAATAATCCGTATAACATAAAGGTGCTGAATTGGAAGTAAAGAGTGAATTTACAGTTTTTATATTCATTGTTTGTTCATAATTCATTTACAATTTGTTCATGACCCCCGGGGGTAGCTTGGCCACCCGAGCCATCCAAGCCACCCAACCACTCTGCAGCCCAGAAGCTCCGCCAACCCAGCAAAAAAAAGTTCAAATATTGGTGACTTTCAATTGAAAATTCACCAAATTTGAACTTTACAGTTTCATATGAGTTTATTCCTGCGATAACTGCTGATAATAAGCTGAAACTTCCTTGAATTCATCTTCCTCAGGTATAACGAGCTCAGCTGCTGATTCATTGCCTTCAACTTTAAATAGATAAACAGAGCTATCCTGTGGATTTTTAACTATGGCATATTCATTTTCCTTGAATTCAAAACCGTCAACTACTTCACAGGGAACCATATTTCCATCTTCATCTTCCAGGTTCACTATCAGCGGTTCATGGTCTCCACAACTGCTGCATCCACAGCCGCAATCATTAACATTTTCATCTTCACTGCTGCAATTGCAGCCTTGTTTGTTTAATTCATCTTCATCCATGATATATACCCGGTTAACCTTAAAGGTGGATATCCTATCAACATTATAACCTTGTTCTGGGCTCACACCGCAGCGGAATTTCTGTAAAATCTTCCGGCATGTATATTAAAAGCTATAATTTGTAGTTATAATCCTACCGGGGATATTCACCTCCTTTTTTATCGTTATATCTTAATTCTACCCTTAATTGCAGTATAATAAAAGCCTTTTTTAGTTAAAAGTAAAAAAAATATCGGGCATTTCCTGCCCGATATTTTCAAATACTATTATTGTTCATTTGCAAGCTTTTTGTATCCTTCAATTCTCTCGAATGCATCTTTCTTAGTCTTTGCAAACAGAGCTTCTGCTTTTTCAGGAGACTGTTTAACAAGTGAAGAGTATCTAACTTCGCCCATCAAGAAGTCTTTGAAATCTCCAGTTGGCTCTTTGGAATCAAGGCTGAATGCTTTCTTGCCCTCTTCCTTCAACTGAGGATTGTATCTGTAAAGTGACCAGTATCCACAATCAACGGCTTTCTTGATTTCTCTCTGGCTCTTGCCCATTCCGGCTCTCAGTCCGTGGTTGATACATGGAGCATAAGCTATTATGAGAGATGGTCCTTTATAAGCTTCTGCCTCTTTCATTGCTTTAACTGCCTGAGCTTTGTCTGAACCTATGGCAATCTGAGCTACATATACATATCCGTAAGTCATAGCCATTCTTCCAAGATCTTTCTTCTTTGTCTTTTTACCACTTGCCGCAAATTTAGCTACAGCAGCTGCAGGGGTAGATTTTGATGATTGTCCACCTGTATTTGAATAAACTTCTGTATCAAGTACAAGTACATTTATATCTTCTCCCGATGCAAGTACGTGGTCTAAACCGCCGTATCCTATATCATAAGCCCAGCCGTCTCCACCAACTACCCAGTGGGATCTCTTGATTAAGAAATCTCTGTTATCATAGATTTTGTTGAGTACGGGGTCGTTTCCTTTTTCTTTTTCAAGTAAGGCTGTTATCTTGTCAGCTCTTTCTCTTGTGCCTTCACCTTCATACATATTTTCAATCCAGTCTTTCAAAGCAGCTTTAAGCTCTCCGCTTATGTTGCCCTCTATGGCTTTCTGCATGTTCAGCTTAAGTCTTTCTCTTATCTGTTTTACTCCTAAGACCATACCAAGTCCATATTCAGCATTGTCTTCAAACAGTGAGTTAGCCCAAGATGGACCATGTCCTCTATAATTAGTAGTGTATGGAGTTGTTGGTGCAGAAGCTCCCCAGATTGATGAGCATCCTGTTGCATTGGATATCATCATTGTATCTCCGAACAACTGAGTTGCAAGTTTAACGTAAGGAGTTTCTCCACATCCTGCACAGGCTCCTGAGAACTCAAGCAGCGGCTGTTCAAACTGGCTTCCTCTTACATTGAATTTGTTCATAGGGTTTTTCTTAGGTGATACGGACATAGCGTAATCCCAAGCTTTTGATTTATACAACTGAGTTTCAATTGGCTTCATAACAAGAGCTTTGTCTTTTGCAGGACATATGTCTGCACAGTTTCCACATCCCTGACAGTCAAGCGGTGAAACAGCTATGGTAAATTTAAGTCCCTTTGCTCCGTTGGCATCCTTGTGATCAAATCCCTTAGGTGCTTTGGAAGCTTCTTCCTCAGTAGTAAGTATAGGTCTTATAGCTGCATGAGGACATACAAATGAGCACTGGTTGCATTCTATGCATTTATCTACCTGCCATTCCGGAACAAATGTAGCTATTCCTCTCTTTTCATAAGCTGCAGTTCCTGCAGGGAATGTACCATCTTCCATTCCTACGAAAGTGCTTACCGGAAGTTTGTCTCCATCCTGTCTGTTCATAGGATCTGCTATCTTCTTGATAAATTCAGGAACTTCTCTTGTAGCGGCAGCTTCTTCTGAAGCATTCTTCCATGAAGCAGGTACGTCTACCTTGACTACAGATTTAACACCCTGATCTATAGCTGCATTGTTCATGTCAACAATTTTTTGTCCTTTTCTGCCGTAAGATGTAACAACTGCTTCTTTCAGGTATTTAACAGCATCCTCTATAGGTATGATGTTGGTAATCTTGAAGAAAGCGGACTGACATATCATGTTTATTCTTCTGCCAAGTCCTATATCATTGGCAATTTTCACAGCGTTTAATGTATAAAATTCGATATCATTATTTGCTATATATCTCTTTACCGAAGCAGGCAATTCCCTTTCAAGTTCTTCTGGAGTCCAAATTGTATTTAACAGGAATCTGCCGCCTTTTTTAAGTCCCTCAAGTACATTGTATTTATGAACGTAGGACTGGTTGTGAACAGCAATGAAATCAGCTTTATCTATAAGATAAGGTGATTTTATCGGTGATTTACCAAATCTCAAGTGGGAAACCGTTATACCTCCGGATTTCTTGGAGTCATATGCGAAATATCCCTGTGCATACATGTCTGTGTGGTCTCCTATGATCTTTATTGCACTCTTATTTGCTCCTACAGTACCATCGGATCCAAGTCCCCAGAACTTACAAGCTGTAGTTCCCTTTGGAGTTGTCTCTATATCTTCTCCTACATTCAAGGATGTATTTGTAACATCATCCACTATTCCTATAGTAAATCCGTTCTTTGGATTATCTAATTTAAGGTTTTCAAATACCGGAAGAATATGTGATGGCAGTGTATCTTTGGAACCTAATCCGTATCTTCCTCCAACTATAACAGGTTGTCCTTCTTTGCCATAGAATGCATTCTTAACATCCAGATAAAGAGGTTCTCCAATTGATCCTGGTTCCTTTGTTCTATCTAAAACTGCAATTTTCTTAACAGTCTTTGGTATATATTTAAAGAAATGTTTTATTGAGAATGGCCTGTACAGATGAACTGTAAGTACTCCTACTTTTTCACCCTTTGCAGTCAGATAGTCCACAACTTCCTCCACTGCTTCACAGACGGAACCCATAGCTATTATAATTCTATCTGCATCTTTTGCTCCGTAATAGTTAAACAGGTGATATTCTCTTCCTGTAAGTTGGCTTATTTTTCCCATATAACCTTCAACTATGTCAGGTAGAGCATCATAATATTTGTTAGGTGCTTCTCTCTCCTGGAAGTATATATCAGGGTTTTGAGCTGTACCACGAGTTACAGGGTGATCCGGATTCAAAGCTCTTCTTCTAAATGCATTCAATGCATCCCAGTCAACCAATTTTGCCAGATCTTCATATTCCAGCATTTCAATTTTCTGAATTTCATGGGAAGTTCTAAAACCATCAAAGAAGTTTAAAAATGGAACTCTTCCTTTTATTGCAGATAAATGTGCTACTCCGGCAAGATCCATAACTTGCTGTACCGAACTCTCCGCAAGTAGTGCAAAACCTGTCTGTCTGCAGGCCATAACATCCTGGTGGTCGCCAAATATGTTAAGTGAATTAGCTGCAACTGCCCTGGCTGTTACCTGGAATACTCCTGGAAGCAATTCTCCTGCAATCTTATACATATTAGGTATCATAAGAAGTAAACCTTGTGATGCAGTATAAGTTGTAGTTAAAGCTCCTGCCTGAAGCGAACCGTGAACTGCTCCAGATGCTCCTGCTTCTGACTGCATTTCCATAACTCTCACTTGCTGCCCGAATAAGTTTTTCTTGCCCTGGGCTACCCATTCATCCACATGTTCTGCCATTGGAGATGAAGGAGTTATTGGATAGATAGCTGCTACATCAGTAAATGCATAGGAAATATAAGCTGCTGCTGTATTTCCATCCATAGTCTTCATTCTACTCATAAAAATTCCTCTCCTTTTTAACTATTGTAAATTTTGAATAATATTTGTGCTTTTTAATTTTATTTAAACTAATACAGTAATTATATCACAATTAGTACAGCAATTGCACTGCAAGTGAAAATTTTAATTAAAAAGTACAAAATCCAGTTTTATTTTTATTTTTTATTTAACCCTACAGTTTTACTATACAGCAAAACGACAAAATTTTAAATACAAAAAACAATTTTTAAAAAATTTTTGTATACGATTATCCATCATTCGACTGATTTAGCTGTACTACAGATATAATTTTTTTAAAATACAGCCTGTATACAATAATTTTCGGGCGGCAGGGCGGCAATATGAAAGGTCGGGCACTGCTTTACTACCCAGGTGCACGGCGGCAGTGCCCGAATCCTGATAAATCACCGGGCATGAAAAAAGATCATCCTTTCGTTAACAAATAGACAATCTATCTTAATTTACAAATTATTCATCAATTGTTTACAAATTGTTCATGACCCCCGGGGGTTGCCCGTCCACCTATCCCATCTGGCGGGTTTCCGGACTATTTTGCAAGCAGTTTGCCCAGTTCTTCAGCCTTTTTCAGTTCATCGTCGGTAGGGGCTTCTTTAACTGCCAACTCTCCGACAACCTTGAATCCATAATCCTCTACAGTCTTCTTCCAGTCTTTCAAAAATTTTCCTTCATCCCAGCCGTAGGAGCCGAAAAGTACAACTTTCTTTCCCTGCAGGGGAATAAGCTTGAATTCCTTAATAAAAGGAGCCATATAATCCTGTTCTATTTTGTTATTGTCAAGGGACGGACTTCCAAAGGCCACGGTGTCAGCGGAAGTTACATCCCCGACTTTTGCGTCCTGCACATGCTTTGCCGCAACTTTTGCACCTTCACCTTCCGCACCTTTTATGATACTATTTGCCAGTACTTCCACATTTCCACCGTCGCTCCAATATATTACAGCAATATTTTTCATATAATTACCTCCCCTTTTTTATTATCAAGCAAGTACACCACAGCAGTCTATATTATTTATATTTCTACACCATGATCCGTTTTTCCTGCCAGAAATCAAAAATATAAATACTTTTTTCACAAAGTCAACTGATCATATACTGTACTTTTCTATCAGATTTACGATTTTATCCACTCCATGTCGGGCCGGACTCGCTTTCATGTTATTTATGTACTTATTTCTGGAATCATAAAGTTTCTGTATCCTGTCCAAAAATATTTCCCGGGTCATTCCCTCCTCCTGCAGCACCATGCTGTATCCGCTCTTTTCAAAGGAAGCCGCATTTAAAATCTGATCCCCCCTGCTGGATGCCTTGGACAGCGGAACAAGCAAATTGGGCTTTTTAAGTGCAAGCAGTTCGAATATGGCATTTGCACCTGCCCTAGATACAACTATATCCGCCGCATTCATTATATGAGGAAGCTCTTTGCTTATGTATTCAAATTGAATATAACCCTTTCTCACGTTCAGTGATTTGTCTGTATTCCCCTTCCCGCATATATGAACTATGTTAAATGTTCTAAGGAGTTCATTCAAGGAATTCCTAACCATATTATTTATAAACCTGGAGCCGAGACTTCCGCCTATTATAAGAAGAATTGGCCTGTCGTTTGTAAAACCGCACAATCTCCTGCCAATTATCCTGCTTCCATCTAAAAGCTCCTGCCTTATGGGAGTTCCCGTAAGGACTGCATCGTGTCCCTTTATATTTTTCAGGGATTCCGGAAATGTAACACAGACTTTTGTACAATAGGGCATGGATATTCTGTTTGCAAGTCCAGGTGTAATGTCCGATTCATGGATTATAACGGGCACCTTGTTCAGATGTGCAGCAATAACAACCGGCACTGAAACAAACCCTCCCTTTGAAAATACTATATTGGGTTTTTCCCTCTTCATTACAATTGCGGCCTGAAATATTCCCTTCAGTACCCTGAAAGGATCTGTAAAATTTTTTATATCAAAATACCTTCTCAGTTTCCCGCTTGAAATGACATGGTATTTTATTTTCTCATCCCCAACTATCTTTCTCTCGATTCCATTTTCAGTTCCTATATACTGTATTTCATATCCCAGTTCCCTTAACTTGGGCACAAGTGCCAGATTAGGCGTAACATGTCCTGCAGAACCTCCGCCCGTCAGAATTATCTTTTTCAAAGCGTACTTCCTCCCCTTACAAAATATAATATTCATAATGCCAGTATTCAAGAAGTCAATCTAAAATCCTTCACTATGATCTGAATGCTTTTATTTCCGTTAAATTCATTTATAGATGGTGAAAATATAAAATCCATTCTTATGCTGTGGAAATTATTGTTTAAAATTTCGTTTCCCTTCCTGTCTCCATATGTCCTGAGAATCAATTCCCTGAATTTTTTACCTCCGTTAAAATCCAACGCGTCGATTTTTTTCAGGCTGCTTTTTAGTCGGCAAAATAATTTCAGCACATTTTTATCTTTTCCTAAAAAATATACTCTGAATACCTCTATATTTTTTTCACCAAAAATAGGTGCCGGATTTCCCTTTCCAAAAGGTTGCAATTTTCCCATGTCCCTAAGCATGCCAAAAGATATATCTTCCAGGGGAAGCCTTTTGTCTATTCTAATTCTAGGTACAATATCATCATCTGTAAGTTTGCAGTTTTCATTAAGTTTTTTCCTCAGATTATCTATATTTTCAGTATCTATAGACAGCCCTGCCGCCAGTGGATGTCCTCCAAAATTGTTCATCAACTTTTTACATTTTAAAAGTTCCTCAAACATATTGTATCCTTCTATGGATCTTCCCGAGCCTTTAGACTGGTCCGCACTTTTGGTTATAACTATAGAAGGCACATTGTACCTTTCCTTGAGCCTCCCTGCAACTATACCTGCTATACTTTCGTGTATATCATCTTCCCGGACCACAAGTACCTTGTCTTTTTTCAAATCAGAATTTTCCACTTTTTCAATTGCCTTATCCAGCCCTTCATTGGTCATCTGCTGTCTCTTAAGGTTCAGCTCATGAAGTTTTCGGGCAAGTTCCCGTGCCCTGGCAGAATTTCTGCACAGCAGAAGCTCAAGGGCCACAGACGCGCTGTCAAGTCTTCCTGTAGCATTTATACAGGGCCCTATAATAAAACCTACATGGTAGGAATTTATAATTTTTCCGTTCAGGGAAGTTTCATATATCAATGCCCTCATGCCTATATTTTTGGTATTATTCAACATCCTGAGACCGTTTTTAGCTATGCTCCTATTCTCTCCAAGTAAATCCACCACATCGCATATGGTACCTATGGCCGCATATTCTATAAATCCAAAGGCTTCTTCCTCTCTCATCCCAAATCTCCTGTAGAGCATCTGGATAAATTTAAAGGCCACTCCCGCACCACAGAGCTGTTTAAAAGGATAAGGACAGCCTTTCTGTTTTGGATCAATGACAGCATCTGCCGATGGTATGAGAAATTTCCTGATGCCCTCATTCGAGTAATCAAATGGTATGTCGTGATGATCCGTAACTACCACGGTCATTCCAAGTTCTTTTGCCCTTTTGATCTGATCCAGGGCGGAAATACCGTTGTCACAGGTTATTATAACTTCAATTCCTTCACTTTTCAGCTGCTCCACACTGTGGATATTCATTCCGTATCCTTCTTTAACCCTGTCGGGTATGTGGTATTTTACTCTTGCACCGCACCTCAAAAGTCCACTGTACAATATATAGGTGCTTACAACTCCATCCACGTCATAGTCGCCGTATACAGCTATGCTTTTATTTTTTTCTATAGCCCTGTATATTATTTCAGTACCTTTTTTCATGTCCTTCATAATAGCAGGATCAATCAGTTTGTTCAGAGACGGATTTATAAAGTTTTCTATATCATCTGCACCGGTTATTCCCCTATTGGCAAGAATTTGTGCCATAGTTTCACTTATTCCCGTCCTTCTGGAAATAGCTTTTATATTTTTACCGCATCTTCTCAGCATCCACTTTGCATTCAAAAACAACACCAGCCTTATAGCAATTTACAATTGACAATTTACAGTTGACAATTATAAATCGTCAATCGTCAATTGAGCTCAATATCTGTACAGAGGGATTTCGCAGGGCCTTATTCACAGCTCTGACTATATCCGCATCATCAATTTCATCCCACCGAACTTCACTGCAGGAATTACAGCAGTCGTGAAACCTCCTGTACATAAGTTCCCATTCCACGATTTCCTTGCAGTATTCAACGGACTTTTCCCTCTTGATTTCCCTTTTCAATTTTAGACTTCTTCCAATCCTCTTTATTCTATCGCCGCTGAAATATCCCTTCAATCTTTTTGATTTTTCTACGGCACCATCTATAATGTCAAGTGCACTATCTATATGTTCGGGCAAAGTACTCATTCTTATAGAAAAAAGTTTTACACCTCTTTCGTCTCTTATAGTGCTTCCCAGGTCATAGGCAATGCCCTCATCGGTTCTGAGCCTGCTGAACAGAAGGCTTCCGTTTCCCTGACCAAAAACAGCATTAAAAAGACAAAGTGCCTTGAATTCCCTTTCATCTAAATCATGAATGTCAAATATATACTGGATTTTGGCACCAGCATCCCCGGGCACTTTTTCCACAAATACCCCTGCCTTGTTCTTTTCATACAGAGGCAATTTTGCACTGCAAGACAAAGGCATGCCCTTCCACTTTTCGAAATACCTGCACACAATGGAAATTATACTTTTAAAATCCAGAGAAGAACAAAAACACATAGTACAGTTTCCAGGGAAATAAAATGTGCTGTAAAATCTTTTTATTTCTTCCAGATCAATGTTCTTTATGCTCTTTTCATTTCCCACTATGAGCTCCCTTATTCTTCTCTTTTCAAACGAATTCTCAAAGAGGACATCTTCACATCTTCTGTATAAGTCATCTTCCCAATCCTTGCGCTCCTGAAGTATTACATCCATTTCCTCCCCAAACCCTTCTTCAGGGAAAACCGGGTTCAGGAGCACATCGCTGTAAAGTTCCAGCGCCCTTTCAAAATCCTCCGAAAAACAGGTTCCGTAATATATGGTGTACGGATAATTTGTCATGGCATTTTCAAATCCGAATACACTGTCAAGTTCATCGTTTATCTGCTTCTCGTTCCTATGTCTGGTCCCCTTGGATATGACATGCTCCAGGGCGTGGGCCGTTCCAAAATCAAACTGCCCGATTTCCTCCAGAGCTCCGGCATTAAATCCCACACACAGTGAAGTAAGTACTCCCGATCTGTATTTGTATAAGAGCTTCACTCCATTTTCAAGCACATATTCTCTCACTTTTTGCCCTCTCTTCCTACAGGTAAACCCTGAAGCTAAATCAAATTCAACAGCATATCCTTTTTCAAATTTTCCACCGTGTTCCCATCTGCAAGATTCTGCAGTATTCTAAAGGCAAAGTAAACAGCTGTAGCAGGACCCCTGCTGGTTATTATATTACCGTCCTGAACTACAATTTCACGACTGAAGTCAATAGATCCGAGATCTTTCTCGAATCCGGGATAGCAGGTCACCTTTTTGCCTTCAATTATCCCGGCTTTTCCAAGCACTATTGGTCCAGCACATATTGCCGCCACTATTTTATTATTACTATAGAATTTCCTTACCAGATTTACAACTTCACCGTCATCCTTGAGATTTTCCGCACCGGGCATACCCCCGGGTATTATAATTACATCATATTTGTCCGTGTGCATGTCTTTCAACAAATTATCAGCTCTCACATGTACTTCGTGGCAGCTGGCTACATCACGATCCGAGCTTATGGAACAGGTTACACAGTGTACTCCGCCCCTTCTCAATACATCCACACAAGTAAGGGCTTCCACTTCCTCAAAACCCCTTGCAAGTAAAACTACAGCTTTTTTCATAATAAATCACCTCTAATAAATTATACCATAACTGTACGATTATAAAAAAAATCCCAAGACGACAGTAATATCATCTCAGGATTGAAATTGGTCCTAGGAATCACTTGATTCCTTTGCCCACCCCATGGATCTTTTTACAGCTTCATGCCATCCGTCCAGAAGCTTTTTCCTTTTTTTATCTTCCATATTCGGTTTGAAAGTTCTAGATACAGCCCAGTTTTTGGAAACTTCCTCCCTGCTGCTCCAGTAACCCACCGCAATACCTGCAAGATAAGCCGCCCCCAGGGCAGTGGTTTCTATGACCTGAGGCCTGTCAACCTGAACATTCAGTATATCCGATTGAAACTGCATCAGAAAATTATTGGCACAAGCTCCACCATCTACTTTTAAAACTTTAAGGTCAATTCCCGAATCCTCTTCCATGGCCTTAAGCACGTCATAAGTTTGATATGCAAGGGATTCAACAGTGGCTCTTATGAAATGTTCCTTTTTAGTCGCCCTGGTAATTCCGACCATTGTCCCCCTGGCATAGGCATCCCAGTAAGGCGCACCGAGGCCCACAAATGCCGGCACCAGATAAACTCCACCGGTGTCCTCTACGGCAACACAGTATTTTTCAGATTCCGGGGAAGTCTTTATCATTCTAAGTTCGTCTCTTATCCACTGTATAGCCGCCCCGCCTACGAATATGCTTCCTTCAAGGGCATAGTCCACTTTGCCATCTATTCCAATTGCTATAGTCGTAAGAAGTCCATTTTTAGATTCCACTGCTTTTTCTCCAGTATTCATAAGGAGAAAACATCCGGTACCATAGGTATTTTTTGCAGTGCCGGGCTGGAAGCAGGTCTGTCCAAATAAAGCCGCCTGTTGATCTCCTGCATCTCCCGCTATGGGAATGCTTACCCCGAACAGGCTCTTGTCAGTCTCTCCATAGACGCAGCTGGAAGGTTTCACTTCAGGAAGCATCGATTCAGGTATATCGAGCATATCCAGGAGATCTTTGTCCCATTTTAGCTCATGTATATTGAATAGCATGGTCCTGGATGCATTCGTGTAATCAGTTACATGGACCCTGCCTTTGGTCAAGTTCCATATAAGCCAGGTATCAACATTTCCAAAAGCCAGGTTGCCCCTTTCGGCTTCTTTTCTCGCACCAGGTACGTTGTCCAAAATCCATTTTATCTTTGTGGCTGAAAAATATGCGTCCAGAATGAGTCCGGTCTTTTCCTTTATCATCTTGTCTAAACCTTTTGCCCTTATCTTGTCACATATGGCGGCAGTCCTCCTGCACTGCCATACTATGGCATTGTAAATGGGAAGTCCTGTCCTCTTATCCCATACTATGGTGGTCTCTCTCTGGTTGGTTATACCTATTGCCTTGATATCTTCAGCACTTATATTTCCCCTCAAAAGAGCTTCTGTTGCCACTCCAAACTGGGTTGCCCATATTTCCGTGGGATCATGTTCTACCCACCCATTTTCCGGAAAAATCTGTTTGAATTCTTTTTGAGCCATACTCACGGGCAGGCCCTGTTTATTAAATAATATGCATCTGGAGCTGGTCGTTCCCTGATCAAGCGCCATAATGTATTCTGCCATCTTACATCCTCCTTTTTAATTTTAGTGGACCGCTCCGACTTAGTTTTACGTAAAGTCAGAGCTTCCCGGGAACAGAGAAAATACTTAACTTACAGTGCATGCACTACAAGCAGCTGTTTCTCTCGTTTACCAGGCTACCCCCGCAGTCCCTGCGGTTCCCATTTATAAATTCCACAATTTTCGAGTAGTAGAAGATATAGCTATGGCCCCTGCAGATAGAGATTCCATTATATCCCTTTTCTCTTTTATAAGCCCACCTGCTATGATGGGAATTTTTGTCTCTCTTTTGAGGACTCCTATTATCTTGCTTGCTATACCAGGTAAAACTTCCAGCGCATCAGGGTTGTTTTCACGTATGCTCTTTATTCCCGTTTTAAGGGAAAGCGAATCCAGCATGAATATTCTCTGTATAGTAAGCAGATTCAGCTGATTTCCGTATCTGATAGTGGAGGATTTGGTGCTTATTATCCCTGTTGGTTTTGCACAGTGCTTTATATATTTTACTCCTGCAAAATCACCTTTCAATCCGTCTATTAAATCAACGTGAATAAAAGTCATTTTATTCTTTTCCCTGATTTTAGAACATATATCTGGAATGTTCAATATGTCTCCATAGAGAACAAATACTATAGCCGCCCTGCTCAAAACAGCAAAATCCAAATCTTCTTCATTTCTAACAGCTGCTATAATAGGGTTCTCTATGAGTTCTTTTTCAAATTTAGGCATTGACAAAAACTTCCTTTTTAATTAATCTGAACAACTATCACTAAAATACTAACACAAATAGCAATGCCCCGGCTATTCCCCCTGCCACTGGTCCAAACACAGGAACCCAGGAATACGACCAGTCCGAACCGCCTTTACCTGCTATTGGAAGTATGGCGTGTGCAATTCTCGGTGATAAATCCCTGGCAGGATTCATTGCATATCCAGTGGGACCGCCAAGAGCACAGCCCAGGACAAAGATGAGTGCGCTTACAACAACGATGGAACCCATTCCATCGGCGACTTTAACGCCCCCCATTGCAGCTATAGAAAACACCAAAGTAGCTGTAGCCAAAAACTCTGTCAAAAAGTTTGCAGGATAATTTCTTATAGCCGGTGCTGTACAGAATATACCCAATTTTGCAGCTTTATCTTCCGTGACTGCCCAATGTGGTAAATATGTAAGCCATACGAAAACACCTCCGACTATTCCTCCAAGCATCTGGGCTACAATATAGCCTGGAACCTGTGCCCACGGAAACTTGCCGGCAACGGCCAGCCCTATGGTAAGTGCCGGATTAAACTGATTACTGAAATTTGAGAACAAGTACGCAGGAAGCCCTACTGCAAAACCCCATCCTGCTGCTATAACTATCCATCCTGCATTGTGCCCTTTAGTTTTATCAAGGGTACAGTTGGCGCATATACTATCTCCTAAATAGACCATCAATGCAGTTCCAACAAATTCTGCTAATACGTGTGACATGTTATTATTCCCCCTAACTTAATAATTATGTTAATTTAAATTAACATCACAATTGTAAAACAAAAACATGATAAACCGATTACAGATTAAAAACCAGATATTTATCCTGAAAAAAAGCCTGCTTAAAAGAAGTCAAGCATATTGACTTTTTTTTAAGCGGCTCTCCCTTCTCTGCCCTTTATTGATTTTCATATACACATTATAATATAATAATCACAATATTACAACACAATTATAAATTA
>ENA-UOOI01002679-UOOI01002679.1-fermentation-metagenome-genome-assembly--contig:-NODE-2679-length-14847-cov-9.024540_pt1 | contig 14847 bp, 17 predicted proteins | sample MGYA00245779_ERZ724027 | MGnify/ENA primary metagenome ERZ724027 (study PRJEB28704, sample SAMN03018318) | fermentation metagenome | biome: anthropogenic terrestrial biome; feature: soil; material... | reverse complement strand
TCGACAACCAGCTGCGCGGGCGCTCCGGCCGCCAGGGCGACCCCGGCATGAGCCGGTTCTACATCTCCCTGGAGGACGACCTGATGCGCCTGTTCGGTGGCGACCGCATCACCGCCCTGATGGAGCGCCTCAAGGTCGACGAGGACACGCCCATCGAGCACAAGCTGCTTTCCAACACGATTGAAAACGCCCAGAAGAAGATCGAGGGGCGCAACTTTGCCATCCGCAAGAGCGTCCTTCAGTTCGACGACGTCATGAACCGCCAGCGCGAGATCATTTACAGCCAGCGCGACCAGGTCCTCAACGGCGCGGACATTAAGGATAAGATCCTGAATATGATCGACCAGGCCATCGAGGCGCAGGTCAAACAGTTTATGCCCGCCGATTCCGAGAGGGATTCCTGGAACCTGGAGGGCCTGCGCGACCGCTACATGGGCTGGCTGCTGGGCCCGGACGACCTTGTGTACACGGCGGAAGAAAAAGTCCGCCTGGAGCCCGACGATGTGAAGAACGAGCTGACGCAGAAGGCCCATGAGCTGTATGAGAAGCGGGAGCAGCAGTTCGGCTCCAAAATCATGCGCGAGCTGGAGCGCGTGATTCTGCTGAAAAACGTCGACACCGAGTGGATGGACCACATCGACGCGATGGACGAACTGCAGAAGGGCATCCGCCTGCGCGCCTACGGCCAGAAAGACCCGGTCGTGGAGTACCGCATGGAAGGCTTCGACATGTTCGACGCGATGATCGCCACCATCCGGGAGAACACGGCGCGCATGATGCTGACCGTCCAGCTCCGCACCGCGGAGGAGCCGAAGCGCGAGCAGGTCGCGAAACCGACCGGCACGGGCGGGGGAGACGACTCCGGCCGGCCGGCCAAGCGCATGCCGATCCGCAAGAAGAAAAAGCCGGGCCGCAACGACCCCTGCCCCTGCGGGAGCGGCAAGAAGTACAAGAACTGCTGCGGCCGATACGAAAACTGAAAAAGGCCGCCGTGCCGTCCGGTACGGCGGCCTTTTTGCGCCCTGGGACGGAAAAGTCAGCGCACGGCCCGCATCATCCGGCCCCACGCTTTGCGCGCGTCCCGGAACTGCCGGTCGTGCCTCTGCACGTTCCGGTCGTAGAAGTCCAGCTCGTCGAGCAGGCTCCGGAAGTCGCCGCACTCAAAATAGGCGCAGATTTTCGGGAGCACGGACTTCAGTTCCCCGCGGATTTCCCGGATGCGTTCCGCGTAATGGCCCGGGTCAGTCAAATATACGTACAGCGGCTTATACCGGACCCAGCCGACGCAGGTGCGGTAAAACCGCGCCGTCACCCGGGCGCTGTCCGCCCGGACGTGCTTCAGGCGGGTCGGAAGCACCCCGTCCGTCAGGTGCGGGTACGCCCCGAACCCGTCGTGGAACGTATAGCACGGAACCCGGAGAACTTTGCGGTCGCCCAGGCAGGTGCTGAGGAAGGTGTCCTCGCCCCTTGCCCCCGGCGGGTTGTAAAACGGGAAGACCCGTTCCGGCCGGGTGAGGTTGACGCACAGGTTGGAGCCGGTGATGAATTTGCAGTGGTTCCGCTCGGGAATTTCCCAGGCGGATTTTCCGAGCAGAACGCCGGCGTCGGCGTAGGTCACGCCGCCGTTCCGGATGACGCTGCGCATGGAATCCCAGTTCAGGACGTCGTTGCTCAGGGCCTTGATGAAGAGGCGGAAGTCCCGCTCCGTCAGGGTATGGTTGAACTCGATGTACGGCACCGGGGAGATATAGCCGCAGTGGTAGCCGTTCGTGAGGTCGGCGTCGGGCAGGAACTTCAGGTGGCAGGGGAGGACGTGCTGCCCGCCCCAGACGGAAGCGGAGCGCGTGCCCGCAACGGCGAGCGGGTATTCGTCGTCGTCCAGGAACAGCAGGGAGTCCATGCCGCTTTTCAGGGCGGCGTACAGAATCGCGTTGCGTTTTGCGGAGTAGCCGCTTCCGAACAGGACGCGCGCCGTGTCCCCGTTCAGGATCCGGGCGTCCACCAGCTCGTCCCGGATCTTTTTCATCCGGTTTGTCCCGATGAAATGGATCGTCCGGAACCGCTCGGTGATTTCCCGGCCGAGCAGCGTGTAGTCGCAGGACTTTGTGTTGGCGTATTTCAGGTCGTAGGCTACGAACAGATTCAGGTCAACCCGGTCCCGGTCCGGGAGGCCGCATTCGCGCCAGTTGTAGACATATGTTTTCAGAACCTTTTTGAAATTTTTGCGGCCGGTTGCAAACCCGATGCCCATATGGATCCTGCGGTTCGCCACTTTGCGTCATTCCTTTCCTGAAATTCCTTCCGGTCCGCCGAAACCCGAAAGAGACAATCTTACAACAAGTTGTAAGTTGTCGAAAATGGTAAAATGGAATATTATTACAGACAACTTATTCATAAAAATAAAGTTGTTACTTATCATTATAGTAGAAAAACGGGAGGTTGTCAACAAAATCCACAAAAAACAGACGGCCCCACCGTTTGAATCGGTGAAGCCGCCCGGAAGGGAAGGTCAGACCGTCTGCCGCAGAAAGGCGTTGAAACGCTCAATCACATTGGCGTCGCCGACGATCAGGACGCGGTCGTTCTGGTCGAACGCATAGTACGGACCGGGGGAAACGATAATGTTGTTGTCCTGGATGACGCCGATGATGGTTGCGCCCGTATTGTGCCAGACCTGAAGGTCGCCGATGCTTTTTCCGACGACGTGGGAGCGCGGCGGAAGCGAAACCTCAACCGGCGTGATGACGTCGGAGCGCCGGTATTTGTACATGTCGATGATTTTTTCCGCGAGGGCGATATATTCCTTTTCCAGCGCGCAGCGCCTGTCGGCCAGGAGGGAAAGCTGGACGCGCATGTCGCTTACGCTTTCGTCCTCCTTAAAGCTTTTTACGAACCGGATCGCCTGCTCTTTGGAAACGACGACGATGCCGCTCCCCAGCAGGATTTCGACAACTTTTTTGTCGGACAGGATGGACATGGCCCGTCGTATGGTTTCGGGCGAGACCTTATATTCGGACGCCAGGAGAGACCGGCCTTTCAGCTTTTCGCCTTCCCGGATGTCGCCGGACGCGATCCTGGCGGAAAGATCGACCGCGATTTTCAGGTACCGCGGAATCGTATACTGCATCGGACTGGGCATTTTCATCAACAGCTTTCTGAAACGGATCGTCCCATCCCGGGGAAGGGCGCGGGGCCGCTGCGGTTTGGGCCAACGTTGATTATAGCATCAATAAATCCGATTATCAATGGGGAGAATGCCGTTCCGCGGACGGAATCCCGGAAACCGCCCGGGAAGCGGCGGACCGAAAGCCGGGAGGCTTCTCTCTGCCCCACTTGCTATTTTACGCTTTAAAGTGTAAAATAGCAGGGACGGCCTCTTTCGCTTTCCCGCATCCGGCGGGACGGAAACGGCCGTGATTCCAATCGATGGGAGCTTCTGCAATGATTATCGTAATGAAACGGTCCTGCACCGAGCGGGACGTCGACCAGGTCGTCCGGGTCTTGAAGGAGCACGGGCTGGGCGCGAATCTGTCCACCGGCTCGCAGGCGACCATCGTGGGCGTGCTGGGGGACAAGACCCGCCTGCGCGGCGTCAACCTGGAGCTGATGGACGGCGTGGAGAAATGCGTGCCCATCATGCATTCCTATAAGCTGGCGAGCCGCGAAATGGTCCCCGAGGGCCGCACCGTCCGTGTGGGAAGGGAAGTCATCGGCGCCAAAAAGCTCTGCATGATCGCCGGTCCCTGCGCGGTGGAGAGCGAGGAGCAGATGATGAAGGCGGCGGCCGGAGTCAAGGCGGCGGGGGCGGCTTTCCTGCGCGGCGGTGCGTACAAGCCCCGCACGTCGCCGTATTCGTTTCAGGGCATGGAAGAGGAAGGGCTGAAGATACTCCGGAAGGCGGCGGACGCCTATGGCCTGAAAACCGTGACGGAGATCACCGACCACGACCTGATCGAAACCGCCGCGCCGTACTGCGACATGTTCCAGATCGGCGCGCGCAACATGCAGAATTTCCGCCTTCTGAAAGCCGTCGGCCGCACGAAGACCCCCGTGCTTTTAAAACGCGGCATCGCGAACACCATTGAGGAATGGCTCGATGCCGCCGAGTATATTATGAGCGAGGGGAACTGCGGCGTCGTCCTCTGCGAACGCGGAATCCGCACGTTTGAGACCGCCACCCGCAACACACTGGACATTTCCGCCGTTCCGGTCGTGCGCGAACGGAGCTGCCTGCCGATTCTCATCGACCCGTCGCACGCCGCCGGGAAAGCCGCTTACGTCGAGTCGCTTTCGCTCGCGGGCATCGCCGCGGGCGCGGACGGCCTGATCATCGAAGTGCACCCGAACCCGAGGCAGGCGCTCAGCGACGCCGCCCAGCAGCTTACGCCGGAAGCATACGGGGAGCTGTTCCAAAAAGTCCGCCGTGTTGCCGCGGCCGTCGGCCGGGAAATCTGAGCCGTTCCTCTTTCTATATATAATAGAAAAGGAGCGGGAAGATTTCGGCGCATCCCGGCGCGGGGATTTTCCTTTTTTCCCCGCGGTTTTCCTTCCTATTATATAGAGGAATATGAAAGGGGTGGAGGCAGCCGTTTTTCCCAGGGCTGTTTCCGCGTTTCCGGCGGTTCGGAAGCCGCCGGAAACCGGTTCCCCTTTCCCGGTTCCGGGCAGGATCCGGGACCATTTTCTGCTGCAATTGTAAACTTTAAAAATGAAATTAGTTGACAATTTGGCGAAACTTTCCTATACTTAAGGGACAAGGAGGGATGAAAATGAAAAAAACGTCAACCTTTCAACTGACGGCGTGGGCATTGTTCACGGCCCTGACCGCCGTGCTGGCCCAGTTCTCCATTCCCATCGGCCCGGTGCCGATTTCCCTGGCGACGCTTGCGGTCTACCTGGCGGGCGGAATTCTCGGCGCTGCCGGCGGCGCCGCCAGCCAGGCGGTTTATGTGCTGCTGGGCGCTGTGGGTGTCCCGGTATATGCCGGGTTCAGCGGGGGCGCCGGAGTCCTTGCGGGCCCGACCGGAGGCTACCTGGTCGGCTATGTGGTATGCGCGTGGATCGTGGGCGTCCTGGGGAGCCGCTTCCGCCGGAAAACGGTTCCGCTGGTTCTGGCGATGATCCTCGGCACCACGGCCCTCTACTTCCTGGGGACGGTGTGGTTCCTGTTCGTCACGAAGCGCGGACTGTGGGAATCCCTGACGCTCTGCGTGTTCCCGTTCCTGCCGGGCGACGCGGCAAAAATCGTCGTTTCCGCCCTGCTTGCGCTGCAGCTCGGCAAGGTTTTTGACCGCATGCGCCCCGGAACGAGCGCGGCATGAACGAGCCGGTTCTTCTGCGCCCGCACCATGCGCTCTGCCTGCACTACTTTATCGGAAAGGGATACGGGTGTGGATTTGTGGAAAACATGTTCCACATCAAGCGGTTTCTTTGTGGAAGAAGCCTACGGACGGTGGTTCTCCACAACGGGGCGGACTGCATCTGCGCCGCCTGCCCGAACCGGAGGAACGGCGGCTGCATGTCGTCGGAAAAAGTCGCGCGCTATGACCGCGAATGTCTGAAAGCCTGCGGACTGGCCTTCGGGCAGGCCTTTCCGTGGCCGGAGCTCTGCCGCCGGGTCCGGAAAGCAATTCTGGAAAAACCGGGAGTGCGGGCCGGGATCTGCTTCGACTGTTTGTGGAAAACTCTTTGTCAACAACAAGATGTTGAAAAGTCGGTCGAAAATGTTTAAAACTCATCCGATATTACGAACTGGAAACAGTTTGCCTGTCAGAAAAGGGGACGGCGGAAAGCGCCGGGCCCTTTTTCACGCTTTTATTGTAAACTTATAATAATGATATAGTTTACAATTTAGCTCCGCCCGGAAGCCGGTGCGGCAGAGAGGTTCCGGGCGCGCCCGGCAAATACGGCGGGCCGGGGTCCGGCAGCGCAAAATTTGAAATGAACCGAAAGCAAGGAAAAGCAACAGCACATAAATGGGAGAAAACGAGAGGTAGAAGGAAATAAATTAAAAAAACGGGCACGGGACTCTTGACATGCCCGCGGCCCGGTGGTAGACTGGTAGAAGTAATTTTGCGCACCCGTATGCGGTGCGCCGTAGCCCATAAAATTCGGGAGGGAAATTTTTATGTCCACCTATATGCCAAAAGCCGGCGACATCCAGCGCAAATGGTATGTGATCGACGCCGCAGGAAAACCGCTCGGCCGCGTTGCCGCGCAGGCCGCCGCTTTGCTGCGCGGCAAGCACAAGGTCATCTTTGCGCCCCATGCCGACTGCGGCGACTATGTCGTCGTCATCAACTGCAGGAACGCGGTGCTTACCGGCAAAAAACGTGAGAACAAAGTCTGGTACCATCCGACCCTTTACATCGGCCACATGAAAAAGGTCGGCTACAAGACCCTGATGGAGGAAAAACCGTGCAAGGCCATGGAACTTGCCGTAAGAGGCATGATTCCGGACACGACGCTCGGCCGGACCGCAATGACAAGGCTGCACCTTTTTGAAGGCGCCGAGCATACCCACGCCGCGCAGAAGCCGCAGGCCTGGGAACTGTAAGGGGGAGAATCTACGATGTACGAGAAAGCACCATATTTTTACGGGACAGGCAGAAGGAAAAGCAGCGTCGCGCGCGTCCGGATTTACCAGGGCTCCGGCAAGATCACCGTGAACGACCGCAACGTGGAGGATTACTTCGGCCTCGACACTCTGAAGGCGATTGTGCGCCAGCCGCTCGTGCTGACGGGAACGAACGACCGGTTCGATGTTGTCTGCCGCGTTGCCGGCGGCGGCGTGACCGGCCAGGCCGGGGCGATCCGCCACGGGATCGCGCGGGCCCTGCTCCAGTACGATTCCGAGAATCTGCGCGCAACCCTCAAAAAAGCGGGCCTTCTGACCCGTGACCCGAGGATGAAGGAACGCAAGAAGTACGGCCTGAAAGCGGCCCGCCGCGCGCCCCAGTTCAGCAAGCGGTAATGTTCGCAAAATTTTTGGAACGGCTCCCGGTTTCGGGGGCCGTTTTTTTGTCGGCGGACAAGGGGTGCGGCCGCACCCCTCCGTTCGTGCAATTTCGGGAAAACCCGACATCTGCGCCAATCGGGAAAGGTTTCGCCGGCAATCCAGGCCCGGCGCCTGCTCCGGGGATTTGCGCGGGCGAAGCCTGCCGGAAAATTCATTCCATAATAAAATAAAAACAGCCGTGTAATACTTGTAACAAGTTTGTAACCACCCATTTTCTTGCAATTTGCACAGAAATCGCTTGACCCTCGGGGGCAGGAAGCAGCCAAAAACTGCCACAATCGAAAAGTTTTTAGCCGATGGAGAATATAACAAATTTGTAATTTGTGCAAACCGTACAAATTGCAGTCGGAAATGAATTTGACATATGGTCATTCAGTGAATATAATATCTCGCATCGATGCGCCTCTTCGATCAGCGAATATCTGGCGGGTGGGGGCAAGGCCCTAAAAACGGCCCGCAGATTCAAAGAAAAGGGTGAATTTATTGCAGATTTTTCGATCTTTTGTCCTGAAAAGGGCAATTGTGGAATTAAAGAGCATCGCGGCCCGCTTCCGGGAGTCCCTGCGCGGTGCGGCGAACCGCCTGCGCCTGCCGTTCCGGCGGGCCGGAGACGTCCGCCTGTCCGTCCGCAGGGGGCGGGATGCCGCCGTCCGGTTCGCAGAGAATCTGGCGGGCCGTCTGAAAGCCATGGACGAGGAGCGGAAGGCCCGGTATAAGCGCCAGGCGGTTTCGCTTCTGGTGATCGGCTGTATCGCCGGCGGGACTGCGGCCGCCACGGCCGCGGCGGCCAAATGGGGATACGTTGCGCGGGACGGCAGGGCCGTCCGGCCGTCTTTCATCATCAATACGTCATCCACCGGGGCGATCCTGGAGAAGGCGGGCGTATCCCTGGCGAAGGACGACCTTGTGCAGGCCCGGACGGAGTCTTCGGGGAACATTGACGTGACGGTGAAAACCGCCAAACATGTGAAGGTCGAAGCGGACGGAAAGACACAGCCCGTCCTGCTGCATTACGGGGATACGGTTTCCGACGCTCTTCAAAAAGCGGGGGTGGCCGTCGGCGAGAACGACGCCGTCAACGTGCTGCGTATGGCAAAGGTGTGGGACGGCATGACCATAAAAGTCCTGCGGAAATACACGGTCAGCGTGACGGCGGACGGAAAGACCGTCAGAAGTCCGGTTTGGGAAGGCAGCGTTTCCAGCGCGCTTCAGCAGCTGAGCGTTGCCCTCGGTCCGGAAGATTCTCCGGACGTGAACCCGGACGCGGCCGTTGCGGAAGGCATGAGCATCAAGGTCAGCCGCGTCACTTACCGCGACGTGACCGCCACGGAGCCGATCCCCTTCCAGACGGTGACACAGAAGGACAGCACTCTGGCTGCCGGGAAGAAATCCGTCAAAACGGACGGGCAGAACGGCGTGAAGACCGTTGTTTCCCGCCAGAAGCTCTCGGACGGAAAGGTCGTCCAGAGCACCGTCGTCAAAACGGAGATCACGAAGCAGCCGGTCAGCCGGGTGGTTGCGGTCGGAACCAAACGGATCCGCAGCGCTTCCGCCGCGGCCCGCGCGGACGGGACGCTGATCGACCGGAACGGCCGGCCGGTCCGTTATAAAAAGCTCCTGCGGGGCCGCTGCACGGCCTACTACGCCGGAACCACGACGGCCACCGGCCTTCCGGCCGCGTACGGGCGCGTCGCGGTGAACCCGAATGTGATTCCCTACGGCACAAGGCTTTATATCTGTTCGCCGGACGGCCGGCTGGTCTACGGCTACGCCGTTGCCGCCGACACGGGCGGCGCGGCCATGAGCAACGCCATCCTTGCCGACCTGTATTATCCGAGCTACGAGCAGTGCGTGCGCGTTGGCTCGCGCACCATGAACGTCTATCTCCTCGGCTGAACACAGCCGCGGCGAAGGGGCGGAGAGCGGAAGCTCCCCGCTTTTTTTGTGCCGTGCCTGGGGCGGGTGCAAAAAACGGCGGGCCGCATACAATGGAATGCGGGGCAAATATATTTCAACCGCTTCATCATAGATGTCCGCCGGGGGTCCGTCTCTCCGGCGGACGTTTGTTTCCCCGCGCATTGGCAGTTGAAATCGTCCCCCGATTGGGTTACAATAAGAGCCGGGGGATTGATGACATGATTGTTGCACCGTCGATACTTGCATCGGACTTTTCCAACCTCAGCGATGAAATCATCCGCATGGATATCTCCGGGGCGGACTGGATCCATCTGGACGTGATGGACGGTCACTTCGTCCCGAACCTCACGTTCGGCCCGCCGGTGATCGCGGCGATCCGCCAGTACACTGACAAGCCTTTCGACGTTCATCTGATGATTGACGACCCGCTGCGCTATCTTCCGGAATTCCGGAAAGCCGGCGCGGATATTATTTCCTTCCACCTGGAAGCCTCGGGCGACCCGCGGAAAACGATCGACGCCATCCGGAAGAGCGGGGCGAAGCCCGCGGTCGCCATCAAGCCCGCCACGCCGGCGGAAGCCGTTTTCCCGTACCTCGACGGGCTGTTCATGGTGCTGGTCATGACGGTGGAACCCGGGTTCGGCGGCCAGAAGTTCATGGCGGACATGATGCCGAAGGTCCGGGCCCTCAAGGAAAAGAGGCCGGACCTGCTCGTCGAGGTCGACGGCGGCATCAATGCCGAAACGGCCCGCACCGCCGCGCTCGCCGGCGTGGACGTCTGCGTGGCGGGGACGGCCGTCTTCGGCGCGCAGGATGCGGCCAAGGCGATCCGCGGGCTGAAGGACGCGGACGGCGAATTATAAAAGACGGAGGATGTCGGGTGATGATCCCACACGGCGTCAGGCTGGAACCCCGGAAGGGCGTTCCGCTGAAAAACGGGATCGTGCGTCTGCCGGGGCCGGAACCGGTTTCCGCTCCGCAGACGTTCGCGCCCCTCAAAAAGAACGCGGGCCCGTCCCGTATCATCGCCGCCGCGGAAAAAGCGGGGATCGTGGACGAATCCGACGGTATGCCGCTTGGGAAAAAACTATCCCGCCTGGCGCGGCGCGGGCCCGGTCTCCTGATTGCCCGCTGTTTTGACGAGGACCCGTGTACCTCGAGCGCCCGGGCGGTTTTTCGGGAAGATGCCGAAAAAGTCGCCGCGGGCCTGAAACTCGCGGCAAGGGCCTGCGGGGCGGAGGAAAAGCGGCTCGCCGTCGCCTCGCGGGGCGAGGCGCGCCGGCTCCGCGGGCTGCGGCTCGGGATTCCGGCCGTCGTTGCCGGAAGGCGCTACCCGGCGGGGATCCTTCTGATGCGGAAGCTGTGCCGGAACGGCGGAAGGGCGGCTTTCCTGGGGGCGCAGGCGTGCGCGGCCCTTGCGGACGCGGCCCGGGAAGGAAAGCCGCAGAGCGAAACGGTGGTGACCGTCGCGGGCGACGGGGTGCGCCGCCCGGTGAACTGCCGCGTCCGCATCGGAACGCCCGTGGAGAAAGTCCTGCGGCTTGCGAAGCCGGAGGAAGACGTCCGGATTGCAGCGGTCGGTTCCGCGGTGGCGGGGCGGACGGTCCGCGACCTGTCGCTGCCGGTCACGGCGGCCACGCGCTGCGTGATCGCCCTGCGGGATGCCCCGCCGGAGCGGCGGTATCCCTGCATCCGCTGCGGGCGCTGCGCGCGGGCCTGCCCCGCCGGCGTCATTCCGTGGCTTGTGTACCGGGAGCTGGAGAGCGGGGACCCGGACCCCCTGCTGTTCTTCCATGCGGGCGACTGCGCGGGCTGCCGTGCGTGCAATGCCGTGTGCCCCTCGGGAATCGATCTTGCGGCCGAAGTCCGCCGCGCGGCCGCGCGGAAGGAAGGAGGGGAAGGATGAATCTGCGCAACGCCGCCCCGCCGTTCGTCCGTGCGGAGCCCACCTCCGCGTCCATGCTGCGCACCGTGCTGTTCGCCCTGTGCGCGCTCCTCGTCATCCCGACCGTGCGGTACGGGATTCGTCCCCTCACCATGGCGGGCGTGTCTGTGCTGACCTGCCTGGTCTGCGAAATCCTCGCGAATCTGCTCCGCACCGGCGGCTTTTCCGTGACCGATCCCTCGTTTGCCGTGACGGGGCTGGTGCTTGCGCTTCTGATGCCGCTGAACGCTCCGCTCTGGCTGCCCTGTGCGTCCGGCGCGTTTGCCGTTCTGGTCGCGAAGGCGCCGTTCGGGTCGTTCGGGAGGAATCCGTTCAACCCCGCCGCCGCGGGCGCGGCGTTTGCCGCGCTGTGCTGGCCCGGCCTGATGTTTACGTATTTCGACCCTTCCGAGCCGTTCCGGCTGCCCGCCTTTGCGGACTGCACGTTCCGGACGGGGGTATCCGCCGCCGCGACCCTGAAAAACGGCCTGAAGCCGGACATCCTTCCGCTGGACATGCTCTGGGGCGAGGCGGCCGGGCCGCTCGGCACCGGCGCGGCGCTGGTCGTCGGCGCATGCGCCCTGCTCCTGCTTTTCAGCCGCGCGGCGCACTGGCAGGCGCCCGTCTGCTTTTTGGCCGTCTGCGCGCTGCTCGCGGCGCTTTTCCCGCGCATCGCGTGCAGCCCGCTGACCTCGGTGAAGTACGAGCTGCTCTCGGGGTCGCTGCTGTTCGGCGGGGTGTTTCTGGTTTCCGACCCGGTCCCGGCGCCGTACACCGCATCGGGGAAAGGGATTTACGGCGCGTTCGCCGGCGCGGCGCTGATGGCGTTCCGGCATTTCGGCGTCTGTGAGCAGGGGGCCTGGTTTGCCGTTCTGCTCGCCAATGCCGCGTCTCCGCTGATTGACCGCGCCGTCTTCCGCGTCCGAGGATGGGAGGAAAAGCCGCATGGATAACGGCCGCGTTTTTCTGCGGGGGGCCGGGGCCATTTTCCGGAACGGCGTACTGTTCCGGAACCCGGTTCTGGTCGGCGCCCTCGGCCTGTACCCCGTCGCGGCGGCGGGGTTCGGGATGCAGAATGCCGCCGCGCTTTCCATCCTTTTTGTTTTCCTTGCGCTTCCGTCCCAGCTGCTTCTGTGCCTTGTGGGGATGCTGATCCCGAAATGGGCGCGGCCCGCCGCGGTTTTGCTGGTGACGGCCGCTTTTTATCTTCCCGCCGCACGCGCGGTGCAGCGGCTCCTGCCGGGCAGCATGGAAAGCCTGGGAATGGCCGCCGCATTGATGGCCTGCAACTCCATCCTGTATTCCCGGGCGGAGGAATACGCCCCGGAGCATATCTTCCTGGCGGTCGGTGCGGACGCCCTCGGGTGCTCGGCCGGTTTCGCGGCGGTGATCTGCCTGGTTTCCGCTCTGCGGGAATTCTGGCTGACGGGCGGCGTCTGGAGCTCCGGAACCCCGGGAAGCGGAATCGGTGCGGGGCTGGACCTTCCCTTCGCCGGGTTCCTGCTCGCGGGGCTGCTGGCCGCCCTGGTCCAATGGATCAATATCCGGCGCGCGGACCGGGATCCGCGGGAGGTGTAGCGCGGTGTTTGTAAAAATGATGTTTGCGGCGCTTCTTGCCGTCACGGCGGAAAACCTGCTGTTTTCGGGCGGGCTCGGGTTCAGCCGTGCGCTGCGCGCGGCCCGCCGCCCGGCTTCGGCCGGTGTTTACGCGCTGTTTGTCACATTTTTTTCGCTTTGCTCGGCTTTGGCGGGGAATTGGCTGGCTCCCCGGCTTTCCGGTTCGCCGTGGGTCCTGTACCCGGCGGCGCTCACCGCGGCGGCCGGTGTTTTCTACCTGGCTGCCGCCGGCCTTCTGCGGGCTCTGGCCGCAGGTTTTTATGACAGACACGCGCGGATCCTGGCGCAGGCGGCGGCAAACACCGTTGTGCTGGCGGTCCCCTTTGTGCAGCGGATGCTCCGTTTCAGCCTGGCGGAAACGGTCGGTTACGCGCTCGGGACGGGCGCGGCGTTTTTCCTGGCGGTCCTGGTTTTGGAAGAGGCGATGCGGGTCTGCTCCAACCCGGACATGCCCCGGGCTTTTTTGGGCCTGCCGGGCGTACTGGTTTACGTGGGTATTCTTTCCATGGCGTTTGCCGGGTTCTTCGGAAAAGTTTTTTGATTTGGGGTGATTTCCATGTCCGAGGTCCTTTTTTACGATCAGGTTGACGACGACTCGTTGAAATCCGCGGCGGTCGCGTCCCGGTATCGGGGGAAATGGGTGTTCTGCCGGAAGCAGGCGGGGAACCCGTATCAGATTCCGGGCGGACCTCGGCAGGACGGGGAGAACATCGAGCAGACGGCCCGCCGGGAACTGTATGAGGAAACCGGCGCGGCGCGGTTCCGGCTGGTTCCGGTCTGCGTCTACGGCGTGCGGGACGGTTCCGGCGGAGAACGGTTCGGAATGCTGTACTATGCCGAGATCCAGGAATTTTTCTCCCTGCCCGGCGCGGAAGGGGAGAAGGTCGGCTTTTTTGACGGCGTCCCCGGGGAGCTTGCGTTCCCGGAAGTCCAGCCGGAACTGCTGCGGAAAGCGGCCGAGGCGGCGGAAACCTGAAACGGGCCGGGGACCGGCAGGGGCGGACAACACGGCGGCACCATAAAAAACGGCGCGAAGTCTTTTAAGACTCCGCGCCGTTTCGGCCGCTGCTTTTTCAGTATTTGATGGAGCTGACGAAGCGTTCCGCCTCGCCGCTTTTGGCCGTCGACGTTTTGCAGAGCACGGCCGTGTTGTCCATGCGGACCAGCAGAAAAGAAATATCGCCCACCGTCACGGTGTATTTGTTGTAGGTGTCGGTGTCGACCACCGTTTTGCCGGAGCCGGAGATCCCGCTTTTTTGGGAAGAATACCAGCTCTGCGCGTCCGCTGCGGTGCCGAACGCATAAAACGTGATCTGCAGGTCGGAGCCGCCTTTCGTCGCGGAAAGGCATTTGGTTGCGCCGGTGCTGCCGGCCGCCTGGGAAGACACCGTATAGCCCGCGCTTTTCGCCTGTTTCTGGAAATCTTCCGCAGAGATCGCCGAACGGGCCGCGCAGCCGGCGAGCGCCAGCGCTCCGGCTACGGCGAGGGGAAGGACGGATCGACTGAAAAACTTGTTCACGCGCTACCTCCAGCGGTTTCAGGCCGATCGGGCCGATTTTTGTATTTTATTATAAACCGCTTTTGTGCGGATAACAAGTTTTATTCCAAAATTTATCCAAATCCGCAGAATTTTTCTTTCTGAAAAAAATCCCGGCCGCGCCGCGGAACGGGAACTGCCAAAAACAACCTTGTTAAATCCTGCATAGCCGGGTTTTTCCTGCGGATAATATGGGTGTTAAATCTTTGCTTTTAGGAGGAAGATCATCAGATGAAAGCGACTGGAATCGTGAGAAGAATCGACGACCTGGGCCGTATCGTCATCCCGAAGGAAATCCGCAGGACGCTGCGCATCCGGGAAGGCGACGCCCTTGAAATATTCACGGACTCCCAGGGCGGCGTGATTTTTAAAAAATATTCCCCCGTCGGGGAGCTTTCCACTTTTGCTTCCCAGTATGCCGAGGCGCTCAACCGCACGGCCGGCATGCCCATGATCATCTGTGATCGGGACCATGTGGTGGCGGCGGCCGGCGTTTCCAAAAAGGAATATCTGGAGCGCCGGGTCACCCCCGAACTGGAGGAGTGCATGCAGTCGCGCCGTTCCTATGTGGAAGCGCCGGGGGAAAAGATGATTCCGGTGGAAGGGATCGACCGCCCGGCGGAGATTGTCTGCCCCATTCTGGCCGCGAGCGACGTGACCGGCGCCGTGGTGATGCTTCGGGCCGAGGGCGAAAGCGGCGTCCCGGTGGAAACGGAAACGAAGCTCGCCCAGGTGGCGGCGGCGTTCCTTGGAAAACAAATGGAAGAATAGCCGGGATTTGTAGGTTTGTCAAAGATATGTTACACCAAAGGCAAGGAAATCATGGAGGACCA
>ENA-UOOI01002677-UOOI01002677.1-fermentation-metagenome-genome-assembly--contig:-NODE-2677-length-14857-cov-15.258343_pt1 | contig 14857 bp, 12 predicted proteins | sample MGYA00245779_ERZ724027 | MGnify/ENA primary metagenome ERZ724027 (study PRJEB28704, sample SAMN03018318) | fermentation metagenome | biome: anthropogenic terrestrial biome; feature: soil... | reverse complement strand
CACGGCCTCTTGACCCCCAGTCAAGCGCGCTACCAACTGCGCCACACCCGGATACTTTTCTATTCTACCACAAGGCGGCGGATTTTGCAACAAAAAAACAGCTCCGGGCGGCGGCGTTTCGCCGCGCCGGAGGCGCGTTGACAAATCGGGCGGAAGCGGCTAAAATATAGAAAACATATCGAACGGATAGGACATTTCCGGAAACCGGAGGATAAAAATGGGGAAGATACCGACTTTGGAAGAGGCCCGGGAGCTGCTGAAGGAGTACAACCGGGACCCGTTCCACTTGAAACACGCCGAGATTGTGTCCGGGGTGATGGGGTATTTCGCCCGCGAATACGACCCGGAGAACGCGGAGTTCTGGAAGGTCGCGGGGCTGCTGCACGACCTCGATTTTGAGCGATACCCGGAGCAGCACTGCGTCAAGGAGCAGGAGATCATGCGGGAGCGCGGGATCGACGAGAAGCTGATCCACGCCGTCGCGAGCCACGGCTATCACCTGACCGTGGACGTGAAGCCGGAGCATTTCATGGAGAAGGTTCTCTACGCCACCGACGAGCTGACGGGACTGATCGGCGCGACGGCGCTGATGCATCCCTCGAAGAGCGTTCGCGGCCTCCAGCCGAAATCCGTGAAGAAAAAGTTCAAGTCCAAGGGGTTCGCCGCCGGATGCTCGCGCGAGGTGATCCGGAACGGCGCGGACATGCTGGGCTGGACGCTCGACGAGCTGATCGAGAGGACCCTGACCGCGATGCAGTCGCTGGCGGACGAGCTGGAGCTTTGAAGCGGAGCCGCACTCTTGCATCAATCCCAAAAAATCCCTGACCCGGGGCGGGTCAGGGATAAATTTTTCTCTTTTTTTCGTCCGGGACGCCCGTCTTTCGGAAGAAATAGGTGTTGACCACGTCGCGCCATTCCCGCGCGTCCTCGATCTGCAGGTCCAGCCGGCGCAGAACCTCCGCGAAAAAGTCGGGGTCCACCTGCCCTTTCAGGGGCAGCCAGTCGCTTTTCAGCCGCTCCGCCTCGGCGCAGCCCTCGAAGTGGGAGTCGTAGATGTACTGGAGCAGCGTCCGCCCGTCCCGGAGCCGCCAGGAATAGGGGAGGTGGTGGAAGAACAGCAGCAGCTCTTCCGGGCAGGTCTTCGGGTCCTCGTAGACCGCCGCGACGGAAGGGGAATACTGGGCCGTGTACGCCGTCCCCGTGCGGGCGGTGCGGTCGACGCCGATGCCTTTGCAGTCCGCGCGGTGGTACGTGCCCCAGCGGGAGTATTCGTATCCGTCCACGCTCGGGCCGTAATGGCAGCCGGGATTCACGAACCAGCCGACGCCCAGCGGGGAGGTGTACCGCTCGTACACCGCGCGCGAGCGCAGCAGCATCGAGACGGCCGTGTCGGCGGCGGGGGAGCGCGCGCCGAAGGTCAGGTCCGCCCATTCCCGCGCCGCGGCCTCCGCGGAAAGCGCTGGCTGCCAGCACAGGCGCCCGAAGCCGTACAGGTTGGCCTGCGCGAGCGGGTGCCCCGTCCAGCCGGGGCCGTCCCCCACGTTCGAGACGCCCGCCATTCCGCCGTGCGGGGTCCCGAACCGGGAGCCGTCCACCACGCTGCGCACGGGCGTCCTTTCGCCGTCCGTGCGGGCGTCGAACTCCAGCGCCTCCTTCCACAGGGGGACCAGGTAGCACAGGTCGATCTGCTGCCCGGTGTATTCCTGCGTGATCTGGCACTCCATCATCTGGCTGGTCCGGCGCATCGCGCCGAACAGCGGGGAGACCGGTTCGCGGATCTGGAAGTCCACCGGCCCGCTTTTGATCTGCAGGATCACGTTCTCGCGGAACCGGCCGTCCAGCGGGGCGAAATTCTCGTAGGCCATCTTCGCCCGGTCCCGGCTGCGGTCCCGCCAGTCCAAATGGCAGTTGTAGACGAAGCACCGCCAGATCACCAGCCCGCCGTGCGGCGCGAGCGCCTCCGCCAGCAGGTTGGCGCCCTCGGCGTGGTTGCGGCCGTAGGTGTACGGCCCCGGCCGGGATTCGGAATCCGCCTTGACGAGGAAGCCGCCGAAATCGGGGATCAGGCGGTAGATTTCGTCCGCCTTTCGCGCCCACCAGCGCCGCACGCCTTCGTCCAGCGGATCGGCCGTGGGCAGGCCGCCCAGCTCGGCCGGCGAGGCGAAGCTGACGCTCAGGAACGTGCGGATGCCCCAGGCGGAGAAGATCCCCGCGATCTTTGCGACCGCCGGCAGATATTTTCCGGTGATCAGCTTTCCCGCCGGCGGAAGGACGTTGACGTTGTTCAGCGCGACCGCGTTGATCCCCACCGAGGCCAGCAGGCGGGCGTAGTCCGTGATGCGGGCGGTGTTCCGCAGCACGCGCCCGTTGCGGAAGAACAGCGAGCGGCCGGCGTAGCCGCGCTCGACGCTGCCGTCGAGATTGTCCCAGTGGTCGATCATGCGCAGCTCGTTGCGGGATTCCTCCTCTGTCTGCGCCTCCTCCGGCGACCTGCCGCGCCCGACGGCCCGCAGCAGCGCGAACACGCCGGTCAGCACGCCGCTTTCGCCGCGGCCGGAGACGGTCAGGCACGGGGAAGGGCCGCTTTCCAGCGAGATGCGGAACCCGCTCCCCGCCCCGGCCGGCGCCGCCTCGTCCGCGCGGAGGCGCACGTGCGGGCAGCCGGGGTCGTCCGCCGTCAGGCCGGGGCGGACGCCGAAAATCTCGCCCGCGGCGCGCCGCCATTCCTCCGCGGCGGAGCGCAGGACCGGCCCGGCGTCCTCCGGTATGCGGACGAACCGGCAGAACGGCCGGAACCGCAGGCTCTTTTCCGTCAGCCGGTAGCCGCCGTAGGAGAGCCAGCACCGGTACAGCGGGCCGTTTTTCCAGTCTTTTCGCATCAAAACACCTGAATTCTTTACAAGGTCTCCGGATTTTATGATATAATCGTTCCGTCTATCGGATTTCCAGTCGAGCTGCGGAATGGCTTGGTCCCCCGTTCTGGCTGGAACTCTGTAAAAGCGGAAAGGAGGGGGCCCGGATGAAGATTGACGGCCTTCACGAAAAGGAAATCTTTGAAAAGGAATTCCCGTTCCGGCTGCTCGTGAACCGGAACGTCAACTTCAACTACCCCGCGCACTGGCACAACGCGCTCGAGCTCATCTACGTGCTGGAGAACGGCTTCGTCGTGTTCGTCAACTCCAAGCGGTACGATTTGCGGGAGCGCGACCTGCTTTATATCCCGGGAGGGGACATCCACGAGTTCTGCAGCGAGGCCCCGACCGGCCTGCGCATCTTCGTCAACTTCGAGCCCTCGGCCCTCAGCCCCTACGGCGAGGTGGAGCGCGTGCAGACCCAGCTGCGCGACGTCCGCCTGATCGCCGCGGGAAGCGGGCTGCACACGCAGGTGGAGAAGCAGATGCGCGCGATCCTCGAGGAGCACAAAAACGAGGAGGCGGCGGACCGCCTGTTCTATACCGCGCGGATGCTCGACATCCTGGTCCTGCTGTGCCGCAGCACCCCTTCCCAGGTGAACATCGGCAGCCGGAACGGCGGCAAGCGGATGGGCCTCGAGAAGATCCGGAACTCCTTTCGCTATATCGAGGAAAACTACAGCGAGGATATCCACCTCGGTGACATCGCCCGGGCGGCCGGGTTCAGCGAGTACTATTTTTCCCGCCTGTTCAAGGAGATCACGGAGAAGAGCTTCCACCGCTATCTGGCGGAGTACCGCATCAAGAAGGCCGAGGCGCTGCTGACCGACCCCGATTATACCATATCCGAGGCCGCCTATGCGGTCGGTTTCAGCAGCATTGCGACGTTCGACCGGCTGTTCCGCACGATCAAGGGCTGCTCCCCGCAGGAGTTCCGCAAGCTGCGTGTCAAGGGATGAGCCGCGCCGCGTTCCCTCGCCGGAGCGCGGCTTTTCTTATGCCTTTCAGCGGCGCAGCTCCAGCGGCTCCCCCGTCACGTCGAACTCCGCGGCGGGGACGGTCTGCCCGGTCAGTTCCTCGCTGCGGCGGTCCGGCTGGCCGCCGCCGACCGAGACGCGGAAGCGCCCCGGCTCCAGCACGCAGCGGCCGCCGTTGTCGATCAGCGCCATTTGGCGCGGGGAAACCGTAAACTCCACGCGCCGGGATTCGCCCGGTTCCAGACGGACGCGGCGGAAGCCGGCGAGCTGACAGTTGGGCACGCGCACGCTTGCCTCGAGGTCCCGCAGATAGAGCTGGACGATCTCGTCGCCCGCGCGCGCGCCGGCGTTTGTGACGGTGACGGCGACCCGGACGCTCCCGCCCGCGCGGACGGAGGCGGCGCTCAGCGAGACAGGCGAGTACTCGAACCGCGTGTAGCTCAGGCCGTAGCCGAACGGGTACAGCGGCTCCGCCTTCATGAAGCGGTAGGTGCGGTTCGCCATCGAGTAATCCCGGAAATCCGGCAGGTCCGCGTCGGAGCGGTAGAACGTGACCGGCAGCCGGCCGCTCGGGGAAAAATCGCCGAACAGCAACGAGGCGACGGCCCGGCCGCCCTCTGCGCCGGGATACCACGCCTGCACCACGGCGCCGGCGCGGGTATCCGCTTCACCGACCGACAGCGCGCTGCCGGAAAGCAGCACGACGACCACGGGGACGCCGACCCGCAGCACGGCCTGCAGAAGCTCCCGCTGCGGGGCGGGCAGCAGGATGCTCTTCCGGTCGCCCGACGAGAATTCGTTCGAGGCGTCGCCCTCCTCGCCCTCCATGTCGGCGGTGAGGCCCAGGCAGAGGACGGCCGCGTCCGCCCGCTCCGCCGCGGAAACCGCCTCCGCGAGCCGGTCGTTTTTCTCCGCGAGGCCGCTCATGCTGTTTTTATAGAGGTGGCACCCCTCGGCGTAATAGATGCGGGTACCCTCGCCGGCGGCCTGCCGCAGGCCCTCCAGCACCGTGACGTAGCCGGAGGCCCTGCCGCAGTAGTTGCCCTCCAGCGCGCGCCGGCTGTCGGCGTTGGGGCCGATCACCGCGAGCGAATGGATTCGGCTCCGGTCCAGCGGCAGCAGATGGTTCCGGTTGCGCAGCAGGACGAGCGATTTTTCCGCCGCCTCCAGCGCGGCGGCGTGGTGCCCGGGGCAGTCGTTCTTTTCGTAGGGGATCGAGGCGTAGGGCACGTGCGCGGGGTCGTCGAACATCCCGAGGCGCATGCGCACCAGCATCAGGCGGCGGACGGCCTCGTCGATCTGCGCTTCGGAGACCAGGCCGCGACGGTACGCCTTGACAAGGCCTGCGAACGCGCAGCCGCAGTTCAGGTCGCAGCCGTTGCGGACCGCGAGGGCTGCGGATTCCTCGATGTCCGAGGTGACTTTGTGCGATTCGTTGAAATCCCGGATGGCCCAGCAGTCGGAGGTCACGTATCCCGAGAAGCCCCATTCTTCGCGCAGAATGTCCCGCAGAAGCGTTTTGCTGCCGCAGCACGGCTCCCCGTTGAGCCGGTTGTAGGCGCCCATCACCCCGGCCGCGCCGGCCTCCTTCACGGCCGCCTCGAACGCGGGCAGATAAGTTTCCCACAGGTCCTTCGCCGAGACCGCCGCGTTGAATCGGTGCCGCTCGGATTCCGGCCCGCTGTGCGCGGCGAAATGCTTGGCGCAGGCGGCGGTCTTGAGGTATTTTTTGTCGCTCCCCTGCATCCCCCGGATGAACGCGACGCCCAGCCGGGAGGTCAGGAAGGGGTCTTCGCCGTAGGTCTCCTGCCCGCGGCCCCAGCGCGGGTCGCGGTCGATGTTGATGGTGGGGGACCAGAACGTGAGCCCCTTATAAATTCCGTGGTCGCCCTTCCGCTGGAATTCGTGGTATTTGGCCCGCCCTTCCGTCGAGATCACGTCCGCGACCCGCCCGATCAGGCCTTCGTCGAAGGCGGCGGCCAGGCCGATCGCCTGGGGGAACATGGTGGCCGTGCCGGCGCGCGCGACGCCGTGCAGCGCCTCGCACCACCAGTTATAGGAGGGGATGCCCAGCCGCTCGACGGCCGGGGCCTCGAACTGCATCTGCCCGATCTTTTCCTCTAAGGTCATGCGCGAGACGAGGTCCCGCGCCCTTTCTTCAAAACTGAGCCGTTCGTCCCGGTACCCTGCCGCTGCGGCCATTCCGAAAACCTCCATCCTGCGGCGGCCCCGGTTCGGCAGCGGGGGAACAAAGCCTGCCCGCGTCCTTCCCGGAATTGCCGCAATTTTAATTCGTGCGCGTTCGGTGATCCGCGCTTTTATCTTAATCTTTTTCCGGGCCGGCAGTCTTATCAAAGTTTGCCGAGTCATGATCAGTTCTTGCCATAAATCGGAAAGGATATTGAAAAAGCGGAGGTTCCACGTATAATGAATTTGTTATCAATTCGCGAGGATAAAAAGATAAAATTCATTTATTATTTCAAATCTAAGTGTAGAAACTAAAAAGATGAAGCAAAAGCGACAGAACAGATCAGAAGAAAAGACGGATATTGCACAATGCAAACAGCAAATTTTGACTCAATCAAGAAAAGAATCAAAGACGTGCCCGGCTTTCCGAGAGACCGAAAAAGCATAAGTCGAGCAATCCGGGGCGCCCCAAAAAGGGGGCGGACGGAAGCGGAAGGCCGGGACCGGAAAACGGGGAGACGGCGGGAGAGGATGCTGCTGATGGAAACGGAACTGCGCGCGAGGAAAAAAGAGCCGCGGGGTACGGTCCGGCCTTTCGCCCGGGGCAAAACGGCCCGGCGGCTGCTGAAGGACTGGCAGCTCTACAGCCTGCTGATCCTGCCGGTCGCCTATTTCATCCTGTTCAAGTACGGGCCGATGCTGGGGAACGTGATCGCCTTCCGCAAATACGTGCCGGGCGGCCCGTGGTTCGGCACGCAATGGGTGGGGCTGAAGTACTTCAAAATGTTCATCTTCGACGGGAATTTCTGGATGAAGTTCCGCAACACCGTCGTGATCGGGGCGTCCTCGCTGGTTTTCGGTTTTCCGCTCCCCATCGTCCTGGCTCTGCTGCTGAACGAGGTGCGTAGCAAGGCGTTCAAGAAGACGGTGCAGACGATCTCGTACCTGCCGCACTTCCTTTCCGTCGTGATCGTGGCCGGGATGACGATCGATCTGCTTTCGCCTTCCTCCGGCTTCGTCAATGTGATCGTGAAGGCGCTGACGGGCCACACCGTCGCCTTCATGCAGGAATCCGGTTATTTCGTGCCGGTCTATGTGATCACCGGCATCTGGCAGGAAACGGGCTGGGGGACCATCCTGTACCTCGCGGCCCTCACGAACATCAACCCGGAGCTGTACGAGGCGGCCGAGATCGACGGCGCGAGCCGCTGGCAGCAGACGCTCCACGTCACGCTGCCGGGGATCCTGCCGACCATCACGATCCTGCTGATCCTGAACACCGGCGCCATTCTGAACGTCGGGTTCGAGAAGGTGCTGCTGCTCTACAACCCCGCCATCTACGACACGGCGGACGTGATCTCCACCTACCTGTACCGCATCGGCATGGAGATGAACAGCTTCAGCTACGCGACGGCCATCGGCCTGTTCGACTCCGTGATCGGTTTCCTGCTGATCGCGCTGGCCAATTTCTTTTCCAAAAAGTTTTCGGAGACCAGCCTGTGGTGAGAGCGGGGCGGGGGCCGCGGCTCCGCCGGGGAAGGGGTTTGAAATGAAAGAAAGCGCGTCCTACCGGGTTTTCCGGGTCTTCAACGCGATCCTCCTGCTGATCGTGGTGGCGGTGACGCTGTTCCCGCTGCTGAACGTCGTGGCGAAATCGTTCAGCGACATGAAATACATCGCCAGCAACGCCGTGACGTTCTACCCGAAGGGGTTCAACCTGAAGACCTACCGGCTCATCATGTCCGACAGCATGTTCTGGATCGACTACAAAAACACCGTCGTCTACACGGTGGTCGGCACGTTCATCAACCTGTTCATGACGACGATCTTCGCCTACGCGCTTTCGGTGCCTCGGCTGATGGGCAGAAAATTCTTTACGGGGCTGGCCGTGTTCACGATGTTCTTCAACGGCGGGATGATCCCGAACTATCTGCTGGTCCGCAACCTGGGCATGCGCAACACCCTTTGGGCCGTGGTGGTGCCCGGCGCCATCAGCGCGTTCAACCTGATCGTGATGCGGACCTTTTTCGAGGGGCTGCCGCGGGAGCTGGAGGAGGCGGCGGCCATCGACGGCATGGGCACCTACGGCATCGTCGCCCATATCGTGCTGCCGCTTTCCAAGCCGATCCTCGCGACCATGACGCTGTTTTACGCGGTGGGCATGTGGAACACGTGGTTCGGGCCGTTCCTCTACCTGGACCGTCCCGAGGCGTTCCCGGTCTCGCTGTATCTGCGGAATATCATCGCGGGAGCCTCGCAGGCGTCGGGGACAGACGCCGACGCCCTGGGCGAGGTCGCCTCCAACGTCAAGGCCGTCACCATCGTGCTGACCGCCCTGCCCATCATCTGCGTTTACCCGTTCCTGCAGAAATATTTCGTGCAGGGGATGACGCTCGGCTCCGTCAAGGGCTGAGCCGGTTTCGGTATCCCTTCCGCGCAGGCGGAATGTCGATATATTTTTATCAAGGGAGGATGTTAAGATGTCAGTCATTGGCAGAAAAGTTGTTGTCAGAAAAATCGCAGCGGCCTGCCTGGCGTTCGCAGTGATTGCGGTGTCAGCGGCCGGGTGCAGCCCGTCCGGAAAAGGGGAGGCGGTCTCCTCGGCGCAGCCGGCTTCTTCGGAGGCGGCGTCGCAGGGCGCCTCCTCGCAGGCCGACAGCGCGGCCCCGGGGGAGTACGACTTCAAATCCGAAAAGCCCGTGACCTTTTCCCTGATGTTCAGCGACAACCCCGGCTATCCCCTTAAAAACGACTGGAAGCTCTGGGATGCCATCAAGGACGCCACCAATGTGACGCTGGACGTGATGGTCGTGCCGATGGCGAGCTACAACGACAAGCGCAGCGTGCTGATCGCCTCGGGCGACGCGCCCGAGATCATCCCGAAAACCTATCCGGGGCAGGAGGTCCCGTTCATCCCTTCCGGGCAGATCCTCGCGGTCAGCGATCTCGCCGACAAGATGCCGAACTATTCTTCCGAAGTGAAGGCGTGGAACCTGCAGTCCGACGTGAACACCCTGCTGCAGAAGAACGGAAAGTACTACGTGCTGCCGGAGCTGCACGAATCCTTCAATGTGGATTACTCGCTCTGCGTGCGCACGGACATATTGAAGAAAAACAGCATCGCGATGCCGGAATCGTGGGACGACGTTTACAGCGTGCTGAAAAAGCTTAAGGAGCTGTACCCGGACGTGACGCCGTTTTCCGACCGCTGGCAGCTCGGCGCGCTGCTGCAGATCGCCGGGCCCGGATTCTGCAAGACCAACACCGGCCTCAAGACGGCGGGTGCCGATTGGAACAGCGGCTCCACCTTCTATTACGACAAGGACCAGGACCAATTCGTCTTTTATCCGACCATGGAGGAGTACAAGACGGAGCTGAGCTATTTCAGCAAGCTGGTCAAAGAGGGTCTGCTGGACAAGGAGAGCGCCACGCAGTCCGACGACCAGGCCAAGAGCAAGTTTGAGAACGGAAAATCCTTTATGATCACCACCAACTCGCAGGAGATGAACGACCTGCGGACCAAGATGGACGCCATCCTCGGCGAGGGCAAATACGAGGTCGCCAAGACCAACATCCCGGCGGGCCCGGCGGGCGCCAACCTGGTCGGCACCCGGCTCGAGAACGGCATCATGCTGACCAAGAAGGCGCAGGAGGACCCCAACTTTGAGACGCTCCTGAAATTCGTCGACTGGCTGTGGTACAGCAAGGAAGGCGAGACCCTGGCCAAATGGGGCATCGAGGGCGAGACCTACACCGTCAAGGACGGGAAATACACGTTGAACGAAGGCTACACCTGCCCCGCCTACGGCCTGAACCCCGACGCGAAGGACGCCAAGGATCTGCGCAAGGACCTCGGCTTCGGCTGCGGCGTGTTCATCCTGACGGCCGGCGGCCCGAACGAGCTGGCTTATTCGATGATGAACGACGAGGAGAAAGCCTTTATCGAGAACGTGAACAAGACCCGCACCCTGCTTCCGTCGGCACCGACCATCCTGTACGACGAGGATCAGCGCGAGGCGCAGAACCTGCTGGTGCAGCCGGTGATGGACTATGTGAACCAGATGTCCTACAAGTTCATCCTCGGCCAGACCGATATCGACACCGGCTGGGACGCCTATGTGCAGCAGTGCAAGACCAAGGGCAGCGAAAAATACACGGAAACGGCCAATTCGGTCTATCAGGAATCGAAGAAGGCCCAATGACCCCGTTCCCCCGCGGAAGGCGGGCGCGCGCTTCCGGCCTTGAGAAGGCCCGGGCGCGCGCCCGCCTTTTCTTGACAAAGCCGCGGCGCGGGCATACAATACTTAGCAGTGGCTAACGCTGCCGCGCTCCGGAGAAAAATTCCGCCGGAGGGCGGCATCCTTCTGGAACGGGATGTGCTGAAAATGACGCTGGACCAGCTTCCGATCGGCCGGGAATCGAAAATCGTGGCGGTCAACGGCAGGGGCGCCCTGCGGCGCAGACTGCTGGATATGGGCCTGACCCCCCGCACGGCGGTGCTGGTGCGGAAGGTGGCCCCGATGGGCGACCCCATCGAGATCCAGCTGCGCGGCTACGAGCTGACCCTGCGGAAGGAAGACGCGCGGAATGTCGAGATTGAGGAGGGGTAGGGGTTGGTTTTTGCGCTGGCCGGAAACCAGAACTGCGGCAAGACGACCCTGTTCAATCAGCTGACGGGCTCGAACCAGCACGTCGGGAATTTTCCCGGCGTCACGGTGGAGCGCAAGGACGGGACCGTCCGGGGGCACGCCGGGGCCGTCGTCGTCGATCTGCCCGGGATCTACTCGCTTTCGCCGTATTCCAGCGAGGAGATCGTCACGCGCGATTTTCTTCTGAACGGCCGGCCGGACGCGATCATCGACATCGTGGACGCGACCAATATCGAGCGGAACCTCTACCTGAGCATGCAGCTGATCGAGCTGGATATTCCGATGGTGATCGCCCTCAACATGATGGACGAGGTCCGCGCGAACGGCGGGACCGTCCGGATCGCGGAGTTTCAGAAGCAGATCGGCGTGCCGGTCGTGCCGATCTCCGCCAGCCGGAACGAGGGCGTGGAGGAGCTGATCGCGACCGCCGTCGACGTGGCGCGCCGCAGGCGGCTCCCGCTGCGGCAGGATTTCTGCAGCGGCGCCGTGCACCGGGCCATCCACTCCATCGCCCACATGGTGGAAGACCACGCCCGGCGCATCCACGTGCCGCCGCGCTTTGCCGCGACCAAGCTGGTGGAGGGCGACGGGCCCATGGCGAAGGCGCTGGCCCTCTCCGAAAACGAGACGGACATGATCCGGCGCGACGTGGCCGAGATGGAGCGCGAGCTGGGAACGGACCGCGAGGCGGCCCTGGCGGACATGCGCTATACGTTCATCGAAAAGCTCTGCGCCGGCACGGTCGTGAAGCCGAAGGAATCCAAAGAGCACCGGCGCAGCGTGCGGATCGACAGGGTGCTGACGGGGAAATACACCGCCGTCCCCATTTTCCTGCTGATCATGATGCTGATCTTCTGGATGACCTTCGGCGTGATCGGCCAGCCGCTGAGCGAGATGCTCTCGAAAGGGATCGACGCCGCGGCGGGAGCCGTTGCCGCCGGGCTGCAGGCGTTCGGCGTGAACCCGGTGGTGCGGTCGCTGGTGGTGGACGGCGTGTTCGCGGGCGTGGGCAGCGTACTCCAGTTCCTGCCGACCATCGTGGTGCTGTTTTTCTTCCTTTCGATCCTCGAGGACAGCGGCTATATGGCCCGCGTCGCCTTCGTGATGGATAAGCCGCTGCGGAAGATCGGCCTTTCGGGCCGCAGCTTCGTCCCGATGCTGATCGGCTTCGGCTGCTCCGTGCCGGCCATCATGGCGACGCGCACCCTTTCGAGCGAGCGCGACCGCAAAATGACGATCCTGCTCACGCCGTTCATGAGCTGCAGCGCGAAGCTGCCGATCTACGCGGTGTTCGCCGCCGCGTTTTTCCCGGAACACGCCGTGTGGGTGATGGCCGCGCTCTACGGGATGGGGATGGGGATGGCGGTCCTGAGCGGGCTGCTGATGCGGCGCACAATGTTCCGCGGGAACCCGGTGCCGTTCGTGATGGAGCTGCCGAACTACCGCATGCCCAGCGCGAAGAGCGTGCTGCTGCTGATGTGGGACAAAGCGAAGGGCTTTCTGGTGCGGGCGTTCACCGTGATCTTCCTCGCGACCCTCGCGGTCTGGTTTCTGCGCACGTTCGACGCGCGCGTCAACGTTGTCTCCTCGGGGGCGGAAAGCATGCTCGCCGCCGTCGGGCGGTTCATCGCCCCGGTGTTCGCCCCGCTCGGCTTCGGGGACTGGCGCGCCTCCACCGCGCTGCTGGCCGGCTTCACCGCAAAGGAGGCCGTGATCAGCACGCTGGCCGTCCTCACGGGGACCAGCGCGTCCGGCCTGCCGGCGACGCTTTCCGGCATGTTCTCGCCGCTCGCGGCGTTCACGTTCCTGACCTTCACGCTGCTGTACACCCCCTGCGTCGCCGCCATCAACGCCGTCCGGCAGGAGATGGGCAGCGTGAAAAGCGCGCTGGGCGTCGTCCTGTACCAGTGCGGCGTCGCCTGGCTCGCGGCTTTCGTCGTGTACCACGTCGGCCTGCTGTTTGTGTAACGGAAGGAGGGCCCGCCCATGGGAGGACTCGACGCTCTGCTGATTGCGGGAGTCGCCGCGCTGGCGGCGCTGGCGGCCTGGTATGCCGTGCGGCACGGCACCGGCTGCGACGGATGCTGCGCCCGGTGCCCGTACCGCAGGACCTGCCGCCGGAAGAAGAAAAACGGCTGAACACGCCGCGGCCCCGCCGGAAAATCCGGCGGGGCCGCGGCGTTAGGAAGCGTGAAAATCAAAAAGCGAAAACGTTCAGGCCCGTCCCGGGGTCGGCTCTGCGGCCGACGGTCCCCGGCGCGGTGCGGATGAAGATCTCCGCGGTGCCGCTGACAACGGCCCCGTTCAGGTGACCGCCCAGGACCTGCCCGTCCGCGCGGGCAAAATTCGCGTGCAGGTGCAGATAGACCTGCCCGTCTTTTTCGGTCACGTTGCCGAGCAGCGAGGTCATCTCCATCTCGCCCTCGAAGGTGTTCGGATAGTATTTGCGCTCGGCGACGCGGTACAGCCCGACCTCCGCGCGGCCGACCGCGCCGATGCCCTCCACGCTGCCGAAGGCGACGCGCTCTTTTTCACAGGCGGCTTTGACGGAAGTGACGATCTCTTCCCCGCGCGCGACGCGCAGGACGATGAGATCGCCGATTTTTTTGTATTCCATGATGAAACTTCCCCTTTCTGTGGGATGCGGCCTTTGCCGCGGCCCGGAAGTCCGCCGCCCGGGCGGCGCTTATTTGCGGTGAAGCCCTTCCACGCCGAGGTCGTTGTCCAGCAGGGTGCCGGAGGTGACCGCGCCGGGCCCGTATTTTTCCCGGATGGCGTCCATCGCCGTCTCCAGCTTTTCCTGCTTTTCGCCGGAGCGGTTGTCCCCGCCGGGATCGAAAAACGAGAGCTGCCCGCCGGGCGCGCCGTCCGGCACCAGCGCCGTGCCCGAGATGGCGAGCATCCGGATGGGGGCGTTGGGGTTCCAGCAGGCGGAGATCAGATCGAGGGCGGCGGCGCCGATCTCCCGCGCGAGATGCGTCGGCTCCCGCAGCGTTTTCTGGCGCGTGATGGTCCGCAGGCTCGGGTTCTTGATGCCGATCTGCACCACCCAGCACCTGACGCCGTTCCGGCGCATGCGGGCGGCCACGCTGTCCGCAATGGCCTTCACGCCCTTGCGGATATCCTCCGCCCCGACGAGGTCGCGCCGGAACGTGACGCTGTTGCCCACGCTTTTGATCTCGCGCTCTTCTCCGGGGCCGCGCACGGGGCTGTCGTCCAGCCCGGCGGCGTAGTCGCAGAGCATGCCGGCGGCTTTGCCCAGGCGCGCGCGCAGCAGCTCCCGGTCGCTGCCGGCCAGGTCCCCGATGGTGTGGATGCCCAGCCCGGCGAGGATTTCGGCCGTTTTTTTGCCGCAGAACATCAGCGCGCCCACGGGCAGCGGAAACACGATCCGGCGGTAATTCTCACGGCTGATGACCGTCGTCGCGTCCGGCTTTTTGTAATCGCTGCCCAGCTTGGCGAAGATCTTGTTGAAAGAGACCCCCACCGAGATCGTGATCCCCGTCTCGCGCCGGACGGTTTTTCGCAGCGTGTCGGCGATCCGCTTTCCGTCCCCGAACAGCGCGCGGCTGCCGGTCACGTCCAGCCAGCTCTCGTCAATGCTGAACGGCTCCACCCGGTCGGTGAACCGCCGGTAGATTGAGTTGATCCGGCGCGAATACTTTACGTATTCCTGAAAATGCGTGGGGACGAGGACCAGCCGCGGGCATTTGCGCCGGGCCTGCCAGATGGTCTCCGCCGTGACGACGCCGTATTTTTTGGCCGGCTCGTTTTTCGCCAGGATGATGCCGTGGCGGCTTTCGGGGTCGCCGCACACCGCCATGGGGACGTCCCTGAGCTCGGGCCGCAGCCGGCATTCGACCGACGCGAAAAAAGAGTTGCAGTCGCAGTGCAGGATCGTCCTCTCCATGCCGCTCACCGTCCGCCTTTATCATAGCATATTTTCCGGCGTGCGGAAAGGGCCCGCGCCGCCCAGGTTTCCAGTTTTCCGCGGCCGGGTCGGGAATATGCGCGGGGAGGGCCTGTCCGCCCCGCCGGCGCGCGGAAAAAGCCGCGCCCGAAGCCTATTTGTTGAAGCGGCGGTACAGCAGCGCGAGGGACTTTTTCTCGATGCGCGATACATACGAGCGCG
>ENA-UOOI01002675-UOOI01002675.1-fermentation-metagenome-genome-assembly--contig:-NODE-2675-length-14871-cov-24.737648_pt1 | contig 14871 bp, 13 predicted proteins | sample MGYA00245779_ERZ724027 | MGnify/ENA primary metagenome ERZ724027 (study PRJEB28704, sample SAMN03018318) | fermentation metagenome | biome: anthropogenic terrestrial biome; feature: soil... | reverse complement strand
CAGTTGGATCAGGTGTTGTTACTAAAATTATTGAGTAATTAATAATTTGCTGAAATTTAGGACTGGGTTTCTAGACCTGGTCCTTTTAAAAGCAAGTTAATGAAATATTGACATAACAACTATCTTATGATAAATTATTAAGGTAGTGCAAAATTATGTGTTATATAGCATTTAAGCTTTTATATATGACAGGATAAATACCGGGAGGTGTAGAACAATGAGAGTAAAAGTTACTTTAGCATGTCAAGACTGCAAGCAGAGAAATTACAATACAATGAAAAATAAGAAGAATGACCCAGATAGATTAGAAATGAGAAAGTATTGCCCATTTTGCCATAAACATACACTACATAAAGAGACAAAATAGTATGAGCTTTTATAACTTTTAAGGATGTGAAGATAATGGCTGGTGAACAAAAAGTTAATGGCGCAAAAGCAGTTAAAGCTCCTAGAAATGGATTAATAAAGTATTTGACAGGAATGAAGGCTGAGTTTAAAAGAATTACTTGGGCTTCAAAGGAAGATACAAAAAAAGCAGCTATTACAGTACTTATATTTTGTCTGATATATATAGTATTTATTGCAATATTTGATTTTGGTTTTAGTAGCCTCTTTAAGATTATCTTTAAGTCTTAATACAGGAGTTTTATCATAAAATTAAGCTTATGCATTTGTAAAGGCGTATAATTACAGCTTTTTTACTTATGCATGGAATAATAGTTGAATTAAAACTCTATAATAAAGGTAACTTGTAAATATAGTTAAAAAGGAGGTAGGGGTGGATATTTAGAAACCGTCCCTAAGATTATGGCAGAGAGAGCTAGATGGTATGTTGTACATACATATTCTGGTTATGAAAATAAGGTAAAGGTAAACCTTGAAAAAACTGTTGAAAATAGAAATCTGAGCGAATGGATTCATGATGTCCAGGTTCCAATGGAAGAACAGGTTGAAGTAAAGGATGGTAAGAAAAAGATTACTCTTAAAAAGATATTTCCAGGATATGTATTAGTAAAAATGATAATGACGGATGATTCGTGGTACATAGTTAGAAACACAAGAGGTGTTACTGGCTTTGTAGGTCCAGGATCTAAGCCGGTTGCACTTACAGATGAGGAGGTTTCATCTATGGGAATTGCTGAAAAGCAGGTCAGCATAGATGTAAAGGCTGGGGAAACAGTAAAAGTTACTTCAGGTCCTTTGGAGAATTTCCCAGCTGTAATTCAGGAAATTAACCAGGAAAAACATAAGATTAAAGCGTTAGTTAATATGTTTGGCAGGGAAACACCTGTTGAACTAGATTTTAGTCAAATAGAAAAACTAGATTAGCTAAAAAGACGAAAGTCTTAATAAGTGGGAGGACTAAAGTCCGTATTACCACATAATAGGAGGTATAAATACATGGCTAAGAAAGTAGTAGGAATGATTAAACTTCAGCTTCCTGCAGGAAAAGCTACTCCAGCACCACCAGTTGGTCCAGCTTTAGGTCAGCATGGTGTAAACATTATGGGTTTCTGTAAGGAATTTAATGCTAAAACTGCCCAACAGGCAGGTTTAATAATTCCAGTCGTAATCACAGTATATCAGGATAGATCTTTTAGTTTTATACTAAAGACTCCACCAGCAGCTGTTCTTTTAAAGAAAGCAGTTGGAATTGAGAGCGGCTCAGGAGTTCCTAACAAGACAAAAGTTGCAAAAATCACTAAGGCTCAGTTAAAGCAGATTGCTGAAACAAAAATGCCTGACTTAAATGCAGCTTCAGTTGAATCAGCTATGAGCATGATTGCAGGAACTGCAAGAAGTATGGGAATAACTGTAGAAGAATAGTTAACTTAAATTAGTGGGAGGTAAAAACCGTTAATACCACAAAGGAGGATTGGCATATGGGAAAGAATTATAATGAAAGTGCTAAGCTTATTGATAAAAATGTATTATATACACCAGCTGAAGCAATGGAATTAGTTGTTAAAACATCCAAAGCTAAGTTTGATGAAACAATTGAACTGGCTGTTAGACTTGGTGTTGACCCAAGGCATGCAGATCAGCAGGTTAGGGGAGCTGTTGTGCTTCCTCATGGAACAGGAAAAACTGTTAAAGTTTTAGTGTTCGCTAAAGGCGAAAAGGCTAAGGAAGCCGAGGCTGCTGGAGCAGATTATGTAGGAGCAGAAGAATATTTAGATAAAATTCAAAAAGAAAATTGGTTTGATTTTGATGTAGTCGTAGCTACACCTGATATGATGGGTGTTGTTGGTAGACTAGGTAGAGTATTAGGACCTAAGGGATTAATGCCTAACCCTAAATCAGGAACTGTTACATTTGATGTAGCAAAAGCATTATCAGACATTAAAGCTGGTAAGGTAGAATATAGAGTTGATAAAACTTCTATCGTTCACGTTCCAATAGGAAAGAAATCATTTGAATCTGAAAAATTAGCTACTAACTTCCATGCTTTAATGGAAGCTATAGTAAAAGCTAAACCAGTTGCAGCAAAAGGTCAATACATTAAGTCAGTAGTTGTTTCAAGTACTATGGGACCTGGAGTTAAAATAAACCCAACAAAAGTATTAGAGTAGTATTGACTTAGCATACAGTAAATGTTATAATACAAAAAGTTGAATAAAAATTTTCCACAGACAGTAGGTGCATAAGCGTAACCATAAGGGCCTGCCGAGGAGAACATAATTGATTACAATTGGTCTCTTCATGTCTATGGAGGGACCTTTAATTATATGATTTGTACTTATAACTGTAAGGAGGTGGCAAGCAGTGAGTAAAAACAGGGAATTAAAAGAAGCAAAAGTATTAGCAATAAAGGAAAAGTTTGAAAAAGCTCAAGGCATAGTATTTTCTAAATACCAAGGCTTAACTGTTGAAGAGGATACAGAACTTAGAAAACAATTAAGAGATGCAGGTATTGAGTACAGAGTCTTTAAAAATACTTTGACAACTTTAGCTGCTAAGGAATGTGGCTTTGAAGAAGCTACAAGTATTATAGACGGACCAATTTCAGTATCTTTTGGATATGAAGATGCTACTGCACCAGCAAGAATATTAAAGAATTTTGCTGGAAAACATAAAAAGTTGGAATTAAAAGGCGGTATCATTGATGGAAAAGTTTATGATGCACAAACAATTGAACAAATTGCCAGCATTCCATCAAAGGATGTTCTTATTGCAAAACTTCTTGGAAGCTTCAAAGCTCCATTATCAAGTTTTGTATACTTATTAAATGCTATTAAAGAATCAAAAGAAGCTTAATAAAATTATTGGAGGTGCTTAATTATGAATAAAGAAGAAATCATTCAAGCTATAAAGGAAATGAGTGTTTTAGAATTAAATGAATTAGTAAAAGCATGTGAAGAAGAGTTTGGTGTAAGCGCAGCTGCTCCAGTTGCAGCAGCAGGTGCTGGTGCTGCAGCTCCAGCTGCAGAAGAAAAAACTGAGTTCGATGTAGTATTAAAGAGCATTGGATCAGAAAAAATTAAAGTTATAAAAGCAGTAAGAGAAATAACTGGTCTTGGATTAAAGGATGCTAAGGAATTAGTAGACGGAGCTCCAAAGACACTTAAAGAAGCTGTAAGCAAAGACGAAGCAGAATCAATTAAAACAAAACTTACAGAAGTTGGAGCAGAAGTTGAATTAAAATAGTTATTAGTGTTTGTCAGAAAGAGGCACTTTTCATTAAGTGCCTCTTTTTAAGTATATATAAGAATAATAGTAAAAGTTTTGTTACTTGCATTGACAATAGAATATTTATATGATAATATAATTAATTGCATTGATTATTAGTTACAATGCGAAACTATACAAGTTTTACAAGTACTGAATTTTTTTTACATAAAAGGCAATACTATTTTATAATAGTGTATTTATTCCAAAGACATAAATCTATAAACTGTTGTGTTTTTGGTTATTTTTAGTTTATGCAAGGGGTGAAAGTCAATGGTACATCCTGTCAAAGTTGGCAAAAGAACAAGAATGAACTTTTCAAAACTTAAAGAAGTAGCAGAAATGCCTAACCTAATTGAAGTTCAATTGGATTCCTACGATTGGTTCTTAAAGGAAGGTCTGCAGGAAGTTTTTGACGATATTAATCCTATTCAGGATTATACAGGTAACTTAAACCTGGAATTTGTCGGATACAAACTTGACTTAGAAAACATCAAGTATCAAGTTGAAGAATGTAAGGAAAGAGATGCTACTTATGCAGCACCTTTAAAGGTCAAAGTAAGACTACTTAATAAGGAAACTGGAGAAGTAAAGGAACAAGAAGTATTTATGGGAGATTTTCCTCTCATGACAGAGCAAGGAACTTTTATAATCAACGGAGCAGAAAGAGTTATTGTAAGTCAGCTGGTAAGATCACCAGGTGTGTATTATGACATGTCTGTGGATAAAACTGGTAAGAAGCTTTATTCTGCTACAGTAATACCAAATAGAGGAGCATGGCTTGAGTACGAAACAGATTCAAATGATGTTATTTACGTTAGAATAGATAAAACAAGGAAACTACCAATAACTATTCTTGCAAGAGCATTGGGATATGGTACAGATGCTGAAGTTGTTGAACTATTTGGAGACGATGAAAGATTAAAAGCAACAATTGAAAAAGATAATACTAAAACCAGGGATGAAGCTTTACTGGAAGTCTATAAAAGATTAAGACCAGGTGAGCCTCCAACTGTTGATAGCGCTTTATCACTAATTGATGTTCTATTTTTTGACCCAAAAAGATATGACTTATCTAGAGTAGGAAGATATAAATTTAACAAGAAATTAGCATTGCATTTAAGAATTGCTAATCAAATTGCTGCAGAAGATATCGTAAATCCACAGACTGGAGAGATTTTTGTCCAAAAAGGAGAAAGAATTGACAGAGACGTAGCATTAGATATTCAAAATAGTGGAATTAATACTGTAAAAATTGAAGTTGAAGATAAGGTTCATAAAGTAATTGGAAATCATTTTGTAGACATACATAAATTTGTCGAATTTGATATAAGCGATTTAAATATAAAAGAAAATGTGCATTATCCAACATTAAAGGAAATACTGGATAACTCAAATGATGAAGCCGAAATTAAGGAACAGATAAAAAAGAGAATTCATGAATTGATCCCTAAGCATATTATCAGGGACGATATATATGCAACTATAAGTTACGAATTAGGATTAACTTATAATGTTGGAAATACCGATGACATAGATCATTTAGGAAACAGGAGACTAAGATCTGTAGGCGAATTGTTACAAAACCAATTTAGAATAGGTCTTTCCAGAATGGAAAGAGTTGTCAAGGAAAGAATGACGATTCAGGACCAGGAAGTAATAACACCTCAGGCCTTAATAAACATAAGACCAGTGGCAGCAGCTATAAAAGAGTTCTTTGGCAGTTCTCAGCTGTCACAATTTATGGATCAGACCAACCCATTGTCAGAGTTAACTCATAAGAGAAGACTTTCAGCATTAGGACCAGGTGGATTATCCAGAGAAAGAGCTGGATTTGAAGTAAGAGACGTTCATCATTCACATTATGGCAGAATGTGTCCTATAGAAACTCCAGAAGGACCTAATATAGGCTTAATTAACTCTTTAGCTACATATGCAAGAGTTAATGAATATGGATTTATTGAAACGCCTTATAGAAGAATTGATAAGAAAGCAGGAATTGTAACAAAGGATATAACTTATATGACTGCTGATGAAGAAGATCAATACTTGATTGCTAAATCTAATGAACCTCTTGATGATGAGGGACATTTTATAGATAAAAAGGTAACTGTCAGATCACTTGAAGATGTTATATTGGTACCTAATACAGAGGTAGATTTAATGGATGTGTCTCCAAGACAATTAGTATCTGTAGCAACTGCAATGATACCATTTTTGGAAAATGATGATGCCAGCCGTGCCCTAATGGGATCAAACATGCAGCGTCAGGCAGTTCCATTACTTAAGCCGCAGGCTCCAATTGTTGGTACAGGAATAGAATATAAAGCTGCAGTTGATTCAGGGGTGCTTCCAAAGGCTAAAAATGCCGGAGCTGTATCCTATGTCAGTGCTAACGAAATAAGAGTTAAAAGAGATTCTGACGGTGGTACAGATATTTACAGGCTATTAAAATTTAAGAGATCCAATCAGGGAACATGTATAAATCAAAAACCTATTGTAAGCAAGAACGAAAGAGTAGAAAAAGGTACAGTTTTAGCAGACGGACCATCTACTGATTTAGGTGAAATTGCATTAGGTAAGAATATCCGTATGGGATTTATTACATGGGAAGGCTATAACTACGAAGATGCTATGCTTATTTCTGAAGAATTAGTTAGAGAGGATGTATTTACTTCTATTCATATTGAAGAGTATGAGGCAGAGGCCAGGGATACAAAGCTCGGACCTGAAGAAATAACCAGGGATATTCCAAATGTAGGTGAAGATGCTCTTAAAGATATAGACGAGAGAGGAATTATAAGAATAGGAGCAGAGGTTAGATCAGGAGATATCTTAGTTGGTAAGGTAACCCCAAAGGGAGAAACAGAATTAACAGCTGAAGAAAGGCTTTTAAGGGCTATCTTTGGTGAAAAGGCAAGAGAAGTCAGAGATACTTCGCTTAGAGTTCCTCATGGTGAAGCAGGCATAATTGTAGATGTAAAAGTATTTACAAGGGAAAATGGAGACGAATTACCTCCAGGAGTTAATAAACTTGTTAGATGTTATATAGCTCAGAAAAGAAAAATATCAGTTGGAGATAAAATGGCTGGCAGACATGGTAATAAAGGTGTTATATCAAGAGTTCTACCTGAAGAAGATATGCCTTTCCTGCCAGATGGAAGACCACTTCAGATATGTTTAAATCCATTGGGTGTTCCTTCACGTATGAACATTGGGCAGGTGCTTGAAGTTCATTTAGGATGGGCAGCTAGTGAATTAGGCTGGCACATTGCAACACCAGTTTTTGATGGTGCCAGAGAAGAAGAGATTGTTGAATGTTTAAAGAAGGCCGGATATGATGCAGATGGTAAAACAATGCTGTATGATGGAAGAACTGGAGAAGCATTTGACAGCAGGGTAACGGTAGGATATATGTATATTCTAAAACTTGCCCACTTAGTAGATGATAAGATTCATGCCAGATCAACAGGACCTTATTCATTAGTTACGCAGCAGCCTTTAGGAGGTAAAGCTCAATTTGGCGGACAAAGATTTGGAGAAATGGAAGTTTGGGCATTAGAGGCATATGGTGCAGCACATACACTTCAGGAAATATTAACTGTTAAATCTGATGATGTTGTAGGAAGAGTAAAAACCTATGAGGCAATAGTGAAGGGTGAAAACATTCCTGAACCAGGAGTGCCAGAATCATTTAAAGTACTTATTAAGGAACTTCAGGCATTATGTCTTGATGTTAAAGTATTAAATGATGAAAATAAAGAAATTAAAATTAAGGAATCTGTTGATGATGAAGCTGAAGATCTTGAAGTAAATATTGAAGGAACAGAGGATGATGTCCCTCCAGTACCAGATGCAGAGTATAAAGATGAAAATGATGACAGCAACTCCGAAACAGATTTAGAAGATGATATAGATTATGATGATTTACCATTAGATGAGCTTCAGAGTGATTTGGAAATTGATGATTTTAATGATGAACATTAATTTTGAAGGGAGGATGTACCCTTGTTTGAATTAAACAATTTTGATGCACTACAAATAGGTCTTGCTTCACCGGAGAAAATAAGAGAATGGTCAAGAGGTGAAGTGAAGAAACCTGAAACCATTAATTATAGGACTTTAAAACCAGAAAGAGATGGTCTTTTTTGTGAAAGAATATTTGGACCAATAAAAGACTGGGAATGTCACTGCGGAAAGTATAAAAGAATTAGATATAAGGGAATTGTATGCGATAGATGCGGTGTTGAAGTAACAAAAGCTAAAGTAAGACGTGAAAGAATGGGACATATTGAATTAGCAGCTCCAGTTTCTCATATATGGTATTTTAAAGGCATACCATCAAGAATGGGACTTATTCTTGATATGTCACCAAGAGCATTGGAAAAGATTCTATATTTTGCTTCATATGTTGTGTTAGATCCAAAGGAAACACCGCTACTGAAGAAACAGCTTCTGAATGAAAAGGAATATAGGGAAGCCTGCGATAAATATGGAGAAGAAAATTTCGTTGCCGGCATGGGGGCTGAATCTGTAAAGGTACTGCTGAAAGAGCTTGACTTAGATCGCTTGTCAGCTGAATTAAAGGAAGATTTAAAAACAAGTACAGGACAAAAGAGAATAAGGATTATAAGAAGACTTGAGGTTGTTGAATCCTTCAGAAAGTCCCATAATAAGCCAGACTGGATGATAATTGATGTTATTCCGGTAATTCCCCCTGATTTAAGACCAATGGTTCAGCTCGATGGAGGAAGATTTGCCACATCTGACTTAAACGACTTATATAGAAGAGTTATTAATAGAAATAACAGATTGAAAAAATTATTAGATCTTGGAGCACCAGAGATAATAGTAAGAAATGAAAAAAGAATGCTGCAGGAAGCCGTTGATGCATTAATTGATAATGGAAGAAGAGGAAGACCAGTTACTGGACCAGGAAACAGGCCTTTAAAATCATTATCTGATATGTTAAAAGGAAAGCAAGGAAGATTCAGACAAAACTTGCTTGGTAAGCGTGTTGATTACTCCGGACGTTCTGTTATTGTAGTAGGACCAGAACTAAAGATGTATCAATGCGGACTTCCAAAGGAAATGGCTCTTGAATTGTTTAAACCATTTGTTATGAAGAAATTAGTTCAAAGTGGTTTAGCACATAATATAAAGAGCGCTAAGAGAATGGTTGAAAGAGTTCAGACTCAGGTATGGGATGTTTTAGAAGAGGTAATTTCAGATCATCCAGTATTGCTTAATCGTGCTCCTACACTACACAGACTTGGAATTCAGGCTTTTCAGCCAATACTGGTAGAGGGCAGGGCTATTAAGTTACATCCACTTGCATGTACTGCTTATAATGCTGACTTTGATGGTGACCAGATGGCTGTTCATGTACCATTATCTGTTGAGGCTCAGGCAGAAGCAAGATTCTTAATGCTTGCAGCACATAATATATTAAAGCCATCTGATGGAAAACCAGTTGTTGTACCTACACAGGATATGGTTTTAGGATCATATTATTTAACTATCGATAAAGATGGTGTCAAAGGTGAAGGCAAAGCATTTTCATCTGTTGATGAAGTACTTATGGCTTATCAATTAAAAGAAATTGATGTTCATGCTAAGATTAAGGTAAAAATGTTTAAAACTGTTGATGGACAATTAAAGACAGGTATAATTGAAACTACACCCGGAAAGTTAATATTTAATGAATCCATACCGCAGGATTTAGGATTTATTGATAGAAGCAAGCCTGAAAATGAATTTAAACTTGAAGTGGACTTTTTGGTTGCAAAGAAGAATTTAGGTAAAATAATAGATAAATGCTACTTAAAACATGGACCGACTCAAACGTCAATAATGCTTGATAAAATCAAGGCAAAGGGATATCATTACTCTACTGTTAGTGGAATAACAGTATCAACTTCAGATATGGTAGTTCCAGAGGCTAAAAAAGAATTATTAGCAGAGGCTGATGCGGCCATTGATAAGATAGAAAAAATGTATAGAAGAGGTTTCATATCTGAAGAAGAAAGATATGAAAGAGTTATTGATAAATGGACCAAAACTACAGAAGATATAGCAAATGCACTAATGGATAACCTGGATAGATTTAATCCAATATTCATGATGGCAGATTCTGGAGCCAGAGGTTCCAGAAGCCAGATAAAACAATTGGCTGGTATGAGAGGACTTATGGCAAATCCTTCTGGTAAAATTATTGAATTGCCAATTCGTTCATCATTCAGAGAAGGTCTTGATATTCTGGAATACTTCATTTCCACCCATGGTGCCAGAAAGGGTAATGCTGATACAGCTTTAAAGACAGCTGACTCAGGTTATCTTACTAGAAGATTGGTAGATGTCAGCCAGGATGTAATTGTAAGGGAAGAAGATTGTGGAACAACGGAAGGCTTTGAAGTATCACAGATTAAAGAAGGTAATGAAGTAATTGAGTCTCTTACGGAAAGACTTACAGGAAGATATTCAGCAGAGGATATAATCAATCCATCTACTGGTGAGGTATTGGTTCCTAGAGATACTTATATGGATGTTAACCTTGCTGAAAAAGTTGAGAAAGCCGGAATTAATAAAGTAAAGATCAGATCTGTATTTACCTGTAAATCAAGACATGGTGTCTGCGCTAAATGTTATGGTATGGATATGGCTACAGCAAAAAAAATAAGTATAGGCGAGTCTGTTGGAATAATTGCTGCACAAAGTATAGGTGAACCAGGAACTCAGCTTACAATGAGAACATTCCATACTGGTGGTGTTGCCGGATCAGATATTACACAAGGTTTACCAAGAGTTGAAGAGTTATTTGAAGCAAGAAAACCTAAGGGACTTGCAATTGTGTCAGAAATTTCAGGAACAGTGAAAATGGAAGACACAAAGAAAAAGAGAACTGTTATTGTAGTTTCTGATTCTGGAGAAGAGGTAAGCTACGATATACCATTTGGTTCAAGACTTAAGGTTTCAAATGGAGATATAATTAATGCTGGAGATGAGATAACTGAAGGTTCAGTTAACCCACATGATGTTATTAGAATTAAGGGAGTTAACGGTGTAAAAAATTATCTTTTATCTGAAGTTCAAAAAGTTTACAGACTTCAAGGTGTTGATATAAATGATAAGCATCTTGAAACCGTAATAAAGCAAATGACAAGAAAAGTAAAGGTTGAAGATCAGGGCGATACTGATCTGCTGCCAGGCGTATTGATTGATATGTTTGACTTTGAAGATGCAAATAAAAAGGTTGAAGAGGCTGGTGGTAAACCGGCAGAAGGCAGAATAGCATTACTAGGAATAACAAAAGCAGCTTTAGCAACTGATTCATTTTTATCAGCAGCTTCCTTCCAGGAAACAACGAGAGTTCTTACAGATGCTGCAATAAAAGGTAAAATTGATCCATTACTTGGACTAAAGGAAAATGTAATAATTGGTAAGCTGATTCCAGCTGGAACTGGTATGACTAGATATAGATCTGTAAGAATTAATACAGAAAAGGAAAAGCCAGAAAAAAGCTTAACAAATAATGAAGATGCTAAGATTTAAGTTTATTGACATAATAAATTTAAAGTGATAAAATACATCTGTATGTTTTTGCAGGGCCATAGTTTTAAATATTCAGTAATTAGGACTTTGCCCTGCAAACATTATTCCTATAGGGAGGGTCAATTATGGTCCATAGGCTTACAGGTAAGAAAGCTATAGGGTTAAAGCAGACAATAAAATGCATTAAATCTGGACAGGGAAAAACTGTTTATATTGCATGTGATGCTGATGAAAAGTTAATTCAGCAGGTTAAAAGTCTTGCTGAAGAACATACTGTTGAAATTAAATATGTTGATACAATGAAGGAATTAGGCAGACTATGTGGCATAGACGTAGGAGCATCAGCAGCTTTAATTCTAAATGATTAATAAGCTTATAACTAAAATTTAATATACATTTTAAAAGTATGTTAGTAAAAGTTTGTAAGAAAACTATGAAGGAGGTGTAACTAATGCCAACAATTAGCCAATTAGTAAAAAAAGGCAGAAAGACAATAACAACCAAATCAAATGCACCAGCACTAAAAGAATGCCCTCAAAAAAGAGGAGTATGTACTGTAGTTAAAACTACTACGCCAAAGAAGCCTAACTCAGCTTTAAGAAAAATTGCCAGAGTAAGACTTACAAACAGCTATGAAGTAACTGCTTATATTCCAGGTGTAGGACATAACTTACAGGAGCATAGTGTTGTTCTTATAAGAGGTGGAAGAGTAAAAGACCTTCCAGGTGTAAGGTATCATATTGTTAGAGGTGCTTTAGACTCAGCAGGTGTTGCTAACAGAATGCAGAGTAGATCTAAGTATGGCGCAAAAAGACCAAAGCAAAAATAATAATTTGAATTAAGATGCTGTGTCTTCGGCATTTAAAATAGATATTTAAAACTTGCAGAAGTACAAAGCATTTTGCGGCTTACAAGCCGAGTACCGATGAACTTAAATACAATTGTTAAGGAGGGAAGAAAAGTGCCAAGAAAAGGACATATAGCAAAAAGAGATGTATTACCAGATCCACTATATAACAGTAAGGTTGTTACAAAATTAATAAACAGCATAATGGAAGATGGTAAAAAAGGTGTAGCAGAGAAAATTTGCTATGCAGCTTTTGATACAATAGCAGAAAAGACAGGTAAGGATCCTATTGAAGTATTCGAAACAGCTATGAATAATGTAATGCCGCTTCTTGAAGTTAAAGCAAGAAGAATAGGTGGTGCTACATATCAGGTACCTATGGAAGTTAGACCTGAAAGAAGACAGACATTAGGAATTAGATGGATGTTAGGTGCTGCAAGAAAAAGAGGAGAAAAATACATGAAAGAAAGGCTTGCTGGAGAATTGTTAGATGCATTTAATAATTCTGGAGCAGCTGTTAAAAAGAGAGAAGAAACTCATAAAATGGCAGAGGCAAACAAGGCATTTGCACATTACAGATATTAATAATACAAAACTGTTTTGGTTCACTTACCGGAACAGTTTTGTCAAATCTAAAATTCACAGCTTGAGAGGAGGAAAAAATAGTGGCAAGAGAGTATCCATTAGAGAAGTATCGTAATATAGGAATAATGGCACATATAGATGCTGGAAAAACAACTACTACAGAAAGAATACTTTTCTATACAGGTAAGACCCATAAAATTGGTGAAGTTCATGAAGGCCAGGCTACAATGGACTGGATGGTTCAGGAACAAGAAAGAGGTATAACAATAACATCAGCTGCGACAACTTGTATGTGGAAAGATCATGTTATAAATATTATAGACACACCCGGACACGTAGATTTTACAGTTGAGGTTGAGAGGTCATTAAGAGTACTTGATGGTGCAGTTACAGTTATAGATGCTAAAAGTGGTGTTGAGCCGCAAACTGAAACTGTATGGAGACAGGCAGATAATTATAAAGTACCTAGAATGGTGTATGTAAATAAAATGGATTCAACTGGTGCTGATTTCTTTATGTGTATTAACACTTTAAGAGATAGATTGCATTGTAACGCAGTGCCAATTCAAATTCCAATAGGAGCAGAAGATAAATTTAAAGGTATTGTAGATTTAATTAAAAATGAAGCTATAATATATGAAGATGATTTAGGGACAGTAATGGATGAGGTAGAGATACCAGCAGAATTAAAAGATCAGGCAGAAGAATACAGAACAAATTTACTAGAAGCTGTAGCTGAACAAGATGAAGAATTAATGATGAAATACCTTGATGGTGAAGAATTAACAATTGAAGAAATAAATAAAGCAATTAGAAAAGGTGTTATTGATAACTCCTTAGTTCCAGTAGTATGTGGTTCTTCATACAAAAATAAGGGAGTTCAGCCAATGATCGATGCTGTGGTTGAATATATGCCATCACCACTTGATGTGCCAGCTATAAAAGGTACAAATCCAGATACTAATGAAGAAGAGCACAGACCGTCAGATGATAATGAACCAATGTCTGCATTGGCATTTAAAATAGCTACAGATCCGTTCATAGGAAAGTTAGCTTTCGTTAGAGTTTATTCAGGTGTAATGACAAGCGGTACATATGTGTTAAACTCAACTAAGGGAAAGAAAGAGAGAATAGGCAGATTAGTTAAGATGCATTCAAACCATAGGCAGGATGTTGAAGAATTAAGAGCAGGTGATCTTGGAGCAGTAATCGGATTAAAGGATACTACTACAGGTAATACACTTTGTGATGAGACTCATCCTATCGTACTTGAAAGTATGGTATTCCCAGAACCAGTTATATCTGTTGCAATAGAGCCTAAGACAAAAGCTGGTCAGGAAAAAATGGGCATAGCGCTAAGCAAACTAGCAGAAGAAGATCCAACATTTAAAACATATACTAATACTGAAACAGGACAGACAATTATTGCAGGTATGGGAGAATTACATCTTGAAATAATAGTTGACAGACTTACAAGAGAATTTAAAGTAGAATGTAATGTTGGTCAGCCTCAGGTTGCTTATAAGGAAACAATTAAAAAATCTGTTAGAGCTGAGGGTAAATTTGTAAGACAATCTGGTGGACGTGGACAATATGGACATTGCTGGATTGAAATGTCACCATCAGAAGAAGGATATTCATTTGAAAATGCTGTTGTAGGTGGAGCAATTCCAAAGGAATATATTCAGCCAATAGATAATGGTATTAAAGAAGCTGCAGAAAATGGTGTAGTTGCAGGATATCCAACAATAAACTTCAAAGTTAAAGTAGTTGATGGTTCATACCATGATGTTGACTCATCAGAAATGGCTTTCAAAATTGCTGGATCCATGGCCTTTAAAAATGCAGCATCAAAAGCTGACCCAGTATTACTTGAACCTACGGAAAAGGTAGAAGTGATTGTACCTGAAGAATACATGGGAGACGTAATGGGAGACATTAACTCAAGAAGAGGCAGAATTGAAGGAATGGAATCAAGAAATGGTGCACAGGTTATTAGAGCATTCGTTCCACTGTCAGAAATGTTTGGATATGCAACAGTACTTAGATCCAGAACACAAGGCAGAGGAGTTTATACAATGCAGTTTGATCACTATGAAGAAGTTCCAAAGAGTATTGTAGAAAAAATAGTTGGAGAAAAATAATGATAAAATAATAATTAACATCAAAGGGAGGAAATGAAAAATGGCAAAAGCAAAATATGAAAGAACAAAACCACA
>ENA-UOOI01002673-UOOI01002673.1-fermentation-metagenome-genome-assembly--contig:-NODE-2673-length-14878-cov-46.054105_pt1 | contig 14878 bp, 13 predicted proteins | sample MGYA00245779_ERZ724027 | MGnify/ENA primary metagenome ERZ724027 (study PRJEB28704, sample SAMN03018318) | fermentation metagenome | biome: anthropogenic terrestrial biome; feature: soil... | reverse complement strand
TCATGGCAGCCCGGGGTGCCCGCGGCAATCCATGGCTGTTCCGGGACATTGTTTCCTTGTGGGATACCGGGACGGTGCCCCCTCCGCCCGGCACGGAAGAAAGAATTCACACCGCTCTCCGTCATCTGAGAATGCTGGTGGATCAAAAGGGAGAAAAAGTAGCCGTGCCTGAGATGAGGAAGCATATTGCGTGGTATTTGAAGGGAATAAAGGATTCCGGTCGGATCCGGAGCCAGGTGAATTCCCTGGATACGGAGGCGGAAGTGAAGGCATTGCTGAGCTCCTATGGGGCGGAACGAAGAAGGGAAGAAGGAGGGCAAAGCCGCAGCGGATGAACCGGATGGCATACTTTCCTCACAATGGGAATATAACTGCAATATAACAAAACAGGAGTATGGTATTTGTGGATAAATTTGCAGTGGTACTTCATCCGGATCAAAGGGAATTGATTCCTGCATCCCATCCCATTCTGAAATATTTTCCCGAAAAATACGCAAGGTACTGTCTTTCCCGTCTGCCTGCACGGACGACCGGATTCATACTGGACAGGACGGACAATGACAGGCTGGGTTGTACAATGAAGGTTCCTGCCTTGTTCCTTCAGCAGGAGGCAAGGGAAGACGGAAATCGGTTCCATCTTCTGAAAGGAATGGCCCGGAAATTGAATAGGAGGGGCATCCGCTACCTTTCTCTTCCGTTTGTATATGATTTTTTGGATCCGGACGAGATATCCTGCCTGGAAGGCCGGGGCATTGCTGTACTGGATGGATGTTATCCCTTATTGGCGGGCCTGCTTCTTGTATGGAAAGAACTGCTTGTCATCCTGGAAAAGGAACTCCCCTTCTTCGAGGTCGGCATCTGGGGTGCGGATACGGATATCGGCAGGATTTGGGTGGAATCCATGGTTGGCGCGGTGAATCATATGTGCATTGGAGGGCAGGACCGAAAAGCGCTGGAGGAGATAGCCAGGGAGGTTTTAAATACGACCGGTCTGTCCTGTCAGATTACCCAGGATCCGGCAACTTGCCTGAGCGATAAGCAGCTTACCGTACTTGCCGAACCGGTTTCCGTTTCCTGTACAATCTGCCAGCCTTCCTTTCATTTCCTGTCCTGTCCGGAAAGCAACCTTTCCGTCTCTCAGCAGGATGGGGTACCATATGAAAGCCCGGGGGTTTATTGGATTGAAATGGGATGGATGGCATTTCCCCGGGACATTGTCATGGAGCAGGAACTGTGCCCATGGGATGAACTGGGTGTACTGGAAGGCCTGATTACGATCAGCAGCAAACGATACCGGAACGATATCCGCAGAAGCAGATTCTCCCTGCAGCAAATCGAAGGGATACAGCAGTTGTATGAAAGATATCCTGTCAGACTGCAGGGTTTTGTGCAAAACGGACGAAAAATACATTTCAATCGTTTTCGAAAGGAGTATTTTTCCACAGAATACGAAGATATATCTTGACAAAATGGAGGGTTGCCACTTATAATAGGTGTTATTAAAATCGAAGAATTCAGGCACTGCAGGAAAGAAAGGGTATGCAGTGCTTCTTTAACATAATCGAATTTCCATGGATTGCCAGATAATAAGAATGATTCACAGGGAGTATAGTGGCATCATATTATTTTTTGGTATATAATATTTGAAGGGGAGAATGGAATTATGATCAACAAGGAGACAGTTTTGACTTCGGAAGGAGTGCAAAAACTGGAGCAGGAGCTTCAAAAACTGAAAACGGTGCGCCGCAGGGAGGTTGCCGATCGAATCAAACAGGCCCTGGCATTTGGTGACCTGAGTGAGAACTCTGAATACGATGAAGCAAAAAATGAACAGGCTTTTATTGAGGGACGCATCGTGACTCTTGAGAAACTGCTGAGAAATGCCAGGATTATTGATGATGAAGATATCTCCACGGATGTGGTAAGCGTAGGTGCTACCGTGAAGGTTCTCGATATTGAATTCGATGATGTCATCCAATATACCATTGTAGGTTCTGCGGAGGCCAATCCGGGCAAAAATAAGATTTCCAATGAATCTCCGGTGGGAAGAGCGTTGATTGGGAAATCCATCGGTTCAGAGGTGGAGGTAGCCGTTCCGGACGGGGTTATTAAACTCAAGATACTGGAAATTAATAAATAAAGGGTGAGAAAATCAGTGAACCAAAGCAACAATAGGGACCAGAGTGACAGGAAACAAACGGGACAAGAGCAGACAGAGGAAGATCTCAACGAGATTCTTCGTGTAAGAAGGGAAAAGTTAGAAAATCTGAAAGAATCAGGAAAGGATCCTTATGAGATCACGAAATTTCGTCCAACCCATTATTCCGAGGATATATTAGCCCATTTTGATCAGCTGGAGGATCAGAAAGTTACGCTGGCAGGCCGTATGATGTCCAAAAGGATCATGGGAAAAGCGAGTTTTGCACATATTCTGGATTCCCGGGGAAAGATTCAGATGTATGTTCAGATCAATGCATTGGGCAAAGAAGCGTATGAAGACTTTAAGGCTTATGATATAGGAGATATTGTAGGGGTAACGGGAAGCGTCTTTCGTACACGCAGGGGAGAGATCACGGTTCGTGCACAGGAACTCACCCTTTTGTCCAAATCCCTTCAGCCTCTGCCGGAAAAATGGCATGGTCTCAAGGATCCGGATCTGAGATACCGGCAAAGATATGTGGATATGATTGTCAACCCGGAGGTGCGTCATACCTTTGTGACCCGCTCCAGAATTCTGCAGGAAATCCGGAAGTATCTGGACAGCAGGGGCTATCTGGAAGTGGAGACTCCGGTATTGCATAATTCCGCCGGAGGAGCTGCCGCGCGTCCCTTTGTGACGCATCACAATGCCCTGAATATTGATATGTACATGAGAATTGCCACGGAGCTTCATTTGAAACGGCTGGTGGTAGGCGGTTTTGACAAAGTATATGAAATAGGACGTATCTTCCGTAATGAAGGCATGGACATCAAGCACAATCCGGAGTTTACCACCATTGAACTGTATGAGGCATATGCGGATTATCATGATATGATGAGCCTGACGGAAAGCATGATATCCACCGTAGCAGAAAAGGTACTCGGATCGGATGCCCTGACCTATCAGGGAGAGGAAGTAAACCTGACCCCGCCATGGGATCGTATTACCATGATCGATGCGGTTCGGAAGTATGCCGGAGTGGATATGCCGGCAATCATGAGCGACGGAGAAGCGCGAAAGGCCGCGGAGGAGATTGGTGTTTCGACAGAAGGGAAAACAACCTGGGGCGAAGTACTTTATGCCATATTTGAAGAAAAGGTGGAGGAACAGTTGCGGAAGCCTACCTTTGTAATGGATTACCCCATTGAGATATCGCCGCTGGCAAAGAAAAAGAAAGAGGATCCCAGGCTGACTTATCGCTTTGAAATATTTATTGGCGGCCGGGAGATTGGCAACGCGTTTTCCGAATTAAATGACCCCATTGATCAGAGAGAGCGGTTTATGGAGCAGGCAAGGCAGAGAGCTGCCGGAAACGAGGAAGCGGAGAGGATGGATGAAGATTTTGTCAACGCCCTGGAGATTGGTATGCCTCCTACCGGCGGCCTGGGAATTGGGATAGACCGGTTGGTTATGCTGCTGACCGATTCCTACTCCATCCGGGATGTGATTCTCTTTCCGACGATGAAGCCACTGGAGAAGTAAGAGACTGAAAAAAGCCTATAAATAGGGGACTTCCTAAGGCTTAAATGAATCGGCTATTAATAACAATTTAATACCCAATTTAGCACCGAGACAGGTTGTGGAAAACGGTGGCTGATGCATTTTGCATCAGCCACCCATCTATGACAGAAAAATTGTTTGAATAGAAGAAAATCCAATGGTCTCTTTTTACTGGCTCTGCTGAAAAGATATTGGTATTTTCTGAGATGAAAAGTCGGTTTATTGCGTGAAAGAAGTCGGAAAATTACATTTTTCAGAGAATCATATTTCGTGTATAATAAAGTATTGGCAATCTGGTGAATGTACGGCACAATAGGAGGAGAAAGAGAATGAATGGTTGGAAGAAAGCTTTAACGTTCAGTTATGATGATGGTGTGCTGCAGGACAGGCGCATGGTAGCATTGTTGAATAAATATGGTATGAAGGCTACATTTAATCTTAATTCGGAACTCCTGGGTCAGGAAGAATACCTTATCAGGGAAGGCGTTAAGGTAAATCACACAAAGGTAGCGGCAAAGGAAGTGCGTGGGCTTTATAAAGGACATGAGATCGCAGTACATACCTTAAGACACACCAATTTATCCAGAATTACAGATACAGCAACGATTATTCGCCAGGTAGAGTCGGACAGAGAGAATTTAAGCTGTTTGGCCGGGTATCCTGTGGTGGGAATGGCATATCCGGGAGGCGGAGTAAATTATACAGAAAAGGTTGCTGAATTAATAAAAAATTGTACGAAAATAAAATACGCCCGCACGACCATATGTAATTACGGATTTGAGAAGCAAAGGGATCTGTTTCAGTTAAAACCCTCGGTATATCATGGGATAGATATGGAAAAAATGTTTGATCTTGGCAGAAAATTTCTGGAAATGAAGCCGGACAGCCCACAGATTTTTTATATTTGGGGCCATAGTTATGAACTGGACATCCATGACACCTGGAGCGAGTTTGAACGATTTCTGGAGATGCTCTCGGGAAATAAGGATATTTTTTATGGAACCAATAGGGAGATATTATTGGATTCCCTATGAGGTTGAATAATTCTGCAGAAACAGATTGTGGAGGAGATTAAGGAATAGTATCATTTTCTGAGCGCTTAATCGTATTTTTCTACATAGTAATCCAGTATATCTGTCAGGATATCCGCCTCATATCTCTCGAATGCGTGCTCCTTTCCGCCATCAAGACAGAATGATGTTGCATTGATACGAAGGAGAGGCTGTGCACTGTCTATGTGGAGGAAGTCACAGATCTCTTCATTTCCACGGACGGCGGAGATATTCTGTGTCGCGCGGGACATATTCAGATCATAGAATGACTTCAACACATCGTAAAGAGAGCGGCTGTTAAAGTCAAAGAACTCCAGTTTCGGAAAACGGTTTTCGGGAAGCACGGAACTGTTGACGCAGTAGGGAGTGCCATCCGCAAAATAAAGGCATTTCAAGATGTAAACAACTTCTTTTTTATCAATGCTGAAAAGCTTTGCGTATTGGTCACCCGCAGGCTCTTTTGTGAGGGAGAGCTGCTTCCGTGAAGGAGTTTTGCCCTGGTTGAGAATGGCTTCTGTAAAGCTATAGATGTGGGAAAGTTTCTGGTCCGCTGTTTCCCGGACGAAACAGCCCTTACGGCTGATGCGGTACAGCATACCTTCGTTTACCAGGCAGTCAATTGCTTTTCGTACGGTGATCCGGCTTACGCCATACTCCTCACACATCTGGTGCTCGGACGGAATAACCTGATTTTCTTTATACTGGTGTGATGCGATCTTTGACTTAATGTCATTCATGATCTGTTCGTATTTTGTCATTTAGTACCTCTTCATTCCGGATCGGGAACGGAAGTTCCATTCCAATATCCTGAGCAAATATCATTGCAATACACGCACTTTCACATCCATGCGATAGTCATGTTTTCATATATCTTAACATATCCGGGAAGAAAGATACAGACCGTCTGTTGTGACGGCCTGTACCATTACTTCAGGGCTGCTGTTCAGGCATCTGCTACATTGATCTCCTTCGCGATCTTTCTCCAGTTGAAATAGCCGTATGTGGAGTTGATCATGTTGATAGCCTTCATGATGATGATCAACAGAGCCGACTTGTCGCCAGATGCGAATACCATGATCCACATAACGACAGAGAACACATTGACGATGACCCACATCAGCCACTGCTCAGAGTAGCGTTTCATGTAAAGGAAACTTGCAACCACTGCGACAACTGTCGTCAGGGAATCCATGAATGCAAATCCGCCGCCCATTGCCTTGAGGACTGCCGCATAACCGAAGACACCCACAATCGTAACCGCGGTCATGAGCAGGATGCCCTTCTTTGTCATCGTGCGGAACTTGACTTCGCCACCGTCAGCCGTGTTCTTTTTCCAGAGAACGATGGAAGCGATACTGACAGGGATGCTGTATGCGAGGCTGTACATGATCTCACCGTAAAGCGGGATGCCGAAACACTGAATCGCATAGAGGGCACTGTTGATGATTGCAAAATACAGGCCTTCTACCTTGCCCTTTGCGCCGAGCACAAGGTTGAGTGAACTTGTGAGCGTCATGACCAGCATGAAAAGGGATTCCTTGTCAATTACCCATGCTACTGTCTGGAAAATCAGAACAAACGCAAGCCATGTTTTTTCTTTCCAACTCCAACCGTCGAAATAATGTCTGATCTTATTCATGATATTTTCCTCCGACTCTCGGTAATTTTTTCTCTATTCGCCGGATTTACAAATCCGGTATGGTCTGCAAATTCTTGTCCGTTCATGCTGTAAAGCAGATAATCTGTTTTCGATCAAAATCTTCTTTTGTCATTGTCGGTCCCTGTGTTGCCACGATGGCACCGGCGACACGATTCGCAACAGCAATGGATTCCTCCAGGGATTTACCGAGGGCAAGTCCGCTCATGACTGCGCCTATATGGCTGTCTCCTGCGCCAACCGTATCGACGACCCTGGCCGGTTCAGACGGAATGATTTTTGTCCCGCTTCCGTCGAAATAGGCAGTTCCTTTTGAACCGAGAGTCACGATGACCGGAGCTCCGGTTCTTTCATATAAGATGTGCAGAGCCGTCTCGATATGTTCGTTCTGTGTGAAATCTTTGGCTTCTTTTTCATTGATGTGAAGGATCGGATGCAGGGAGAGAAGTTCATTCATGATTTTCGAGGAAATTGTTGTGATGACTGGTCCCGGTGCAAAGAAGACTCTGGCGCTCGTCTTCGAATCGCGAAGCCAGTCGGCGAGTATCTGTCCGGATGCACCGGCGACCTGATAGCCTGCAAGGTAGATCTGTCCGTATTCACTGAGATCGATCCTGTCCAGCCATTCTTTTTCAAAGTGGCCTTCGGCGCCGACAACGGTGATGAAGGTTCTCTCACCTGTATTCTCGACAAGACTCAGGCAGTACCCGTTGTCCATTGCATCCGTGTGGAGAAGGACCGGATAGCCGTTTTCCTTTAGGCCTTTCTGGATCAGCTCTGCATACATTCCGGTTCCGACTGGCACGCAGAGGTCATGGGACGCGCCGATATTTCTCATTGTACTGGCAACATTGAAGGCGCATCCGCCGATGACGGTTTTTGTCTCACGGCATGGGATGTCCTCACCGCTTAGGGGAAGACGGTCAATCATCATCATCTGATCGACAATGGCAGCACCGACAACAAGTGTTTTCATTTTAGGATGTTCCGTCCTTTCATGATAATATCGATATAAGAGTCAAAGTTTACGTCGTTCTGCCTGTTGAGAAGATCACGATACCCGGCCTTGATGGCTTGTGCACCGGTAAATGCTCCGCAGATCGCCGTTGCCATCGCTCCGATTGTATCTGTGTCGCCTCCCATGTTGGCGCAGAGAAAAGCGGATCGGTTCGGATCCTGTGCATAGTAAGCAACGGTGATAGCTGCAGGAACCGATTCAATGATCGGTACGCCGGTCCCGACAACATCGTAGACCTTCTGGAGAAATTCTTCGTCCTGGCCCGGATACTGATGAGCAAATCCTACGCCGAGCTTAACGCGTTCCGCAAGACGCGGGCTGCAGGTCTCCGCCCCTTTGTCGTAACCGATCGGTTCCACTGCGAGAATATCGTCCAGCACCTTCCCGAAGTCATCGTTGACAATTGCGGATGCGACACCTTCCGCGATCATTGCAGCACCGGCAATGGTGACATCACTTGTGTGAGTCGCTCTTGTTACATCATAGACATAATCGACGAGTTTTTCCTTTTTGTCCGGGGAGAGCATTGCACCGATTGGTCCGATTCTCATAGCGGATCCATTGGAAAGCGCTTTGTCCGTTGTTCCGGATGCATCACGTCCTTCACGGAAATCGGCAAGCGCAAGCTTTGTGGTTGGACCGAGAATGTTATTCTCAAAGGCGTTTTCGCGGTCAGCCCACTCAAGCATCCTTTTCGCGATGTCTCTCGCGTCCGGTTCATAATTTGCCGATGCAACAGAGTCAAGAAGGACAAGGGCCTGACCTGTATCATCCGTGAATTGGCCTTTCTCATAGTTGAAAGCCACATCGTTCTCATCCGGGCCGTCAATCAATTCTGTGATCAGGCCACCAAAGAATTTTCTTGCACGTTTCTTTCCCCAAAGCTCGCCGGGCATGCCGAACGCATCACCGAGAGCCTGTCCATAAAGAGCCCCTGCAACTTTGTCCCGAAGTACAGCTGAATCTAGATTACTCATATCTCCTCCTATATAACAAATGATCATTACATATTGTATTGTTTTACTAAATCTATCATAAACTTTGAGCGTTAAAAACACAAGTGTTAAATGAAAGTTCCACGAATCGTATAAAAGACAGGAGCTGGAATGATTAAAAATACATAAAGACATGACATAATATTATATACCATATTGCGATATTATATACCACATCATTATATTATATATCATAGTATGGTATATATCATTTTATTGTCCTTTCATTGTCCTGTTGCCTGGACTTCGATGATCCCTGTCAAAGGCCCGGGGAAAAGGAAATGAAGGACATTATGAATAATCTGTTAATCTTGCAGCCGGGAACTCCCGTCTGCTTGCCTTTTTTATATCAATATTCTATAATGATCATGACAAATAAATTTCTTTTCATCAGGAAATCAATAGATCGAAATCATATTGCAGTTTAAGAATGGCGGGGATGAATGGATGTATCGTGTACGAGTCGATAAGGAAACCATAAGGAACCATTTTCATTATGACAAGTGGAAGTATGTGCTGGGAATTGTTCTGACCATTTTCTCCTGGAGTATGCTGGCCACGGTTACAAAACCACAGACACCGCCGGAGAAGAAAGTGGACATCTATCTGGTGGGCGGCTATATGATGGAGGATGCTGCAAAGGAATATGGCGATACCGTATGCATGGATTTTCCGGGCCTTCGTGAAGTGAATCTTTTCAACATTGGGATCGAAGGCGATATGGAATATGCCGGCAGGCAAAAGCTTACGGTGATGCTGGGCAGCCAAAGCGGCGATATTTATGCTTTCCCGAAGAATGAGTTTAAGAATATGGCCAAAGGCGGTGCCTTCCTGCCGCTGGATGATTACACGGATCTGACGGGGCGCTTTACCAAAGAGCAGCTGGCCGGGTACACCTTTTCCACGGAAGATGATAAAACGCCCCGAGTGTATGGGGTTCCGGCTTCGGACATCCAGTCGCTCAGTAAATCCGTTTTCGATACCAAAGATTCTGTTCTGGCCGTTACGGCCTATAGCAAGAACAGTAAAAAGGCAGTAAAAGTTCTGGAATGGATGGAAGACCATAAAACGGAGGAACAATATCAGCAGAGAAGAAAGGAGCTCCTGGAAAAAAAGGAGCAACAGAAACAGCAAAAGGAGCAGCAGAAGAAAAAGGATCGTTAAAAAAGAAAGGAAAGGAGGGGCTAACATGTCCCATGTATCCGATTCCATTGGAAAATCTATTGAAGAGTCCTTCAGTTTGGGTCTGGGTCTTTTGATGTACTCAAGGGAAAAGATTGAAAATCTGGTGGAAGAATTGGTTGACAAAGGCGATGTGGCAAAGAAGGACGCGAGGCAGCTGGCAGGTAAGTTCATAAAGCAGGGCGAGGAACAGCGGGAAGAGCTGAAAAAAATGATTCAGAAGGAAACCGCAGACGCTTTGGATCACCTGAATGTAGTGCAGAGGAAAGATATCCTCACAAAGGATGAAATCCGGGAGCTGGTAAGGGAAGAGATACAAAAATCCCTGCAGGATCAGGGTGGACTCCCGAAAGAAAATGGCAAATAAAGGAGCAAAAAAAGGAAAGGATAAACTGGAGAATACGCCGGGAATCTGACGGAGCGGGACGGCAAGGGCCATTTATGGCAGCTTTGTAATGATGGGATGATTGAATGGATGACAGGCAGGTACGCATCAAAAGATACAAGGAGATTATCGCTGTTTTTACAAGGCATGGATTTGGAATGCTGTTTCAGCAAGCCGATTCCCATCCTTTTCTTGTGAAAAAAAGGGGAGTGTCCGATCAGGATGTAGCCTCTGACAATGTCGAAGCGTCTGCCGGAAAGCATCTGAGGATGGCTTTGGAAGAGCTGGGTCCAACATTTGTCAAACTGGGCCAGATTCTGAGCATTCGGCAGGATATTCTGCCGGATGGTGTTGTGAAGGAATTGAAAAAGCTTCAGGATTCGGTACCGCCGTTTCCGTTTCCGCAGGTCCGGACTTTGATCGAAAGCGAGTTTCACGACAGCCTGGAGCATATCTATCAGGAATTTGATCCGGAGCCAATCGCCGCGGCTTCTGTTTCCCAGGTCCATCGTGCAACGCTTTTTTCCGGAGTGCAGGTCGCCGTGAAAGTGCAAAGGCCGGAAATAGAGGATACCATCGACCTGGATCTGGATATTATGAAAAGCATGGCTCACTTTATTGATCATACCAAATATGGGAAGCTCTATGATTTCAACGGCATGGTGGAAGATTTTGAAAGCGCCATAAAGGCAGAACTGAATTTTATGGAGGAAGGAGAAAACGCAGATACCTTTTTGCATCATTTCCGGCGGGATGAGGGCATAACGGTACCGAAGGTAAAGTGGATCTATACCACAAAACGTGTTCTTACCATGGAATATTCGGATGGTCTGAAAATAAGCGATCTGGAGGAGTTGGATCGGGCGGGGCTGGACCGAAGGAAAATCGGGGAAAGGATTGCCACGTCCATATGCAATCAGATCCTTCGGGATGGCTTCTTTCATGCGGATCCCCATCCTGGCAACATACAAGTGTTGCCGGACGGGACAGTGGTTTTTCTCGATACCGGGATGGTGGGACGTCTGGATGAGACCCGCAAGGAGATGATCTCCAGATTCTTTGTCGGAGTTACCTCCAAAGACAGCGGAATGGTAGTTCGCTCTCTGGTGGACATGGATGTTACGGTGGACCAAAAGGATATGAAAAACTTCGAAAAGGATGTTGACACGATCGTTGTGAAATACCTGACCATGCCCATGGATGAAATCCGGATCGACGATCTGATCCGGGAAGTTTTTCATACGGTGTATGTAAATCATATCAAAATCCCGCACGAATTCACTTTGCTGGCAAAAACTTTGGCGACCCTGCAGGGGGTGCTGGAAAAACTGGCCCCAGATCTCAATGCCATTTCCATTGCAGAACCCATCGCCAAAAAGTTGGTTTATCAATCTTTCTCATTGCGAAAGGTGAAGAAGCAGGTTCGGAAGGAGATATGGAGATTCCAGGGGATGCTGCATGAATTCCCGGCTGTGATGCAAAACATTTTGCACAGAATCGGGGAGCAGGATTTTTCAGTTCCAATTGAAATAAAGGGTGGAGATTCGCTTCAGAAGCAACTGAGTCGGATCACGAACCGAATCTCCCTCAGTGTGATTATGCTGGCTCTCAGTATAGTTCTGTCAGGAATTCTGATCAGTTTTGGCCTTATTGCGGGGAACAGCGGCGTAACGATCCCCTTCGCCCTGAATATATTAAAGACAGGATTGATTGTATCCGTCCTGTTTCTTTTGATCATTATCCTGTTTTTAATCCGATCCTACCGGTGATCCCTTATGTTTCACCATGTATCTCATTGTATTTTTTCAAATCCAGTTCCTTTTCACTTTTGGCAATAATTAAGGCAGTTGTTGCCGCTGCGCTTACATTGGTGGCGGTGCGGGCCATGTCCACAATGGAACTGATCGGTGCCAACAATACAATAATTTCAATTGGAAGCCCTGCTGCTGCAAACACGGCAGTTGCGGTAATGGTTGCTGTTCCAGGAACCCCTACGGTTCCTATGCTGACCAGGGTCGTAATCAGAACGAGGAGGACATATTGCAAGGCAGAATATTCCATTTTTAATCCATGGATTGCAAAAACCGCCAGCAAAGTCGGCCAGATACCTGCACACCCGGGCATGCCTATATTCGAACCCAACGGTACAACAAGGGAAGAGATATTTTCAGAGACTCCTGCTTTTCTCAGGCATTTATCCGTTGCAGGAATTGTTCCGATGCTGCTCTGGGTAGTGAAGGCGATTACCTGTGCAGGCCAGATATGTTGAAAGAACCGGATGGGATTTAATTTGGCCATTGTTCCTATCAATATGCCATTTACTCCAAAGGTTTGAAGGAAGCATAACAAATAAGCCACAGCCAATACAGGCAGGAGAGGCAATAATTTATCCGGTCCGTTACTGGATACTGCGTTTGCAATCAAAGCCAGTACGGCATAGGGTGTAAATTCAATGATATATGAGATGGCAGTATTGTTTACCTCTGAAACAGAGTCCACGAAGCGCTTAAAGGGTTTTACTCCCTGGGGATCCTTCGTGGACAGCATCACCACTGCTATGCCAATCAACAGAGCAAACAGAATAACCGGTACGACTGTATTCGTTGAAGCCTGTTCAAAAAAATTTCTGGGGAACAAATCAATAATGACCTGTGATACTTTCGGGATTTCCCTCGCTTTATAGTCCGCCGGCAGGGTGATCGCCGCACCTTTTCCGATACCCAGCGGCAAGGAAACAAGCAATGTGATTGTGGATGCAATAAACGTGGTAGAAATAAGCAATCCGATGCTCTTTAATCCAATTGTTTTCAGTTTGCCTACATTCTCCAGGTTTGTGATGCCGGAAATGACACTGAAAAACAAAAGCGGGACGACAAAGGCTGAAATAATGTTGGCATAAATGGTACCGATCGGCTGCACATAATCTGTGTGGCCCTCAAAAACGATGCCCAGTATCAGTCCAAATGCCAGAGCGATAATGGTTCGCAGGCCAAAATCCACTTTTTTCTTGCCTAAATATGCCAGAATACCAAGAAACACGATGGCAGCCAGCAATGCTCCGAGTGCCAAATAATCTGCTTTCATGGGATATCATCCTCCTATTCATATATGTTTGCTATGACTTTATATTATTCTATGTACTTTACTTCACTTTGTCAACCTACAGAACAGTATATTCCATGAAAAGGGGACTGTTCAAGTCCCCGGATACTCTTTTCGGACTTTTGCTAAATCAGGAAGATCGCTGCAATTGTGGTTACTGCCAGACCGATTATAACCGGTTTCATATTCCGTCGAACCAGGTCAAAGGGGCTGACTCCGCAGATCGCCGCTGCCGGGATAACGGACCATGGGATCAGGGTGCCCCCGCCTACCCAGATTGCCGCCACCTGTCCAAGGGCGGTTAAAGTAGCCGATCCGCTGCCGATAGCTGTGGAAAACAGTTTTGCCACAGAGCCGGCCAGACTGATTCCCGAGAATCCGGAACCATCCAGTCCTGTGATGGAGCCTACTATCGTGGAGGTGGCCGCCGCGACTGCTTTGTTCAGCGGAACGGCATTGGCCAGCGCGATACCGAGATCATTTACCAGGCCGCTGGATCCGGCTGGCAATACTTCTCCGAAAATATGAGGGAATGCGGCATCCCCCAGGTAGAAGAAGGCAGCAATAGGGATAACCGGTCCAAAAATCTGAAACCCAAATTTCAGTCCATCAATAAAACAGGAGGTTATTTTCTCCAGACCACTGTTTTTGTGAGAGATCATGGCGATCAGAATCAGGATGAAAAGGGAAGTTCCTCCCACAAGGCCAGTGGCATCTCCTCCCTGCAGCTTGAACAGGAACATGGTCAGGAGGTCCGCCAGATATAATACCGGGATCAAAACGGCGAGAATTTTTCCTGTTGTTCCGGAAAGGATGCGTTTTTTGTCTTCCTTCCCCTCGGAAGCCTTCCTGGTTTCCTCTTCTTTTGCCGGATTGGTTTCCATGGTAAGGGTACCCTTTTTCATATCGCGTTTCAGGAAACAAAAAGCGGTTATGGTGGTTACTGCGCCCATAATGATTACCAGGGGAACACTTGCGGAAAGGACATCGCCTACCGGGATTCCCGCTCCATCCGCTGTCAGCTTTGGAGCTCCCTGAATAATGAAATCACCTGACAAGGCAATGCCATGTCCAAAAAGATTCATCGCCATGGCGGCGCCAATGGCAGGCAATTTCACCTGAAGCGCCACGGGAAGCAGAACAGCGCCCATCAGGGCTACTGCCGGGGAAGGCCAGAAGAACCAGGAGATCACCATCATCAGAATACCGATGATCCAGTAAGCCAGGGAAGGCGATCGAATCAGTTTCGTAAAGGGGCGAACCATCTCTTCATTGATTCCGGTTTCCAGCATGACCTTGCTCATGCCGGTAATTACAGAGATAATCAGAATCGTACTCAGCAATTCCGTTATTGCATAGATGAAACTGCTGAAGATGCCCATAACAGACTGGTGCAGGGATCCTGTTGCCACAAGACCAAGGACGAAAATGCCAGCCACGCATACCAAAGTGGTGTCTCTTCTCATTATCATAACAACGATGATGAGAACAATGAACAGGAGATAAACCCAATGTAAAGAGGTTAATGCCGTATATTCCATATACTTTCTCCTTTCCAGGAATGATAAGAACGATTGTTCAATAGGATATGGTATAAGATATGCCGGTCGGGTGAAGATGGTACGAAAGGTTCCTGTCAATTTTGAATCGGGTCTGTCATCCCGGAACCGGAATGTGTCAATGATCTCCTTCTTTCTGACCCGCTGCCCTGGCGAAAAAAGTGCATTTCTATCTTTATATATGATATTCTGCGAAAAAAGTGGAATAATAGGCTTGAATCCCGAATA